>Ga0302278_10000398_pt1 | contig 56579 bp, 50 predicted proteins | sample III_Bog_N3_2_FD_194543 | JGI IMG/M metagenome (GOLD analysis project Ga0302278, IMG submission 194543) | Peat permafrost microbial communities from Stordalen Mire near Abisko, Sweden - III_Bog_N3_2 | ecosystem: Environmental > Terrestrial > Soil > Wetlands > Peat | place: Sweden: Abisko...
GGGCACCCACCCGCTCGGGCGTGCGGTTAAATCCCACCACGTCGAAGCCGGCCTTGGCCAGATTCGTTGCCATGGGTGAGCCCATAATGCCAAAGCCAATGAATCCGACGGTCACCATGGCGTCTCCTTTGTGTGGGTGAAACTGTCTTGACGATAACGGCTCGTCACCGAGCGAGAGGACGCTTGATACGACGTCGCTCGCCCACGCGTTTGGTAGCTCGAAGAAGGTACGACACCTTCGCGTTAGCCCCGCGCGGGTCGCGCCCTTGGGAGCGAGGCGAGGAAAGAGAGCCGACCCCGACGGTGCGGCGAGGGTGCACTAGGGTGAGCACCACGTTCATCGGAGCCCGTGGTGCGGGGCATGTCGTGAGTGATTTTTGGGCGCTAAGGAACTGAATTCGTGAGCCAACGTCTGCCGGGAAAGATACGCGGGTCGCGAGCGACCATGAACGACGTGGCCGCGCTCGCCGGCGTCAGCCTCAAGACCGTCTCGCGCGTCATCAACGGCGAGACGACCGTCAATGCCGATCTCGCCAGCCGGGTTCACGCGGCCGCCGAACAACTGCGCTACCGGCCGAACTTCGGGGCGAGCGCGCTGCGGCGAAACGACCGCCGCTCTTCGACGATTGCGGTGCTACTCCAGGACCTGTCTAATCCCCTGTCCGCGACAATGTTGCGCGCTATCGAAGAGGTCGCCGCCCAACGGGGCGTGTCGGTGCTCGGTGGGAGTTTGGACGAAAGCCCCGAGCGCGAGCACGAGCTCACTACTTCAATGTCGCGCCACGGCGTCGACGGGGTCATCATCGCCCCCGCCAGCCACGAACACCACTACCTCGCCGTGGAGCAACAGTCCGGTATCCCCTACGTCTTCGTGGACCGACCTCCCCAGAATCTCCTCGCCGATCAAGTCCTCAGCGATTCGCGTTCCGGGTCGGCCGATGCCGTACGACACCTCATCAAACACGGGCATCGTCGCATCGGCTTCCTCGGCGACTCCTCGAGTCTCTTCGTCGCCCACGAACGCCACCAGGGCTACGTGCACGCACTCACGACCGCCGGCATCTCGGTTGACACCACCATCGAGGCGAGAGATCTGCGAACTATCGACCGGGCCCGCGAAGCGGTGGGAGCCATGTTGGGGTCCGCCGCTCCGCCCACAGCGTTTTTCGCCACGCAGAACCTCCTCACCATCGGCGCAGTCCACGCGATCCGCGACGCCCACGCGCAACACCGCGTCGCGCTCATTGGCTTTGAGGACTTCCTCTTGGCCGACCTTCTCGATCCCGCGGTCTCGGTCGTCGCCTACGACGTGGGCGCGATGGCGTCACTCGCGGCCCGACTGCTCTTCGAGCGGATCGACGGACAGAGGCCCGCACCCCGTCATTTCGTTATCCCGACGACGCTCATCGCCCGCGGCTCGGGAGAGATTCCGCCACCGCCCGCGACGCGTGCGCCCGCCCGCGCGAAGACCACGGCGGCAGCGCGTCGTCCGTCACCGACGGCTCGACCAAAAACGAGTCGTGACGGCTAGAGGGCCGTGGTCTTAATCTGCGCCACTCGGCGCTCCGCGTCATCCCACAGTCCTGATTTCGTGGCGTCCGGCTCGAATCGATTGGTGGGAAATGAATTCGCCACGAGCTTTCGCATCGACCAGAGATCGAACTCCACTTCGCCGAGCGCTTGGAGCTGGATCAACGCGTTGCCGATAGCGGCCGCCTCAACCGGACCCGCGACCACGGGAATGCCGCAGGCGTCCGCGGTCAACTGACAGAGCGTGTCGTTAACCGCCCCGCCGCCCACGATGTGAATCACTTCGATTCGCTTGTTCGTGATGGACTGAATTCCACGAATCGAGTGGCGATACGACAACGCCAGGCTGTCGAGAATGCATCTCGTGAACTCCGGCGCCGTGACCGGTGGCTTCATGCCCAACTGTTCGCACTGCGACGCGAGACGCGCGCGCATGTCACCGGGTGCCAACAGTTCCTTGCTTTCGGCGTTGACGAGGTACGTCAGGGGCGTAATGGAACGTGCGGCGAGGGTCAGCTTCTCCGCGTCGGTGTCTTCGCCTTCGACGCCGAACTCGCGGATGATCTCTTGGAGTAACCAGAATCCCAGGACGTTGCGAAGAAAACGAGTCTTGCCGAAGGCACCTTGTTCGTTGGTGTAGCCCGCGTGAAAGGCCTGCTCGTTGATCAGTGGCTCGTCGAGCTCGACGCCGACGAGGGACCACGTGCCCGAAGAGATGAAGGCGAAGTTGGTATCGACGGCGGGCACGGCGAGCACCGCCGAGGCGGTGTCGTGCGACGCGACGGAGATGACTTCGGTGCCGAGAGTGATACCGGCGTTTTTCGCCACGCTGTCGGTGACCGGGCCGAGGATTCGACCGGGCTCCGTGAGCGTTCCGACGAGGGACTCGGGGATCTTGAACATCTTCATCAAGTCGAGGTCCCAGGCGCGTTCGAGCGACACCATCTCGGTGGTCGACGCGTTGGTGATCTCCCAGTTCGACACGCCACACAAGAAATAGTTAATAAGGTCGGGGATCATGAGGAGCTTGTCGACGCCCTCACGGTGCAAGTCGTCGCCGTCAGCTACGAGTTGGAAGAGCGTGTTGAACTGCAACAACGCCACACCGTTGCGCTGGTAGAGGTCCCAGGGCTCGATGATCGTGGCCGCGCGGCGAACCGCTTCGTCCGTGCGCGGGTCGCGGTGGTGCACCGGGTTCGCGATGAGCTCGCCGTCTTTCGAGATCAACCCGTAGTCGACCGCCCAGGAGTCCACGCCCACCGAGCGCAGGGTGCTTTCGTTCTCGAAGGCCATCGAGGACGCTTCTCCGAGCCCGGCCAGAATCTCGTCGTAGAGCCGGGTGAACTCCCACACGAAGTGTGATTCGAGTTGGACGCCCTTATTGGGGAAGCGGGCGACCGAGTAGTACGAAAGGTGCTGGTCGCGCAGCGTGAAGAGGAACACCCTTCCACTGGACGCGCCTAGATCAACCGCCGCAACGGAAACTCCCCTGTCGTGCACTACACCCTCTTACCGTAAGAACGCCGCCGCCACACCCGAATCGACGGGCACGTGCGCGCCAGTCGTTAAACCCAAATCCTCGCCCAACAGGGCAAAGACCGCGTTGGCAATGTTATCAGGCAACACCTCGCGTTTTAAGAGCGTGCGACCGGCGTAGTACTCGCCGAGGTCCGCCTCGTCAACGCCGTAGACCGCGGCGCGCTGGGCGCCCCAGCCGCCGGAGAAGATTTTCGAACCTTTGACGACGCCGTCGGGATTCACGCCATTGACACGAATCCCCATCTCACCGAGTTCGGCCGCGAGCAGTCGAACCTGGTGCGCCTGGTCGGCCTTGGCCGATCCGTAGGCGACGTTGTTCGGACCAGCGAAGACGGCGTTCTTCGAGACGATATAGATGATGTCCCCGCCCTTGCCTTGGGCCTTCATGACCCCCACGGCGGCCCGGGCCGCTAAGAACGAACCCTTGGCCATGACGTCGTGTTGGAGGTCCCAGTCGCGTTCGGTCGTCTCCAACAGTGGCTTGGAGATTGAGAGTCCCGCGTTGTTAATAAGTATGTCAACGCCACCAAAGGCGAGGATCGCCGCCGCAACCGCGGATTCGATGGCGTCCGCTGACGCCACGTCGATGGCGATGCCTATTGCGACGTCGCTGTTGCCGATCTCACTGGCGAGACTCTCGGCCGAGGCGAGGTCGAGGTCGGCCACGACGACGTGGGCGCCCTCTTTGGCCAGGCGACGCGCGGTCGCCGCGCCGATACCCGAACCGCCGCCGGTCACCAGCGCCACCTTGGAGACGAGGGCCTTGGCCTTGGGCATGCGCAGTAGTTTTTCCTCTTCGAGCTGCCAGTACTCGATTCGGAACTTCTCCGACTCCTCAATGGGTGCGTACGTCGAGATCGCTTCGGCGGCGGTCATGACGTTGATGGCGTTGATGAAGAACTCGCCCGCCACGCGGGCGGTTTGTGCGTCCTTGCCGAAGGAGAACATGCCGACCCCGGGGACCAAGACAATGGCCGGGTCCGCACCGCGCATCGCCGGCGAGTCGGGCTCGGCGTAGCGCTGGTAGTACGCGCTGTATTCCTCGCGATAGGCCACGTGCAGTTCCGCGAGTCGCTCGATCATCGCGGCACTCGGCGTGGAGGAATCGACGTCGAGAACCATGGGACGGATCTTCGTACGAAGAAAGTGGTCCGGGCAGGAACTCCCGCGCGCCGCCAACTCCGCGTGGCGTTCGCGCTGGAGGAACTCGAGCACGACCTGCGCGTCCGTGAAGTGACCAACCTGCAGGCGGTCCTGTGAGGCCATGCCGCGGATCGCCGGGAACAGCTCGACGGCCTTTTGGCGACGCTCCTCGGCGGGCAACGGCGCGAATCGCGCCACTATGGCGCCGAGGGGGTCGTTCCGACCGTGCGCCGCGATGTACTCGGCCGTCTGGTTGATGATGGTCAACGCGTTTTGCTCACACTCGTCGCTGGTAGCACCCCAGGCGGTGATCCCATGACCTCCGAGAATCACGCCGATGGCCGAGGGGTTCGCTTCGTGAATGCGCCTGATCTCGAGACCGAGTTGGAAGCCCGGTCGTCGCCACGGCGTCCAGGCGACCCGGTCGCCGAAGATCGCCTTGGTCAGTGCTTCGCCATCGGCGGACGTCGCGAGCGCGATGCCCGAATCGGGGTGGAGGTGGTCGACGTGCGCGCAGTCCACCAGCCCGTGCATGGCCGTGTCGATCGACGGCGCGGCGCCCCCCTTGCCAAAGAGGCAGTAGTCAAACGCCGAGACCATCTCGTCTTCGAACTCGGGGCCTCGGTAGACGTCCATGAGGCCGAGCAGCGAGTCGAGGCGCAGTGCCGCGAGTCCCTCGAACTTCAAGGTGCCGAGGTCGCCGCCGGAACCCTTGACCCACATGACCTCGATGTCGCGTCCGCTCGCGGGGTCTTTCACTTCGGCCTTCGCCGACGCGTTACCCCCCGCGTAGTTCGTGTTGCGCGGATCGGCCCCTAGGCGGTGCGCTCGCTCCAGTAGTGCATCAACGGCACTGGGTACCTCGTAGCGAAGTTCGGGCACGCCTACGCACCCCATCCCGCGGCCGTACCACCGACGCGTTCCGTTTCGATCTTCTGCTGGTAGCCCGAACGCCGGTAGGCGGCGATGGGATCAGGGTCGAGCCCCATCTCCGTGCGCATCTCGGCGAGCATCGGGCGGACGTCGGTGAAGAAGGCATCTTGGAACAGCGCGTTGGCACCCAGGACATCGCCGGCGCGCTGGAGCGTCGCGAGCTCCTCGCGGTCGACAAGGAGCGCCTTCGCCGTGGCTTCTTGGACGTTGAGTACCGAGCGGATCTCGGCCTGGACCTTCGGCTCGATGTTGTGGCACTGGTCAAGCATGAAGGCGACACCGCCCTCGGGTGTGACCGCGTCGACGTCAACAATCTCGAACATGATGCGAAAGAGCTGGTACGGATCGGCCGCGCCCACCATCAAGTCGTCGTCGCCGTAGAAGCGCGAGTTGAAGTGAAATCCACCCAACTTGCCCGCGCGCAACAACATGGCGACCAAGAACTCGATGTTCGTCGCGAGCGCGTGGTGCCCCGTGTCGACGAGAACCTTCGCCTTTTCCCCGAGAGCCAAGCACTGCAGCAGCGAGGTGCCCCAATCCGGCACGTCCATCGTGTAGAACGAGGGCTCGTAGAGCTTGTACTCGAGCAACATCGACACCTCTGGGCCCATCGCCGCGTACGTCTCCGCGAGGGCCTCGTGCAGGCGGTCTTGGCGCGCTCGAATGTTGTCCTGTCCGGGGTAGTTGGTGCCGTCGGCGAACCAGAGGCTGATGGCGAAGGAGTTCGTGATGTGCGCGATCTCCACGCACTCGAGGAGGTGATCGGTGGCCTTTCGGCGAATAACGGGATCGGGGTTGCAGACGCTGCCGAACTTGTAGTCGTCCTCTTGAAAGACGTTCGGGTTGATCGCGCCGATCTTGATGCCCAGGTCGCTCGCGTGCTTGGCCAACTTGCCGTAGTCCTCGACCTTGTCCCACGGGATGTGCATGGCGACCGAGGGAGCGACGCCCGTGAAGCGGTGCACTTGCGCCGCGTCTTCTAACTTCTCAAAGGGGTCGCGAGCGACGCCCTTTTGCGCGAAGACCTTGAACCTCGTCCCCGAGTTGCCGTAGGCCCACGACGGGGTCTCGATCGTCTGTCGGCGCAGGATGTCCTTTACGTCGTTTTGATTCCTCATCTAAAGCTCCCTCTCTCGTTCATCTGTTCGCTCGCGGCCCTAGTCAAGGTGAAACACCTCTTCGAGTGGCACCATCGACTCATCGGGACCGCCGTCGATTCCCACGAAGAACTTCCCCATCGACGCCTGCCACTCGGCGTTGACGGCGGTGGCGGCCATGGCGGCTTGCGCGCTGGCGAAATCGTCACACTCGACGTAGCCGGTCAGCTCGCCGTCGGGTTCTAAAAAAAGCGAGTAGTTCCGCCAACCCGCGGCGCGCAACGCGTCGAGCATCTCGGGCCACACGCTCGCGTGGCGCTCCTTGTACTCCTCGGCGAAGTCGGGATTGATTCGAAGTTTGAAACAGACGCGCTCGGTCATAGCGACGCCCCGACCTTTCGTCGTTTGAAGAGCGCGCGTATTCGCACGAAGCCGTCGCGGGCGTTGGGCACCAGCACACTGAGGAGCAAGAGACCACCAATGATGATGCTCTGGACTTCGCCGGAGACGTCGATGTCGGTGAGCCACGTGGTCAATGCCGCCATGATGCACGCCGCCAGCACGACGCCGATGATGGTGCCTCGGCCGCCGAAGATTGACACGCCACCTAAGAGGACGATGGCGACGACGTTGAGCTCAAGTCCGAGTCCGGTGACGTTGTTCGCGCTGGCCTCTTGGTAGGTGTAGAGAATTCCCGCGAACGCGCACACCAATCCGCTCAGGACGTAGAGCCGGAACTTGATCTGATTGACTCGAATCCCCGAAAAGAAGGCGGTCTCTTTCTGCAGTCCGATTGCGTAGAGCGATCGTCCAAAGGATGTGAGGTGGAGCACCACGGCAAACACGATGGCCATCACGATGAAGATGGCGAAGTCGTAGGCGATCTCGCTCTTGCCGATCGGCAGACTGAGCTTCAGCGTGGACAGGGGGAATCCGACCGCGGTATTCGTACCCAGGATGATCGACGCGAGTCCTCGATAGAGCGAGAGCGTGCCAATGGTGACCGCGATTGAGGGCAGGCCGAAGCGGGTGATGAGAATGCCGTTGAACGCACCCGCGACTGCGCCCACCACCATGCACACAATCATGGCGGGCCATATATTCCAGCCGTGTAAGAAGAGATAGCCCAGGGTGCTCGCCGAGAGCCCGAGCATCGAAGCCACCGAGAGGTCGATCTCGCCGGTGATGATGATGAAGGTCATGGGCAGTGCCATCATCGCGATCTCGCCGATGTCCAGTCCGGAGAAGAAGATCGTCTGGGGGGTGAAGAAGTACTTGAAGCTCAAGGTGCCACAGATGATGCAGGCGATGAGCAGAATGACGAGCCCGCTCTCCCAGCGCACCAAGCTGACCAGCCCACGTCCCCCGCCAAGGTCGATCGCGGCGTCTTTCTCGAGGACGGTCTCAGTGTCTTCCACGGTCACGTCCTTCCACGCGAAGTATCCGCTCCGAGCGCACCACGAGGTAGCGGTCCAGCGCGATCGCCAAGACGAGCAGCAGTCCCGCGACCGCCTGGTCCCAGAACGAGGACACGCCACCAGCGACCAGCGCCTGGTTGATGGTGTTGAGGAACAGAGCGCCCAGGGCCGCGCCGAGGATGGTGCCGCTGCCGCCAAAGATCGCCACGCCACCAACGACCGCCGCCGCCACGGCGTCGAGTTCGTAGCCGGTGCCCGCGGTCGAGCCGACCGTGGCGAACTCCGCGAGCCACAGGGCGCCCGCGAGCCCGGCCAACGCGCCACTCACCACGAAGGCGCTGAAGATCCTGCGCTGGACGGGGATGCCCGCGAGGAGCGCCGCTTCGGGGTTCGAGCCAATGGCGTACATCTCGCGCGTCGCACGGAAGTTGCGCATGGCGTAGCCGACGACGGCCACGACGATGATGGCGATCCACATCATGATCGGGATACCAATGAAGTTGTTCGCACCCACGCCGATGAATCCCGCGGGCAGACTCGTGGCGTTGATCTGCACGGCATTGACGATGACGGCGTCCAGTCCCCGGATGATATAGAGCAGTCCTAAGGTCACCGCCAGTGAGGGCACGCGCGCGTACGCCACGATGGTCCCGGTCACCAGGCCACACGCCGCACCCACGGCAATGCCGACGAGGAGCGCCACGAGGACGGGGGTGTGGGGATAGTGCACGTAGACGTCGCCCACGAGGTAGGCCGAGAGCCCCACGACCGAACCCACGGTGAGATCGACGTTACGGGTGATGATCACGAGGGTCTCGCCCACCGCGATGAGAATGATGACGGCGGGACCCGACAACAGGCCCTGGATGCTCGACGTGCTCGCGAACGACGTGTTCTTCAGCGACGTGCCGACGAACACCAGTACGAGCGCTAAGAGGATGGCGAACTCGCGAAAACGCACGAGTTTCAAGATGAAGGGCGTCTTCGGGTTCGCGGTCGCTGCCCCGGAGAGCGCCTCGTCGAGGTGCTGGCTCACGCGGCGCTCGTTCGTGCGAGGCCCGTGGCGGCGCGCATAATGGACGTCTCGTTGGCTTCCTCACGAGAGAACTCGTCTATGAGGCGACCCTCGCACAGCACCAGGATTCGATCGGAGATCTGGAGGACCTCGGGCATCTCGGAGGAGATCATGAGCACCGCGACGCCCTGTTTGACCAGTTCGGTGAGCAAACGGTGCACCTCCGCCTTGGTACCAATGTCGATGCCGCGGGTCGGCTCGTCAATGATCAATAGTCGTGGTTCACGCGCCAGCCACTTCGCCAGCACGACCTTCTGCTGGTTACCGCCCGAGAGCGTCATGACCGTGTTCGAGAGGCGACCGTACTTGAGTCGTAACCTCGCCGACCAGTCGAAAGCCATCTTGCGCTCGGACGACTTACGGATGAAACCCAGGTGTGAGAGTCCGCGCAGTGACGCGAGCGCCACGTTGCGGTCGATCGCCATCTCCATCACGAGTCCCTGCTGGCGTCGGTCCTCGGGCACGAAACCGATCCCCGCGTTCATCGCCGCGACGGGCGAACCGCTCTTGAGCTTCTTGCCATCAATCTTGACGGTGCCCGCATCGATGCGGTCGATTCCGAAGATGCCGCGCGCGACCTCGGTGCGCCCCGCACCGACGAGTCCCGCCAACGCCACTATCTCGCCGGCCCGCACGTTAAACGAGATGTCGGTGAAGATGCCTTCGCGGGTGAGCCGCTCGACCTCGAGCACGTTCGCTCCGTCGGTGCCCCCACCCGCCGATTGAGCGGCGACGACGTCGCGCCCCACCATCGATCGGATGACGTCATCGATGTTGGTCTCACCGATTAGCGCGGTCTTGACGAACGCTCCGTCGCGCAAAATCGTGACTCGCTGACAGATATCGAAGACTTCGCTCAGTCGGTGCGACACGTACATAATCGCCGCGCCCTGTGCACGCAGGGTTTTGACGACGTCGAATAGTCGCGCCACTTCAACCTCGGTCAGCGCCGCGGTGGGCTCGTCCATGATGATGACCTGCGCGTTGAACGAGATCGATTTGGCGATTTCGACGATCTGTTGATCGGCGACCGAGAGACCGCGTGCCGCGCGCGATGGGTCGATGGTGACGCCGAGTCGATCGAACGCGTCTTTCGTCAGTTTGGTCATCTCGGAGCGATTGATCCGACGTCCCGAGCGAAGGGGCTGGCGACCCATGAAAATGTTCTCGGCCACGGTGAGATCGGGAAAGAGCGTCGGCTCTTGGTAGATGACCGACACGCCGGCGTCACGAGCGGCCGCGGGCGAGGACAACTGCACGCGCACGCCATCGAGGAAGATGCTCCCGCTGTCGGGTTGGTGCACGCCGGCGAAGATCTTGACCAGCGTGGACTTGCCCGCGCCGTTCTCGCCCAGTAGCGCGTGCGCCTCGCCACGAAAGAGCTCGATGGAAACGTCGTTGAGCGCGTGCACGGCACCGAAGGATTTCTTCGCGTGTTCAACCACCAAAAGGGGCTTCGGGGTGTCTAAGGAATCGCGTGCGGCGTCCGCGGCTCCATCGATAAAGCCTTCGCTCACCACATCCCCCACAACACGAATTGTCAACTTGACTGGAACAGAAGTTAGCAGTCGAAAACTCGCTAAAAACCTCGCCACGGCACGTCACGACCCGTCAACGCAACGAATACTCACCGGTAAAGATGACACACGCCTTGTGTGAGATGACGACAAAATTTTTCTCGCACTTCAATTGACAACGATGTCTTTCGGAGGATTCTTTTGAGAATCCAACATCAAAGATGAACGTGCTCTAATTAGCGAGACGATTTTGCGACGCACGCGAAGAGGAGTCTCCACGATGTCTAACGAACGACCCGCTCTACGAATCAATCGAGCCTCGGAAGCGAGGTCCTCGCGGCCGACCATCGGCTTGGTCGCCGGAGGTCTCGGCGCGTACTGGCCACAGTTTCCCGATCTCTTGCCGCAACTTCGCCGCTCCGCCGCGTTCGTGTCCGAGCGCATCGTGAGCTTTGACGCGGACGTCGTCGACGTGGGCTTCATCTCCGACGCCCAAGAAGCCGACGTGGCGGCCGAGACCTTGCGCGTTGCGGGATGCGACCTCATCGTGATGTTTCTCACGACGTACATGACAGCAACGATGGTGGCGCCGATCGCGTTGCGCGCCGGCGCCGACATCCTCTTTATCAATCTGCAACCCACCGAAAAGATGGACCACGTGAACTTCGACACCGGCGCCTGGCTGGCCTACTGCGGCGCGTGCCCCTTGCCCGAAATGGCGAACACCTTCGAGCGTTTGGGCGTGGGCTTTCGTTCGGTGTCGGGTTATCTCCACGACGAGCGGGCCTGGAACCGAATCGAGAGCTGGATCAAGGCCGCCTCGGTGAAACACGTGCTGCGCCGCGGACGCCACGGACTCCTCGGTCACCTCTACCCGGGGATGTACGACGTCTCAACGGACCTGACGCTCATCCCGGCCCACTTCGGGGGACACGTGGAGGTCCTCGAGATCGACGACCTACGGGTTCGTGTGGCCGACGTTGGTGAGGAGGAAGTGACGCTCGCGCTCGCCGAAGTGCACGACGCCTTCGAGGTCCTCGATTCGGTTGACCCGGTGGACCTTGACTGGTCGGTGCGCGTCGCGATCGGCATGGACCGCCTGGTCAGTGATTTCTCGCTCGACTCCCTCGCCTACTACTACCGAGGCTTAGAGGGCGAGCAGCACGAGCGCCTCGCGGCGGGAATGATTCTGGGGGCGTCGCTGTTGACCGCCGCCCACGTCCCGGCCTGTGGCGAATACGAGTTCCGTACGTCCTTGGCCATGCTCATCCTCGACCGCATGGGCGCTGGAGGGTCGTTCACCGAGCTCCAGGCCCTTAACTTCGAAGACGGCGTGGTCGAGATGGGCCACGATGGGCCCGCGCACCTGGCCATCAGTGAACGCAAGCCCGTCCTGCGCGGCCTCGGCGTCTTTCACGGCAAGCGGGGCTGGGGAGCGTCCGTGGAGTTTGACGTCAAGCACGGTCCCGTCACCGCTCTCGGGTTGACACAGTTGCGCGATGGCTCGTTCCGCTTCGTCGCCTCCGAGGGCGAAGTGGTCGCGGGACCGCTGCTGCAGATCGGTAACACCACCTCGAGGGTCGACTTCGGTCGCGACCCCGGCGAGTGGTGTGACGCCTGGAGTGCCACCGCGGTCGCCCATCACTGGGCCCTCGGCGTGGGACACCGCATCAAGGAGCTCGAGGCAGTAACCGAGTTGCTCGGTATCGAGTTGGTTACCGTCTAGCGCGCAACACGTCGTGGTCGTGCATCAACGACCAAAACAGAACCCCGCCGCACTTTCGTGCGGCGGGGTTCTGTTTTGGGTTAGGTACTTCTTGTGCTGCGGGGGATCCTTTAAATCACAACTCCTAGAAGTTGAACTGTGAGACGTTCGCCTTCGTGAAGACGAACGGAGCACCGAGGATCACGGAGTTGTCGAACGCGGGTGCACTTCCACCAGCGTCAGTCGTTCCGGCCGCGGGGCCCGCAATCGTCCAGGTACCTGAAACCGTGGCGGTACCCGAGCCAACGGAAGCCGTCGGGTAGATGACCGAACCAGCGGTGTCCGTGGTGATGGGCTTGGTGCCGTCAAGCTCGAGGGCCGCGTAGGCCGCGAGCTGACCGAGCTGAATCGGGTTCCACAGTTCGAACTCGGGGCAGGTGCCGTCGAGGACGTAGGGCTTCATCTGCGAAGGCAGACCGAGACCCGTCAAGTGCAGGTGCTTCAACAGCGACTTGTGCGTGTCCAGGTACTGCGCCGCCGTCGAGATACCCACCGTCGTCGGCGAGATGATGCCGGCGAGCTTCGGGTACTTCGTGAGAAGGCCCTTCAGCACCGTCAGTGACGTAGCCGGGTCGTCGTTGCCGTACACGGTCGAGACGAGCTTCAACTTCGGGTACTTCTTCAGCTCGATCTTCATGTACTTGATCCACGAGTTCTGGTTCGCGGCCGTGGAGGCTGCGGACAAGATCGCGATCTGACCAGTGGCCTTCGGAATCTCCTTCGCCAAGATCGTCACTTCGGACTCACCGATCGTCTGGGTGACGGCCTGGTTGATGAAGAGGTGGTTCGGGCAGTCGAAGTCGGAGTCGAATCCGACGACCGTGATGCCCGCCGCTTCCGCTTGGGCAATCGAGGGGCAGATCGCGTCCGGGTCGTCAGCGGCGATGATGATCGCACTGGCGTGGTCCGCGATTGCCGACTGAATCGCCGGAATCTGTGAGGTGGGTGCGTCAGTCGTGCCACTGTCAACGACCGCGGTGTCACCAGCGTTACCAATCACTGTCGCAGCGCCGTCGTCGGCCTGGACCTCATAGGGATTGATGGTGTCCTTCGGAATGATGAAAATGGTTTGACCGGTGGGCGCGGTAACGGTCTTACCCGCAGCGCTCGCGACACCTAGTCCCCCCATCGTGAAGACCGACGCCGTAACCATGGCCGCCCCCACAATCGTGGTAATTCGCTTTCTATTCAATTTCATGCCTTGATGCCCTCCCCTAAGTGTTGGCCGAGGCCATTACTTTCATCCTCAGACCACTCTGGCCTTCGGCTGTGAGCATGCTAGGGCACAGCACCTCAGAAAAAAGAGGCACTCTGAAGGAAAAACGACGTCGAAATGACGACAACGTTGTCTAAGAAATGCAACGTCGACGACGAACAACGCTGAACGTCAGAAGATGACCCGTGAACTGCGGAGTAAGAGTTGAAATGGCATTTCGACAAAATTTTTCTGCGACAACGTTGGCTCGTTGACTTTGTCACGACTTACGTCAAAAGCTGACGTGACTTTGACCGGCCGCACCCACTATGGTTCCGCCACTGCGTCGCTCTCGCGGTAACGATCGAGCGACCGTGCGCCACGACGAAACGCCGACGAGGCGGCGCTCGCGCGGTTACTTGTCACCGCGTCGGTAACGACGAGTCGCGTCCTCTCACTACCCACGGTCGATATGGCAGAATTCACTTCGGCGCCGGAGCGACGCCAATGGGGATCACCACACGGGAGCGGAGTTGATGTCGATGGGTGCGCGCTTCGTACGAACACGACGCACGCGGCGTCGAGGATTGAGTGCCCGATGAAAGTTGCCCTCTTTCTGACCTGCGTCAACGACGGTCTCTTTCCCGACACGGGCCGGGCCGTGGTGGAGGTGCTGGAGTCACTCGGCCACGAAGTCGTCTTTCCAACGCAGCAGACGTGCTGCGGTCAACTCCACCTCAATGCGGGCTATCAACGCGAAGGCCTCCACGTGGCGGAGCAGTTTCGTCGCGTCTTTGATCCTTACGATTTCATTGTCTCGCCCTCGGCGTCGTGCGTGGGCACCGTACGCGAGTCGTACCGCAACGCCGCCCGTGCGATCGGCGACCCGCGCCTGGAGTCTGATGTCCACGAATTGGCGGGGCGTGTCTACGAATTCTCCGAATTCCTCACCGACGTGCTTCAGGTCACCGACGTGGGAGCACGTTTTCCTCATCGGGTGGCCTACCACCCGACGTGCCACTCCCTGCGCACCTTGCACATCAAACAAGGTCCCATCGACTTGTTACTCGGCGTGAAGGACCTCGTCCTCGTCGACTTCGTCGGTAGCGACCAGTGCTGTGGCTTCGGCGGGATGTTTGCCCTGAAGAACGCGGCGACGTCGGTCGCCATCGGCGCCGACAAGGTGACGAACGTCGAGAACGCAGGCGCCGAAGTCCTGTGCGCGCTCGACAACTCCTGTCTGACCCACGTCGGTGGCGTCGCGTCGCGCAAGCACTCGCCCGTTCGTACCATGCACCTCGCCGAGATTCTCGCCGCGAGGGAGTAGGGACGATGACCAAAACCTTCAACTCCGAGCTGTCGTTTCCAAAACTCGCCCAGGCCGAGTTGGGCAACACGCAACTTCGCGCCAACTTGGCCCGCGCCACCACGACAATTCGAGAGAAGCGGCTCCGTGTCGTAAAGGAGTTACCCGACTGGGAAGAACTCCGCAGCGCGGGGGCGGCCATCAAGGACTACGTGCTCGATCACCTGGAGGAGCTGGCGACCGAACTCGAGGAGAATGTCACGCGTCGCGGCGGTGTGGTGCACTGGGCGCGCACCGGCGAGGAAGCGAACGCCATCGTCGTCGAACTCGTCAAGGCGACCTCCGCCACATCGGTCGTCAAGGTCAAGTCAATGGTGACCCAAGAGATTGGTCTCAATGCGGCGCTGGAGCGAGAGGGCATCGCGGCGTACGAGACGGACCTGGCCGAACTCATCGTCCAACTCGGCGACGACCTACCGTCGCACATCCTCGTCCCGGCGATTCACAAGAACCGTAGTGAGATTCGCGACATCTTCTTACGGGAGATGGGTCGCTCCGGACTCGCCGCCCCCGCCGACCTCACCGACGAACCCAGTGCGCTCGCCGCTGCCGCACGTTCGCACCTGCGCGACCGATTCCTCAACGCGACCGTCGGCATCTCCGGCGCGAACTTCTTAATCGCCGACTCGGGCGGACTCGTCGTCGTTGAGTCCGAAGGTAATGGTCGCATGTGCTTGACGTTGCCCCAGACGCTCATCTCCGTCGTGGGTGTCGAAAAGATCGTGCCCAACTGGGAGAGCCTGGGCGTGTTCTTGCAACTGCTGCCGCGATCTTCGACGGGCGAGCGGATGAATCCCTACACGTCAATCTTCAGTGGCGTCACGCCGGGTGACGGTCCGCAACAGTTCCATCTCGTGCTGCTCGACAATGGCCGCACCTCGGCACTGGCGGACCCCGACGGACGCGAGGTCCTGCGCTGCATTCGCTGCTCGGCGTGCCTCAACGTCTGTCCGGTCTATGAGCGCACCGGGGGCCACGCCTACGGACACACCTATCCCGGACCGATCGGTGCGGTGCTGGTGCCGCAGTTGAGAAAGGGCAACCGCTCCGCGCTCGAGAACTCACTCCCCTACGCCTCGTCGCTCTGTGGCGCCTGTTACGAGGCGTGTCCCGTGAAAATCGACATTCCGCGCATACTCGTGAAGTTGCGCACTGACGTCGTAGACGCTCAGCGCGTCGAGCATCCGACCAATCCCGAGCTCGTCGCGATGAAGAGCGTCGACGCGATGTTCTCCTCCCCTCGGCGCTTCCAAAGCCTCGTTCGCTTCGGCGGCGTCGTCGCTCGCGTAACTCGACGCCCAAAGATCCGCCACCTTCCGCCGCCGCTCAGTGCATGGACGAGCGGTCGCGACGCGCCCTTGCCGCCGGCGCAGTCCTTTCGCACGTGGTTCGCCGCAACCCACCCCTCCGCCTCCGAGACAACGCCAACGCGAGAATCGCAGCCCACGACGAATCAACGACGAGAAGCACCGACGACCACGCCCGCGGCGCCACGAGACGGTGATTCGCGTGACGCGATGATCGCGAGTTTGGGCTCCAATCATCATGTGGTCGCCGAGGGCTCCGTGCCAACCGGTTCGTTCGCGTTCCGGCGCTCGGGCGAACTCAGCGCGGACGAGCGAGTGGCGCAGTTCATCGAGCGACTCATCGAGTACCGCGCCAGCGTGGTCGAATCAACGAAGGAGGGCGTCGCCGATCACGTACGGAGGTTTCTCGAACGACAGAACAGCGAGTCGGTCGTCGCGTCCGGTGACCTCCCGCCCTCGTGGCTCGCCGACACCGGCGTGGCCGTCGTGCTAGATGGTCCGCCCCTGTCGGTCACGCAACTCGACGCGGTGGACGCCACCGTGTCGGGGTGCGCCGTGGCGATCTCCGAGACCGGCACCATTGTGCTCGACGCCGGCGCTCGCCAGGGTCGTCGGATCATCTCATTGATTCCCGACCACCTGATCGTTGTCGTCGATGAAGGCCAGATCGTCGAAGTGGTGCCCGAGGCGGTCGCCCGCCTCGACGCATCCGCGACCCAGACCTGGATCTCGGGCCCGTCGGCGACCTCGGACATTGAATTGGAAAGGATTGAGGGCGTCCACGGACCCCGAGTCCTCGACGTCATCATCGTACGAGCGTACTAGCGCAAAAACGCCCTCGTTGAACGCTCCGTCAGCGGTTCATCACCACCAGGGATCGAACTCGGGCACATCGCTGCGACCGACCAGCCACGCAACGAGTGACGTGTGATCCGCCCGCCCGGGTAGTCGTTCGAGCTGACGACGCAGCTCTCCCTCGACGTACAGCGCGGGCCAGTCGCTCGCCGAGTAGCCGACATCGAGATCAACGTGGTGAATCTCAACCTCCCGCAGGCGACGGAACACGATCTCGCTCATCTCCAACTCGCCGCTCGAGCCATCCTGCACTATCGTCCACTGGTCGTCGCCGAGCTTCGACCACGCGACCTCCAGACCTTCGAGAGCGAGCGCGAGGTCCTCATACAGCTCACTCTTGGAGCGAGTGCTGCCCGCTGCGATGTCGCGATCGCGCATACCGACTTCGGGGTATTGCTGCCGTCGTTCCCCGAGACGCGCTCCGTCGACGAGCCACGAGAAACTGTCGGCGTTTCGCGCCAGGTGGGTAATGAGGTGGGCTCGCGACCAATTTGGCAGACGAGACGGCTCCCGTACGTTGTTCTCCGACATGTTCGCAACGTCGGCCACGAGTCGTGCGTGCGACGCCGCGCAGGCAAGAAGTGTCTCGGAGGGTCGCGGCATTGAATGAATATATCCGTATCCGACGCGGGCGTCGCTCGTCACGACGGCGCGCGCGACGCGGCAACAGGTCGCCCCGGACCGTCATCGTTCAGCGCGTACTATGCCATCGCGCAGTTCGATTGCGCGGGTCAGTTCCACCGCGCCGAGGAAGCGACGATCGTGGGTCGTGAGCACCATCGTTCCGCCAAAGTTCGCGAGCGCACGTTCGAGTTGCTCGATGGCCGGAAGATCGAGATGGTTGGTCGGCTCGTCCAGCACGAGAAAGTTCACGCCGAGGGCTTGGAAGACCGCCAACTCCGCCCTCGTGCGTTCGCCCGGTGACAGCTCGCTCGTTGGACGCGTGACGTGCGCGGCGCCGAGACCGAACTTGGCCAAGAGTGAACGAGTCTCCGACTGGGTCAGAGCGCATCGATCACCGACGAATCGAACGAGAGTGTGCTCTCCCTGCAAGGCGCGTCGGTCTTGACCCAGGACGCCGACGATCACGCCCGGCCCTATCCAGCGCTCCCCGGAGGTCGTCGCCACCGATCCCAACAGTGCGTCAATCAACGTCGTCTTGCCCGACCCGTTCGCACCGTTCACGGCGAGTCGATCAGCCCAGGCCACTTCCAACGTGATCGGGCCGAGTCGAAAGGTCGGCCGTTGGACGGTGACGTCACGAAGTCGCGCAACGACGTCGCCCGCTCTCGAGGCCTCGTCGATCGTAAATCGGAGATCCCAGCCTTCGAAGGGTTTTTCCACGACATCGAGCCGCTCGAGCGCGCGTTCGGTCTGGCGGGCCTTGTGCGCGAGCTTTTCGGTGCGGTTGATGCGAAAGTCGCGCTGGGCTTTGTCGTGATCGGGAGGGCTCTTTAGCTCGTTCTTGACACCCTCAGTCGCCCACTGGCGTTGGCGGTTCGCTCGCTGGGTCAGTTGGCCCCGCTGACGCTCGTACTCTTCGAAGGCTTCGCGCGCCAGACGAAGGGCGTTCGCTCGTTCGGCCAGGTAACCCGACCACCCACCACCGAACTCTTGCGCGGTGTGACGGTGTTCGTCGATCTCGAGCACGCCCGTCACGGTGCGCTCTAAGAAATCTCGGTCGTGCGAGACAATGACCGTGGCGCCGCGACGCTGGCGCACCCACGCCTCGAGGCGTTCCAAGCCGTAAAAGTCCACGTCATTGGTCGGTTCGTCGAGCAACACGACGTCGAAGTGCGAGAGCTCGACGCTCGCGAGCGCCACCTTCGCAGCCTGGCCACCCGAGAGCGACGAGGTCGACCAGTGCGCGACCGCCGCCACACCGAGTTCGGCCAGGACCGTCTCGGCGCGCCCGGCGAACGTGCTCGCACCCAGTGATTCGAAGCGACCGAGCGCCACGTCGTATCGCTCTTCGGCCTCCGTCGAGTCCAGCGTCAACGCCGTACCCGCACGTACGAGCTCCGCTTCGGCCTGCGCGACACCGGTTCGACGAGCGAGCGCTTCGAGCACCGTTTCGTCCTCACGGCTGTCGTGCTCTTGACTTAAGTAGCCGATGGTCGCACCACTGGGGTCGAGCGTGACCACACCGGAGTCGGGCGTGAGGAGGCCAGCCACTATCTGCAGCAAGGTGGACTTACCCACGCCGTTAGGACCAATGACGCCGACGCAGCTCCTCGGTCCAATGGTGAATGAGACGTCGCGCAGGACGGTGCGCCCGGAACGATCGTGAGTGAGGTTGCGCGCGGAGAGCACCGCGGTGCTGTCGTGGTGGGAGTTGAAAAGGGAACGAGCATTCATCTGAGATCTCCGTGAACAAGGGGCAACGTTCAATCGAAAAACATCAGGAATCAACTCACCGGCCAATGCTATCCCGGGCGAGAGCGCGGTGCCCTGTTGCTCGGCGTCGCCACGGTCTGACGCAGTAAGTTGAGCGACACCGATGCGAACGTCTCCGACGTGCGGTGAACTGTGAGGTGGAATGTGGCAACGCCCGTAACGGCCCTCGACGTGCGATATAGCCAGCCCGACGCCGTCGCGGCGACGTGGGAGGACACGGAAGCAGCCCTCGCCTCGGCGGAGCTGTACTGGCTCTCGACCGTGCGCCGTGACGGCCGACCGCACGTCACGCCCCTGGTCGCCATCTGGTTCGAAGGGGCGCTCTACTTCTGCTGCGGTCCGACCGAGCAGAAGGCCGTGAACCTTCGACACAATCAACACGTCGTGCTCACCACTGGTTGTAACACGTGGAGCGAGGGCGTCGACCTGGTCGTGGAGGGCACCGCCGTCGAGATCGTCGACGAAAACGTCCTCCTGGGTGCCGCGCACGTATGGACGCGAAAGTGGGACGGCCGATGGCAGTTCGAGGTTCGAGACGGATCGTTCTACGACGAACACAACGGGCCAATCACGGTCTTCGCCGTCGCTCCCACCGTGGTCTTGGCGTTCGCAAAAGACGTGTTCGCCCACACCAAGCATCAGTTCTGATCTCACCGAGGTCGGGACACAGCAAGTCCTACACACGCGACCGGATCCATGAACGTCACTCGCGCTATCGCCAAGCGTTGGGTCGAGCGACGCGCGACGTTTACTCCATCTCAGGTATTGGCATCTCTTCGAGTACGAGGAGCTCGCACTCTTCAGCCCACGACAGATGATGATGGTCTTTTACCAGCTCGAGCGCCTCGGCCATCGAGGCAGCTTGCACGATGGTCATGCCAATGACGTTGCTGTCGCTCGTTTCGACTCCCGCTGGGGTCACCTTCATGGCATTGCCCAGGGGTTTCCCGGGGTCCACGAGTGCCGGGCCGAGTTTCTGAAACCAGGCACCCCAGAGTTTCATGCCTTCCATGGCTTGTTCGGGTGTCGCCTGAGCGAACCGCTCCGCAACCTTCAGCGGTGCGCAATATAAAACCACGTATCTCTGCATCTCTCTCCTAGTCACTTTCTTCTCACGAGTACCGCGCTCACTTTCACCGCGGTTGCACCGCCTTCGCGCCCAGATCGATTTCGGCCTCCAGCCTCGCTTTGATGTCGGAGAGTCCTTTGACGATTGACGAAAGCTGCGCGGGGATGAGCGTCGCCGTGACGCTTCGCGACCACTCCAACTGACGCTCGTAGATGGCGGTCAGCACCTCCAAGCCTCGAGGCGTCAGCTCCACTAACTTGGTGCGCCGATCCGTTGGATGGTCTCGGTAGATGACGAGCCCCTCCTGCGCCAACACGTCCGCTACTCGCTGGACGCTCTGGCGGGCCCGTCCCATGTCACGAGCCATCGTCGCCACGGTCTGGGGTTGAAAGGCCCGACCCAGGACCTGCCAACGAGCGCTGCTCTGGCCCAGGGGACGAACAATCGATTCGCCCGCGCGCATCAACAAGCCGTTGAGATCGAAAATGCTCATGGCGAACTTGCTCCACACGTCATCGGGCCCCGACGGCTTCTCCACAGCTGGAACCTATCAGATTGACAGTGTGCTGTCAATATTCTCCACCCACGACGTGGCCGGTGAGCGGATGGTCGCCGTCGCCCGGGTACCTTCCACCGTCGTGACGTTCGCGAAGAGCGCGTTCCTCGACAACGAGCGTCAGTTTGACTCTGGTGCCCATTGGTCCAACCGGACGTGACGTCCCGCAAAACGTGCGCGACACCCTTCTATTCTTCGTCAATGCAGATTGAGCGGCTCGATTCCCCAGCCCAGTTTCTAACTGCGACATCGAACTACCGAGGACTCGACCCGATTCGCACGAATGTCCTCGGATCGGTGGCCACGTCGGTCGCGCAGGACGCGCGTCAATACGACGAGTACTGGTGGTGGATCGTGCTGAACAACGCCGGCGATGTGGTCGGCGCCGCGATTCGCACCGCACCCTTCGGACTCCAACTCGGTCCGATGTCCGAAGACGCAATTCCTGCGCTGGTCGCCGCGGTCGCCCGCGCGGACCCCAACTTCCCATGGATCATGGGCCGAGAGTCGTTGGCGGAACTGTTTGTCGCCCAGTACCGAGCCTTCAGTACGCGGCGCCTCCGCCGCGGGCGCAAGAGTCTCCTCTACGAAATCGGTGATCTCGTAATACCGGAGGTCGAAGGGTCCTATCGACGAGCCACCGTGGATGACCTCGAGCTCGTGGCGCAGTGGACCGACGATTTCCACTACTTCATCGACGGCGTGGTACGCGAACCGGACGAGCGAGATCGGGCGTTCCTCCTCGAGCGAATCGCCTCGGGATCGATGAAGCTGTGGTGCCGAGGGCCAGTGATCGTCGCGATGGCCGGACACGCCAATCCGGTCGCGACGCCCTCGGGTCTCGTGACCCGCGTTGGCCCGGTCTTCACGCCCGCGGAGAACCGCGGTCGCGGTTACGGCTCGGCGATTACCGCCGCACTCAGCGCAGAACTTCTGGGGAGCGGCTCTCGGGTCATGCTCTACGCCAACGCCGAGAATGCGACGAGTAACGGCGTTTACCAGCGGCTCGGTTACCGCCTCCTCGATGACGTGATCCAATTCGACCTTGTCACGAGTGAGTAATACGGTGCGACGTTGCCCTTAGGGCGGAGCAGTAGCCGAACCGCCAAATGACGACTCGAGAGTGAGAGCCACCGTGTGCGCGTCCGCGTCTCTCATCTCTCGCGGCACTGGTGCGAGCAGGTCGTCCCATATGGCAAAACACGTACCGCGTAGTTGTGGAAACCCACTCGGCCGCGCAAAAAAGAAAAGGTGAAGATGCGCACCCCCGTCGCCCCAACGAGACACGTGCGCCCGCGCGATGCCCGGCAGCGATTCAAGAGCTCGCGAGACGTGGACGACGAGGCGACCGAGTTCCGCCGCGAGATCCTCTGGAAGATCGATCAAGTCGTAGTGGCCCTTTGGTTGCAGCATCATCACCAGCGGTGCCCCCGACGGCTCGCCGAACGTGATCAAGCGCCACCGCTCGTTCTCCCAGAGCGTGTCCCCAAGCGGCGCATCACATCCGCCGCAGGCCAACCCATCCTCGCCGCGTCGCGGCGCCTCGGGAACCTCAGGGCGTAGCAGTGGCACGACGCGCAGCCCCTCTCGCTCGAAGGGAAAAATCTTCCAGCCCGTCATGCGCGAAAGTGCCACGCGGCCGTCCTGGTCGGCGTCGCCGAGCGCGTTCGCGTAGAACTCCTCCGGCGTCAGCGGCATGAGGCGATGGTACTGCGGCCCTTCGTGGGTTAACGGGTACGCCCCCGTCAACGAGCGGTGTCGAGGTATCGACGTACCTCGCGTCGGGTCGTTAGCTCGACCACGTCGAGTCGACCTCGGTACTGCGCGAGCGCCTCGTCGAGCTGGGGTCGAGCGTCGTAGGGAAAGCGCCACAACCACATGAGGAAGGACCAGTCGAAATGCTCGGGGCAACCCGGCGCCTGCGTTGGCCGGTGCCAGTTCTTGATGACGCGTTTGAGCGCGCGGTAGATGCAGATGCGACGGGCCGGCGCGAGCACGATCACGGTGTCGGCTCGGTCGAAGCGGATGTCGTAGGTATTGCGGTAGTTCCCTTCGATGATCCACTCGTCGCGAGCGGCCATCGCACCTTGGACCGTGCGCCACTCGTCACGGGGCGTCTCGATCCAGCCCGGGTGCCAGTAGAACTCGTCGAGGTGAATCACGGGCAGGTGGGTCGCCACGCCGAGCGCCCGAGCGAACGTCGATTTACCGGCGCCACCCGAGCCGACGACGGCGACGCGTTTCATCGCCTCGACGCAACGAGCCACCCGTACGGGACGGACCACGTACTCACGGGGTAGTTAGCCACCACGAGAAACTACCCGCCGCACCGCGAACGACGGGCCCCGAGCGAATATGTCGACGAGACGAGTGCGGTCCGACTGCTTCGAAAGTTGGCTGCCCTATATTGAATCAATCGCCACTGAGACCACATCTCACACGAAACGGTCCACGGTTGGTCGCGTGGTCGCGGTCGTCGTCGCCGGAATCGGCCTCTACATTCTCCTCCCAGAACTCGTGCGCGTCGCGTCCGCGGGGCCGAGGCTCTTTACTCTCGAACCCTGGTGGCTACTCGTCGCGTTCATCGCCGAGGCGTCGAGTTTCTTCTGCGCGATGGCGCTGCTGCGCCTCGTCTTGCGAACCAAGAGTTGGTTCGCCGTCGTCACCGCCGGTCTCGCGGGCAACGCCGTGACCAACACGCTGCCCGGCGGTGATGCGGTGGGCGCGAGCGTGCAGTACCGGATGCTCGCGAGCACCGGCATCGATTCGGTCCAAGCCGCTGGAGGTCTCGCGGTGAGCTCCATCATCGGCGTCGCCGCGCTGTTCTCGTTGCCCATCTTCGCCCTACCCGTGATCATCGGTGGTGAAGGGGTGAGCGCGGGCCTGGTCCACGCCGGAGAACTCGGTGCGATCGGGTTCGTCTTGATCATGGCCCTCGGCGCGGTGATCTTGACCACGGACAAAACGCTGCTGACCCTCGGTCGATTCCTTCAGTGGACCCTCAATAAGATGCCGCGGCGGCGCAAGAGCCCCGGCGATTTGGGTCAACGCTTGCTGCACGAGCGCGACCAGGTTCGCACCGACTTGGGCAAGAACTGGTGGAAGGCGCTGCTCCTCGTGGCCGGTCGCATCGGGTTGGACTACGGCAGCCTCCTCGCGGTACTTCGTGCGACCGGCACTCGGCCCAATCCCTCCCTCGTTCTCTTGGCGTACTCGGCAACCGCCGTACTGGCGCTGCTGCCGATCACCCCCGGGGGACTCGGCATCGTCGAAGCCAGCCTCAGCGGGCTCCTCGTCCTCGCCCACGTCCCGAGTACGAACGCCGTGGTCGCGACGCTGGCTTTTCGAATCGGTTCGTACTGGCTCCCCACCATTGCGGGCGGCGTCTGTTACATCCTCTATCGCCGTCGCTACGGTGCGCTGAAACAGGGCGAACCAGCTACGTAGATCAGGTGCGTTTCGTCAACCGGTTAGCGTGAGCGCCAGGTAATCGAGGGAGAGGAGTTCGTATGCCGATGAGACGGCGCAGCGACGGACCCACCACGCGACGCTCGAGACTGTTCGAACGCGCCGACAACTTCCACGTCCCCCTCCGTACGATCCTGACGACGGTCTTCGTCGTGGTCGTGGTCTACTTCTTCGGCCTGGTCCTCTACCGACTACGCGACATCTTGTTGCTCATGCTGGTCGGTGGGTTCATTGCGCTGGTCCTCAATCCGCTCGTCAACTTCCTTCAGAAGTGGAAAATTCCGAGGCGCGGTGCTGCGGTGTTCGTCGTGATGGCCTTTTCGGTGCTGGCCTTCATTGGACTCGCCGTCGCCTTCGGGTATCCGTTAGTGAATTCGATTACGCACCTGGCGAACTCGTTGCCAAGGATCGTGCGACAAGCTGAACACAACAAGGGGTGGATCGGTCACCTCCTGCATAAGTACCACATCGCCAAGTGGTTGACCAAGAACTCCTCGAAGTTGGTGAGTCTCGCCAAGGGCCTCTCCAAGCCCGCGCTCGCCCTGGGCAAAGGGGCAGCGACAGTTCTCCTGTTGCTCGTCACCCTTTTCGCGTTCGTCGTGTTGTTGCTCCTCGAGAGTCCGAAGATTCGCGTGGCGCTGCTCGGGATGATGACGCCGGAGAAGAGCGCGTGGGTCGCTCGAGTGGGCGGAAAGATCTCCAAGGTCGCGCTCGGCTACATGCTGGCGAACCTGACGACGTCGCTGATCGCGGGGACCGTTATCTTCGTCACGTTGTTTTGTCTCTCGGTACCATTCGCGATCCTCTGGGCGTTATGGGTCGCCTTGGTCGACTTCTTACCCCAAATCGGCGGGGCACTCGCGGGCATCCCGACTGTTCTCTTCGCGCTGGTTCACTCAACGACGGCGGGCATCGTCACGTTGATCGTGTTCATGATCTACACCCAGGTCGAGAACCACGTGCTGAATCCGATCATCATGAGTCGGACCGAGAAGATAAACCCGCTCACCGTATTCATCGCCATCCTCGTTGGTGCCGAGATCGGCGCGTGGATCGACGGCATATTCGGAGGTTTCGTGGCGGTCTTGCTCGCGGTGCCCGCGGCAGCGTCGATGCACGTGCTGCTGCGAGAGTTTTGGTACTCGACCCGGTCGCCCTCTGACCTCGTCACGACCACCTTTCCTGGCGACGTCGATCCACCCGCGGACACCGAATAACGCGTCGCCGTCGTCGATGATCGACACCGACAACCAACTGCCCCCTTCGGTCCTCGACGCGGCCCTCACACGCGCTCGCGCATTAATCGACGCGTCCGCGGTGCCGCGCTCGAGGGCGGAGCGCCGTACCCGCGAGAGTCTCCGGCGGCTTTTCGCCGACCCGGACGCCGTCGGGGTGACGATCACGCTCACCGACGAAGTCATGCGGTTCACCTCGGCGCGCAGCGCCGCGCGCGCACTGCGAGTGGCGGCCCGGCGAGCCTCCGTGAAAGGTTTTGGCGCGGTGAACCGTCTCGGTCTTCGCGCCGTCGCGTCGCTGTCGCTCGCGACGTCGCCGCTCGCGCTACGGATCGTGCGTGAGCGAATCCGCGGACTCACGGCGAATCTCATCATCGACGACGATGCCGCAACGCTGGACGCCGTCTTCGACGCGCATCGACAACAGGGATTGGCACTCAATGTCAACGTCTTGGGTGAGGCGGTGCTCGGGGAGCGGGAAGCCGAGGACCGGTTATCGCGAGTCCTGGCGATGATGCGCCGCGACGACGTTAACTACGTCTCGGTCAAACTCTCGGCAATCGTCAGTCAACTGATGACGATTGACCACACGGGCTCGCTCAACCGTGTGAGCGAGCGACTCCGTCTCCTCTACCGCGAAGCTCGCAGTGCCCACACGTTCGTCAACTTGGACATGGAAGAGTTCCGTGATCTTCGCCTCACCCTGGACGCGTTCGTCACGGTACTCAGCGAGGTGGAGTTTCGAGAGCTCTCGGCGGGCATCGTCCTGCAGGCCTACCTCCCCGAATCCCACGGCGCCCTCGACGAACTCCTCGAGTTCGCCCGCCGCCGCCACGACGATGACGGCGGCGCCATAAAGGTCCGCCTCGTCAAGGGCGCCAACTTGGCGATGGAAGAGGTCGAGTCCGAACTGCACGGGTGGCGCGCCGCGCCCTACGGATCAAAGCACGACGTCGACGCGAGCTACCTGCGGCTCATCGACGTCGCGCTGCGACCCGAGCACGCCGCGTACTTGCGGGTGGGCGTCGCCAGTCACAACCTCTTCCACGTCGCCTGGGCGCTCGAACTAGCCGCCGCCCGAGGCGTGCTCGGACAACTCGACGTCGAGATGCTCGAAGGAATGGCCAACGCCGAGGCAGCGGCGCTCGTGGCGCAGGGCCAGCCCGTCTTGCTCTACGCGCCCGTGGCGCGCCGCGACGACTTCGCGTCAGCCGTTGCGTACCTCGTGCGTCGACTCGACGAGAACACGGCGCCCGAGAACTACCTGCGTGCGGCGCTCTTCATCGCGAAGGACCCGAAGATCTTCGATGACCAACGCCAGCGCTTTCTCGCTGCCCTCGAGTCACGTCACTCGATCAGCCTCGACGCTCGCCGCGTTCCACTCGAGCGAACCGCCGATTCCTTCTCGAACGAACCCGATGGCGACCCGACGAATCTCGACTTCGTACGCGAGCTCAACGAAGCGCTCGCAGAGGTTCGCTCCGAGCGCGACGTCGTCATCGACACGCTCGCGCACCTCGAGGGTGACGACCCCCCCGAGTTCGAGTCGGGCCACGACCCCAACGAAGGCGGCGCCGTGTGGTATCGCTACCGGGTCGCTCGGACAGCAGAGGTCGATCAGGCCCTCGAGTTCGCCAGCGCGGGTTTTGCGGCCTGGCACGGACTGCCCCTCGAGGAGCGCCGAACGATACTGCTGCGATGCGCGGAGGTGATGAGCGCCAGTCGGGCCCGCACCACTGCGGTGATGGCACGTGATGGAGGCAAGACCCTCGGCGAGGCGGACTCCGAAGTGAGTGAGGCGACCGACTTCGCGCGGTTCTACTCCACCCGCGCGGTGAGCGATGACGCGTCGACCCCGCTCGGCGTCGTCCTGGTCGTCCCGCCGTGGAACTTTCCCTACGCGATTCCCGCCGGTGGGGTCCTCGCGGCGTTGGCGGCTGGGAACGCGGTGATCTTGAAGCCCGCGCCGGAGGCGGTCGCGGTCGCCGTGGAGTTAGTCAACCAGCTCTGGAGCGCGGGCGTCCCCCGTGAGGTGCTCCAGATGGTGCCCACTCGCGATGACGAGTGTGGTCGTCACCTCGTCACCCACGTCGGGGTGAGCGCCGTCGTGCTCACGGGCTCATTCGAGACGGCCACCCTCTTTAGTTCGTGGAAGCCCACGCTGCGGCTATTGGCCGAGACGAGTGGCAAGAACGCACTGGTGATCACCTCCGCCGCGGACGTCGACCTCGCGGTCAAAGACCTCGTGCAGTCCGCCTTCGGTCACGCCGGGCAGAAATGCAGCGCCGCGAGTCTCGCCATCGTGGAGCGTTCCGTGGCCGATGACCCGCGATTTCTCACCCAGCTCAGGGACGCCGTCACGAGTCTCAACGTGGGTGCCGGGACCGAGCTTTCGACAACTATGGGGCCGATCATCCGATCGCCAGAACCTGCGCTGCATCGCGCGCTCAGCCAACTCGACGACGGCGAGTCCTGGCTGGTCGAGCCCGAATCACTCGAGGACGGTGGACTTCGCTGGCGACCCGGCGTCAAACTTGGGGTCCGACCGGGATCGTGGAGTCACCTCCACGAGTGGTTTGGACCGGTGCTCGGCGTCATGGTCGCCGACAACCTCGAGGAGGCGACGAACTGGCAGAACCAGACGCCCTACGCCCTGACCGCGGGCCTGCACTCGCTCGATCGCACCGAGTGCGAGTGGTGGATTGATGCTGTCGAGGCGGGCAACCTCTACGTCAATCGCGGCACAACCGGCGCGGTCGTGCACCGTCAACCCTTCGGCGGGTGGAAACGCTCCAGCGTCGGACCGACCGCGAAGGCCGGAGGTCTCAACTACGTCAACGCGCTGCGCGAGTGGAAGAAGGTCGCCGATCTCGACACCGCGCTCGCGGCGGCGGCCACGTGGTGGGAAGACCACGGGGCTCGGGCCCTCGACGAGAGCGGGCTGCGCAGCGAGACGAACGTCGCTCGATACCGCTTCGAACTCGGGATCGTCGTCGTGCGCGTTGATCCATCGTTCCCCGCCATCGAGCGCGACTACCTTCGCGGGCTGATCGAACTGACCGGCATTCGCGTCGAGTTCAGCGCAGAGCGTCCCGTTCCGGGCCTCTTCGACGTGACGCTCGAAGGGATCGACGAACTCGTCGTTCGCGCGTCGTCGTCCACCAAGGTGCGTTGGCTCAGTGTGGAAGCCGCGCCGACGGTGGCGCTCTTGGAACAAGGAGTCAACGTGGACCGTCGGGCGCTCGCGCAGGCTGGCGACGTCGAGTTGCCTCGCTGGCTACTCGAACAAAGTGTGGCGATTACCAATCACCGCTACGGGAACGTGCACGCCGGACCGAAACCGAACGTTCGAGGACTCGGAGAGTTGCCGAGCCGCTGACGTCGGCCGTCACGCGCTCGCGTCCTTGGGCAGACCTAAGACTCGCTCGGCGATGATGTTGCGCTGTACGACCGAGGTGCCGCCACCGATGGTGAGCGCTTGGGCGTAAAGGAATCCCCACGACCACGATCGTCCGTCCTCCCCGGCGATCCCATCCGGCCCACGGCCGTCGAGCATGCCCGCGCTGCGCGCCAGTCGTTGGGCGAGACCCATGACCTCTTGTCCATGGTCGTCGGCCAGCGCCTTTCGAAGCGACGCGTCAGAACCCGAAGAGCGGCCCGCGAGCGCGTTGGCGGTAAGGCGGAGGCGAAAGAGTCGGAGGATCTCGCCGTGCGACCAGGCCCGAATGAGCTGGTCACGTTCGATTGACGTGAGCTGCTCGCCCCGCTCGCGCACGAGATCCACCAGGTCAGCCGCGGTCGGCCCTCGACCCCACAGCACGCCTTCGCCCGACAGCGAGACTCGCTCGTTGCCGAGGGTGACCTTGGCGAGTCGCCATCCGTCGTTCACCTCGCCCAGCAACGCGTCGGCGGGGAGTCGTACCTCGTCGAGGAAGACCTCGTTAAAGGCGTGGTCACCTGTCATGTCGATGAGCGGTCGCACGGTCACGCCTTTGGCCTTCATCGGACAGATGAAGTAGGAGATTCCGTTCTGTGGGGAACCCGCGTGAGAGGTGCGAGCGAGCAAAATCCCCCAGGTCGCGATGTGGGCGTAACTCGTCCACACCTTCTGACCGGTCACGATCCACTCGTCGCCGTCACGCGTCGCGGACGTCGTGAGCGACGCCAAGTCGCTCCCGGCGTCGGGCTCACTAAAGAGTTGGCACCAGAACTCTTCGCCACTGAGCAGTTTTGGTAGCCACCGTGCGCGCTGCTCGTCGGTTCCGGCGACGAGGATCGTCGGCCCCGCCCATCCGATGCCGATCGGATTGATTGGACGACGGACGTGGGCCCGGCGGAGTTCGTCGTCGATAAGGAGTTGGTACTCCACTGACGCGCTACGACCCCAGGGTTCGGGCCACGACGGTGCCACTAACTTCGCGTCGGCGAGTTCGCGACCGGTCGGGTGAGGATGATCAACCAGCCAGCGTCGCAACTCGATTCGACGCGGATCGAGGTTGTCGATGTCGGTCTCGAGCGAGAGCGTCACCTCAGCCAGGAGACCGCGTCCGTCCTCGAGATCCTCAACCCCACTGGCCACCGCGACTCCTTTTTCGTCACTCCAACGTATCGTCGGTTCCCGCGCGCTCGGCCTCGGGCAATTCGGTCACTATCAGGGACTCGAGACGTCCCAGCGATTTAACCAGCGAACGATGAAGTTCTCGGAGGGGCCGGACTTATACTGCGCTTTATGGCGGTTGCGTTCTGGTTAGTCATCATCCTCGTGTGCATCTTCGCCGAGATTCACACGAACGCGTTCATCACCGTGTTCGTCGGCGCGGGGGCGATCATCCCGTTCTTCCTGGCATTAGCCAGCGTCAACTTTCCCCTTCAGGCGATCCTCTGGGTCGTCATCTCCGGTGTGCTGCTCGCCGCGCTGAGACCGGCGGCGCTCCACCGGTTCCAACGACGTGGCGTCGTAGATCTGTCCGCACCCTCGAAGAGTTCGATGACCAACTTGACCGGCTTCGTCCAAGACGCCGTGGGCGATGAAGGTCACCCGGGACTCGTCAAGATAAAGGGCGAACTCTGGAAGGCCGTGTCGAATTCGCCAGACGCCATCCCCGATGGGGCGCAAGTGATCGTGCGAAAGACCTACGGCACGACGCTCTGGGTCGAACGCGTCTAACTACTACGTCGAAGTGCGGTAACGCCTAGATCTGCGCTGTTCCTGGAACACTTTCCATCACGCTCTTGATCGCCTGGGCCGCGCCGAGCAGCGCCGCACTCTCGGCGGGGATGATGAGCTTGGTGTTGTCGCTCTCGGCAAACTTCGACAATGTGTCGAGTTGCAAGATGGCGACCAACGTGGCATCGGGTGCTTGACCTTTGATGGCGGCGTAAACGAGGGCGATGGCTTGGGCCCGACCTTCGGCCTCGAGGATCTGGGCCTGGCGGGCACCCTCGGCGCGCAAGATCTGAGACTGCTGGGCGCCCTCGGCCTCTTTGATCGCGGCCTGTCGTTGGCCGTCCGCCACGTTGACCGCGGACTGTTGTTGACCTTCGGACTCCAAGATGCGCGCGCGCTTTTCCTGGTCCGCTTGCTTCTGGAGCGCCATCGCCTGGAGGATCTGGTCAGGCGGGGTGATCTCTAAGACCTCGACTCGGTTGATGCGCACGCCCCACTTGTCGGTCGCCTCTTCCATTTGGGTCTGTAGGAGCGTGCCGATGCGCTCGCGCTGGGAGAAGGCCTCATCGAGACTGATCGAGCCAAAGACCGCTCGCACCGAGGTACGCGCGAGGTTGTCCACGCTGACCAGATAGTCCGAGTTCGTAAAGAGCGCGAGACGCACGTCGACGACTTGGGAGAAGATCGTCGCGTTCACGATCACCGCGACGTTGTCGCGGGTGATGACCTGCTGGCGGTCACCGGTTCGTGGTGTCTCGCGCACGTCGATGATCTTCATGACCTCAATGAAGGGGAAGATGAAGGTCAACCCGGGGTTCTTGATGTCCTTGAACTCACCAAAGCGTGTCACCACGCCCTCGAAACCCTGTTGGACGATGCGCACGGACTTGGAGATCGTCACGATGACCAAGAGCACGATGATGGCGGCGATGACGGCGAGAACTATTCCAGTATCCATGAGCTGCTACTTCCTCAAAACGGCGTGTCAGTCGAGGTAACTGGTCGTGTCGTGGCTGATATTCGCAGTGTATCGGAGCCCGTTTCGCCGAATTCGAGAACGGGCCTGGCACGAGGCGGCGCGACGTTGGCGGGCGGTCCGCGACGCGGTGACGGCGCAGCCACGGCGCTTCTGAGGACTTTCTCCGTGTCACCGAGTCAAAGTTCCTGGTAAAAAGTACGACGGGAGTCAGTACCGCTGCCCGCACGAGCGTGGAAAGGAGCATGTTGAACGTCGCCACCTTCGTCGCCAATGTCTTTGACGGCCAACTTCCTTTTCGCGTTGAGGCCTACGACGGCAGCGTTGCCGAACCGACCGTGGTCTCTTCGGCGAACGAGATGACCTTACGGATCCTCTCGCGCGACGCCATCACGCGAGTGTTGACCCATCCGGGCGAGTTAGGACTCGCGCGCGCCTACGTCGCGGGCGACATCGACCTTGACGGGGACTTGGATCCCTTCTTCGAACTCTCCCTCCCACCGCTTCGACAGCTCCTCAACCTCAACAACGTCCGATCCGTGCTCGCCGTGGTGGGAGCATCCGCCCTGCGACCGATCGCGCCGCCCGCGGTCGAGGCGCGACCGCGAGGAGCTTTGCACTCGAAGAATCGCGACCGCGAGTCGGTCACGCACCACTACGACGTGTCGAACCGCTTCTACGAGATGGTGCTCGGACCCTCGATGACGTACTCGTGCGCGGTCTTTGCCCACGCCGGCGACACCCTCGAGCAGGCCCAGGCCCGCAAGGTTGACCTGGTCGCGCGCAAGTTGGACCTCAAAGAGGGCACCCGGCTACTCGACGTGGGCTGTGGCTGGGGTGCGATGGGCATTCACGCCGCGCGCAACTACGGGGCGCGTGTCGTGGGGGTCACGCTCTCGGAACCGCAGCGGGCCTACGCCACCGAGCAGGCTCGACTCGCGGGAGTCAGTGATCTCGTCGAGTTTCGCCTGCAGGACTTTCGCGACATCACCGACGGACCCTTTGACGCGGTGAGTTCTATCGGCATGTCCGAGCACGTGGGGCGAAAGTCCCTGCCCAACTACACCCAACTCATCTGGGACCTCCTGGTCCCGGGGGGGCGGTTCCTCAATCACGCCATCGGCAAACCCGTCTCGCACGACGATGACCCCCAACCCACTCGGGTCTCGGAGTTGAACCGCCAGATACAGATCGCCCTCGGACTGAGCGGACCATCGAAAACGGGCAGCGCGTTCATCAATCGCTACGTCTTTCCTGACGGCGAACTCCACGAGGTCGGCACGATGGTCTCGATGTTCCAGGCCCACGGATTCGAGGTGCGTCACGTCGAGAGCTTGCGCGAGCACTACGCCCTCACGCTGCGGCGATGGGTCGACAACCTCATGAAGCGTTTCGACGAAGCGGTCGAGGAAGTCGGGGCCGAGCGGGCTCGGGTGTGGCGGCTCTACATGGCCGGCTCGGCGGTGGGCTTTGAGCGCCATCACCTCGAGATCCACCAGGTCCTCAACGTGCGACCCAAAGAGGGTGCGAGCGGCATGCCCCTACGACCGGACTTCGAGCCCAACTTCTGACCTGACGCGTCGGGCGCGGGCACGAGGGTGTGCCACGATTCAGGGATGACAATCAAAGGGTTTCAGAGTCATTGGCACAAGCACCCCGGCGTGCGTTCGGGCGCGGACCTCACGCGAGGCGAGCGGGCGGCCGACCGCATGCGCAACATGATGGGTTCGTGGGGCTTCGTCTTCGGCTTCTTCGCCGTGATGATCGCGTGGGCGCTCGTCAACACCGTCTTGTTCGAGCACGTCTTGCACCACAAGGCCTTCGACCCCTACCCCTACATCTTGTTGAACCTCTTCCTCTCGATGATGGCCGGCGTCCAGGCGGCCGCCCTGTTGATTGCCGCCAAGCGATCCGACGCGATCTCTTCTGAAGTGGCGCTACACACCTCGACGAACACCGACGACATCAAGAAGTTGATTCAAGAGAACACGGCGTTGACCGAAGCCGTGAAGAGCGCTACGGATCTTTTGGAAGAGATACACCTTCACGTCTCGAACATTGGCAAGGTTGTCGGCGCCGACGAGGGTCACTTCCCGCCCAGTACCTCACCCCCGCCGAGCGCGACGAACGAGGAAACTACGACGTGAGCAACATCCGCCCGTCGCGTCCGGGTCCGGGGACGGCCTTCACGTTCTTATAGGTCAGTCGTTCGCCGCACCACGCACAGGTCAGTTCGGCGTGCGTCACTTCGCCGCAGCCCTGGTGGACGAGTTCAATCGGCGGGCCAGACGGCGCCGCGTACGCGTCGCCCCATTGGCGCATGGCCGTCAACACCGGCCAGAGGTCGCGGCCTTTTTTGGTCAACTTGTAGTCGTAGCGAAGCGGGTGTTCGCTGTAGGCGACGCGAACCAGCACGCCGGCCTCGATGAGCGAGGTCAGTCGGTCGTGGAGAATGTTGCGAGAGATCCCGAGACGTCGTTGGAAGTCCTCGAAGCGGGTCACCCCCATGAAGGTGTCGCGCACGACGAGCATGCTCCACCACTCACCAATGACCTCGAGGCACTGGGCCACGGAACAGTCCATGGTTGAAAAACTCTTTCGTTCCATGGAACGAGCCTAGTCAGTTGCATCATGCTACGCAACCATGTACTCTAAGTTTCATGACAGAACTGACTGCTACGGACTTAGACGCCGCCGAGGTCACCGCTCGGCGCCGACGGGCGATCTTCATCGTCACCGCACTCGGTGCGTTCATGGCGTCACTCGATCTCTCGATCGTTAACGTCGCGTTCCCGGCCCTCGAGCGCGCCTTCTCCCACGACACTCGCGCGAGCCTGTCGTGGGTCATCACGGGCTACTCGATTGTCTTTGGTTCCTTGCTCGTTGTCGCGGGCCGTACGGCCGATCGTCTCGGGAGCCGACGGGTGTTCTTCTTCGGGCTCGGACTGTTCTGTGTGGGTTCGTTACTCTGCGGCGTCGCACCCTCCGTCGCGACCTTGATCATGGGTCGCGTCGTACAAGGTGTCGGTGCCGCCGCGGTGCTCCCGTCGTCGCTCGGTCTACTGCTCGGCGCGTACCCGAAGGAGAAGCGTTCGCAGATCGTCTCCCTCTGGGGCGGCATTGGCGCACTGGCGGTCGCGACGGGCCCCTCGCTCGGGGCGGTCCTCATCACCGCCTTTAGTTGGCGCGCCGCCTTCTACGTCAACTTGCCAGTCGGGCTGATCGCCTGGCTCGTCGGACGTCGCGTCCTCGCGAAGTCCTCCGGCACCGGATCGTCAACCAGTCCCGACTTCCCAGGCGTGATCCTCCTCAGCGCGGCGTTGGCACTACTGGTGCTGGCAATCTCCGAGGGGCCGAGCTGGGGCTGGTCCAACGCACGGATCATCGGCGGTTTCGTCGCGGCAGTCATCTTGTTCGCGAGCTTTTTACTTCGCTCGGTGCACCACGAGGAGCCGGTACTCGACCTGACGCTCTTTCGCGCGAGGACATTCTCAGTGGCCAATACGACGATGCTGCTCTACTCGATGGGCTTTTTCGCGATGCTGCTCGGGAATATCTTGTTCTTGACGAGCGTCTGGCACTACTCCATCCTCGACGCTGGTCTCTCGGTGACCCCGGGTCCATTAGTCGTGGCCCTGGTGTCGGGCAGCGCCGGCAAGTTAGCGGTGCGGGTTGGGTTTCGCAACGTGATTATGAGTGGGTTGGGTATCTTCACACTCGGGATCGCCTGGTACCTGTGGCGCGTCACCACGACGCCGGACTATCCGAGTGTCTGGCTACCGGGCACGTTGATCGTCGGACTCGGGGTCGCTTTGACGTTTCCGGTCGTCAGCGCCGCCGCGGTCTCGAGCCTCGAAGCCGCGCGGTACTCAGTCGGCAGCGCCGTCAACCAGACCGCGCGCCAGGTGGGCGGCGCCCTCGGTGTCGCGATCCTCGTCGTGATCCTCGGCACCCCGACGAGCACCGCACAGGCCCTGCACAACTTCGATCACCTCTGGTGGTACATCGGTTCGACGACGGTACTCGCCGGCCTCGTCGCGAGCCGGCTCGGACGTCCTCGCCCTCTCGCCGCGTCACCCGCTCACAACGAGCTCGCCATCGAAGCGGCCCACGGCGTCGAGGAGATGCTCGACGGAGAGATCGCCCTCGACGTCCTTGATTCGACGTCGCCCCGCGACCCTCGGCCCTCCGCCTGATCAGGCACGCTTCGCGCCACCCGAACGCGCCGCCACGACCTCGCGCTCTAGGGTTGCGGAGTGACCTTTGACCTGAAGGAGCCGACCGAAGAGGTGCCGGTCGTACCACCCACGAAGTCGAAGCGACGAGGGTTCCTCGAGTGGCTGATTGTCTTGATCGCTGCGGTCGTGGTCTCGTTCCTCGTGCGCACCTACGTCGTCCAGGAGTACTCCATACCCTCGGGTTCGATGCGCCCGACGCTCGACATCGGCAATCGAATCCTGGTTAACAAACTGAGCGTCGACTTCGGCACCATCAACGTGGGCGACATCGTCGTCTTCAAAGCGCCGCCCGCGGTGGCGAAGGACTGTGGTGACGACATAGCCGACCTCGTCAAGCGTGTCATCGGTGTGCCCGGCGACGTGTTGAGTACGAAGGGCAACACGATCTACATCAACGGGGTGAAGTTGCAGCAGAAGTGGTCGCACTTCCCCGCCTTGGGCGCCGACGGCGCAATCCATGACTTCACCGTGCCCGCTGGTCAGTACTTCATGATGGGCGACAACCACGCTGATTCGTGCGACTCGCGGACCTGGGGCACCGTGCCACGTTCGGACATCATCGGCAAGGCCTTCGTAAAGATCTGGCCGCTCTCGCAGTGGCACTGGTTCTAGCGACTCGGGCGCCCTCGAGTGCTCGAAGAGCCCTCGGGTTTAGCCTCGTGTTCGCACTGGCGATTACCGCGCTCGCGGCGAGCGCGTCCGGCGCTACAGGAAAACTCTCGCCGCCAGTGATACGCGAGAAATTCACAGCTCTCCCGTGCAACCACGAAACGACGGTCGGCCTGGAGGGCTGCGCCGAAGGCCAACTGCTCGCCACCGATCATCGCATCAACGTCGAGGTGGCGCTGCTCTTCAGAGTGCTCGACGGCGCCACCCAGCGCCGCTCCTTCGTGACGTCGGAGGACCTCTGGTTCAAGTACCGCGACGCCGACTGTCAGAGTGTCGCCTCGATCTACGGGGGCGGGACCCTCGCCCCGGTTGAATTCGCGGACTGTGAAGTGCTCGACAACGAGTCACGAAGCGTCGATCTCCTCGGTCACTATGAACTCGTAGAGCAAGGCAGTTCATCCCCGCCCGCGTGGCCGTGAACTGCGACGTGGTGTCCTAGTCGCTCAGTTCAATGTCGCAGAGCACGTCGCGAAGTTGGCGCCCCATCTCTCGAGGATTCCCCTTGAGTTCGGCGACGACGTCGCCCTCGACGTCGAGGTCATCACCCGGCTGATACTTCGAGACCCGCAGACCTTTGCCCGCGCGCGAAGCGAGCACCACCCAGGGCAGGCCAATCTGGCCCGAGTCCCTCGTCGCCATGATCTGGCCGCGCTGACCAATGGTGAGACTCCACTCGGGCGCACGCGCCGCGTCCATGATGCGCTGAAGTTCTCCGCTGCTCGAAAGCCCTGAGGTGCCGATGGACAAACCCTAGGTGGCGCCCGTCACGCGTCAACACGAAACACGCGACGACCGGCGCTTTCGGGTGGCGTTGGTGCTCCAATGGCTGAGAGTGGACGAAGTATGGTGAAACCGAAGGACCTATGCACGCGTTCGTAGTTTGGCTGCCGTGGGCCTGCTTAAGGGGGGATACTGCGTGGAGCCGACGGACACTCAAGGTCCCGACTACTTCCATAAAGTGGTCGACTGTCAGTGGGCTTGTCCCGCCCACACCAACGTCCCGGGCTACATCCGCCTGATTGCCCAGGGTCGCTTCGACGACGCCTACATGTTGAACCGTGAGTCCAACGTGTTTCCGGGCATCCTCGGCCGGACCTGCGACCGTCCGTGCGAGCCGGCCTGTCGTCGCGAGCGAGTAGACGGCGCGCCCGTCGCGATCTGTCGACTCAAGCGCGTGGCCGCCGACCTGAAAGGCGACATCACTGACCGATTGCCGCAGATCCCGATAGAGAAGAACGGTAAACGCGTCGCCTGTATCGGGGCGGGACCCGCGTCGCTCACCGTCGCGAATGACCTCATGCCCATTGGCTACGAGGTCACAATCTTCGAGCAGTACGACAAGCCCGGCGGACTCATGCGGTCCAACATCCCATCGTTCCGTTTGCCGGAAGAAGTCCTCGCCGACGAGACCCAGGTCATCTTGGACATGGGCGTCGAGATTCGATACAACTCGCCCGTGACCAGTCTTCGCGGTCTCCTCAGTGAGGGATTCGACGCGGTATTCGTAGGCGTCGGGGCGCCGCGGGGCAAGGAACTGGACCTACCCGGGCGACACGACGAAGTCGGCGACACCCACATCTACATCGGCATCGACTGGCTCGAGTCGGTGGCCTTCGGGCACGTGAGTGAGATCGGCGAACGAGTGTTGATCATCGGCGTTGGCAATACCGCGATGGACTGCTGTCGAACGTCTCGCCGACTCGGCGGCCGCGACATCAAGGTCATGGCGAGGCGACCTCGGCCTTTCTTCAAGGCGTCGCCGTGGGAGCTCGACGACGCGGAAGAAGAGGGAGTCGAGATCCTCGTCAACCACGCGCCCACACGCTTCGTGCTCGAAGAGGGTCGTCTCGTTGGTATGGAGTTCGAGGTCCTCGAATGGGACGAGGGGGCCGCGCGTTCGACGACCGTGAACACGGTCGTGATCCCCTGTGACGACGTGATTCTGGCGATTGGACAGGAGAACACCTTCCCCTGGATCGAGCGCGACCTGGGGATGACGTTCGGCGAGTGGGACATGCCCGTGGTGGACGAGACGACCATGGTCTCGAGCGTGCCGGGCGTCTTCTTCGGCGGTGACGCCGCCTGGGGCCCGAAGAACATCATCTGGGCCGTCGCTCACGGTCACGAGGCCGCGATCTCAATCGACAACCATTGCCACGACGTCTCGCTCCTCGATCGACCGGCGCAGGGCATGACGTTAGTGAGCCAGAAGATGGGCATGAGCGAGTGGAGTTACCACAACGACTACAACCCCTCGAGTCGCCAGAAGATGACCCACGTCGAGTTGACCAAGCGTTTCGAATCGCTCAACCTGGAGGTCGAACTCGGCTTCAGCGCCGAGCAGACGGCTCGTGAGGTACAGCGCTGTTTGAACTGTGACGTCGAGACCGCGTTCACGGCATCACTCTGCATCGAATGCGACGCGTGTCTCGATATCTGCCCAGTGCAGTGTCTCACGATCACGAGCAACGGCGACGAGGCCGACCTGCGACGTCGACTCCTCGCGCCCGCCACCAATCTCCTCCAAGACCTCTACGTCTCTGAGCCGTTGCCCCAGACGGGGCGCGTCATGATCAAGGACGAGAACGTCTGCGTGCACTGTGGTCTCTGCGCCGAGCGCTGTCCGACGGCGGCGTGGGATATGGAACTGTTCGATCTGACGATCCCCTACGCGGGCTCGAAGAACTTCATCCCGGTTGCGGTGGGCTTTGGCGGGAACGGGGTCCGCTTGTGACGATGACCGCCAAGGAGAGGTCCGCGCCGTCAGAACGCCCGCGTCGGGTGAATGACTTCGCGATCAAACTCGCCAATGTCAACGGCACGGGCTCGGCCAGTGCGAACAGCCTGTTGGTGCAGGCGATATTTCGCATGGGGGTGCCGGTCTCTGGCAAGAATCTCTTCCCCTCGAACATCCAGGGCCTACCAACCTGGTACGAAATCCGCGTCAACGCCTCGGGCTATACGGCCCGCGCTCTCGACTACGACCTGGTCGTAGCGATGAACGCCCAAACCTACGCCGCCGACATCGCCGAGACCGCCTCGGGGGGCTACCTGCTCTACGACTCCTCCTGGCCGCTCGACCCCGACCTCGAACGCGGTGACGTCAACTTCCTCGGCGTGCCATTAGCAACGATATGTCTGGAGAACTTCGCGAAGCCCCGCGAGCGCATCTTGATGAAGAACATCGTCTACGCCGGCGCCATCGTCGCGTTGACCGGCATCGACCTCGACATCGCGTCGACGCTGCTCACCGAAACGTTCTCGCGCAACGCCTCGCTGCTCGACTCGAACCAGCGCGCCCTTCGTCTCGGCTACGACTACGCCAGCGAACACTTCGACTGCCCGCTGTCGTTTCGCTTGGAAGCGATGAACGCGAACGCGGACTCGATTCTCATTGACGGCAACACCGCTGCGGCGTTGGGATGTCTCTACGCGGGGGCCACGGTCGCAGCGTGGTACCCGATCACCCCGGCGACCGCGGTGATGGACAACTTCACTCGACTCTGCGCGAAGTACCGACGCGTGAAAGTTGACAGCGACGACCCGACGGCGCCCGCGACGTACCAGAACAACTACCTCATCATCCAGGCCGAGGACGAGATCGCGTCCATCGGTATGGTGCTGGGCGCGGGCTGGAGCGGTGCGCGGGCCTTCACCTCCACCTCGGGCCCGGGCATCTCACTCATGAGCGAGTTGCTCGGGCTGGCGTACTACACCGAGATCCCCGCGGTCGTCATCGACGTCCAGCGCGTCGGTCCCTCGACGGGCATGCCGACGCGCACGCAGCAAGGCGACATCTTGATGTGCGCCTACGCCAGTCACGGCGACACCAAGCACATCCTGCTCTTCCCCGCCAACCCTCACGAGTGCTTCGAGTTCGCCGTGGCGAGCTTTGACCTCGCGGAGCGATTCCAGACGCCGGTGTTCATGCTCTCGGACCTCGATATTGGTATGAACGACTGGGTGGTGCCGTCGCTCACCTGGGACGACGAGTTCATCCCCGATCGCGGCCGGGTGCTCAACGACAGCCACCTCGCCGACATCAAGGAGTTCTTTCGCTACACCGACGAGGACGAGGAGTACGTCACCCCGCGCACGGTGCCCGGTTCACACGAAAAGGGTGCGTACTTCGTGCGGGGATCTGGTCACGACAAGTTCGGTCGCTACACCGAGATCCCCGACCACTACCAAGAAGTGATCGACCGCCTCAAGCTCAAACACGCCGCCGCCGCACCGCACGTGCCAGCTCCCATCGTGACTCGACGAGCGAAGGCGACCATCGGCGTGATCACGATTGGAAGTTGTGACCTCGCGGTGCGAGAAGCGATCGACGAGTTAGCCGAGCGTGGCGTGGTGGCCGACTTCATGCGAGTGCGGGGCTTCCCCTTCGTCGACGAGGTGCGCGACTTCGTTGACGCTCACGATCGTTGCTTCGTCGTCGAACAAAACCGTGACGCCCAACTACGCTCGTTGATCTCCATCGAGACCGGGGTGGCGATCGATTCAATGAGTTCGGTGCTCGCCTACGGCGGGTTCCCCCTCAGCGCCAAGCAAGTCGTCGACAGCGTACTGACCCAGATGGAGATCACCTGATGCCCTCGATACTTAAGCCCTTCATTCCCCTCAGTCCGCTGCCAAAGAACGAGCTGGGCCTGACGATCCGCGACTACGAGGGCGCGATGTCGACACTATGTGCGGGGTGTGGACACGATTCGGTCACCGCAGCGATCAGCCACGCGTTCTTCGAGCTCTCCACGCCGCCTCATCGCATCGCGAAGTTGAGCGGCATCGGGTGTTCGTCAAAGACCCCGACGTACTTCGTGCGAGGCGCGCATGGCTTCAACAGCGCCCACGGTCGCATGGCCACCATCGCCACGGGGGCGAACGCGGCGAATCGCGAACTGACCTACATCGGAATCTCCGGCGACGGCGACTCCCTTTCAATCGGTCTCGGTCACCTGCTCCACGCGATGCGCCGTAACGTCAACATGGTCTACGTGATCGAGAACAACGGCGTCTACGGACTCACCAAGGGGCAACTCTCGGCCTCGGCCGATATCGGTTCGGCTCCCAAAAAGGGCGAAGCGAACCACCTCGCCCCCATTGACCCGATCCTGATGGGCCTCGCCCTCGGTGCGACGTTCCTGGCGCGCAGCTTCAGCGGCGACAAGGAACAACTCATTCCCATTTTGAAAGCCGCGATTGCGCACAACGGCTTCGCGCTGATTGACGTCATCTCACCGTGCGTCACCTTCAACGACCACGAGGGCTCGACCAAGAGTTATAAGTTCATGCGCGCGCACGAGGTGAAAGAGATCGAGTCCGACTTCGTACCACTGCACGTGCCTATCCGTGAACGAATCCCTAACGACGACGCGAAGGCGGTCACCATGCACGACGGCAGCGTGATTCGTTTTCGCTCCGTTCCCGACGGCTACGACCCGAGCGAGCGTTCCTCGGTGGAGGAGTACGTGCGCGATCGCCAAAGCCGCGGCGAGATCGCGACGGGCATTCTCTACCTCACTGAGTCAGGTCAAGAGCTACACGACCTCAACCAAACTCCCGCTACCGGTTTGAATACGATTCCTTTTGAGCGACTCTGCCCTGGAGCGGACGAACTAAGACAACTCCAAGACGACTTTCGATAGCTCGAACTATCGAAGATTCACCGCCCGGCGTCGACATCGCAGTGAACTGCCACGTTCGACGAGCGGTGTCGACCAGAACAGATAAAAAGTCGTCAAATATCGCGCCACAAAATACGGGCGATTCATGCCTACATCTATGGGGCCATCGTTAACCTTGAAGTCAACATGGAAAACGCACTTTCGCACGCGACACGAGTGGCCGTCGTGGATGACCACATCATCGTCTCGGAGATGCTCGCCCTGTCGATCACGAAAGCGCCCGACCTGGAGCTCGCTGGTACCGCGGTCAATACCATCGACGCGATGCGACTCATCAAGCGCGAGTACCCCGATGTGCTGTTGATGAACTATCAACTGCCCTACGGGAACTGCGTCGACACGATCAAAGAAATTCTTGTCGAGTCCCCCAAGACTCGCGTGGTGCTGCTCGGTACGGCGGCGGATGACGCCCTGGTGGCTCGCGCTCGCGACGCGGGATGCGCCGGATTTCTAGGGAAAAACTCCTCGATCTCCGACGTCCTCAGTGCAATTCGAGCGGCCGTCCGAGGTCGCGCCGTTAACCGCACGGGTGCTTTTTCTACTCCCTAGTCCAGCACCGGGTGCTCGCCGCTGAACATACGCGGCGGAAGCTTGGGCCGCGTTACTGCAAGGTAATCGCGCTCTTCCTGTACGAGCTCTCAGCATTTACTAAGGGCCGCGAGTGACCGTCGGTGAGTCCGAAACAAAACGCGAATGGCCTGACTACGATAAACGTGACGTTTCGTCGGGGTACGTTCGTCTGCCACCACGGCACAGAATCGCGTGAAGTTCGTCGGTCACTGTGACGAGCGCGAAGATCTAGGGAGGAATAATGAAGGCAACTAGAGGACTGCGCGTCGCTGTGAGCGTCGCAATGCTGGGACTGGTCGGACTCTCGAGCGGAGTGGTCTCGGTGACCAGCGCGTCGGCCGCAGGGAAACCGAAAATCGTCGTGACCCCCTCAACGAACCTCCGAAGTGGCGAAAAGGTGAGCATCGCGGGCAGCGGCTTCAAACCGGGCGACTCAGTGTTCATTGTCGAGTGCCTCGTCAAAGCCAAGGGCGAATCGGACTGCCAAGTGAACGGAATCCCGCCATCGGCCACCATCTCCAAGACTGGACTGTTGCCGCGCATGTCCTTTAAAGTCGTCGAAGGAAAAATTGGCAGTGGTAAGTGCGGGACGACCAAGGCCAATCTAAAAGCGTGCGCCGTCAGTGTTGGCAACGCAACCGGTACTGATTCAGCCGTTGGGCCGATTGCGTTTAAAGCACCGCTGAAGTAATTGCACATACGTTGCCTCGAGCCAAACTCGGGCAGCAACGCGATCGTCGCCACACTCGGCGTTCGCAGTAGTACGAGAAGCGCAGTGTTCGGGGCCGTGCGTCAAGTGCGTCCTCGCCAGTTGGAGGGAGCGTATGTTTGAGGTGAGCGACACGTCGTCGTTGCTGACGCGCACGCTTGACGAACGTCGGCGCTCCATTGTCCGTCAGCTCAAGACACACTTCAGTTTCGCGTCGCTGCTCGCCATCCTCTTCCTCACGTTCCTCGACAACACGATTGCCAGCGCAGTGCTCACCAGCGTGCAAGCCAAACTGCACGCGGGCGTCTCGCAACTTCAGTGGGTCGTTGGCGGCTACGCACTGGCCTTCGCGAGTTTGATGTTGATCTGTGGGTCGTTGGGTGACAACTTCGGTCGTAAGCGGATCATGCTCTACGGCGTCATCGTCTTCTGTGCCGGCTCGCTGGTGTGCGCGTTCGCGATATCGCCGAAGGAACTGATCGTCGGTCGCGTCATCATGGGCATCGGCGCCGCCGGGTCCGAGCCGAGCACGCTCTCGATGATCCGCCACATCTACCCCGACAAGCGCCTTCGCGCTCGGGCCTTAGGGGCGTGGGCGGCCGTCTCGGGCCTCGCCCTCGCGCTCGGTCCAGTCATAGGTGGCGTACTAGTTGGCCTGTGGTCGTGGCGCGCCGTGTTCTGGTTCAACTTCGTCTTCGGCGTGGTCGTCCTCGTGGTCGCGGGTGTCGCATTACCCGAAAGCGTGAATGACGTCCGGCGGCGCCTCGACTGGTACGGCTTCGTCTTGGCGGCCGTGGCACTTGGCTTTGCGACCTTTGCGACGATTGCGGGCGAGACGTGGGGGTATCGCTCCTCGACTGTTCTCACCCTCTACGTGATCGCGGCGGTGAGCCTCGTCACGTACTTCATCGTCGAGTCCAAGACGAAGTACCCGATGCTCAATGTCAAGTGGGTGCGCAATCGCGCCTTCTCCGGCTCGACGATCATCGCCTTTACGAGTTACTTCGCCATCTTTTCAATCTTCTTCTTTGTCGCCCTCTACCTCGAAGTGGTCGCCCAGGTGGGCCCCTACAGCCTGGCCGTGGACTTCCTGCCGCTGCTCGGGGGCATGGTCGTCGCCTCGCTCTTCACGGGTCGTTGGGTCGGACTCGTTGGTTCAAAGATCCCCATGACGGTGGGCTGTCTCCTCGCGGGCCTCGGGGTGCTGCTCACCGACGCGGTGATCAGCCCGACTGCGGGACTCTCGACACTCGGTTGGACCATGGGTCTCGCGGGTGTCGGCTTCGGCATCATCGTGGTCCCGGTCAACGCCACCGCGCTGTTTTCCATCCCCGCCGCCAATTCGGGCATGGCGGCGTCCACCATCAACACAAGTCGCGAGCTCGGTGCGGTGACCGGCGTCGCGATTCTCGGCTCCATCGTCAATGGACAACTCACCGTGAACTTGACCAATCGTCTCATCCAACTGGGTATTCCCGCGAGCTACCGCTCGATCATCATCAACGCCGTGATCACCGGCTCGGTCAGCAAGCGTGCCGAAGAAGAAGGCAGTCAGAGCAGCGCCGGCGTAAGGAAGATCATCGCCGAAGTCGTGCACGCCGCCTACGGCGCGTTCACCCACGGACTCAACCTCGCCCTCACGGCATCCGGCCTCTTGTTACTCGTCTCGGGAGGCATCGCGTACGTCACCGGTACCGCCGAGCGCAACTCGATGGTCAGCGATGAATGACGCTCGGCTCGTGCCCTCGCGCTAGCGCGGCGCCGAATCATTGAGTCGCCTACTCACGCCGTCGTTGAGCCGCTGGAGCAGCGTGGTCAAGGTGGCGACGTCGCCCTTGGGCCAACCTCGACACAGGTCTCGCAACCACGCACTCCTTCGGGCTTCTCGCTCTTCGAGCTCACGTCGACCCTCTAAGGACACTGACAACAGCGCCGCTCGCCCGTCAGAGGGGTCGCGACGTTGGACCAGCAGTCCTTCCCTCAGCATCTCATTCACGTAGCGGCTGATCGAGGTCTTGGTAACGAACAGCGCACTCGCGAGGTCCGACGCTCTGATCTCGCCGGCTTCGACGACGGCCCGAAGTAGTTCGACCGACAGCGGGCTGTGACCAGGTGCGTTCGAAGCGCGCACCAACCCGATGATCTGGCTTCGACGGAGCCGTCCCCACTCCCGCTCGAGGGTCGAGTCGACCTTCCGGTCCTTCGTCGCAGTGGCCATTGCGCTAACATAGCAGTTAGTAACTCTAAGTAACTAATACCAATTCTGTGCACGTCTTCGTCAGCGCGTCAACGGATGCGATGACGATCAATCGAAAGGCTCACCGTGACGCACAATCTGCGCGCCGACACGATCACCATCAAGGGACATCACGACGACGAGATTGAGGCGTACTTAGCGGTGCCGACCGACGTCGAGACGGTGGGCTCGATGGTGGTGATTCACCACCTTCCCGGTTACGACGAAGGGACCAAGGAGATTGCCCGCAAGTTCGCGGCGAATGGCTACGCGGCGCTGATACCGAATCTCTACTACCGCATTGCCCCCGACGCGAGCCCTGACGACGCGGCCGCCACCGCGCGCGCCCAAGGCGGCGTCAGTGACGAGCAACTCGTCGGCGACGTCGCGGGCGCCATGGCCCACCTCACGTCGCTCGCCATCTCGAACGGCAAGGTCGGCGTGATTGGCTACTGCTCGGGTGGTCGCCAATCGTTCCTCTCGGGATGTCGTCTGCCCCTCAATGCGGTCATCGACTGTTACGGCGCCTTCGTCTCGCTCGACTCACCCGCGGAGTTCCCCTTAAAGGTGACGGGCCTCTTGGGCGAAGTCGGCAACCTTTCGGGTCCGGTTCTGGGTCTCTTCGGTGCCGACGACACGTTCCCCTCGCCCGATCAGACCGAGATGCTCGCCGACGCGCTCAAAGCCGCCGGCAAGGAGTTCACCTTCCGCACGTTCGATGGTGCGGGCCACGCGTTTTTCAACGTGGATCGTCCAAGCTTTCGACCCGAGTCGGCGAACGAAGGATGGAAGGACATCTTCACCTTTCTCGAACGAACACTCATCTAAGGAGCGACCGTGTGCACCTACCAAACTGAGACCCTGTCGCTTCGCGGCAGCGCGAAGACGCCCGAGGGCTGGACGGCGATGACCGACGCGTCGGTCTACTTCGATCATCCGGTGCACTATCCCGCCGGTCACGCGCTGCTTATCGACGTGCTCAACCCGGCCAAGGGACCTTCGGCGCGCGTAGCGCTCGAACTCAGTGCCGAGAGTGCGCGAGACCTCGCGAACGCGATTTTGCGCAGCCTCGACGCCGTACCGAGTGAGTTGATCAGCGACTCGGTGTCGTGAGCGTCACGACCACTCGCGAACGACGAAGCGAGCTACCTCCGCCCGACGCCGATCGTTACAAGTGGCTGGTACTTACCAATACGACGATCGGCGTCTTGATGGCGACGATCGATACGTCGATTGTCCTCATCGCGTTGCCCGACATCTTCAAGGGCATCGGCATCGACCCGCTGCTGCCGGGCAACACCTTCTACCTCTTGTGGATGATCCTGGGCTTCATGATCGTCACCTCGGTGCTGGTCGTGAGTCTGGGGCGACTGGGCGACATGCTCGGACGAGTGCGCATGTACAACCTCGGTTTCGTGATCTACACCTTCTTTTCGCTCCTGCTGTCGATCACCTGGATGTCCGGGACGTCGGCCGCCCTCTGGTTGGTGGTGATGCGACTCTTCCAGGGCGTCGGCGCAGCGTTCCTGATTGCGAACTCGACGGCGATCTTGACCGACGCGTTCCCCGAGCACCAACGCGGTATGGCGATCGGGATCAACCAGATCGCGGGAATATCTGGCAGTTTCATTGGGCTGATCCTCGGCGGTCTGCTCGGACCGATCCAGTGGCGACTGATCTTCATCATCTCGGTCCCGGTAGGGATCTTCGGCTCGATCTGGGCGTACATGAAACTCCGCGAGGTGCCCAGGAAGCGAGATAGCCACGTGGACTGGAGCGGCAACGTCGCCTTCGCCGTCGGTCTCGTCGCGCTAATGGTCGGTATCACCTACGGCATCCAGCCCTACGGCGGTCACGTCATGGGTTGGACGAGTCCGCTGGTGCTGGGCTCGCTGGCGCTCGGCGTGGCGTCGCTCGTCGCGTTTTCTCGCATCGAGATTCGCTCGCCCGATCCGATGTTTCGCCTCAGCCTCTTTCGGATTCGGGCCTTCTCCGCGGGCAGCATCTCAACGCTGATGGCGGCCGTGGGTCGTGGCGGCTTGATGTTCACGATGGTCATCTGGCTCCAGGGAATCTGGCTGCCGCTGCACGGCTACAACTTCTCCAACACCCCGTTGTGGGCGGGGATCGCACTGTTGCCCCTGACCGGCGGCTTCCTCTTGGCCGGGCCCCTCTGCGGCTTCCTCTCCGACCGCTACGGATCTCGACCCTTCACGGTCGGCGGCATGATCGGGGCCGCGGTGTCGTTCTTCTTGTTGCAGTTCCTTCCGGCGAACTTCTCCTACCCGGAGTTCGGCGCGCTGTTGTTCCTCAACGGACTCGCCATGGGTGCGTTCTCCGCGCCGAACCGGGTGAGCGTCATGAACTCGTTACCCCCCGAACACCGTGGCGTGGGCTCGGGCATGAACTCGACGTTCCAAAACTCCGGTCAGGTCATCTCGATCGGGATCTTCTTCACCTTGATGATCATCGGTCTCTCCCAGACGCTGCCTCACGCGCTCTTCGTCGGGCTCACGCACCAAGGGGTCGCCTCGGCGACGGCGCGCCATATCTCCACGCTGCCCCCCGTCACGACGCTCTTCGCGTCCTTCCTGGGCTACAACCCGATGGTCCACCTTCTGGGCCCGCACGTCCTGGCCTCACTTACGCCGAGCGCCCACGCCACGGTGGTGGGACGCAAGTTCTTCCCCACCATCATTCAAAAGGCGTTCGCCGCCGGTCTCCATCCGGCCCTCGACTTCGCGACCATCATCTGTGCGATGGCGGCCGTGACGTCGTGGATGCGCGGAACGCGACCCGCGCTCGTCACGAACGAGACGGCGCTCGAAGGTGCGACTCCCTTGTCGTGAACCCCTCAGCGAGGCCGCGGTAGGGTCACTCGGCGAACGCAGGGGTCATGGTGGGATAGTCCACGTAGCCGCGTTGCCCACCCGTGTAAAAAGTGGAGCGATCCGCCTCGTTGAGCGGCGCGCCGACTTTCACTCTCGCGACGAGGTCCGGATTCGCCAGGGCGTCCGTGCCGACGGTGATGACGTCGGCCAGACCGGAGTCGACGTCGGCGATGCGTCGTTCGAGGTCGGCGCCGCTGCGATTGAGCAACAGCGGACCAGGCCAATTGGTCCGAATAATCTCCACCACCTCGTCGTCCCCGCGAGATCCCACGTGAAGATACGCGAGGCCGAGGGATGAGAGGGCGCGAGTGAGCGTCCCGTAGGTCGTCAGCACGTCGTCTTCTTCGATGTCGTTGAGCGGATTACCCGGCGAGATGATGATCCCCGTACGGTCCGCGCCGATCTCCTGCGCCACACCGGCCGCGAGCTCCACGACGAAACGTATGCGCCGCTGCACCGATCCCCCGTACTCGTCGACGCGCCGATTCGCGTTGCTCGAGAGGAACTGGTGGGCGAGATAGCCGTTGCCGGCGTGGACCTCGACCCCGTCGGCGCCCGCCGCGATGGCCGCGGCGGCAGCGCGTCGGTGATCTCGCACGGTCGTCGCGATGTCCATCTTGGAGAGCGGGCGCGGTTCGAGGTACTCGCGCATGCCCTCGAGTGTGAACATCGTGCCCGAGGGACGCACCGGCGAGGGGGCGACCGGGCGGCGACCGTGAGGCGTGTTGAGCGGGTGGGCGATGCGCCCGGCGTGCATGAGTTGGATCACGACGCGCCCGCCTTCAGCGTGCACCGCGTCGGTAACGAGTCGCCACCCCTCGACGTGGTCGTCGCGGTAGATGCCCGGCGTCAGTGGGTAGCCCTGCGCGTCGTCCGAGGGTTGCGTGCCCTCGGTGATGATGAGCGCCATCGACGCACGCTGTGCGTAGTAGTGCGCGTTGAGCGCCGTTGGGACGCCCTCTCGGGTGGAACGTGCGCGCGTCATTGGCGCCATCGCGAGGCGGTGAGGAAGGTGGATCGCGCCGAGTTGAACTGGCGACCAGAGTCGTGATGACATGATTTTCTCCAACGTTTATCAGGGTTCTGAAAATACTCTACTATTTCTATTGACATTATAGGAATACCTCGTTAGAGTCCTCGGCTATGAAAACACCACCCACCTCCATGACCCTCGTAGTACCGAAGAATCGTCGCTCGTTGCTGTTCGCGCTGTCGGCGATCGTGCTGCTGACCTCCTGCTTGTGGCTCGGGGGAAGTCGCGCCTCGGCGACCTCCAAGAAGAGGTCCACCCCGGCGACCGTCACGATTCCCGCCGGCACCGTCTTGAACGTTGGCGACCAGCAGCAGTTCCTCGAGAGCACGCTCGACGACTCCGGTGCGCTCAACGGTGCGCCCTACAAGGTGAACTTCGTCGAGTTTGGCAGTGGCCCGCTCGTGGACGCCGGCTTCGCCGCCCACCAGCTCGACGTGGGCTTCATGGGCGATCTACCCGCGTCACTCGCGGTGCAGTCCGGTCTCCCGGTTAAGGCCGTGATCGCGATGTCCCCGGTGGGCGCCTCCGAGTTCCTCCTCGCCAAACCGGGCATCACCTCGATCGCTCAACTCAAGGGCCAGACGGTCGCTTACACCACGGGCACCGCCGAGCAGGCCTTCGCCCTGCGCGCGTTGGCGTCGGCCGGACTGAACCAGAAGGACATCACCCAGGTCAACGTCGCGCTCAACCAACTCGGTACCGTGCTCCAGTCCGGGGCGGCGGTGGCGTCGGTCGTGAGCATCGAGCAGAAGGCCGAGTACGAACAGTCCAACCCCGGCGCGGTCGTGCTCGCCACCCAAGACACCGTCAAGCCCGCGAGCTACGACTACATGCTGGCCACGACGTCTGATCTCAAGAGCAAAGTGATGTCCGCGGTGATCGACGACTTCACCAAGCGCCTCATCAAGGCCGAGAACTGGGTCAAGCAGAACCAGAACGCCTACGTCGACCAGTACTACATCAACCTGCTCCAGGTGACGCCCGCCGTGGCGAAACTGATCCTGCAGGCGGGCGGAACGTTCAAGTTCGTGCCCCTCAACGGCCTCGAGATCAACTCGCTGCAGAACGTCGTGGACCTGCTGGCGAGCAATGGCGCACTGACCTCGGGTTACAACGTTGCGCCGCTGTTTTCCAAGTCCGTATCGGCTAACTACAACGCGATCTTGAAGGTGGTCCCGCAAGTTGGCTGAGCGCCACACACTGCTAGGTCCCCGGCTGAGGGGAGTGCCGCAATTGGTCGCTCCCCTCGGTCACCCCTCCTCGATGAAGAAAGGCAGTCGCCATGTCGGTCACTGATCTGTTGACGCAACGTCCACGCCGCGAGAGCGACGACCGAGACGCGCGCACCAGCGACGTCATCGCGCTCACCACCCCGGTCCCGCGCGGTCGTCGTCGACGGCGCTGGCACGTGCCGCGACTCCTTCGGCGCACCGTCGGTCCATTGATCGTGCTCGGCGTCTGGCAACTCGCCTGCTCGCTAGGGGTCTTTACGAGTTTCGAAGTCGCCTCGCCCGTCGCGGTCTTTGACGCTGCGCGACAGCTGTGGGCCGAGGGTGTCCTTCAGCCCAATCTGCTCATCTCGCTCCAGCGCGTCGCCGAAGGGTTGGGCCTCGGCACGGCGATCGGCCTCACCTTCGCGGTGATTTCGGGGCTCTTCTGGGTCGGCGAGGATCTCCTCGATCCGGTCATTCAAGCGGCGCGCGCGGTGCCGATCCTCGGTCTGGTGCCCCTCGCGATCATCTGGTTCGGCGTGGGCGAGGTCCCCAAGGTCTTCCTCATCGCGCTCGGCAGCACCTTCGCGGTCTACATCAACACGTTCGCGGGCATCAGGGGCGTCGATTCGAAACTGGTCGAGGCCGGACAGACCTTCGGGCTCTCGCGCTGGGGGCTGGTGCGTCGGGTCATCCTGCCCGGGGCGCTCCCCAACTTCTTAGTCGGACTGCGCCTCGCGTTGGTGGGGTGCTGGCTGATCGTCATCGTGGCCGAGGAGATCAACGCACAAAGTGGTATCGGCTATCTCATCATGCAAGCCCAAACGACCGGGCGCACCGACATCATGATGATGGGGCTCGCCATCTACGCGCTGCTCGGCATTCTGGCCGACGCCTTCGTGCGACTCCTCGAACGCCGACTGCTCACGTGGCGACGCGGCTACGCGGGGGCCTGATGCGTCGACGCCAAGAAAGCGCACCGGTCGTCTCGGCCGAAGGGTTCGCCGTCATCGCGACCAACGTGCGGCGACGATTCAACGACCGTGAAGTACTGCGCGACGTGAACCTCACCATCGAGGGCGACGAGTTCGTGGCGCTGTTGGGGCGAAGCGGCACCGGCAAGAGCACCTTGTTGCGCATTCTCGGCGGACTCGATACCGAGTACGAGGGCGACGTGCTGGTACCCGAGCGCCGCGCGGTCGTCTTTCAAGAGGCGCGTCTCATCCCCTGGCAACGCGTGCTGGCCAACGTGCTCCTCGGCCTTCGCCCCGGGGAGGACGGCGCGGGAGCGCTCAAGGCCAAGGGACTCGACGCCCTGGGCGAGGTGGAACTCGCCGAGCACGCGAGGGACTGGCCCCTCACGCTCTCGGGCGGCGAGGCCCAACGCGTCGCGCTCGCTCGCGCGCTCGTGCGCGAGCCTCAGTTGATGCTGCTCGATGAACCCTTCGGCGCGCTCGACGCACTGACGCGCATCAAGATGCACGCGCTCTTACAACGTCTCTGCGAGCGGCACCGACCCGCGGTCCTGCTCGTGACCCACGACGTCGACGAGGCACTCCTCTTGGCCGACCGCGCGGTCGTGCTGGTGGATGGCGCCATCTCGCTCGACGTGCGCATCGACCTCGAGCGACCGAGGGACCGCGGCGACGCGGCCTTCGTCGAACTACGACACCGACTCTTACGAGAGCTCGGCGTCGAAGAGCGGCCGCCGCGATCGACCGTGGCGCCCAGCGAGGCGAGCGAAGCGGACTTCGAGACCACACGCCTCGCGACCACGTCGCCGGGGCGACGCCGCAGCGACGATCCAACACCCCCACCCACTATCTAAGGAGAGAGCACCACCATGACCCGTCAACTGCACCTCAACGCCTTTCTCATGGGCACCGGACACCACGAAGCGTCGTGGCGACTGCCCGAGAGCGACCCCACCGCGACCACCGACGTCGCGCATTTCCAGCGACTCGCGCAGATCGCCGAGCGCGGCACGTTCGACTCGCTCTTTCTGGCCGACGGTCCCGTCATGTTTGGCAACGTGGCCCAGCGTCCTTCGGGCGTCATCGAGCCCCTCACCCTCTTGACGGCCCTGGCGCTGGTGACCGAGCACGTGGGACTGATCGCGACCGCCTCGACGTCGTACAACTCGCCCTATAACCTCGCGCGCCGCTTCTCCGCGCTCGATCACGTCAGCAACGGTCGAGCGGGCTGGAACATCGTCACGACCGCCGGGGTCGAAGCCGCGAGAAACTTCGGCGTCGACGAACAGCCGCTGCACGCCGAGCGCTACGCCCGGGCGGCGGAGTTCATCGACGTCACCTTGAAGCTCTGGGACAGCTGGGAGGACGACGTCGTCGTCGCCGACAAGGGCGCCGGCGTGTGGGGCGACAACTCGAAGATTCACCCCGCCGCGCACGAGGGTAAGTACTTCTCGGTCGCCGGGGCGCTCAACAGTCCTCGCTCGCCCCAGGCGTACCCGCTGCTCGTCCAGGCCGGATCCTCCGACGACGGCAAGGACCTCGCCGCGCGCTACGCCGAGGCCGTCTTCACCGCCCAACAGACCCTCGGTGACGCCCAAGCCTTCTACCACGACCTCAAATCGCGCACCCGGCGTGTGGGTCGTGACACCGACACCATCAAGATTCTGCCGGGCATCGTGCCCATCATCGGCAGCACCGTGGCGGAGGCGAAGGAGCGCGAAGCCGAACTCGAGGCGAACATCGTCCACGAGCACGGACAACGCATGCTCGCCGGACTCCTCCGCGTCCCGGTCGCCGAGCTGGACCTCGACAGCGAACTACCCGCGGACCTGCCGGCCGAGAGCGAGATCGAGGACTTCAAGAGTCGCTACTCGCTCATCGTCGAACTCGGACGCCGAGAGCACCTGACCGTCCGTCAACTCATCGGTCGACTCGGCGGCGGCCGCGGGCACTTCACGCAGGCGGGCACGCCCGAACAGATCGCCGACACCATCGAAGAGTGGTTCACCAACGGCGCGGCCGACGGCTTTAACATCATGCCGCCACTGCTGCCGTCGGGACTCGAACTCTTCGTCGAGCACGTCGTGCCGCTGCTGCGATCGCGCGGCCTCTTTCGACGCGAGTACACCGGCGCGACGCTGCGCGACCACTACGGGCTCGCGCGGCCCGAGAACCGAAACGTGCGGGAGTACGCCGAGGCGGTCTCGCGGTAATCCTCTCGGGACTCGCTCGTTAGTCGCGCTCGCGAGCGGGTCCCGAGAGCCCCCGCGTCGAGTTAAACGTCGTCCTCGCGACGCCGCACGCCGACGAGCAGCGCGACGCGAAGTCCCATGGTGGAGATTTCGTTGCGACTCAACTGCACCCAAGTCGTCGTGCCGTCGCTGAGTTCTACGGTCACCTGCGCCTCGAAGCCGAGCGAGACGATTGAGGTGATGCGGCCCTTGACGGTGCCCTGGTAGACCGAGACCAATTCGAGGTCGTGCGGACGCGTCACCTGGCCCTGGAACATCGTCGAGGGTCCCAGGAACTCGTGCACGAAGTCCGTTGCCGGACTCTCGTAGAGCGAGAGCGGATTACCGGACTGCACGACGCGGCCGGACCTCATTACGATCAGTTGGTCGGCGACTTCCATAGCCTCTTGCTGGTCGTGGGTGACGAGGACCGTCGTGACGTGGATCTGACCGTGGAGTTCCTTTAACCAGTGGCGCAACTCCGCGCGCACCACGGCGTCGAGCGCGCCGAAGGGCTCGTCGAGTAACAACACTCGCGGCTCGATCGCCAGGGCGCGCGCCAGGGCCATGCGCTGGCGCTCGCCGCCCGAGAGCTGGGACGGGTAGCTCTTCGCCTTGCCCTCGAGCTTCACCAGCGCGAGCAGCTCATCAACCCGCGCGTCGATCTCCTTCGCGGGCCGACGACGCACCTTCAGGCCGAATGCCACGTTCTTCGCGACGTTCATGTGGCGAAAGGGGGCGTAGTGCTGGAAGCAAAAACCAATGTCGCGGTGTCGCGGATCGACCTTGGTGACGTCATCGCCGTCGATCACGACCGTCCCTTCGTCGGGGCGCTCGAGTCCGCTGATGAGCTTTAACAACGTGGACTTGCCCGACCCCGACGGTCCGAGGATGGCCGTCAAGGACCCGTGGCCGATTTCGGCGCTCACGTCGTTGACGGCGTTCGTCTTGCCGTAGTGCTTGGTGAGATGACTAAGCGAAATCGACAAGGAGCTTTCTTTCTCTTCGGCGGAGCACGGCCAGTATCGAGAGGACCGCTACCGAGATTAATGCCAGCACCAGCGCGCCCGAGTAGGACCCGAGCACGTCAAAACGCTGGTCCCAGCTGTCGTAGATGTAGATCGGCAGCGTCTGGGTGACGCCGGTGATGTTGCCCGAGACCACGAGCACCGCCCCGAACTCGCCGAGGGTGCGCGCGATGGTGAGCGTGACGCCGTAGAGCACGGCCCAGCGGATCGACGGCAACGTCACGTTCCAGAAGATCCGCAGCCGCCCGGCCCCGAGGGTGCGCGCCGCGTGTTCTTGGTCCTGGCCGATCTCGGTCAACACCGGCACGATCGAACGCAGCACGTAGGGCAGCGAGACCGACATCGTCGCGAGCGCCACGCCGAGTGGGGTGAAGAGCACGTTGAGGCCCCAGCGGGCGAGCGGTGCGCCGAACCACCCGATCCGCGAGTACGCCAGCACCAAGGAGACGCCGATGATGATCGGCGAGATCGCCACGGGCACGTCGAAGATGGTGTCGAAGATCCGCTTGCCGATGAAGTCGTGTCGGGCGATCAACAGCGCGGCGCCGACCCCCACGACCGTGTTGATCGGCACCGCCACCGCCGCAATGATTAAGGAGAGCTTGAGCGCGGAGAGCGCGTCGGTCTGGGTCACCTCACCCCAGAACGCCCCGAAGCCGTGACCGAACGCCTTCAGGACGAGAAAGACGACGGGCAGCCCGATCAAGATCCCGAGGTAGGCCAACACGACGGTGCGTAACGTCCAGCGAGCGCGCATTAGAGCAGCCGCCTCTGGAATCTGCGCGAGAAGACGTTGGCGCTCACCAGCACGATCAAACTGATCACGAGTAACGCCGTGGAGACAGCAGCCGCGTCGGTCCACAAGAATCCCGAGGTCAGATTGAAGATGTAGTACGAGGCGGTGGTGGTGCGAGGGATGCCGCCGGCGATGAGCGAGATGGAGCCGAACTCCCCGATCGCCCGCGCGAAGGCCAGGCCGAATCCGGCGAGCACCGAAGGCCACAGCGATGGCAGCACCACCGAGACGAAGGTCCGCACGGTACCCGCCCCCAGGGTGCGGGCCGCCGCCTCGCTGTCGAGGTCGAGGGACGCCAGGACCGGCTGAACCGAGCGCACCGAGAAGGGCAGCGTGACGAAGAGTAACGCCAGCATGAGTCCCATCCACGTCTCGAAGAGGTCAACGTGAATCGGGCTGTCGGGCCCGTAGATGGCGAGCAGTACCACCCCCGCCACGATGGTCGGTAGCGCGAAGGGCAGGTCGATCACCGAATCGAGAAACGTTCGCCCAAAGAACCGATCGCGCACCAAGACCCAGGCAATCGCCACCCCCATCACCGCGTTGATCGTCGCGACCGCGAGCGAAAGCCACAGTGAGAGAAGAATCGCGTTACGCGCCCCGACGGCCGTGACGGCGTCCCAGAAGGTCCGGAATCCGAACGCGACGTGCCAGCGCCAGAACTCGAACCACGCGCCCTTGGTCCCAATCGAGATCGA
>Ga0302278_10000403_pt1 | contig 56248 bp, 43 predicted proteins | sample III_Bog_N3_2_FD_194543 | JGI IMG/M metagenome (GOLD analysis project Ga0302278, IMG submission 194543) | Peat permafrost microbial communities from Stordalen Mire near Abisko, Sweden - III_Bog_N3_2 | ecosystem: Environmental > Terrestrial > Soil > Wetlands > Peat | place: Sweden: Abisko...
TCCCCAAACGATGCCCGAAACTGCTGCACAGTCATCATCCGACCGCGCTTGCTCGTTGAACGCTTCTTCATGCGTCAAGAATATCGCCTTTTCTTCGCCTGAACAAGACTGATATTCATCTTGGAGAGATGCTCTAATTGGTGGATTTGCCTGTGCCGAAGATCTTTTGAAAGATGTTGCGATGGTCGGCGGAGGGATGGTCGCAGGTTTCCAGGGGCGCGGTGCCGGCCAGGAAGGCTGCATCGTAGGCGTCCGGGCAGGTATCGTCGCTGAGCAGGTTACTGACCTTGTCGATCTTCACCACTTCGATGCCGTCCGGGGGCGAGAAGCTGTGGGTGTCGGAGTACTGCGGCAACTGCACGGCGCGCTTCATGAACTCGGCCCAGATGGGAGCGGCGGCCAGTGCTCCGGCCAGCTTCACATCGGTGTAGTCGTCGTTGCCCACCCAAACAATGCAGATCAGGTTGCTGGTGAAGCCGGCAAACCAGGCATCGTGGCTGGTTCCGGTCTTGCCCGCGGCAGGGTCCATGAATCCGCGGCGGCGCACTTCGTAGCCATAACCGAAGTTCATCACGCCTTCCATCAGGTTTGTGGTCAGGTAGGCCACGCGCGGATCCAGCACCTGCTTGGATGTGGGCGTGAAATCGGTGACTACATCGCCCGAGGAGGTGCGCACGCTGGCCAGCATCCAGGGGTCCAGATGCATACCATTGTTGGCGAAGACGGTGTAGGCTCCCGCCATGTCGAGCGGCGTGGCGTCATAAGAGCCGATGGCCACCGACGGCGTTCCGCGCGCGTTTTTGATGCCGGATTCGCGGGCCAGCGCGGCCACGTTGTCGAAGCCGACTTCGGAGGCCAGGCCGATGGTGGCGTTGTTCAACGAGTGCGCCAGCGCGTACATGGCCGTCACCTGGCCGTGGTACTCGTCCTTGTAATTGCGCGGCGAATACTCCTGGCCGCCCACATCGTAGGTGGTTTGCTCGTCGTTGAGCATGGAGATGGAAGAGAATGGCCTCTCCTGTCCAGGCAGAATCGTCCCCGCTACCGCGGTGTTGAAGGCGGTGGCGTAGACAAACGGCTTGAAGATGGACCCGGTGGGCCGCTTGGCGACGGCATGATTCAACTGCGAGTTGCCGTAGTTGCGTCCGCCGATGAGCGCCAGCACCTGGCCGGTGTGAGGATTGATGGCCACCAGCGAGACCTGCGGATAAAGAATGGTTTCGCCGGGCTTGGGATGGGGATGCATCTTGTTGACCAGGTCATCCACATTCTTCATGCCCACTTCCACCGCATCGGCGGCGGCGCGCTGCAGGTCGGGATCGAGCGAGGTGTAGATGCGCAGGCCTTCGTGATTGATGTCGCGCTCACCCAGCTTCTGCATCAGTTGCTCGTGCACCAGGTCGACAAAATACGGTGCTTCGCTGGCGTCCACACTGGCCGTGGCCAGATGCAGGGGCTCAGCCTTGGCGCGTTCGGCCTGATCCTTGGTGATGGCGCCGGTTTCGACCATGGAGTCCAGCACCAGGTTGCGCCGTTCGATGGCCCGGTCGGGGTGGCGGAAGGGCGTGAAGTAGTTGGGCCGCTGAATCATGCCGGCCAGCAGGGCGCACTCGGCCAGGTCGAGCTGGCGTACATCCTTTCCGAAGTAGGACTCTGCGGCCTCGCCGAAGCCGTCGATGGAGAAGCTGCCGCGCTGGCCCAGGTTGATCTGGTTGGCGTACATCTCGAAGATCTGCTGCTTGTTGAAGCGATGTTCGAGTTGGAAGGAAACCATGATCTGGAGCAGCTTGTACTTGATGGTTCCGGTGTCGGAGAGGAAGAGGAGTTTGGCCAGCTGCATGGTCAATGTGGAGGCTCCGCCGCGATGCTTGCGGTCGCCAATCACATCGTGCCAGGCCCAACCGACCATGCTGACAAAGTTGACACCGCCGTGCTCAAAGAAGCGGCGGTCCTCGATGGCCAAAACCGACTGCACCACATTCTGCGGAATCTCGTCGTAGGCGAGGAGGCGGCGCTTGGTGCGGGCGGCGTCCTCGCTGAGGCCGGTGATCAACAGCGGTTCCAACTCGTAGCTGGAGAGGGGCTGCCCGTGGTCGTCGGTGATGGACTGGACCACGCCGGAGGCGATGTGAATGACCGCGCTGTCCTGTGCGTGATAGGACTGTGGGCCGGGGCGCACGGTGATGGAGAGCGCGCCTTCGGTGTAGGTGCCCATCTCAGAGACCTGGGAAGAGCCATCGGTGGAGTAGCCCGCTTCGCGCAGTTCATTGGCGAGGAGATGGATGCTGAGCTTTTGTCCGGTGCGAACCTCGCGCGGCGCTGCGAAGATTTTGGCTGTCGAGGCAAAGATCGGCTGCTTCAACCGCTCGTCCACAATGTGCTGGTACTTGATGTAGAAATAGCCGCCAACCACAAAAAACACGAGCGCGAAGGCGGCGAACGCCACCAGAGCTCCGCGCAGAACCAGCGTCGCCCAGGGATGAGCTCCTGTGGGCCGTGCCAGTCTGATCTTCAACGCCATTGCAACTCCTTTAAATTAGCTTCTAGCTTCTAGCCGTTAGCTGCTAGCTCTCCAGCTGAGGAGAGCCAGGATGGAAAACAAAAGATCCTCATTCGAGCAAGAACAGCTAGCAGCTAGAAGCTAGCGGCTAGAAGCTGTTTTTACGCTTCAACTTCCGTCAGCAGAGCATCTTCCTGGACGCGTTCTTTTACCAGCGCCACCAGATCATTCAACGCTACGTCCACGCTGGTTGCCGTGGCCCGCGTCACCAGTTCCACCTGTCCGGCGGCAGCGTTTCTGCCCACGTTGATGCGGTAGGGAATACCAATCAGGTCCGCATCCTTGAATTTGACGCCGGCGCGTTCCTTGCGGTCATCGAGAAGCACGTCGATACCCGCGGACTCGAGCTCTGCGGCCAGCTTTTCGCCGGTTTCCACAAGCAGAGCGTCGCGGAGATCGGTTACTGCGATGACCACAGTGAAGGGAGCGATCGAGGCCGGGAGCCAGAAACCGTTTGCGTCGTTGGACTGCTCGATGGCGGCAGCCAGAATGCGCTCGATGCCGATGCCGTAGCAGCCCATGATAGGCGTGACTTCCTTGCCGTTGGGGTCGAGCACACGCGAGCCCATGGACTCGGTGTACTTGTTCCCCAGCTTGAAGATGTGGCCGATTTCGACTGCCTTGCCGACCACCAGTTTGCCTACGCAGGCATCTTTCGGGCAGCCTTCGCCCTCGTTGACAGTGCGAATGTCGGCCTTGAGCGTCCAGGTGAAGTCGCGGCCCGGTGTGACGTTGCGGTAGTGATAATCCAGCTGGTTGGCGCCGCAGACCATGTTCTGACGGCCTTCGAGAGCCTGGTCGACCACGACTGTCAGGCCGTCTTCAAGGGGCTTGGCGTCGGGTTTCAGACCCACCGGCCCCAGGAAGCCCGCCGGGGCGTGAAGGTACTGCTCCAGTTCCTCGGCCTGCATGGTGCGGAGTTCGGCAGCGCCCAGAGCGCCCATCAGCTTGGTCTCGTTCACCTGGTGGTCGCCGCGCAGGAAAGCAGCAACCGCGTGCCATGTGTCCGGCTTGGGCCCCTTCTTCTCGATTGCGCCACGCTTCAGTGCCATATAAGCCACGCACTTGATGTCGTTGGCGGGCTGCATGTTGAGGAAGGCCGCGATGTCGGCGATGGCGCCCATGCCGGGCGTGGAAATCAGCTCCGGCTTGCCGTCCCCTGTCGGTTCCAACTCGACCACAGGATCCAGGCGGGAGACAGCCTTCTCCGTGTTGGCCGCATAGCCGCAGACCGGACAACTGGCGATCAGGTCCTCGCCGGCGTCGGTGTAGACCATGAACTCCTGCGACTGTGTGCCGCCCATGGAGCCGGAATCCGCCTCGACGGCAACAAATTTGAGGCCGCAACGGGAGAAGATCCTGCGGTACACCACGTCGTGCAGGTCGAAGCTCTTGTCCAGGCCGGCGGTGTCGATGTCGAAGGAGTAGCTGTCCTTCATGGTGAACTGGCGCACGCGCAACAGGCCCGACTTGGGCCGTGCCTCGTCGCGGAACTTGGTCTGAATCTGGTACCAAATCTGCGGCAACTGCTTGTAGCTGCGCAGTTCGCTGCGGGCGATGGTGGTCATGATCTCTTCGTGGGTCATGCCCAGGCAGAAATCAGCGCCCTTTCGGTCCTTGAGGCGGAACATGTTGTCGCCCATGACGGTCCAGCGTTCGCTCTCTATCCAGGGCTCCATCGGAAGCAGGGCGGGCAGGAAGAACTCCTGGCCGATCGTGTCCATCTCCTGGCGCACAATGGCGATGATCTTGTTGATCGAACGCTGGCCAAGAAAGAGATAGTTGTAAAGGCCTGCGCCGAGCTGGCGGATATAGCCGGCGCGGATGAGGAACTTGTGGCTGGCCACTTCGGCGTCTGCCGGGGCCTCGCGAAGAGTCGGGACAAAGAGCTTGGACCAGCGATGCATAGGGATGATTGCGTGCTTTCCCGCCGGTACGCCGGCGCCAGACAATTTTTCGACAATAGCTATTCTAAATGTTTTGGGGAATGAAGGGCGCGGAGAGAGCTATCGATCGCTTCCGCTGGCCTTGATCAGGATCCGTTCCAGGACGCTCCAGGGCAGCAGACGGCGCAGCCAGATGCCCATTTTTGCGTCCGTGCCGAAGGCGTAGCGGAGTTTTGGCCGCGGGTTGTGGAGGATGGCGACGATGCCGTCCGCGACTACCTGCGGGTTGGCTTTGGGTTTGCCACTCTCCATGCGCTTGCGCCAGCGGGCCACGCGTGAGGCGTTGGGGGATTTCGGGTCCAGTGTGCCAGCGGAAACGGCGGCATTACGGGTCCAGATGTCGGTGGCGAAGGAGCCCGGCTCGACGAGAACCACCTGAATCCCCAGCGGCTTCATCTCAAGGCGCAGCGTTTCGGCCCAGCCTTCCAGAGCAAATTTGGAAGCCACGTAGCTGCCGACGCCGGGAAAGCCGATGCGCCCGGAGATCGAGGATAGGAAGACGATGTGGCCGGAGCCCTGGCGCCGCAACTGGGGGAGAAACGCCCGCGTCACGGCAGTTGCGCCGAAGAAGTTGGTATCGAACTGGCGCCGCAGCTCCGCGTCCGACACATCTTCGGTGAAACCGGCCATGGCAAAGCCCGCATTATTGACCACCGCATGGAGCGGACCTGGACGTGCGGCAACCGAAGCAGCCAGAGCATCAATCTGTTCGGCGTTGGTCACGTCGAGGGCGAGGAACTCGATGCGGTCGAGGACGCCGGCTGCCCGTGCGGCACTCTCAAGCTTTTCGCGCCGGGAAAGATCGCGCATGGTAGCCAGAACGTGCCAGCCGCGTCGCGCGAGCGTGATGGTGGTCAGCAGCCCAAAGCCGCTGGATGCGCCGGTGATGAGGGCGGTTCGTTCGGATTGGGGCACGGCTGACCCTGTTCCTTGTTCACTTCGGTTCATCTGCGCTCACAGGATGATCGGGCTGCTTGCGGCGGCGAAAGCAGTCGCGGAAGAGCTTATAGGAGATGAAGAGCGGCCTCAGCGCCACGATCAGCGCGACGACGGTTCCATCCTCGAAATCCCTCAGGAATGGAATCGAGAAAATGCCTGCTGCCAGAAGCAGAAACAGCGCGGCAGCGATCCACTGACCTGGCCGTCTGCCTGGATCGTCTTTCCAAAGAAAAGCAACTGCGCCGAAGCGGAATCGGCGCGGGTCTACGGGCAGAAGGCTACTCTGCCGTGATTCAAAATCCTCGCGAAGTTGCTCCAGATTCGAATCTTTTTCCTCGACCATCCCTGCTCCCTGTTCTCTACTCCTAAATCAGCTCTACGCCCCAAAGATCGTGGAGGTGCAGCACGCCTTCGACGGTCTGGTTGGCGTCTACAACCACCAGCGAGGTGATTTTGCGTTCTTCGAGAATCGCGAGGGCCTTGGGGGCGAGTTCTGTGGCGGCAATGGTGCGGGGGTGGGCGTTCATGGCCTCGCCGGCCGTGCGGCTGAGAGCCGCGCCGCCTTCCCGTTCGAGCAGGCGGCGCAGGTCTCCGTCGCTGATGACGCCGCAGAGCCGGCCCCCCTGCTGCACGGTGGTGAGGCCCAGCTTCTTCGACGACATCTCGTAAATTACGTCGGTCATGGAGGTGGTGGGCGCGACCACGGGCACTTCTTCGCCCGCGTGCATCAGGTCGCGGACCTTGGCCAGGCGCTTGCCCAGCTTGCCGCCGGGGTGGAGTTCAGCGAAATCCTCGGCGCGGAAGCCCTTGCGCAGGCTGACCGCGATGGCGAGGGCATCGCCCAGGGCCAGCATGGTGGTGGTGGAGGCGGTGGGCGCCAGGTTCAGGCCGCAGGCTTCGCGCTCCACGCAGCAGTCCAGAGCCACATCGCTCGACTGGGCCAGTGTCGAGTTCAAATTGCAGGAAAAGCTCACCAGACCGTCGCCCTTGCGCTTGAGAGTGGCCAACAGGCGGAGAATCTCTTCAGTCTCACCCGAAGCCGAGAGAGCCACCACCACGTCGCCGGGCATCAGCACGCCCAGGTCGCCGTGGACCGCCTCGGCCGGGTGCAGAAACAGGGCAGGAGAGCCGGTGGAACTGAGCGTGGCGGCGATTTTCTGCGCGATAATCCCGCTCTTGCCCATGCCGGTAACCACCACCCGGCCGCGCTCCTCGCCGCAACGTAGGATCATTTCGACGGCGCGCTCGAAATCCGCGGCCATGGCCCCTTCGAGCCGCTCGGCAAGTGCTTCCAGCGCCGCGGCTTCGGTGCGGACCAGTGCGGCAGGCTCCGTGCTGCTTGTGTTCTTACTCGCGGGAACTGATTGATTTTCTGCCTTGTCCATCGGTTTTTGATGGTACCACCACCTGCGGTGGGGCCAGCACCTGCTGTGCGGCCAGCTGCCTTCGGCCGGTCCGCGCCAGAAAGAAGGCGCGGGATTGACTGGGACGCGAGGCAAGGGGCAACGGCATCATCTATTGGTGACCGGATTCCTCGTACAATGAAGCCGAGAGGTCAAACCGAAGTGAAGCGCAATACGCTGGTTCTTTCCGTCACGCTGTTCATCCTGGCAGGTTTTGCCTGGGCTGGATGGGCCAACTGGGAATACCGACGCCAGGCTGCCGACCGGCTGCTGGACACTGCGGCGCGCGGCGAACTGGTGGTGGATGCCTCCGGTTCGGCGAAATTCGTTTCCCCGCTGGTTGGCAAACCCGCGCCTGCCTTTGCGCTCGAAGACCTGAGCGGCAAGAAGGTTTCGCTGGCGGACTACAAGGGCAAGGCCGTGCTGATCAATTTCTGGGCCACATGGTGCGGACCGTGCAAGATCGAGACGCCCTGGCTGATCGAGCTGCGTACCCAGTACGCCGCGCAAGGCTTTGAGATCCTGGGCATTTCAGCCGACGACCTGGACCGCAGCGACCCCGACAAGCTGAGCGTGGAGAAAAAGGAGATCGCGCACTTTGTCCAACAGATGAAGATGACTTACCCGGTGCTGATCGACGCCGACTCCATCAGTAAACCCTACGGCGGCCTGGACGAGCTGCCCACTTCCTACTTTGTGGACCGCGACGGAACGGTGGTTGCGGCGCAGCTTGGCCTGACCTCGAAGGACGATATCGAGGCCAATATCAAGAAGGCGCTGGGGCAGTGATGGAGCGGAGTTAGCAAGACAGCAAGTTAGCAAGTTAGCGAAAAAGGGAAAGATCGGTGATGGAATTGAACGGCAGAATCCGGGTTGTGTGCGCTCTGGTTGTTGGATTGGTTTCACTTGCAGCTTTCGGGCAGAGCGGCGCTCCGGCGCGCTCGATTCCCAAGGTAGCGGCGGTTGAATTTCTTTTTCCCGAACAGGTTACGGTTCCCGCGGGCAAGACGGCGACGGTGGCGCTGCACTTCCGCATTGCGGCGGGAATGCACATCAACTCCCACGCGCCCAGGGAAGAAGAGCTGATCCCCACCACGCTGTCGATTCCCGAGGGCTCCGGCGTGCGGCTGGACGGAGCGGTTTACCCAACTGGAACGGAGTTCACTCTGCCGCTGGACCCGAAGGAAAAGCTCAGCGTCTACACGGGCGAGTTCATCATCCAGGCGCGCATGGTGGCTGCGGCCGGCGACCACCTGGTCGAGGCCAAGCTGCGCTACCAGGCTTGCGACAACAACGCCTGCATGCCGCCGAAGACGATTACCGTGCCCATTGATGTGCTTGGGAAGTAGGAGCCTCACTGCCAAGATTCCAAAAATGGGATAGGGAAAAACTCGACGATTTTTAGCGAAAAATAGACGCTTTTTGAGGCAAATCGGCTCATTATCAGGCAAAAAAGGGGCAAAATTCGCAGTTTGGTGTTACTGATAAGTTAACTATTATAAATAGTATGTTGTTTAATATGTGTTGCTTACGTGAAATTTTCGAGCTAAAAAACCGTTTTTACAGGTAGGGGGGGTGGGGGTCGGGCGGTTTTTTGGAGGTTTTGGCTCGTTTTTGGAGGATGCTAGCGCCACCTCTGCCACCGTTGAGGCCCCTGGTTGGCTCGTGGCTGGAGCCGCGGACCGGGAGAGAGAAGGCCTCGATCGGGTTGTGTTTTGGGATGGATTTGAGGTCACTGGTGGCTCTCCCCTAGGAATAGAGTGCGCCGAATGAGCGGAATGATCTGCAAAAATCCTGCGGTCCCGCTCTGTCTCTGATAGAGGTGCTACCCGGCGGGTTGGAAGTCCGTTGCGGGGTTGAAGGTGGGTTCCGTTTTCATGGGTGGGAAGGGACCACCTTGGAGGTTGCCGACTGACAGCCTGAAAAGCCCGCGGAGCAGGAGGTTCGTGGTCTCCCACCCTTGCGCCAGAAAAAAGCGCAAGGATGGGGCACCCAGCTCTTGGGGTGGATCAAAGGGTGGGCCACCCGCCACCTGACCTACGCCGAACTGACGGGCAAGGCCGATGCGAGGCCATTCTAAAAAGCGGCAGAATCGCGGGAGACGGAAGCCCCGCGAGTGAACAAGGGCATTCGTCCTTTAGCAATCTTTATCTCTTGCTCTACACAGCGCAATTCCTCGCACATGCGCACAACCCCTTGGCGATCTCCGAGGAGGTCTAGCCCTTTGGTATAGTCGTACAGAAAGTGTGGGTCTGGTACCGGGCTGACCTGCTCAGGATTTTGGCGCAAGGCCCTGCCCAATTTCTCTAACGGTTGCCCCATTAAAGAGAGTTTCAGTCGAAGCGCCTCAGCTTCTTGCTCCAGGGTGTACACGGCATGGAGTTCGTCTTTTTCTAATTGGGTCTGCTGTTCTTTCGTCATCGCGTCACTAACCTCTCTCTCAATTGTCAGACGAGAAGGAAAATCGCGCCACAAGAATCGACGTTCTTCAGTTCACCGTGTTTTTATGGAAGACGAAGGTCTTGTGAGGAGTAGCGGGCCTCGTGGTGGGATGGCAATAACACTGGCGCGTAAACTCGTGAGCACCGAAGCTCAGATCGGCTCCGCTACCGCTGATTGGGTTAATCGGAATGATATGAACGTCTGGCCCATATTCAGGGTCGTCTTTGGTGATCTTCTGCCCGGCGTAGAGTTCAATCATTCCGGTTTTCAGATTGAGCATCCCGATAGCCCACCCCATATCAAGGCCCCTTTCTAACGCCTTTTCAGGATTCCGTACCAGAAGCCGCCGAGGACCACGGCGGTAAAGAACCCGGTCAGGTAGGGGTCCAAAAGGGTTGAGGATTCTCCTTCGGCTCTCCGCTCCTCAGCCGCTTGTTGGGCCTCTTTGCTGTTCGGATTGTAGCCACGGTACAGCGCGTCTCCACCGATTACGACGACGACCGAACCCAAGGCCAACCAGAAGTAGATGTTCCGAAGGAATCTCATTAGGTTTTGCTCCGTCCCTAAAGTCTAGCGCGGCAGTGCCCCACAGCCGCCAAGGAAGGGAAAGAGCCAATTCCAGCAAGAAGGCAGAGGGAAGCGCGCAGGAGTTGATGACGCAAGTATATTGTTGCCCTTACGGCACGACTGAAGTCATGCTCTGACGCAATGCGCCTGCCATGAGACTTTTTCCGCAGCCTTTAAAGCCGCGGGCTCTTGCAAGGCTGCATTCAGGGGCCTGAACAGAGGAAAAACCCCGAAGTTAGGGAGAATATCCAGATTTTCGTCCCGCAGGGGCTAAAGCCCACGTTATTTTTCAGCCACTTATGGCACGACTGAAGTCGTGCCCTGACGCAATGTGCCTTCCATGAGAGTTTTTCCGCAGCCTGTAAAGGCCCCTGCTCCCTCCGATAATCCCAGGTCCAGCTTTTGGGACCTGGGAAAGCACAATAGCTCATGCGAGCGAAGAGCGAGCGTCTGCCCCACTGCAGGTGGCTAGGCGCCGGACTTTTTCTCGGACTTGGCCCAGGAGTCTTTGAGGGGGAGGGTGCGGTTGAAGACCAGGTGGGCGGGAGTGGTGTCGGGATCGAGGCAGAAGTAGCCTACGCGCTCGAACTGGAAGTGCTGCTCGACCTTGGCGTTGGCGAGGGAGGGCTCGAGCTGGGCGGTGGTGAGGATCTGAAGCGAGTCGGGGTTGAGATTGTCGAGGACGTCCTGGCCTTCTTCCACGTTCGCGGGATCGGCTTTGGAGAAGAGCTTGTCGTAGAGGCGGATTTCAGCGGAGATGGCGTGGGCGGTGGAGACCCAGTGGATGGTGGACTTGACCTTGCGGCCGTCGGGAGAGTTGCCGCCGCGGCTGGCCGGATCGTAGACGCAGTGAACTTCGACGATGTTGCCGGCCGCGTCTTTGACCACGCGCTGGGCGGTGACGAGATAGGCGCTGCGCAGGCGCACTTCCTTGTTGGGGGAGAGGCGATGGTAGCGGGGCGGAGGAACTTCGCGGAAGTCGTCCTGCTCGATGTAAATCTCTCTTGAGAAGGGAACACGGCGGGTTCCGGCGGAGGGATCTTCAGGGTTGTTGGCGGTCTCGAAGAATTCTTCCTGGCCGGCGGGGTAGTTGTCGATGACCAGCTTGAGGGGGTGAAGGACGGCCATGGCGCGGGTGGCGCGGCGGTTGAGGTCGTCGCGCTGGTAGTGCTCGAGCATTTCGATGTCGGTGACGCCGTTGGTGCGGGAGATGCCGATGGCGGCGCAGAAGGTGCGCAGGGCCTCAGGGGTGAAGCCGCGGCGGCGGATGCCGGAGAGGGTGGGCATGCGGGGATCGTCCCAGCCGTGGACGCGGTTTTCCGTGACGAGCTGGAGGAGCTTGCGCTTGCTGAGCAGGGTGTAGGTGAGGTTGAGGCGGTCGAACTCGATCTGCTGGGTGGGGAAGATGCCGAGCTGGTCGATGTACCACCGGTAGAGGGGCTGGTGGTCAACGAACTCCAGGGTGCACATGGAGTGGGTGACGCGCTCGAGCGAGTCCGACTGGCCGTGGGCGAAGTCGTACATGGGATAGATGCACCACTGGTCGCCGGTGCGCTGGTGGGTGGCGTGGAGGATGCGGTACACGACCGGGTCGCGCATGTTGAGATTGGGCGACGCCATGTCGATTTTGGCTCGCAAGACGCGGGTGCCGTCGGGGAATTCGCCCTGCTTCATACGGGTGAAGAGGTCGAGGTTTTCATCGATGGAGCGGGTGCGATAAGGCGAGTCGGTGCCGGGCTCGGTGAGGGTGCCGCGGTGCTGGCGGATTTCGTCGGCGGAAAGGTCGTCGACGTAGGCCTTTCCGGCCTTGACGAGCTGCAAGGCCCACTCATAGAGCTGGCCGAAGTAGTCGGAGGCGTAGCAGAGGCGGTCCCACTCAAAGCCGAGCCAGCGGACGTCCTTCTGGATGGAATCGACGTACTCCTGCTCTTCCTTTTCGGGATTGGTGTCGTCGAAGCGCAGGTTGGTTTTGCCGCCGAACTCGTCGGCGAGGCCGAAGTCGATGCAGATGGCCTTGGCGTGGCCGATGTGAAGGTAGCCGTTGGGCTCGGGGGGAAAGCGGGTCTGGATTTGGGCGTCACCGTACTTTTGGGTGCGGAGATCCTCCATGATTTGATCGCGAAGGAAGTTGGAGGGCGTGCGGGCGTCGGTGCCTGGGGTGTCGGTGCTTTCCGGATTCGAGTTGGTCATAGCTGGTATTCATTATTTCACGGGGCGGGTGGTCCACATTTCAATCTGGCGCTGAACAGGGGTGGCTGGAGGCTGGAAGCCGACGCGGGCCGCCCCGACACGCCGGACTGCGAAAAAAATCCTTGAGTAACCCAGATGCGTGAGGGAACGACTTCATCAGTTACGACCATTCGAGTAAGCTAAGAAGCGTCAGGACACGGCTTCAGCCGTGCCGCCAGCAACTCTAAAAAGTGGAGGGCTTTAGCCCCTGCGATGTCGATTCCTTCCCGGCCTTCGGACTCATCACGCGCCTCCTATAGCCCGCGCACATTCTTTGTAACCTCGCGGACAGCGGGCGGAAGATCGCTCTTCCAGACGGATCGCATGGCGGAACTCCTCATCGAAGTTCTTCGAGCCTATATGCGCGCAGGAAAGATCACCGTTCACGATTTCGTGATCATGCCCAATCATGTTCATATCTTGATGACCGTCCCGGGCGAGACGAGTCTTGAGAAGGCGATGCAATTGATTAAAGGCAGCTTTTCCTTTCGCGCTAACAAGGAACTTGGATTTCGCGGCGAGGTTTGGCAGCGTGGGTACTCGGATGTGCGCATACTGGATGACCATAGCTTCCGACGTCATCGTGGGTACATAGAGAACAATCCGGTGAAAGCAGGTCTGGCGAACTCGCCGGAGGAGTATCCGTTTGGAACGGCGTGCTTGAAGAAGATGAAGCACGCAGGGGCTAAAGCCCAAGGCCTATTGGGGTCGTCTATCGGCACGACTGAAGTCGTGCCCTGACGCTTCGTGGTTTGTTGTCGAGTTTTTCGTCGAGAACTCCAATAGCTTGACGCTTCTTGTTCGCTATCGAGTTTTAGTGCTGAGACCCAGGTCAGTAATGCGAAGGGCGGCCCATCGGGGTCCGTGGTCTCCCGTGTCTCAGAATCGAGACATGGGAGACTCATTTGTTGCAGATGGTCAGATGTGGGCCAGTTGCCTCAGGCGAGCGATTGAAGACTGGTTTCGGCCTGGAGGATGCGGGCGAGGCAGAGGTCGCGACCGAGGACGGCCATGGTTTCAAAGAGGGGCGGGGCATTTTTACGGCCGCAGACGGCGACGCGGATGGGCTGAAAGGTGGGCCCGGCCTTGAGGCCTAATTGAGAGGCTACCCCACGCAGCGCCTGTTCGAGCGAAGCGTGATCGAAAGCGGCTGTGGCCAGGACTTGCTGGGCGAGCTCGAGGACGCGGAGAGCTGTGGCCCGGTCGCCGCCCTTCTGGGGGATGAGCTCGGCGGGGTCGTAGGGCGCGAGTTCCTTCAGGAAGAAGAAGTCGGCAGCGGAGACGGCATCGGCGAGGAGCTTGATGCGCTCGCGAATGAGCGGGGTGACGGCGAGGAGTTTTTCCGGAGGGGCGTCGAGGCCGGCCTGCTGGAAGAAGGGCTGCAAGAGGCTGCTCAGTTCTTCGACGGGCAGAGCGCGGATATGTTCAGCGTTGAGCCAGACGGCTTTCGGGTCGAAGGGGTCGGCGTCGGTGAAGTTCACGACGGCGTTGGAGCGGTTGACGTTTTCGAGGGTGAAGGCTTCCTGAATCTCTTCGAGCGGCATGAACTCGCGGTCGTCTTTGGGGGACCAGCCGAGGAGGCAGAGGAAGTTGATGAAGGCTGCCGGGAGGAAGCCGGCGTCGCGGTAGGTGGTGACGCTGACGACGGGGCCGTGCTTGCGCTTGGAGAGCTTGGCGCCGTCGGGGGCGACGAGCAGGGGGAGATGCGCGAACTGGGGTGCTTCGACACTGAGCCCTTCAAAGATCAACAGGTGCTTGAAGGTGTTGGTGAGGTGATCCTGGCCACGGATGATGTGGCTGATGCGGAGATCGGCGTCGTCTACGCAGGAGGCGAGGTGATAGGTGGGAAAACTGTCCGAGCGCAGGAGGGCGAAGTCTTCGACCTCGTCGGCTGCTTTGGACTGGTCGCCGTAGACACTGTCGGTGAAGCGCAGGGTTCGGTTCTGGCCGCGGGGAACGCGATAGCGGAGGGCGAAGGGCTCGCCAGTTGCGGCGCGGCGGTCGGAGTCCTCGCGGGAGAGCTCTCTCATGCCGGGGTTGAAGAGCCAGGCGCCCTGGGCGGAGGACTGATTGTCATCGCCTGCGTGGGCGGGGGTGAAGTCGCGATAGGCAAGGCCCTTGGCGAAGAGGTCTTCGGCTTTCTGGCGGTGGAGGGCCAGGCGCTCGGACTGCTTGTACTCTTCGTCCCAGTCGAGGCCCAGCCAGCGGAGACCGTCGAAGATGGACTGGACGCTGGCGTCGGTGTTGCGCTCGACATCGGTGTCGTCGAGGCGCAGGACCATGACGCCTTGATTGTGGCGGGCAAAGAGCCAATTGAAGATGAAGGTGCGGGCGCTGCCGACGTGGAGGAAGCCGGTGGGCGAGGGGGCGAAACGGACGCGAATAGGGTTGGCAGAGGGAGATGAATCAGGCATCGTCAATGTAGGGTTCCAATCACGATGCTAGCACTCCCTCGGCTGTAGGGCGGGTGGGCGGCGTCTCAGGCCAAGGGAGGCTGAGGAGGGTAGGGCGGCTGGATCTGCCAGCTTGGAGGTGGCACCGGCATCACCTTCCAATCGGAAAAGGCTACGACGAAGAGCACGACCAGGCTTACGCCGGGAATGATCATGAGCAGGGAGAGCGCAGGTGCAAAGCCGGCCTTCTTGAAGATCATCCAGTAAGGCACAATTGCCACAATCAAGAAAATGGGAAGGATGAAAAGAAGTACGAGGATGTGCCAAGGCTGAAGCAGGTCGCCCACAGTGATCTCCGAAAGTGAGATTTTGAGACGCCAAATTCTAGCACGAGCGACACACCCCTTCAGCTTTCCAGGATCCTGCTTTACGTAATGTCCTCAGTGTCGTAGAACGGGGCGCCGCGCTTTTTGGGGACGCCGTGGACGGAACTTAGGAGGTCTTCGACCACATCTTCAAGCTGGCGCTGGCTTTCAATAACGGCGCTCATGCTTTTCAGCTCCTCGGTTTCGATGGCGCGCTCGACGAGGGCGACGGCGTGGCACTGGGCCACGTGGTCGAGGTTGAGGCCCTCGGGGGTCTTGGCCTTGATGCTGACCTGCTCGATTTCGACGCCCAGAAGGTCGGCGACGCGGGCGCGCATTTCGCCGGCGATGGGCGAGATCTTGGGGGCGGCCAGAATCAGGGTGGTGTCGACGTTGACGATGCGGAAGCCGGCGTGGCTCAGTTCTTCGAGGGCCAGATTCAGGAAGATGGCGGAGTCGGCGTCCTTCCAGCGCGGATCGTTGGGAGGGAAGAAGGTGCCGATGTCGCCGGCGGCGATGGCGCCCAGGAGGGCGTCGGTAATGGCGTGCAGCAGGACATCGCCGTCGGAGTGGCCGGCCAGGCCCTCGGGGTGGTCGAGCGCCATTCCGCCAATGTGCAGCGGGACGCCCGGCTTGAATACGTGGGAGTCAAAGCCAAATCCGATGCGTGTTTCCATGTTTTCCGTGCCTGTCCTTAGATAAGCCCATCTGGGTTGAACCGAAGAGAACGAAAAGCAACCGCGGGCCCCTTCGACTTCGCTCAGGGCAGGCTTTCGACTCCCCTTCGCTACGCTCAGGGTCCGGCTGACGCACTTACAACTCAGCGAGCGCGCTGCCGCAGGTAAAACTCGGCCAACTCGAGGTCGCCCGCCTGGGTAATCTTCAGATTAACCTGAGAGCCGGGGACGACGGCGACGGGCAGGCCGGCGCGCTCAATGAGCGAGGCTTCGTCGGTGCCCACAAAGCCGTCTGCCGTGGCCTCGGCGAAGGCTTTTTGCAGGAGGCCGTAGCGGAAGCCCTGCGGCGTTTGCGCGAGTACCACGAACTCGCGGGGAATGGTGGAGGTGATCAGCGCTCCGTGGGCGGTGCGCTCGACCTGCTTGATGGTGTCGACGGCGGGCATGCCGACAATGGCTGCGCCGTGCTGAAGGACGGCGTCGATGGTGCGGTCGATGGTGGCGGCGTCGATGAGCGGGCGCACCGCGTCGTGGACCAGCACGATGTCGTCGGGCTGGGCGGGGAGAGCGGCCAGCGCGTGCGCCACCGATTCCTGGCGGCTGTCGCCGCCCTCGACGACCTTCACCTGGCCGGCAAAGCCGTATTCGGCAATCTGGGCCTGGACGCGCTCGATTTCCGGTTGGCGCACGGCCACATAAATGGCGGTGATGCGCGGGACTGCCGCAAAAGCGCGCAGCGAATGAATCAGGATGGGAAGCCCATCGAGAGAGAGAAATTGCTTGGGCTGCGGGCCGGCCATCCGAGTGCCGAGCCCTGCCGCGGGGAGAATTACGAATACTTGCATGACGGCTGGAGTATACAACGAAGCACAGTAGTTCTGTCTCTTTGGCTGGTTTGGACCGGCGGCCGGGGAGCTATCATCCACTGGTGCGCGCTCCCTTGACTGCAATGCTTCCGCCCCCAACGCTTCGGATTGACACGACGCTGCTGAAGCCCGGGCTTCGCCTGGCCGTGGGCCTCTCTGGCGGCGCCGACTCGGTGGCGCTGGTGCGGGTTTTGGCCGAGCGGAGCGGGGAACTGGGGCTGGTGCTGCACGCCGCCCATCTGCATCACGGCCTGCGCGGGGAAGAAGCGGACGCGGACCTGGCTTTTGCGCGCGATCTGGCGGCTCAGTTGGGCCTGCCGTTTCACGAGGCGCGGGTGGACGCGGCGGCCGAAGCCCTGGCCCTCCCCGAAGCCGGCAAGGCGGGTGAAACCATTGAAGAGGCGGCGCGACGGCTGCGTTATGGATGGTTCCGGCAACTGATGGCCGCAGGCGATGTGGAGGCGGTGGCGACGGCTCACACACGGGACGACCAGGCGGAGACGGTTCTGGCCAAGTTTCTGCGCGGGGCGTGGACCGAGGGGATGAGCGGAATCCATCCGGTGGTGGAGTTTCCGGAAGGCCGGATTCTGCGCCCGCTGCTCGGGACCACGCGCGGGCAGATCGAGGCGTATCTTGGCGGACTGGGCCAGGGCTGGAGGGAAGACTCCTCCAACCGGCACTTGACGTTTACGCGCAATCGGATTCGCCACGAACTGCTGCCGCAACTGGAGGGCTGGAATCCCCGGCTGCGGGAACACCTGGCGCAGATGGCCGAGCTGGCGCGCGACGAGGAGAGCTGGTGGCAGGTGGAACTGGACCGGCTGGCTCCGCAGATGATTTTGCCGGGCCGCCCGGTGCGGGGCGGGGGACGGGCTGCGGGAGAGGAGCTGGCGCTGGACGTGACGCGGCTGGCCGGGCTTGCCCCGGCTCTCCAGCGCCGGCTGCTGCGCTATTCCGCGGAGCGGTTGGGGGCGGCGCCGGATTTTCCTGCAACCGAAGCACTGCGCGCACTGGCCCTTCACGGACGGGCCGGGCAGAAACTGGAACTGGCGCAGGGGCTGCGGGCCGAGCGCACCCATCGCGAGCTGCGGCTGAGCGGCTCGGCTGCCGGTGTGGGCAGGAATGAGCCGGGAGGCGCTTCGACCGAAGCCGCTGCCGAATACAGCACGGCGATTCCCGGAGAAATTGTGGCTCCAGCCTTTGGGCTGCGGTTGCGCATCGAGGCTTTGGCGCTGCCGGAAAAGGACCAGGGCTCCTTTTCCGCTCAGGTCGCTCGCGCCACACTGCGGAACTGGAGGCCGGGCGACCGGGTGACGCTGCGCTACTCCTCGGGTCCGCGCAAGGTCAAGGAAGTGCTGGAGCGTCTGCGGGTTACCGGAACCAGCCGCGCATTCTGGCCAGTGCTGGAGGTGGAGGGGCGCATCGTGTGGATGCGGGGCGCGGAACTGGAGCCGGCGGCGGGAATCCGGGTGGTGGCGGAGGAGTTGTAAAAGCACGGCGGGCGGGCGCGCCTGGCGCGGGTTCCCGGAGGCAGACGGGGGACCTGAACAGGCTGCGGAAAAAAGCTTGAATCCGGGCAATGAAAACCCGAGGACAGACGGCAGGGTCAAAAGCCCCCTTTATCCTTCAGCCGCTTACGGCACGACTGAAGTCGTGCCCTGTTACAAAACATCGGCTTATCAGTCACATGCGGAATTTTTCGCAGCCTGTAAGGCCGACCAGGATTTGGGGGAAAACAGCCCCCTCCCACGCCTATTCCTTTTACTGCCCAGGGAGTACAATTTGATCTACTGCTCACCTGTGCAGCGGGAGAACTGTCTTTGCCGCCGGGGGCTTGTGTACTTTCTGTGACTTTAAGGAAAGTTGCGGCGTCTAAAGAGTGATGCAGGCGGAGTTGGGAACCCGCTGAATGGCTTCTTCAACCCCGGAAGAGAGGAATCCTGGTGAATTCGACCGTTAAAACAATCATGTTCTGGGTTTTTATTCTCATCTGCCTCATGCTGTTGTGGGGCGTGGTGCAGAAAAGCTCGAGCGTGGGCAAGGACGCGGAAGTCCCCTACTCCGATCTGCTGGACAAGATCGAGTCAGGGCAGGTGCTGGATGTAGCTATCCAGGGCACGGAACTCCACGGCCACCTGAAGAGTTCGCCGAAGGATCAGTTTCATACCACGATTCCTGCCAACACGGACAGCTTGACCAAGGACCTGCATGCAGCCAAGGTCAACTTCCAGATCAAGGATCCCCAGAACAACCTGCTTCTGCCTATTCTGTTCAACGTGGGCCCGTTTGTGCTGCTGGGGCTGATCTGGTTCTTCATGCTGCGGCAGATGCAATCGGGGGGGAACAAGGCGCTTTCGTTCGGCAAGAGCCGGGCGCGCCTGCTCTCGATGCAGCAGAAGAAGATCACCTTCAAGGACGTGGCCGGCGTGGACGAGGCCAAGGAAGAACTGAAGGAGATCATCGAATACCTGCGCGAGCCGCAGAAGTTCCAGAAGCTGGGCGGCCGCATTCCCAAGGGCGTGCTGCTGGTGGGGCCTCCGGGAACCGGCAAGACGCTGCTGGCGCGGGCAGTGGCAGGGGAAGCGAACGTTCCGTTCTTCTCGATTTCGGGCTCGGATTTTGTTGAGATGTTTGTGGGCGTGGGCGCAAGCCGTGTCCGCGACCTCTTCGAGCAGGGCAAGAAGAACGCTCCGTGCATCATCTTCATCGACGAAATCGACGCAGTCGGCCGCCATCGCGGCGCCGGACTGGGCGGCGGACACGATGAGCGCGAACAAACTCTCAACCAGTTGCTGGTGGAGATGGACGGCTTTGAATCGAACGACGGCGTGATCCTGGTGGCCGCCACCAACCGGCCCGACGTGCTGGACCCGGCGCTGCTGCGGCCTGGGCGCTTCGATCGCCGCGTGGTGGTGGGCTTGCCCGATGTGCGCGGCCGCGAAGAGATTCTCCGCGTTCACGTGAAGAAGGTTCCCGTCTCCGACGACACCAACCTGAATGTCCTGGCTCGTGGAACACCGGGCTTCAGCGGCGCCGACCTGGCCAACATGGTCAACGAAGCAGCGCTGAGCGCAGCCCGCATGAACCGCAAGCAGGTCACGATGTTCGACTTTGAAGTGGCCAAGGACAAGGTGCTGATGGGCGCCGAGCGCAAGTCCATGCTGCTGACCGACGAGGAAAAGCGGGTTACCGCCTATCATGAGGCCGGTCACGCACTGGTCTCGTTCAAGCACGTGCATTCGGACCCCATCCACAAGGTCACCATCATTCCGCGCGGCATGGCGCTGGGCGTTACCATCTTTTTGCCCGGCGACCGGCACAACTACACGCGGGAATACCTGGAAGCGAATCTGGCCATTGCTTACGGCGGACGGGTTGCGGAAGAGATTTTCCTCAACCAGATGTCGACCGGCGCGGGCAGCGACATAGAAAGCGCCACGGATCTGGCACGCCGCATGGTGTGCGAATACGGCATGAGCCGGCTGGGTCCGCTGACTTTCGGCAAGAAGGAAGAGCAGATCTTCCTGGGCCGCGAGATTGCGCAGCACAGGGACTTCAGCGAGGAGACGGCGCGGCAGATCGACCTGGAAGTGCGCCGGCTGATCGACGAAGCCTACCAGGCTGCCCACAACATTGTGGAAACCAATGCCGACCCCATGCACCGCATTGCTGCGGCGCTGCTGGAGCGCGAAACCATCGATGCCGAAGAGGTGAGGATGCTGATCGAGGGCCAGGAATTGCCTCCGTTGCGTTCCATCCTGGCTTCGCCTTCGGACACTGGCGGCGATGTGCAGCAGGTGCTGAAGCCGGAGAGCCGCGGAGGGCCGAACTATCCCGAGGGATCGCCTTCGCCGGCATAACTACTCAGCTGCATTGATTCAAACAAAAGGGCCACTCCATGAGGAGTGGCCCTTTTTGTTTGTCTTGTTTGTCGAGAGCGGGGTGGAACGCCGGAAGGTTGGGAATGGTCGGTTGGGGTTCGAGGTATCCCAGGTGCCCAAAAGCGAGGCACCTGGGGCACCCATCTTTGGTGGTTGATCTCACTTTCTGGGACCTGGGCCACCCGCCCACTCCACGAGGAGTGGCCCTTTTGCTTGTCTTGTTTGTCGAGAGCGGCATGGAATGCCGGAAGGTTGGGAATGGTCGGTTTGGGGTTCGAGGTATCCCAGGTGCCCAAAAGCGAGGCACCTGGGGCACCCATCTTTGGTGGTTGATCTCACTTCCTGGGACCTGGGCCACCCACCCACTCCATGAGGAGTGGCCCTTTTGTTTGTCTTGTTTGTCGAGAGCGCGGTGGAACGCCGGGGGGTTGGGAATGGTCGGTTGGGGTTCGAGGTATCCCAGGTGCCCAAAAGCGAGGCACCTGGGATACCCATCTTTGGTGGTTGATCTCACTTCCTGGGACCTGGGCCACCCGCCCACCCATCTTTCTTGGTTGTTCTCACTTCTTCCGGCACTTGGGCCGCGCGGGGTTTCCTATTGGTTGTTTCCCTGGATGAGTTCCGTGGAGACCGGCGTGAGGTAGCCGAGGAGCCCTCCTGAGCCATGATTCGGACCTGCCGTGAAGTAGAGTTCGGCGGCTGGTGCTCCGGCGGCGTCATTGTTGTTGGGACTGGTGTTGCCGGGGCTGATGGCCCAAATGCCATTGATGGCGAGGGGGTTTCCGCTGGCGTCCTGGAGCAGACCCCGGAAGCGGCCTGAGGCCAGATCGTAGGCCGCGATGTAGCCACTGGACTGAGACGCGCCGCCGCCGGCAAACTGCGCCACCAGAAGGTCGTGGCTGTAGGCGCCGAAATCAAGCGGGGCCAGGGCCACACCCCAGGGAGCGTTCAGCCAGTCACCATGCTCCAGGCGCTGGAGCAGGCGGCCCTCGGCCGAATAGATCACCACATTGCCCAGGCCCGGCCCATCGGTTTCATGAAGATTGCCTTCCTCATGAAGCGCGTAGGTGACCACGATGTCGTTGCCAATCGCCTGCACGTTGAAGGGAACGTAATCGCGGGGCTGCCAATCGTCGTCGAAGCGCTCTTCGCTTTTCCGAACGCGATGGAAGGCGTTGTCAAATACATCCACGCGGCCCTTGGAGAAATTGGCGGCAAACAGGCGGAGGTGCCCGTCGACCATGGCGCTGGTCAGTCCAGTGTAGGAGGAGCCATCCTTGGTTTTGACCACGGCCACGGCCCCCACGCCCGGGTTCCAGCCGACGATGGAGCCATCGAGGGTGCTGAAGAGAAACAGGGCCGGTGTGGCAGGCGCGAGAAGGAAATCCGTCTTGCTGCCGTTGTAAATGGTTCCAGTCGGGGTGCCCATGCTGCCCGAACTGGCTGCCGGAATGGTAACTGTTAGGCCCAGCTTGGTACCGGCGCCGTTATAGAGCGTGCTGACTCCTGTGGCGTTGTCGGCAATCCACCAGGGACTGGAAGAGCTGCGGGACATTCCCCAGGGGTTGACCAGGGCGGGATCGGTTATGGGCGCGACACCCGAGGTGTTGGATACCAGGTTGGTCTGGGTGTAGTTCTGGGCGGAAGCGAGGGTTCCAACCATGGAAAGAGCGAGCGCAGGCCCTGCGGCGTAGCGCAGAAATGTACTCATGGTGACCTCCGTGATATGGGGAAGGGTGGAACGTGCTGAATGCCCCAGGCCGGTCTGGAAAACCTGGAGCGGCATTGTGGAGAGACGTGCTTCAGGGGAAGACCCGGACTATTCGATGCGAAGCGGCCAGGAATGGTCGCCTTTGGGAAGGAAGACAGGGACCTTGAGCCATTCACCTGCTGGTGTGGCGTACAGCGTGGACCGGGAGGTCCACGCTACAGCCGACCGGGAGGCGTTACTGGTTCGTGCGGCGATCAGGAAAAATGCTCTACAGGACGGCAGGTTCCAGGATCATCGTGTTTTCCAGATTCTCCACCGTCAACGGCCTGCTGAAGAGGTATCCCTGGATCTGATCGCAGTGGTGTGCGCGGAGGAACGACATCTGGGCTTCGGTTTCGACGCCTTCCGCAATCACCTTGAGGCTGAGCGCCTTGGCCATGTCGATGATGGCAGCGGTGATGGCCGCGTCGTCCGGATTGATGGCGACATCCTGAATGAAGGATCTGTCGATCTTGAGCCGGGTGGCGGGAAACTGCCTGAGGTAGCCAAGGCTCGAGTAGCCGGTTCCAAAATCATCGATGGCAAGATTCACTCCCATGCGTTTCAATTGCTCGAACTGAGAGAAGTGGACATCCACATTGGAAAAGAGGCTGCTCTCGGTAAGTTCCAGTTCCAGGCATTGAGGTTCGAGTCCCGTGTCGGAAAGGACGGCTTTGACCATGGTGCAGAATCCCTCCTGGCGGAACTGCACTGCCGATACGTTGACGGCGACGGCCTGCACATCCAGGCCGGCGTCCCGCCATTTTCGTGCCTGGGCGCAGGCGGTTCTGAGCACCCATTCGCCGATGGGGACAATCAACCCGCAGCTCTCGGCTACAGGAATGAAGCTGCAGGGCGTGACCAGGCCCAGTTCAGGCTGGCGCCAGCGCAGCAGCGCTTCCAGGCCGATGACGCGCCCGGTAGCCATGTCCATTTGCGGCTGATACACGAGGAAGAACTCGTCTCTTTCCAGAGCCAGCCGCAGATTGCTTTCGGTGGCCAGGCGGGCCACCAATTCGGCATTCATGTCCTCGGTAAAGAAGCGGCAGGCGTGGCGCCCACTCTCTTTGGCGCTGTACATGGCTGCGTCGGCATTTTTGATCAGGGTCTCGCCGTCTGCGCCGTGTTCGGGAAAGACGCTGATGCCGATGCTGCAGCCAACTTTGAAAGTCTGCCCTTGAATGACGAAGTCGCGCTTCATCTCTTGCAGGATTCGTTCCGCCGAGGCCGATGCGTCCTTTACGGACTGCAGGGAATTGAGCAGGATGAGGAATTCATCTCCACCGATGCGGGCCACGGTATCTTCATCGCGCGACAGGGTTTTCAGCCTCTGGGCAACCTGCTGCAGCAGCAGGTCGCCAAAGGAATGACCGAGCGAGTCATTGATATCTTTGAAGCGGTCGAGGTCGAGGAAGAGGATGGCGACCTTTTCCTTGTGGCGGCGGGCGCTGGCCAGGGCCTGGGCGAGGCGGTCCTGGAGCAGGCTGCGATTGGGCAACTGGGTCAGGGAATCGTAATACGCGAGGAACTGGATTTGTTCTTCGGCAAGTTTGCGGTCGGTGATGTCGACCAGGCCGCCCTCGATGGAGGGCAGGGCATTTCCTGCGTGGCTGGCGAGCCTGATATTGGTGAGCACCCACTTCCAACTGCCATCCAGCAGCTGGAACCGATGTTCCGCATTGAGGATCTGATCGGTGCTGCTTTCATGGCCGGCGAGGAGATGCTCGTGAAACTGGGTGATGAGCGCCTCGGCTTCTTTGCGGTTCTGCAACAAGGCGGTGCGGTCGCCGTAACCGAGGATTTGGGCGAAGGTGTTATTGCAATCGAGAATCGCTCCGTCGATCGCGGCGACGTACAAGCCGGTAAGGTTCCTCTCGAACATGCGGCGATAGCGCGCTTCCAGATCGATCTCTGCCTGCATGCGCGATTTGATTACTTGGGTCTGGTTCTTGACCCGCATACGGAGAATCACGACCCAACCCATGACGGCTGCCGTGAGAAGGAAAAGCAGAGCCACGAGGCAGGCTGCGCGGCGGCTTGTCAACCAGGGAGGGGAGGAAACGACCACGATATCTTCAGGACGCCGCAGGACGATTTCAAAAGCGGAGGGGTTTCCGTTGGCGTCGGCCTTGATAGAGCAGATTCCGGTGAGCTTGAGGCCGCTCCCGATGGGTGGCGCGAGGGCATCGGGTTGTGGCTCGCTGAAACTGCTTTCAAACGCGACCTTGTCCTCCGATTGCAGAACGAGGGAATAGCCTCTGCGGGTCGGAGTGACAGCCTGGACTGTTCCTGAGATGGTGACCAATTGCGCGTCATGCGTACCCTTGAGGGCCATATGGCCGTTCAGGGCAAAGGGCACGATCGCCTGGTGTCTGCCGGTGGGGCGGATGGAGGCGGATTGCAGTACCGGGCTGTAACTGCCGGCAGCCGGGAATCCGACGATCTCCACTTCATCGCCCGCCTCCGCCGTAGTACCATCCTGGCTCTCGGCGTAGAGTCCGCCCGTGGAATCCATCAGGAAGGCGCCGCGCTGCGGGTACCGCGCCGTCACGATGCCGCGAACCTTCACGCGGTGGATCTCCGTCAGGACCGTCGAAAAGCGCCCGATACTTGACACGGGCGTTACCGGCATGGAGAAGGGGTCGGCCGCCGCCGGCTGCACAATCGCGGCATTCTCCAGGCCGGGCATCATCAGATGGATGCCTATCAGCTGTTTGCGCTGGTTGAAAGCGGATGCGCAAACCCCGCGGAATCGAACTTTCGCATCCACGAACTGCATGGGAAACGTTGCAGTGTAGCCGGGGACGCGCACCCGGAAGCTGCCGGCCGGGGTGGCTACATCCATGACCAGAACGTTTCCTTCCAGCTCCCTGGTGAAGGAGAGGACAATGCCTTCCATTTCGACCCATTGGCTGTCGTACGATCCGGTTGCGGCTTTCTCATAGCTGAGACGTATGGGTTTGGGGAAGGGAGCATTTCCGAGCGCTTTCCATCGGGGCTTGGCGATATACGGCGTGAATCCCAGGCCAACCACACCCTGCATATCGACCGATTGGCCCACGCGCGGAAGCGCCTGGTGCAAGCCGCCGACATCGACCCAGACGCCGCCGGTCGGGTCCTGCACAAACAGATTGGGAACCATGGAATCGTAATACGTGACCACGCCGCGGACGTGAACCGGGATGGGCGCGCCGGAGACACTGCCGTGAAATTGCCGCACCTGGTTGACCGTGTTCAGCGAAGCGGGGGAGGCAAACGCCGGCATGGCGCGGAAGGCGACCGCCGGTACGCACAGGGCGGCGAACGCGAGAATCCTCACTATGCACCGAACTGCGATGAGATTTCGGAGAAAGTGCAAGAGCGTGCCTTCCGGGAGCTTATGTGCCCCTATCGACCAAATTCCGATTTGGGATCAATTCCAAATGTTGATTTGGGAACGATGGAACTTCATTGTTCCGGCGCATTTCGGCATGTGTGGCGCGAAGGGTGGCTGCCGACGGAATGCGGCCGGCGGAGTAGCTCTTTTACACTGGAGAGAGGAGGGTGCGATGAGCGATGGCCGCGAGGAGCGCGAAGAACGCGAGAAGCTCCGTGAGCAGGAAGAGCGGGAGGATCGCGAGGACCGGATCAACCGGGAGCTGGCGGATACATGGGAGCCGGAGCGGGACGAGTCGTAGGGCTTGGATGGTCGTCCGGCCAGGACCAGCGCGGACGGGGACGTCCGCGCTACAGCCGACCGGGAGGTCGACGTTACAAGACAGCGTTGCTTTCGAGGAATTTCGACCTAGTACTACAGTTGTAATTCGCCAGAATGCTCGAAGAGAATAAGGGCCCGGGCCTGAAGGCCCCCTCTATTTTGCGACTGTTTCAGGGGCCTGAAGGCCCCTGCTCCCTCCGTAATTGTCGATCTACAACTGTAGTACTAGAAGATCTTGTAGCCGATTCCCATGCTGACGCCGTAGGGAGACAGGGTGGAGTTGCCCCAGGTCGGGTAGTACTGATATTCGAAATCGACGGGACGGAAGCTGATGTGATTGGACAGCTTCATGTCCATTCCGCCGCCGAAGGCGAAGTCGGTAAAGCGGCCGGAATCGCCCTCTGGGTCGAAGCTCATATTGGAGAATCCCACCAGGGCTTTGGCGTAGACGGTACCTTTCCAGACGCGATGAAGGGGAACCCGCGGTCCGATGAGGTAGTTGTCCTGGTGGATGCCCTGGAACTGATTGAAGCGCATCCAGCGGGCCTCGGCTTCCAGTTGCACCCAGCGGCTGAACTTCACGTCCACATAGGCGCCGGCGCCGAAGATCCAGCTGCTGCTGGATCCTGCCAGGGGGTAGTAGGGAGGCTTGGAGCTCCAGGTATCGGCAAAGTCGGGCTGAAAAGCGGAGGCCATTCCGCCGGCGGTAATCGAAAACTGGCGGGCGGTGGCGGAGGGTGCAACTTGTGCGTCTGCGGCAACGGCTGCGGATGCCGCCAGGAGGCATGAAAAAACAAGGGCCAAGCGTGTCATAGGCAAAAGCGCGTCCAATCCTCGCAAAGAATTCGTTGCCTGCGGATATGAGTTGAAAAGTACGGATCAAAACCCCGGGCGGCAGGCGCGGTGCAGATACCGGCCGCCGGGGTTCCCTTCATTGGGTTTCTACTGTGGGGTGGGCGTGGTCGCTGGCGGCTGCTGCGGAGGCGCGTTGCCGGTATCTGGTGGCGGCGCGGATTGCCCTTCGGTTCCCGCGGCCGGTTCGGCGGGCGGAGCCGCAGCCGCTGCGGGCATGGCCGCAGCCAGCTTGGACTCGTCGTAGCGCTGCAGCTTGTAGAAGATCGGGGTGACTTCGAGCGGCATCTTGTCGCGCGCATTCATGGGCGCATAGCGCTTGGCGTTCAGCATGCGCACCCGGTCGTCCCAGGGATCGGTTTTGAGCCAGCTACCCAGGGGCAGCGCGGGGATCTGGGTCAGATCGTCCCAGTTGAGCTTGGGCGCCATCTTGGCGACGCCGCTCATCCAGGGGGTACCGTCGGCTCGGAGCAGGGAGTCGCCGAGCTTGGGGGTGTTGAGGGCCTTGAGCACCTTGGCGCGGTCGGCCAGCTGCTCCCAGTAGAGGCCGGCGGAGGGCAGCTTGTCCTTGTACATGGAAGCTTCGAGATACTCCTGAGCCTTCTTGGACGCTTCGATATTGTCGTGTTCAGAGTGGTACATGTCGATGCGCTGGAAGGTGGATTCGTCGGGGAAGAGAAGCCGGTCGTTGAAGGCGTAGCGCGTGTCGATGTGATGGCCCAGGGCGATGTGCGCCAGTTCCATGGAGATGACCGAGGCGATGGCTTCCTCGCTGGGGAGCGAGTCAACCAAGCCCTTGCTGATGAGAATCGTATTGCCCACCGTGGTGGTTTCGATGGTGCTGGAAAGCAGGATGCGGCAGTGGACGGGGTCGGTGAATGCCAGGTTGTTGGGCACGGCCAGGTTGATCACGATCTGATCGAGGACCGTGGATTCGTAGCCGCCCGGGGTCAGCGGTGCCACGAGGCCGGCTTCTACGAGGCGGTCGATGACGTTATTTTCAGCCTGGGTCACCCAGGCGCGGGTGGCCTGCAGCGGTCCCACATCCTGCGAGTCGTCGCTCTTGTCCACGGCGTCGTCGACCTTGACGCTGACGTTCTCGCTTTCGCGGGTGGGCAGCTTGAGCGAGTAGCCCCAGAAGTGGGTCTGCGCCTTGAGGCCGACTTTGCGGTCGCCTTCCATGCGCTCGGTTTCCTCGACGTAGACGGCCACCGGCAGCCAGATTCCGGGCTGAACGTTCATGCGCCAACTGTCGAAGTGGAAGAAGTAGCGGGAGTCGTCCTCGGAGCCGGGGTGGGTGTAGGTGCCATTGAAGCGAACGATGTTGCCGTCCACGTCCTCGATCCAGATGCGGCCATAGAAGCGGCCCATTCCGGAGACCTTGGGGTGCACGTCGTAGACCCAGGTGCGGACCGAGCCGAGGAACTCCCGCCGCACATAGCTGAAGACGTAGTGCTGGGTGTCGAAGCTGGACGGGTCAAGGAACATCATCTCGGTGAAGCCCAGGGGGCTGTAGGTGAACCGGGTGTCCAGCTTGAGCGCCTTGGTGAGCGCGGTAATGGACGACAAGGAACCCTTGAAGAAGCCGTGCTTGGCTTCAGCGCGCGGCTGGTAGGCCTTGTCGAAGAATCCCTTGCTGAAATCCACGCGGCTCAGCATGTAGGTGTCTTCCACCGGCACTTCATAGAGATGGACGTCGGGTTTGGTGTTCTGGATGTAGGTTTCCACCAGCGGGGTGCGCTGCTGGATGTTCTTGATCAGCACCTTTTCGCGCCCGATGGCTCTTTCCACCAGCGCGGCCTGTTCGGGAGTCAACTGGTGGACCTGTTCGTACTTCGGTTCCTTCTTTGCGTATGCAGTAGCGACACACAATGTGATGGTCAGGAAGGTCAGGGCTATCTTCCGAAACGACATGTAGAGCTCCTAGGCTGGTACTTTCATCTTCGTCGAGCCGCCTCGTCTGAGCATCCAGTGGGTGAGCGCAACGTGAATCCTGTTTGTGCAGTTTAGATGCTACGCCAACTGAAAGGAAATCGTGATGTTGGTAGTCATGTCCACTGCTTGTCCGTTGCGTGTGGCGGGGCGGAAGTGGATTTGCTGCGCCACCCTCCGCGCTTCTTCGTCGAGTCCATGGCCCAGGCCGTGCACGATTCCCTGTACCACAATTTGTCCGCTGGCCCTGAAGGTCACCCGCAAGATCACGTCGCCCTGCACCTTGAGTTGCCGGGCTTCGCTGGGATAGAGGACTGGCGGCTTGGAGAGCACTTCAAGATTGGTAGCCGCCGGTGTGGCGGTCATCTGCGGGGTGGGCGCGGCGACGCGGACCATGCTGGGAATGCCCGCGGTGGCCACCTTGCCGCCGCCGTAAGCGACGCGATTGATTGCCGCTCCGTCAGAGCCCGGGATGCCGGCTGAGGCTACTTTGCCCACCACGCCGGAGTTTGAACCGGACCTGGTTCCGTTGCCGATGCCGGTGGAACCGACCACTCCGTGGGGTGCGACGGCCGGGCCATTCATGCCGCCGTAAGGGTTGCCGATGGCCGCGATGGTGGCCGGCCGGGAAGCATTGGGATTGGGAGTGACCCCGAAGGTTTGGCCGAGATGCACGGGCGCCGTGGAGGCCTTGACCTGATTGTTTTGCGCAGGCATGGCCGCGGTGAGGGCAGCTTTGGGCTGGGGCGACAGAATAATGGAAGGCCGGGCCGCTTTGAGGACCGGCGCAATCATCTTGGCTTCCATCTGGATGGGCTTCTCCGGTTTGGGTTCAGGCCGGATCATGACGATCTTGGGCGCCTGGAACTTGATCTGCGGAGGCGTCGGCAGAACCACCTTGGGTGGAGGCGGCAAATTCACCTTGGGCGGCGGGGGCGGTTCGGTGGGCAAAATCAGCATCGTCTGCTCGTACTTATGCACTTCGAGCACTTTTTTGGCGGTCATTCCGATGTAGAAGGCAAGGCACAGAATCAGGCTGTTGACCGCGATGCTGGCGAGAAACGAGCTCCGGCTTTTCTCCGGCTCTGGAAGCAGGCCGAATTCGTATCGTCTTGGATTAGATGTCACAGGCATCGCTTCTGTTCTCCCTTGAGGCCGTCAAGACGGCGCGGTAATGGTTCTTCCCGATGGGCTCTGGCAGTTACGGTTACGGACGCCAATTTTCTGCGCAGAGTTTACAGGCCCTCTGAGCTTTCTTACGCAATCCTGAAGATATGCCAACGGACAGATGGAATGCTTCTGTCTCGCCGCCTCCCGGGTGTCGATGCGAATGGCTTTCCGGTTCGCATGAAGTTACGGACCTGACTGGCGGCATTGCTCCTTCGTCCCAACGGGTTGCAAGGTGAAAACTACCCATATGCAAATCCTACAGGGTAAAGGCGAAAACTTTCATACTATCGATCGCGGACGGCAAACCCGAGCAGCTTTGGCCGAGGCTCAAAACTCTCTGGCTGCGCGCCACAAAAAAAGTTGCATTACCGGACGCATGGAGTTTGTACATGCAAGTTCTCCAATCTCTCGTCCAGGGCAAATTACAAATTGCAATACCTCAACCCGGTGTCAACCAAACCTCGGGTGCGACGGTAAAAACCGAGCGGACCTCTCAACCTCATACGATGCCGAAAGCAGCGCAAAAGACTAATCCTTCCACCCGTCATATCGACGGTTTCGGGGTGAACGTTTAACCGGCTTCCCCTCTTTGACCTGTGTTATAGACTTAAAGTAAACCAAAGTGTAAACGAAAGGGTAGTTTTTTTATGATCATTCTGATCACAGGCGGCGCGGGATACATCGGCGGGACAGTGGCGGGATTGTTAACTCAAATGGGTCATGAGGCCATTGTTTTCGATAACTTGAGCCACGGGAGGCGGGACTTGCTGCCTCCGGGGGTCGGTTTTGTGGAGGGAGAACTGGCGGATCGGGCGGCGTTGGAGAATCTTTTCATCACCGCGAAACAAAAGGGACGCCCCTTCGACGCGGTACTTCACTTCGCAGCGCTGATCGAGGCCGGCGAATCGATGGTCCATCCCGAGCAGTTTTTCCGCAACAACACGGCTTCGACGCTTTCGCTGCTGGAGGCGGTACTGGCAGAGGGGCCGCGCCGGCTGGTTTTTTCCTCGACGGCGGCGGTCTATGGCGAGCCGAAGTCGATTCCGATTGAGGAAGATGCGGAGCTTTGCCCGACCAACGCGTATGGCGAGTCGAAGCTGCTGGTCGAACACATGCTGGGGTGGTTTCATCGCATCCACGGCCTGCGCTCCGCCTCACTGCGGTACTTTAATGTGGCCGGCGCTCCGGAAGGCCCGAATGGCGTGACCCGCGGCGAGGCGCACGATCCCGAGTCGCACCTGATTCCGCTGATTCTGGACGTCGCCCTGGGCCGGCGCAAGTCGATCCGCATCTATGGCGAAGACTATCCCACCCCGGACGGCACGTGCATTCGCGACTACATCCACGTCTCCGACCTGGCAGATGCCCACCTGCTGGCCCTTAAGGCATTGGAGACCGAGGCCGCCGCCAAGAATCGCCTGATCTTCAATCTGGGCAACGGCAAGGGCTTCAGCGTCCGCGAAGTCATTGAGTCGGCGCGCCGGGTGACCGGGCACCCCATCCCCGCGGAGATTCATCCCCGACGCGCTGGGGACCCCGCCGTTCTGGTTGCCGGCTCGGAGAAGGCCATGCGCGAACTGGGTTGGAAGCCGAAGTATACCCAGCTCGACGACATCCTGCGCACCGCCTGGGCGTGGCACCAGAATCGGTACGCCTGAGCAGGGCCGGTCAGTCGCAGGCTACCAATCTCCCTGCGACTGGATGCCTACATCATCTAGTTCTTCCGCGGCGCAGGACGGCGCGAAGATGGCCTGTTTCATGACGCGAATGATAAGATCGGCCACATGTGGGGTACCTCCCGTACCCTTGAAAACTGCCAAAACCAAGTTGAGGTATTGAGTGAGTTCAGCGACGAGAGGCATGGAACCCGCACGGGTGGAAGGAACGGGCGAAAGCATTTCCCGCTCGCCTCTGCTGAAGCGAGAAATGCCCGGCCTGGATACATTGCGCGGCCTGGCCATCCTGAGTGTCTTGTTCTATCACGGGCTTTATTGGGGTCCTGCACTGAAGCCGCCCGCGCACTCGCTGGCGGAGCGCATCTCCGGGTTCTTTGTCTTCGGCTGGCTGGGGGTGTTCCTTTTCTTTGTTCTTTCGGGATTTCTGATTACCGGAATCCTGTTGGACAGCAAGGAGAAGCCGCACTACTGGCGCAACTTCTATATTCGCCGGGTGCTTCGGATTCTGCCGATCTTTGTCCTGGTACTCGTGGTGATAAAGATATTCTGCCATGCGACCTGGCTCTACGTTGTAGTCTGTCTGGCGTACATGGCCAACCTGGCGCAGATGATGCACTTGGGCGGATTTAAGTATGGCGTGTTGTGGTCGTTGGCGGTTGAAGAACAGTTTTATCTGGGGTGGCCGTGGCTGGCCAGGTTTCTGACCCGCCGCCATCTGGCCTATACCGCAGCGGGAATCATCGTGATTTCTCCGGTGCTGCGCTGGCTGTCGGCGGCGTCGATCGTTCCGCTTGGCGATCCGCACAACATGACGTGGTTGATTGCGGACAACTTGGCGATGGGCGCCCTTCTGGCGCTGATGCTGCGTTCCCGGTGGGCAGCGTCCGGACTGTCCGCCGGTGCGCGGCAGGATTGTTGGTGATCGGTTTGCTCTTGCTGGCCGGCGGCATTCCGCTGGGTCTTCTTCACCGCGCCAGCCTGTTTGGTTCGGCACTGCAGACAGTGCCTTTCGAGCTGATGTTCGCGGCGCTTCTGCTCTTTTCCCTGCTGGTTGGTGACCGTCCGGCGGTGTTGGCCTGGACAGCTCCGTTGCGTTTCTTCGGATACCTTAGTTACGGGCTCTATCTTTATCACGAGCTGGTCTTTAATTTTGGCGACGATGTGTTGCGCAGCCTGGGCTTCTTCAAGAGCTGGAGCACCTGGGATTGGGTGTGGAGATTTGTCGTTGAAGGGGCTCTGGGCGTGTTGGTGGCCTATCTCTCGCGGCGCTACTTCGAGGAATTCTTCCTGGGCATGAAGGGCAAGCTGACGCCTTCGGCGGCGACGGTCAAAGCGGATATGCGGATGGAACTCGTCGCGGAATCACCGGAGTGAGACAGGCAGGGTCAGCTGGAGCGGACGAGGTTCCTGCCCGAAAAGGACGTCTTCCATGTCTTCTTTGCCCGAAAGCCGCGTTTTTCCGCCGCCCGAGGAATTGAGCCAACTGCGCACCGGCCTGGGCGTGGCACCAGAAGCGGTACGCGAAGTAGGGGCGCAAGAGACGGAAAAGGCGCGGCTTCGGCCGCGCCTTTTCATGCTCGAAATCCCTGTCGAAGGGGATGAAAAGGGTCAGCGCGTCGAGGGGGCCTCGACGGTGCGCAGAAGCTCGACGATCTTCGGCGCGGCGATTTGGCGGTAGTCCGGGGCGAGCAACCCGTAGGTTTCAACAGTGTCGTACTTTCGTCCTTCGCCGCTGGATTGGGTGCCGTTGAGCGGCCAGTAGCTCCAGGAGAGATCGTTCTCCTTCAGATATTGGACAAAGAGGGTGAACCAGGCCGAACCCGCGCCGCAATCCATGGTTTGGCAGGTGCCAAACTCGCCCACCCAGAGGGGAACGGCGGGTTGGGCATGGAGCAGGAAACCGGCGCGCGCGTCATAGGCCTGCTTCAGATCCGCATAGCTGGCATAGGCGTGACCGTCCATGTTGTAGGCATGGGGGGAATAGACGAGCCGGTGCGGGATGGAGAGGTGGACGGGCAGCTTGTCAAAGCCGGTGAAGTCGGTCGAGTACTGGGGACTTTCGACCATGACGAGCAGCCGCGGATTGGCGGCCAGAACGGCGTTGCCTCCCCGTTCGGCAGCCGCGTGCCAGTCGAGTTTGGGGTCCGCGCCACCCCAAGCGGCGCCGGAGCGCAGCTCGTTGCGCAGGTCCGCGCCCACGACCCAGGGCTGGGAGCGATAACGGCGCACGATGCTCTGCCAATCGGCGAGCCATTGCGCCTCAGGGTACGCGGCGTTGTACCAGAGGCCGTTGCCATCGGTGTCGCTGCAGCACCAGTCGGCGCGGCTGACGTGGTTGTCGAGGATGACCATGAGATGGGCACGCGCGAGCTCGGCGATGACCGCGTCCATGACTTCCATGGCGTGCTTTCCCTTGAATTGCGGATTGGCGCGCACGGCGTAGTCCGGCACCAGGGGATTGCGCTCGAGGGTTTCGTTGGCCCAGGGCAGGCGCACGGAGTTGACGCCGAGAGCCTGGATGCTGCCGATAATGACCGCCAGCGGGGCGTGGTCGAGGCCTCCGGGCACGTATTCCTTTTCATCGAAGCCGAACCAGTTCACCGAGGTGAGGCGAACTGGATTTCCGGCAGAGTCGAGGATCCGATAGCCGCTGGTGTGCAGAGGCGGTGCGAGGCGAACGTTCTGGGCGTATCCGGAGAGAGAAGCCGCAAGCAGCGAGACGGCGGCGAAAACAAGAGAGCTTTTGCAGAAGCGAATTTTCATCTCCAGAAGGATACACTCTGGTTTCGTTGCATCTCTCCGGCCGGGGCGAGCATCTTGTAAATAAAGGTGTTGGAGACGGGGCCTGGTCCTTTGAACGGGACGATGGGTTTTGCCGAGCCACTTGCCGTTTGTGCCTCGATCCCGGTAAAGTGTGTCCCACGCGGGGGCGAGAGGGAACATCTCTCTGGCGCGCCGCGGATGCGTCGATTTTTCCTCCCCAAAAAGGACGTTCAAATGTCTTCCTTGCCCGTTTCGCCCGCACCGAGCCAGGACATCGACTCCACACTGCGCGAAAGCCGAGTCTTTCCGCCACCCGAGGAATTCAGCCAGAAGGCTTACATCCAGAGCCTTGAGCAGTACGAAACTTTATACAAGCAATCGATTGAAGACCCCGAGGCCTTCTGGGCCGGGGCGGCCAGGGAGCTGCACTGGTTCAAGTCCTGGGACAAGGTCCTGGAGTGGGGGCTGCCCCACGCGCGGTGGTTTGTTGGCGGCCAGATAAATCTGAGCTACAACTGCATCGACCGGCATCTGGACGGGCCGCGGCGCGACAAGACTGCGCTGATTTGGGAAGGTGAGCCGGGCGAGGTGCGGCGGCTGACTTATGCCGAACTGCACGTGGAAGTGCAGAAGTTTGCGAACGCACTGAAGGCGCTGGGCATCAAGAAAGGCGACCGCATCGCCATCTACATGGGCATGACGCCGGAACTGGCCATTGCCCTGCTGGCGTGCGCGCGGATCGGCGCCATCCACTCGGTGATTTTCGGCGGATTCGCGGCCAACGCCATTGCCGACCGGGTGAACGACTCCGGGTGCATTGCCATTATTACCCAGGACTCCAGCTACCGGCGCGGCAACGAGATCCAGCTCAAGCGCACTGTGGACGAAGCTATGGTCGCCTGTCCCACGGTTGAGAACGTCATCGTTTACCGCCGCACGGGATCGCCGGTCAGGATGGTGACGGGCCGCGACCGCTGGTGGCACGACCTGGTGGCGAACGCGCCGAGCGAGTGCCCGGCCGAGCCCATGGATTCAGAAGATCCGCTCTACATCCTTTACACCTCGGGAACCACCGGCAAGCCCAAGGGGTTGGTCCACACCACGGGCGGATACGCCGTGCAGACTTACCTGACGACCAAGTACGTATTCGATCTGAGGGACGAGGACATTTACTGGTGCACGGCCGACATCGGCTGGGTCACGGGCCACTCCTACGTTGTGTACGGGCCGCTGCAAAACGGAGCGACGGTGCTGATGTACGAGGGGGCTCCGAACTGGCCCGACTTTTCCAGATTCTGGAAAATCATCGACGACCACAAGGTCACGGTCTTCTACACCGCGCCGACGGCCATCCGCGCGTTCATCAAGTGGGGCGACCAGTATGTAGAGAAACACGATCTCAGCACGCTGCGGCTGCTGGGAACGGTGGGCGAGCCGATCAACCCCGAAGCCTGGATGTGGTACCGCGAGAAGATCGGGCACAATCGCTGTCCGATCGTGGATACCTGGTGGCAGACGGAGACCGGCGCCATCATGATTGCGCCCATTCCGGGGGCGGTGGCGGCCAAGCCCGGCTCGGCCACGCGGCCCTTCTTCGGCATTCAGCCCGAGGTGGTCAACAAGGAGGGCGAACCGGTCCCGGCCGGCCACGGCGGGCTGCTTGTGATCCGCAAGCCGTGGCCCTCGATGGCCCGCACTGTCTATGGAGACCCGGAGCGCTATCAGAAGACTTATTGGAGCGACGTTCCCGGCTGCTATTTCACCGGCGACGGCGCGCGGCAGGACGCGGACGGCTACTTCTGGCTGATGGGGCGGGTGGACGACGTGATCAACGTGAGCGGCCACCGGCTGGGCACCATGGAAGTCGAGTCCGCGCTGGTGGCGCATCCCAAAGTGGCTGAAGCCGCCGTGGTCGGGCGTCCGGACGAGCTGAAGGGGCAGGCTATTTCTGCTTTCGTGTCTCTCGAAAGCGGCAATCAGCCCAGCGACGAGCTGAAGGACGAACTGAGGAAGTGGGTCTCAAAGGAGATCGGCTCGCTGGCCCGGCCCGACGACATTCGCTTTACCGAAGCCCTGCCCAAAACCAGAAGCGGCAAGATTATGCGCCGGCTGCTGAGGGAGCTGGCCACGCACGGCGAAATCAAGGGCGATATTACGACGCTCGAAGATTTCACGGTGATTGCGAAGCTGAGGGAAGCGGAAGAGGGGTGAAGACTGTGCTCCTCTCCCCACAGCGCTGTGGGGCGTGATTTGGCTGGCTGGCAAACGGGAAACCCATGCCTGGATTCCAGGTTGGACCGGAGTATCTAAGGAGTGTCCCGATTTCTACAAACTAAATCAAACTCGGGCTGGGGTTTATATGAAATATGATATAGTCGGCATGTGAAAGAGTACGCGCAGATCCACTGGATGGGCGATGCGAAGGAAGTGTTGAGCGCCTTTCCGCAGGAAATCAAGAGTATCTTCGGCTACTCATTGCGGAGGTTGCAAAAGGGTCTGGTTCCGGACTGCGATGCGCGCAGGATGGAATCGATCGGCAAAGGCGTTTGGGAGTTGAAGACTGCCGACGAGCGTGCTTGGTACCGGGTGATTTATCTGACACGGATCGGCAACGCGCTTTATGTTCTGCACGCCTTTGAAAAGACCAGTCGGAAGACGGATCGGCGGGATCTCTCGATTGCAGAATCCCGCTTGAGATTGGTTCTGGCACAGTTGAGCAAATCGAAGGAGGAAGGCGATGGCCAAGAGGATTAGCGCGGTGACTCATGTGACGCGGGGGGATGTCTTCGACGATCTGGGGTTCGCGCGCTCCGAAGCAACGGCGCTGAAGGTCAAAGCCGACCTGCTCGACGCCATCCGGGGTGAAATCGAGAGAAGGAGCTATACGCAGGGCCAACTGGTGAACATTCTCGACGAACATCAGCCAGCCGTGAGCAATCTTATGCGCGGCAGGATCACGCAGGTTAGCATCGAAAAGCTCCTTCGCTATTCAGACCGGCTGGGAATGCGCGCGAGGTTGAAGATTCTTCCCGCCGTGAAAGCGGAGACAGCGGCCTAACACTTAAAGCAATCCTCCTATTGGTGTAACGTACAGCGTGGGCCGGGAGGTCCACGCTACAGCCGACCGGGAGGTTGTTACTCGTTCCTGCCGCGATCAGACCTGTTGGCCACGCAAGAGTGGCCCTTAGATCAATAGGAAAAATGCTCTCGCTTCACGACGTGAGAATGGGCAATTCGATCGTTCGCAGGCCGCGGACGGAGTTGCAGAGATAGACGGCGTCTGCGGTTTGAAGGTCGGCTAGGGTCAGGATGCGCTCCGCCGTGTTGGTGCGGGTTGCGAACAGATGGCGACGGTAGATTCCTGGGAGCAGGCCGCAGCCGAGCGGCGGGGTGAGCAGCTTGCCCTCGCGTTCGAGGAAGAGATTGCTGATGGCGCCCTCTGTCAGCTCGCCCTTTTCGTTGACAAACAGGACTTCGTCGAAACCTTCCGCGCGCGCGGCGGCCAACGCGCGGTTATAGAACTCGCGGTGAGTTGTCTTGTGACGCAGGAAGACATCGGTGGAAGAGGTGTGTTGCTTCGATATCTTCACGCGAAGAGAGTCGGATTCCGTCTGTAACTCTGAGCTACTAAGAGTTATCTCGCCATTTGTGTCGAGGAGCAGCCGGACGCGCTGGCTGCTTCCGACTTCAAATGAATCCGAAAGCGCGCGGAGCTGCTTGAGAACGGCCTCCCGGTCGAAGTTGAAATCGAAGTACGCGGCCGAGGATTCCAGGCGGTCGAGATGCAACGGAAGGAGGCGAAATTCTTTTTCCCACAGCATGGTTTCGATGAGCTGAAACGCGGGGCGCGGGCGGGTGAGGAAGGCGGCCTTGAGCTGGCATTCGCGGTACTCTTCGCGCGGGTCGGAATCGGCGACAATGCCGCCGCCCACGCCCATCCGGGCGAGACCGTCTTTTATGGTGAGGGTGCGAATCGCGACGTTGAAGACCGAGGAGCCGTTGGGCGAGATAAAGCCGATGGCGCCGGTGTAGACTCCGCGCGGATGAGGTTCCAGTTCGCGGATAATTTCCATGGTGCGCAGCTTCGGTGCCCCGGTGATGGAGCCGCATGGAAACATGCTGCGGAAGATTTCGTAATAGCCGACGCCGGGGCGCAGCAAGCCCGCAATGGTCGAGGTCATCTGCAAGAGGGTCTCGTATCTCTCCACGGAGAAAAGATCCTCGACGACTACGCTGCCGGTCTGCGCGATGCGGCCCAGATCGTTGCGCAACAGATCCACAATCATCACGTGTTCGGCGCGATTTTTCTCGTCGTTCTGGAGCCGGAGAGCCGCCTCGCGGTCTTCGGCTGCGTCCAGGCCGCGCGCCATGGTTCCTTTCATGGGGCGGGTGACGATTCTGCGGCCGTCGATCCGGAAAAACAGTTCCGGAGAAAAGGAGAGGATGTGCTGGCCTGCGACCTTCAGGAACGCGCCATAGGCCACCGGCTGCTGGCGCGACAAGGCCGCATAGAGGTCGAAGGGCGCGGCCCGCATGGGGAACGAAACCCGGTCAGTGAAGTTCACCTGGTAGGTGTCGCCCGCGGCGATGTACTCCTGGATTTTCAGAATTCTGGCGCGGTATTCTTCTGGCGCAATTTCGAGCGTGAGGCCGGGGGGAATGAGATCCGTCGTGGGCGGGACCGGGAGGTCGAAAGGCAACGCGGGAGCGGGCCCCTCGAAGCGTCCCAGGGCGTGGTCGAAGACCAGGGGGCTGCGGTAGAGGCCCAACCACGCGAGGGGAAGCTCTGCGGCCTTGGCACTGGGGCTGGCAGTGCGCTCGAAGTGAGTTCCGCACTCGTAGGAGAAGAATCCTGCAACATGGAAGCCCTGGCGGAGCGCGGTTTCGATCCGCGCGAAAACACTGGGGATTTCATCGGGGCTGTGGGCGGAAATCGTTTCCGCAGGATGCAGGAAGAGATAGCTGCGGTGGTTGGAGGGGTCGTAGCGGGAGGTTTCGAGGAGGATGGAACCGGCCTGCGCCGCAACTGCCGCGCGTGCACCTTCCGGCAGAGCCGTCCAATGGGCCACACCCTCTCCTCTGGCTGCGCCGGGCGCAATGCGGAGCTTGCCGCACCGGCTGGTCAATTTCCATGAGCAAAAAGGAACGAGGCGGAAGCTGCGCTCCCGCCTCGTTCGGCAACATTCAGCCTTCGATGCTTTAGAACTACAGTTGTATTTCGTTCAACTTTTCGGAATGGGGCCATGCCCGGGCCTGAAGGCCTATAGGATTCGCCCATTTTCAGGGGGTTAAAACCCCCTGCTCCCTCCGGAATTGTCGATCTACAACTGGAGTACTAGAACTTGTAGACCACGCCGAAGGTGGCGCGGGAGTTGCGGCGCTCGTGCGGCGAGTAGCCGAGTTTGTCGGGGTCAGAGACGAAGGATGAGGCAATGTCGTCTCCGGAAGCGCGCAGGGAGAAGCGCGGGCTCAGTTTATATTCCAGGCCGCCGCCCACGCCTCCAGCAAAGGAAACGTTGGGGGTCATGCTTTCTCCGCCGGTATGGGCTCCGCCCAGCAGCACGTGAAAGAAGCCGCCCAGGGGCCCAATCAGATCGGCATGGAGCACCGGGCCGACCAGCACCATATCCACCGAGGGGGTGCCGGGGTTGCCCGCGGAGGTCGCGTAGTTGTAGAACGCGCCATCGGCGGTGACGCCGAAATATCTTCCCCAATCGCGGGTCACGGAGAGGTTGACTCCCTGCAATCCATAGCGCGACTCGTTCACCTGGTTCAAGCTGGTATAGCCATAGCCGGCAAAGACCTCGTACTTGTAGGTAGGTTCAGCCTGTTCTTTGTGGGGACGATCCGGGGCAATCTGGCTGGTGGCGGTCAGAGGCAAACATACGGCCGGAATCACGGCCAGAATCAAAAGCAGAAACTTCCTCGTCACTTTGGAACTCTCCTCAGAAAAAAACTTGCTGCAGCTCTGCCGCCGCCTGCGGGACGACGCCCCTGACAGCCGCGAAGACTCAAATTGCGGTACCCTCATAGACTATCCTCTCCACCCCGGTTCCAAGAAGTCCGGCCCGATATTGGCGGCCACGGATCAGCGCGCCTGGAGCGGGACCGGCTCCGCCAACTGCAACTGCTTTCCCGAGTGGTCAGTGATTGTGACGCCAACCCCCCGGGAAAGATAGCGCTGGATCACCTGGGGGCGGGCCCATTCCAGTTCCCAGCCGTCCTCGATGGCGACCACGGTGTATTTTCCCGGGGCGGCGTCACGGAGAGAAAAACTGCCGTCGGAGTCGGACTGGTCGCGCCGGAAGAGGCCGCGGTTGGCGCCGGGATCCTGCGGGACGAGGACCACCATGACGCCGGCCAGGCCCTTGCCGTCTCCCGCATCCGCGCCGCCGGAGGCTGGGGCCTTGCGCACCATGCCCTGGACGCTGGTTTTGCCCGCGACCAGCGTGACGGTGATGGCGAAGGGATGGTCCTTGACATGGAGGGTGGCACTGTTGCGCAGTCCGGCTGAAGTCTGAAGAGAGGCCACGGCCAGGGAGAGGTCGCCGCCGAGCGCCATCACCGTCCAGCTTCCGGGGCTGACCGAAGCGAAGCGGGCCACCGATTTGCCGGGGGCGGAGGTGACCACAGGCGCTTGTATCTCCTGGCTGGGGTCGGAATCGGAGCTGAGGACCAGCAGCATTGGCTCGGGCGGGGGTGCGCCGTCGCTCATTCTGACGGCGGCGGTGACGGCGGCCAACGGCGCGCCTGCCGAGGCGTCGACCTCCAGGCTGCCGCTGAGGTCTACCTCGACCTTGCGGGGCGGATCGTCCTGGCGAATCTCGTAGTGGCCGGGTGCGAGGCCGGAGACCTCGACGGCGCCCGAGCCGGGCGGTCCCGGCTGGAGATTGCCCATGGAGGCCGGGCCTTCCTGGCCCAGGATGGTCTGGATCAGGGCAGGGAAAGCGATGCGGCGATTCTGTTCCGGTGTCGCGCTCTCCGCGCCGGTGCGGACCCACAGGTGAATCGCCGGAACCGCGTGCAAAGCGACATTCAGTTCCGCGCGTTCGCCGGCGGCCAGGCGGATGGGGGCGGCTCCGGCCTGGTCGGCGGTTCCGTCGTAGTAGGTGACGGGGTAGGCCACATCCAGCGGGTTGGGCGCGCCGGTCGAGGTTCGAGAGCCGGTCTGGGCCGGGTGCAGGGCGAACCACGGCTGCGCCTTGACCGCCAGAAAATAGGTGCCCGGGGGCAGATCCCACAGCTCAAAGGCGCCGGTATCGTCGGTGGTGGTGGCGGTGGGCCGGACCAGGTGTTCGCCCTGTCCGCCGTTCCGCGACTTCAGGGAGAGCAGAACCTGCGCATTTTCGACCGGTTCGCCGGCATCGTCGGTTACGACGCCATGGACCATGGCTCCGGGGGCAAGGAGGAAGGGAAGATGTTCGGTGTCCTGGCCGGGACCGGTCACAATGGCCGAACTGTAATTGTCGTGCTCGTCGAAGAAGGCGGCCAGATAGCCGCGGTGGGAGGCCATCAGGCCGAATTTAGCCGGAGGCAGGTGGTCCAGGGAAAAGCGGCCTTCGTCGTCGGTCTCCACCTGCACCAGGGTCTGGCGGCTGTTCTCATCGACCAGGGAAACGGTGGCGTGGTGGACGCGTTCGCCGGTCACGGAGTTGGTCACGGTGCCGGCGATGCGGTAGGGGCCGTTGAGGGACGGGGCCTTTTGGGCTGGGAGGGTCTGCGCCCCGGCCAGCGGCAGCGCCAGCAGGGCCAGCGCCGCAAGGGCCGCGGGCAAAGGCCAGTGAGAGTGCGAATTGGACAAGTAAATCAAGGCTTGGGCAACTCCAGCAGCAGGCTCGAGGTGGCGTTGGGAGAAAGTGTCACCTGCTGGCTTCTTCCGCCGTAGGTGGCCAGGGCAGAGGGGTTCCGGTACTCAAGCTGGTGCGCGGCATCGAAGACCAGGACGAGGTAGGAGCCGGGCGTGAGATTGGTAAGGGTCGCGGATCCGCCCGCGGAAGGGCGCAGGGTGGCCGGCTGCACCGCGGCAACCGAATCGAACTCCGGCACGGCATAGACGTAATAGGTTGGCTCTTCGCCGGCGGCATTGGTCTCGGCGGTGGAGGGGAGTTGGAGGGCGAGGCTGGCGCAATCGGTGCGAAGGACCGCCTCGACGGGCATTCCGGCTCCCGATGGACCTATGATCAACGGGGTTTGCCCCAGGCTCACGCCGCCCGCGGTCACGGCGCCGAGGCAGGTTCCGGTGCGATTGGCGCTGGCCTGGACCCAGTAGGAGCCGGGCGCGACGGCGCTCAGTTGAAAAAGGTCGGCATCGGCCCAGTCGGCGTTCTGCTGGGTGTCGCCGCCGCCGGAGCGCTTGATCCAGAGGCCCAGGGGCGGTGGCTCGTCCGATCCATCGAGTCCGCTTCCGTTGCGTGAGCCGGGGGTCCGGGCGGGCGGCGCCGGCTCGTAGCGCACCCGGATGGGCGTGGACACTTCAGAGGCGAGCACGACGCGCAGTTTGGGCTCGGGGTGGCCGGAGACGGAGAAGTCCAGCAGGCCGGCGACCTGGGCTGGACGGTTCCTCTGCCGCGAGAGGGGCAGATCGTCGCGCTCCGGTCCTTCAAGATTGTTTCCCTCCACGGTCAGCGTGTACGAGCCGTCGGGAAGATAGGTGCGGATGGTCGAGGTTTTGTCGTCGTAGAGCAGCGAGTAGTTCAGCCTCTGTCCGGAGCGGTCCTGGAGCGCGGGATTGAATTGCCAGTGGCCCGCGGCGTGCGGCCTGGCCACGGCGATGGTGACGGCGTGAAAAGGGCTGAGCGCGAGGTTGAAGTTGGCGGTGCCCTGTTGGCCACCGGCGAGTGGAATGCGGCTGGCGCCGGCGGCATCGGCGGAGTCCGCGAAGAAGAGGATGGGGTAACCGGGCAACTGGGGCGGTGCGCGCTCGGCCAGGGCAGAGGTTGCGGTCAGATCGTTGTCAAAGGCCGGCTGGGTCATGGCCAGATAGGTTCCGTCTTCGAGCCCGGCGAAACGGTACTCACCCTCCGGATTGGTCTGGTGCACGTCGGTCACGGTCCAGTTGGCGCGGCCGTCTTCCGCCGACTGCTTGAGCAACTGGATGCCGATGCCCACTGCCGGATCGCCGGTGGAGAGGGTCACGTGGCCCGACAGGGTGTTGGTGGGAGCCAGGGAGAAAGATAGCTCCGGCATGTTGGGAGCCACATGGACCAGGTGGTAGGCGCTGGAGTCAAAGCCGCGGAAGGAGGAACCCGGGCCACGAAAGCCGGGTTTGGCTGCGGTAAAGGACTCAAGGCCTGCGGGAACCCCGGGAATCTCAAAGCGGCCTTCGCCGTCGGTCAAGGCGCCTGTGTCTTCCACTTTGACCAGCACGCGTGGCAGCGGCTGGCCGGTGGCCGCGTTGAGCACCACGCCCTGCACGGTGACCCGTTGTCCGGTGGGGTTCGTCTGTGGTTGGCTGACCTCCTGGGACGGCTGCGGGAGAAGGTCGCCGAGAGCGGGAGAGTCTTCGAACATCCAGTGCGAAGTGGGCGCCGAAGATTGAGCAGGCAGCGATGCCGGGGCCAGCAGGGCGGCGGCGAGAGCCAAGGCTGCCGGCAGGCGGGTCCGCATCGGGAGGCGCAGAGAGCGCTTTACATGAGCGATGTGCGCGCTCGACCGTTCATGGATTGTCGCTGAGTCCACAGATCATTGTGACGGTTTCTGGAGCAGAAGGGAATCCAAAGAGCGGCTTGAGGGCAGATTATGCTCTGGTTAGGGGGAGCGCGGACGGGGACGTCCGCGCTACAGCCGGCCGGGAGGCCGGCGTTACTCCCTTTGCGCTACTCCCTTTGCGTTACTCCCTTTGCGTTGCTGCTCCCTTGGCGCATGTCTCCCGATTCAACGGTTGCAGGATTAGTGCCAGATGGCCCACCATTGGCCGGTGCAGTCGGCCGAGGTTCCATCCCAGGGAACCGCGAGTTCGAAGCCGATGTCCCAGGTAATCCCGCTGCCGCTGCCCTGGTCCCGGCCTTTCAGAAAGCCGACGACGGGAAGATTCGGCGCATACTGCACGGGCGCCGCCTGGCCGATCGGCATCGGCGATCCGACGCGCAGCCCCGCCTTGGTGGTGACGTAGAGCGGGCCATAGAGATAGAGCTCTCCCGGCGTTCCATTGTTGACTACATACAGGGAAAAATCCACCACATCGCCGGACGGCAGGGTGAGCGTCTCGGCTGTGTTCTGCGGAGGAATCCAGAGGCCCGGAGCTGGCGCGGGCGGGGAAGGGGTCCAATCGGCTGGGTTTTGCGTGGTGAAGAACAGACGGAGGTCGCCGCCACAGTTGCCGGAAGAAGCACCATAGCGCAGGGTGTAGAGAAGTTTCATGAGCAGATCCTCCCTTGAAGCTGAATACCGGGCAAGTATAGGCGGAAAAAAGCGCGGGGCATTCATTAAAACTTCGGGCATCCGGGGTCGGAGCGGCAGTTTTGTTTCGCCTGAAACATGGTAAAGAAACAACGGCCGGGCCTGAAGGCCGGGTTATTTTGGCCTTCGTCAGGGGGTTGAAACCCCCTGCTCCCTCCTGAAATGCGATTTACGACTGTAGGAGCCGAGCAACTTGAATTCCGCACTGGTCAGGAGCCGCGAATCAGCCGCGAGTTAGCGGGAATTTTCCTGGCGGGCATCGAGGGGAAAGCGCTCGTGGATGATGTAGCGGGAGCCGGTGGGGCCCAGGATGCTTTCGTAGAGAAGGAATTCCTGAGCGACAAAGCGGGTGAACTTTGGCGCGGAGCGGATTCCGGCCTGGAGTTTGTCGAGTTCCTGCCGCGGTTCCTTGCCTTTGCTGCGCGCGAGAGTGATGTGGGGCTGGTAGGGGCGAGTCTCGGGGACGAACCCGCAGCGCGCCGTGGCGGCTACGACGTGTTCCTGAAGCTGAAGCAGTTGAGGCGCGAGCCGGACCGTGGCGATGAAAACCCCGGAGCCAAAGACGCCCAGCCCTTCCAACTGCACCGGAACGGGCGCGAAATGCAGTTCGTGAAGGCGCGCGACGAGGCTCGGGTACTGTTCCGGTCCGGTGTTGCCGAGAAACTGGAGGGTGACATGCCAGGTTTCCGGCGCTGTCCAGCGCAGGCTGTGCGCTACAGGCTGAAGGCGCCGGCAGACCGCCGACAATTCGTCGAGGACTCGAGCTGTCAGGGGGATTCCAACAAACAAACGCATAGGAGCATTATGGCGTGACAGGCTGCGCGGCGGGCAGCGTAAACAGGATGCGGCTGCCCTGGCCGGGCTGGTTCTCGGCCCAGATGCGTCCGCCGTGCTGTTCCACGATGCTGCGGCAGAGCGCCAATCCCAGGCCGGTGCCGCCCAGGTCGCGCGAGTCCGAGGCGTCTCCCTGCTGGAAGCGATCGAAAATACGCTCCAGTTTTTCTGGCTCGATGCCGCGGCCCTGATCCTCGACGGAGAAGCGGACTTCGTTTTCGCCGCTGAGTTGAGCGGCAAGCCGGACCAGCGTTTCCGGCGGAGAGAATTTGATGGCGTTGGTGACCAGCTCGTTGAGCACCTTCAAAATGCGCGGTTCGTCGGCCAGCACTTTGGCCGGCGAGGCGTCGACGCGGAAGGTGATGTGGGCCTGGGTGGCGGCGGAGTGGCCCACGTCGGCGGCGCGGCGCAGCAGGTCGGAGGATTCCAGCGGCCGCCGGTCGAGCGGCAGTTTGCCCTTTTCCACGCTGTCGAAGTCGAGAATGTTGTTGACCAGGCGCACCAGGCGGTCGCAGTTGCCGATGGCCATTTCCACCATCTGGCGCTGCTTTTCCGGCCGCTTGTCCAGAGTGCCGGAAGAAATCAGGCCGAGCGAGGCGCGCAGCGAGGTGAGCGGCGTGCGCAGCTCGTGGCTCACCGTGGAAATGAATTCGTCCTTCATCATTTCCAGGCGGCGACGTTCGGAAACATCCTGGAAGGCCACCACCATGCCGGAAATCTCCCCATGCTCGATGAGCGGGTTGGCGCTGTATTCGACCGGGATGGGGCTGCCGTCCATGCGCCAGAAAACCTCGTCGCGCATGCGGATCGGCTGGCGGCGGCGCATGGCCTCAAGGATGGGGTTGCTGGACTTCAAATAGGGCGTGCCGTCGGCGTGGGTGTGTTGAACCACTTCGTGCACATCGCGTCCGGTCAACTGCTCCGGTGTGTAGCCCAACATGCGGGCCGCGGCCTGGTTCATGAAGGTGAGACGCCCCTCGAGGTCGATTCCGTAAATGCCGTCGCCCACCGACTCGAGAATCAGTTCGCGCTGCCGCGTGGCCAGACGCAGCGCCTCCTCGGCTTCATGCTGCTCGGTGACGTCGATGCCGTGGTTGAGAATGAAAGGCCGCTCGCCAGGCAGTTCGGTGCGCAGGCTGCGGAAGGCGATGCGACGGTAGACTCCATCGCCGCGGCGCAGGGGCAGAGCGCCCTGCCACTCCTCCCGGGTCTCGAGGGTGTGCAGGCAATCCTGAAAAGCAACCGCGCCGTCGGAATCGAGAAGCTCTCCGAGGTTGCGCCCGATCAGGTCTTCGGCGCGGTAGCCAAGCGTCTCAGCCGTGAAGGCATTCAGCGAGGTCAGCCGCCCCTCCATGGAACAGGTGAAGACAAAGCCCAGCGAGTTTTCGACCACCTGCCGGTAGCGGGCTTCGCTGGACACAAGCGCGATCTCCATCTGGCGCTGGTCGGTGACATCCTGGCCGCTCACGATCAGATACTGGATTTCGCAATTCGGCCCTTTCAAGGGCTGAAGGGTCCAACTGACCCGGCGGACCGAGTTGGCGGGCTGGTGCGCAATCCGCCAGGCTGTTTCGTGGGGGCCCGAGACCTGACCGGCCGCCGCTTCGTGGAGCTTGGCGGAGACCCAGGAGCGGTCCTGGGGTTCCAGAATCTCATCGACAAACGGCCGGCCCACCGCGTCGGCCAGGCTCAGCCCGGTCACCTGAACACAGGAGTGGTTGAGGCGAACCATCCTGCCTGCGGTGTCGAGAACCGCCACCAGAGCCGAAATCGAATCCAGCGTCGCCGCTACAAAGCAGCGCTCGATGGCCAGGGCACGCTCGCTTCTTTCCCTCGCTCTTTGCGATTGTTCCTGGGCCCGGATGCGGGCATAGAGTTCGAGGCGCGTGACGACCTGGCGTCCCATCACTTCAAGCAGCGTGAGGTGTTCGCGCTTGAACTGGTCTGGCTCAGTGGCCAGGATCGCCAGGGTTCCCACCACCTGTTGGGTGCTGGTGATCAACGGCGTGGCCGCGTAGGAGCGGCAGGGTTTGGCGTTGGCCAGGCGAATTCCGCCGGGAGGAAAGCGTGTGTCCTGGGCGGCGTCCACGATCAGCAGCGATTTGCCTTTTTCAAGAGTCCACTGGCAGGCGGTGGTGTTGCGCGGCTGCTCCAATGCTTCGAAGCCGTGCCGCGACTTGAACCGCAGGAGGTCGAAGTCCATCCACGCCACGTAGGCATAGTCCGCAGCGCACAGGATGGCGGCCAACTCGGTCAGCTCATCGAGCGCTGGGTCTGGATTGCGGTCGAAGATGTCGAAGTCCAGCCGCGCAGCCATGACCCTGCGTTGTCCGTCTTGTTGGCGATTTGGCGCAAGCATAGGAATCACACACCTGGAAAGAGTATCGGACAAGCGATCGGATTTGACTCTTGCACAAAGGGGCCAGAGGGCGGCGGGGGGAACTACCACCTAAGTAACCACCAGGTAGGGTACAAACGTGTTGCGGGAAAAACAGAGCGAAACCGGTGTCGATGGATTCGGAAGGCGTGCTCTCCCAGGTGCCGAAGGGCGAGGTACCCGGGGCACCCATCTTCGGTGGTTGAGCTCAATTCTCCCGGAACCTGGGGCACCCGCCCGGTCAAGGAATCACGACAGATTTCGAGAAAGAGCAAATCCGGACTGACAAGGTCTGTGCTCTCCCAGGTGCCCAAAGGCGAGGCACCTGGGGCACCCATCTTCAGTGGTTGAGCTCAATTCTCCCGGGAACTGGGGCACCCGCCCGGTCAAGGAATCACAACAGATGTCGAGAAAGAGCAAATCCGGACTGACAAGGTCTGTGCTCTCCCAGGTGCCCAAAGGCGAGGCACCTGGGGCACCCATCTTCGGTGGTTGAGCTCAATTCTCCCGGAACCTGGGGCACCCACCCGGTCAAGGAATCGCGACAGATTTCGAGAAAGAGCAAATCCGGACTGCCAAGGTCTGTGCTCTCCCAGGTGCCCAAAGGCGAGGCACCTGGGGTACCCATCTTCGGTGGTTGAGCTCAATTCTCCCGGAACCTGGGGCACCCACCCGGTCAAGGAATCGCGACAGATTTCGAGAAAGAGCAAATCCGGACTGCCAAGGTCTGTGCTCTCCCAGGTGCCCAAAGGCGAGGCACCTGGGGCACCCATCTTCAGTGGTTGAGCTCAATTCTCCCGGAACCTGGGGCACCCGCCTTCAGTAGGAGCGCTCAAGTAGTTGAGCTCAATTCTCCCGGGTGCTGGGGCGCTCAATATTTTGTATCGCGGATGTGTTGATGCGGGAGCGGCGGTCAGTTTCCGGCAGGGAGCTTGCAGCACTCGCCGGCATCCGCCGGTTCGTTGGCGCCTGCGTCCAGAACCACCTTCCAACTCCCGTCGGGCTGCTTGCGCCAAACGGTAATGTAGCGGCCGGAGGTGGTCACCGGGTTTCCATTGGCGTCCTTGCTGTGTCCCTCGTAGTGTCCCCAGGTGTAGCCCATGTCGCCCGAGGGGCTCATCTGGGCGTCGGTCGGGGTCCAGGTGAGCTGGTAGTCCCTGGGCGACCAGTTGGCCGACCTGGCGATGGCCACGGACCCCACCAGCGGAGCCGCGCCGTTGCCCAGCGCCACCCCGTCCTGGGCAAACCAGGCGGCAAAGCCCGCGCCGCCCCTTTCGAGAACGTCCTTGGCAAACCGGGCCTCCAGGTCGAAGAGGAGCACTTTGCCCGGCTTGACCGTTGGATCGGTGAGCGGATTGGGCGCGGCCTGTTTCGCCTCGTCCGGAAACGTCAACTGTCCGAAGGCCGCAGGGGCAGTCGCCCCAGCCACGGCCCCGGCCAGTACCGACCAGCAAAGAAGCGCTCTCCACCGCACAACCATGGTTACCGACCTCGCGCAAAAGTTCACTCGCCCATCCTACAACGACAGGCGGCCCCCGCCAGGGTGTGGTGCGGATTCCGCAGGGACGGTGAAAATCTCGGAGGCAGCGCGCGCGGCGGCCGGGATTTATCATAAGTAGTCAGGACGGCTGGCATTTTGCGGCGTGTCAAAGCACAAATGCCCGCGTGGATTGTTTCCGGGGCCATCCTTGTATTGCAGTCAACGTTTCAAAGCAGATTGAAGGTATGTAAAAGATGAAAATTCTGATGGTGCTAACTTCGCACGATGAATTGGGCAGTACGGGAAAGAAAACCGGCTTCTGGCTGGAGGAGCTTGCCGCCCCCTATTACATCTTCCTCGATGCCGGGGCCAGCATCATGCTGGCTTCTCCCAAGGGAGGACGGCCGCCGCTCGATCCCAAGAGCGACGTGACGTCGGCGCAGACGATGGACACCATCCGCTTCAAGCGGGATGCGAAAGCCGAAGAGGCGCTGGCCCACACCGTGCTGCTTTCCAAGGTCGCCGTGGAGGACTTCGATGCAGTGTTTTACCCCGGCGGGCACGGTTCGCTGTGGGACCTGACCGAGAACAAGAAGTCGATTGCGCTGATCGAGGCCGCTTACGCCGCCGGCAAGCCGGTTGCCCTGGCGTGCCATGCGCCGGGTGTGCTGCGCCACGTGAAGGCGGAAGACGGCACCCCGCTGGTAAAGGGCAAGCAGGTCACCGGATTCAGCAATGCGGAGGAGACGGCGCTCCATCTTACCAAGATCGTTCCTTTCCTGGTCCAGAACGAGCTGATCAACCTGGGCGCCCGCTACGCGAAAGTGCCGTCCTGGAAGTGCTTTGTGCTGGTCGACGGCAATCTGATCACCGGGCAGAATCCAGCGTCGTCGGCGGAAGCAGCGCGCCAGGTGCTGAAGCTTTTGACTGCCTAGCTTTCCGTCTGTTGCGCACGCGGCGACTGCCTCAGGAGATCCGCGCTCCGTGGTTCAAACTATCGCGGCTGTTCTCTGTGGAAAGAATTCATATGGAGTTGAGAATGAACATTGCAAGAGCCGCCGCGAAGTCCTTGGGTCGCACCGTGATTTTGTCCGCCGCGCTGCTGGGCGCGGTGACCGCCCTGGCCACCTCTGCCGCCGCGCAGGTGGAGTACGTGGACACCACCATCGGCAATGTCGGGATTCTGCTGGTTCCGACCCGCCCCACCGTCTATCTGCCCAATAGCATGGTGCGCATGTATCCGATGCGGGCGGATGCCCTGGACGACCAGATCGAGTCTTTCCCGCTGACCATCAACTCGCACCGCGTTCAAGAACTGTTCAGCATTATGCCGGGCGATGGCAACCCAGCCGCTTACGACCAGGAAAAGACCACGCCGTATTACTATTCCACGCGCTTCGACGAGTCGCTGATCCGCACCGAGTTTTCGCCCACCGAGCGCTGCGGCTATTTTAGCTTCACCTTTCCGGATGGAAGAGCGAAGGTGGTGCTGGCCAACCGGCTCGCCGGGGATCTGGTGGCGCAGGGCAAAGTTGTGAGTGGCGAAGAGCGATTCGACGGCATGAAGGCGTATGTCTACGGCGAGTTCAGCGTGCCGGTGAGTTATAAAGTCGATAACTCCGGAGAAGGGAAGCGAGTTATCGCATCGGCAGAGGGAACCGGGACGCTGGACTTCCGCTACGGCATCTCGTTTATCAGCGTGGAACAGGCCAAGAGTAATTTGCAGCATGAGATTCCGGCCTGGGGCCTGGAGACGATCAAGGAAGCCGGCAAGGCGCGCTGGAACCAAACGCTCGGCCGCATCGCGGTCGAAGGCGGTACGGAAGCGCAGCGCAGGGTCTTCTATACCGCGCTCTATCGCAGCTCCGAGCGCATGATCAACATCACCGAAGACGGGCGCTATTACAGCGGCTTCGACCACAAGGTCCACGAGGATGCGCGGCCGTTCTATGTGGATAACTGGTTGTGGGACACCTTCCGCGCCCTGGAACCCTTGCAAACGCTGATCAATCCGGATATGGAAGCGGACAAGATCCAGTCCTATGTCCGCATGTATCAGCAATCCGGCGTGATGCCCACCTTCACCCTGGTGACCGGCCCTTATGCCTGCATGAATGGCAATCATTCTGCGCCGTGGTTTGCGGATGCGTGGTTCAAAGGCGTGCGGAATTTCGATGTGCAGACGGCCTTCGAGGGCATCCGCAAACGGTCCCTTGAAGTGACGATGCTTCCCTGGAGCCTGGCGCCGCGCGGTCCGCTCGACGAGTTTTACTCGGCCCACGGATATATGCCGGCACTGCGCCCCGGCGAGAAGGAAACGGTGCCGGGAGTGGCTCCGTTCGAGAAGCGCCAACCGGTTCCTGTAACCCTTGAAAACAGCTTCGACGACTGGAACATCGCGCAACTTGCCCGCGTTCTGAACAAGTCCGGCGACGAGAAATTATTCCTGGGGCGTGCAGCGAACTACAAGAATGTTTTTCGCGTGGACAAGGGGCTGATGTGGCCCAAGGACTCCGACGGCAAATGGATTGAGCCGATGGACCCCAAGTTCGACGGCGGCATGGGCGGGCGGGATTATTACGACGAGAACAACGGCTACACCTACACCTGGGACGTGATGCACGACTTCAACGGGCTGATCGGGCTGATGGGCGGGACGAAGAAGGCGGAAGCGAATCTGGACCAGCTTTTCCGCGAGCCGCTGGGCCGCTCGAAGTACGAGTTCCAGGCCAAGTTTCCCGATTCCACCTCGATGGCCGGCCAATTTTCGATGGGCAACGAGCCGAGCCTCGCCATCCCCTACATTTACAACCGCATGGGCGCGCCGTGGAAGACGCAGAAGCGGGTCCGCATGCTGCTGGAATCCTTTTTCCCCGACACCTTGCAGGGCATGCCCGGCGACGAGGACGGCGGGGGCATGAGCGCGTTCGTGGTTTTCTCGATGATGGGCTTTTATCCCGTGACGCCGGGCATTCCAACTTATGACGTGGGCAGTCCGGTCTTTGACAAGATCACGATTCACCTGAAGAACGGCAAGGATTTCACCATCGTGGCCAGCAACAACTCCCACGACAACAAGTACGTCCAGAGCATCCGCCTGAACGGCAAGCCGCTGAACCAGGTGTGGTTCCGGCACGCCGAGATCGCCAACGGCGGCCGGCTGGAGCTGACCATGGGCGATACGCCGAACACCGTGCTGGGCGCGGATCCCTCCAGCTTTCCGCCGGCATCGATTTCGGTCCACCCGGAGGATTACGCGAAGTAGGGCGCCGATTGACCGACCCTGCGGCCTCCATTTCCGCACCCGAACTTGCCGCTGCCTCGTCCAACCGGCAGCGGCAGTTTTTTGGCATTGGTATACTGTTGGCTGACAAAGTGGTTCGCATGGCCCCGGCGTCGAAGGGGCTTTTTTCTTGGAGACCCGGCTATTTCCCGGGAGAAGGAAGCTATGGGAACACTGCTTGAGACCATCCATTCGCCCGCCGACCTGAAATGCCTTAACGTCGTGCAGATGGCCGAACTGGCAGCGGAGATCCGCGAATTCCTCATCCAGACGCTTTCCAAGACCGGCGGCCACCTGGGTCCCAACCTGGGCGTTGTCGAGCTGACCCTGGCTCTCCACTACGTCTTCAACACCCCTGAAGACAAGTTGCTTTTCGACGTCAGCCACCAGTCCTACATTCACAAAATCCTCACCGGGCGACTGGACCGCTTTGACACCATCCGGCAGCCGGGTGGGCTGAACGGCTTTATGCTGCGCACCGAGAGCGAGCACGACTGCTACGGAGCCGGGCACGCCGGAACCGCGCTTTCGGCCGGACTGGGAATGGCGGTGGCGCGCGATCTGGCCGGCGGCAAGGAAAACGTGATTGCCGTCGCCGGAGACGCGGCCTTCACCAACGGCATCTCTTTCGAGGCGCTGAACAACATTGCCGAACAGACCAAGCGCCTGATCGTGGTGCTCAACGACAACGAGTGGTCGATCGACCGCAACGTGGGGGCCATTGCCCGCTACTTCCACAGAATCGTGACCAACGAGCGCTACAAGAATTTCCACGATTCGGCGACGCGGCTGGTGGAGCGCTTCGGCGGCAAGGCGGCGCTGACGGCCATGCGCCGCGCCGAAGAGGCCGCCAAGGGCATGTTGTGGCCCTCGCTGCTCTTTGAGGAGTTCGGGCTGCAATACTTTGGCCCCATCGACGGGCACAACCTGCCGCTGCTGATTGAGACCTTCAAGTTTCTCAAGAGCCTGGACCACCCCGTGCTGCTGCATGTGTTGACGCAGAAGGGCCGAGGCTACCAGCCGGCGCTGGACAAGCAGAAGAAGTTCCACGGCCTGGGGCCCTACGATCCGGAGACCGGCATGACGGAGCCGGCGGGGCTGCCCTCGTATTCCGAAGTTTTCGCCAACACGCTGACCGAGCTGGCGCGCAAGGACGAGCGCATCGTGGCCATTACCGCCGCCATGCCCTCGGGGACCGGGCTCGATCTCTTCCGGCCGCATTTTCCCAAGCGCTATTTTGACGTGGGAATTGCCGAGGAACATGCGGTGATCTTTGCCGCCGGCATGGCCACGCGCGGTTTTCGGCCGGTTTGCGCCATCTATTCCACTTTTTTGCAGCGCGGCTTCGACCCCATTGTCCACGACGTCTGCCTGCAGAAGCTTCCGGTTCTCTTTTGCATGGACCGGGCCGGGCTTTCCGGCGACGACGGCCCCACCCATCACGGCCTGTTCGACATCGCTTATCTGCGCAGCGTGCCGGGCCTGTTGCTGATGGCGCCCAAGGACGAAGACGAACTGGCCGACATGATGAAGACCGCCTTCGACCAGCCTGGTCCCGCCGCCATTCGCTATCCGCGCGGCGCGGTGGTGGGCACGGGGCGCAAGAAGGAGCCGCAAGCTCTTCCGATTGGCAAGGCGGAAATCCTCAAGGACGGCTCGGATGTTGCGATTCTCGGCCTGGGGACGATGATGCCGCTGGCCGCGGAACTGGCCGCGCGCCTGGAGCACGACGGCTACTCCGCCGCCCTGATCAATCCTCGCTTTATCAAGCCCCTGGACCGCGAGACGATCGAAAGCTATGCCGGTCACGTCAGTGCTTTTGTCACCTTCGAGGACCACGTCAAGATGGGCGGATTCGGCACCGCGGTGGTGGAGGCCCTGGATGAACTGGGCATTTCGGTCCCGGTGGTCCGCATCGGCTGGCCCGATCAATTCATCGAGCATGGCAAGATCTCCGATTTGCGCGCAAAGTACGGTCTGACCGTGGATGCGGCCCAGGCTCAGGTTTTGCCTCTGCTGGCCCGCCGGCGGCGTCCCGCGCTGGTGGCCAGCTAGGAGCCTTTCCGCGTCCTAGCTTCAACCCCTGAGAGGTCTTCGTTGGCTGTCGTAGATTGCTCCTTTTCATCATCTTGCCGGAACCCATGTGCGACAATCCTCAGAAGACCGAATTCTCTATGCGAGCTTTTCGTAATTTTCTGTTAGGCGTCGGCGTGTCGGTTCAGGCTGTACTTCTGGCCTGTTCGCAAACCCCGTCCTCGGTTCCGCTGGTCCTTGCCGGCGGCACGGTGGTGGACGTGACGGCCTGGGGCCGCTCGGCGAAAGATTTGCCGGACGCTGTGGTGGTGGTGCGCGACGGGCGCGTCATTGAGGTCGGCTCCCGCATGGCGGTCCCCATCCCCAAGGGTGCTCGGGTCATTGACTGCAGCGGCAAGTTCCTGATTCCCGGCCTCATCGATGGTTTTTCCGGCATGAATTCGCAGGGGCAGGCCAACGCCGATCTTTATATGGGCGTCACCACCGTGGTGGCCGTCAGCGACAGCCTACGGGGCATGGTGGACGTGAACGCCTCGCCGAGCCCGCACCTCTACCTGGTGGATTCGGTGGGGACCACCGACAACTGGAGCCTGCTGGCCAAGCGCCCCGAGTGGGCCTTGAAGCTCCGGCAGGGCGCACGCCCCGTCGAGCTCAGCCCGGAGGACACCGCCCGCCAGCTCAACGACACCGTGCGCCTGGGAACGCGGGCCGTGTTTCTGGGCCGCGACCTGACCGCAGCCAACACGCAATGGATTATTACCCACGCACACCAGATGGGTCTGGCCACCTACGGAGAGTTTGTTTCCACGCCCTACAAGGTTGGCGTGGATGCCGGGGTGGACGTGCTGGTGCACATGGGCCGGTACGAGCTGGGCGCGATCCCGGACGAGCTGCAACGCCCGCTGGTGGAAGACTCCCAGGGAACGGCGGCTTCCACAGCGTACGACTACGCCGAGCGGCTGCCCCCCGCCGATCTGCATCTGCGCAACTACGCTCGCTTTCTGGCCACGCACCACGCCGCGCTGATGCCCACCTTCAGCCTTTATTTCGCACGCTTGCCGGACCATCGCAACTTGTGGAAGGAGCCGGCCGCCCGCCTGCTGGACCCTGCGCGGGTCTACCAACCTACGGATCGCACGACCGGCGAGATGGTGTACCCCCTGCAGCCGTGGACGCACCGCCTGCCTCCCGTCACGCAGCGCTGGATGATGGAGAGCCAGCGAAAAAAGGCCGACCAGTCCGCGATGTGGCTCTGGCGGATCAATGAGACGCTGTTTGCCGCTTATCCGCACTATTTGGCGGGTTCGGGCGCGCCCGCCCTGGCTTCCTTGCCGGGAATTTCCATGCATATCGAGCTGGAACTGCTGGTCCGGCTTGGCCTTTCGCCACGCGAGGCGCTGGCCGCGGCGACCAATAACTATTCCCTCCAGTTCGGCTGGAACGAGATTGGCCAGATTACCCCCGGCCGCCATGGCGACATCCTCGTCCTCGATGGCGATCCGACGGAGAACATCTGGAATGCCCGCCACATCTCCCTGCTGATCATGGACGGCAACGTCATCGACCGCGAGCGGCTGCTGAACCTCAGGAGATAGGGCGACGTCTTAGCAGCAACTCTCCTATGGGTGTAGTAATCAGCGTGGACCGGGAGGTCCACGCTACAGCCGACCGGGAGGTTGATTACATGACAGCGCCGGCTCCTTCGAGCCCGAGTAGACTGGTTGCTGCTAGACG
>Ga0302278_10000404_pt1 | contig 56244 bp, 52 predicted proteins | sample III_Bog_N3_2_FD_194543 | JGI IMG/M metagenome (GOLD analysis project Ga0302278, IMG submission 194543) | Peat permafrost microbial communities from Stordalen Mire near Abisko, Sweden - III_Bog_N3_2 | ecosystem: Environmental > Terrestrial > Soil > Wetlands > Peat | place: Sweden: Abisko...
GCGGGAAAGCCCCTTTCAGACTTTGCCTTCGTTGGCATTTCGGAGCGGTTTGAGGAAAGCATGCAGGTTTTCTCGCAGGAACTCGGTTTTAGGAGCGTGGAGAGCATCCCGCGAAAAAATGTGAACCCCGATCGGCGGGAGGAACACTGCTGCCTTTGCAAGGGGGACCGTTCTTACATTCTCGAGCGCAACGCTGTTGACCTCGAATGGTACCAGCAGGCATGCCGCCACCTCGACTCCGTGGGGAGATTGAGGTCAAATAGGGTAGCCTGAGCGCGTGTACCGTCCAAATCGGCCGGCTCCGATGCGTGATTGATGCATCTGTGGCGGCGGCAGGAACGTAGGTAGGGTACGCAAACCGGCCAATGGACCTATATCAACTGATGAGGCATCATATCATTATTGAGAATAAATAGTTATGACACGATTGGCCATCATTGGAACAGGCATTGCAGGGCTTGGATGCGCCCACTTTCTCCATAGGGAATATGAAATCACCGTTTTCGAGCAAAACGGATATTCCGGCGGCCATGCCAACACCGTCATCGTCAAAGAGCCGGTAACAGAGAAAGCCCTTCCCCTAGACACCGGCTTCATGGTGTTCAACCGCGTCACCTACCCGCTCCTGAACCGGCTATTCGACAACCTTGGCGTCGTATCCAAGCCGACCGAGATGTCATTCAGCGTGCGAGACGCAGAATCCGGCCTGGAGTATTGCGGGTCGTCCTTGAACCATCTTTTTGCACAGAGAAGAAATCTGCTGCGTCCGAGGTTCTACCGGATGCTCGGGACGATCAACCGCTTCAACAAAGAGGCCGTTGATGCGCTTGCCGACCCCACCGTCCAGGCCATGACGCTCGGCGACTACGTAAAAGCCCGGGGCTACGGTGAGGAGTTTCTCTCCCTCTACCTGGCTCCGATGAGTTCAGCCGTCTGGAGCACGCCCCCCGAGCTGATGAGATCCTTTCCGGCCGTCACTCTGCTACGGTTCTTCCACAACCACGGGTTTCTCGGAATGAGCACCCAGCACCCATGGTTCACAGTCTCGGGCGGATCACGGACTTACGTAGAGAAGCTTGTCGGCCCATGGAGGGATCGGATTCGCCTCGGGGAACCGGTCGCCCGCGTGACACGCCCGGGGAGCGGGGTTCAAGTGATGCTCCAGTCCGGCACGGTGCTCACGTTCGACAAAGTGGTCATCGCTTGCCACGCCGATCAGGCGCTTTCGCTTCTATCCGATCCCCGTCCCGAGGAATGCCGACTGCTACGCGAGTTCAAGTACCAGCCCAATACGGCAACCGTGCACACCGACACCTCCGTCATGCCACGCGCTCGCCTTGCGTGGGCGAGCTGGAACTACGAGATTAACCACGACGGTCGGTCCGCTTCTCCCACCGCAACCCACTACTGGATGAATTCACTTCAAGGGGTATCCGAGCGAGAGAACTACTTTGTCTCCATCAACCGACCGGAGTCGATCCGTCCGGAAAAGGTCATTCGCACCCTCTCCTACCACCATCCCCTGTTTAACCTCGGGGCCCTCAATGCTCAGAGGGACCTGCCCCACCTGAACGGGGCTGCCGCAGGCACAACCGATACCTACTTCGCAGGGAGCTACTTCCGGTACGGTTTCCATGAGGACGGCCTCTTGTCCGCGGTTCGCCTGAGCGAAACGCTGCTCGGACGCGACCCTTGGTCGGCATGACACCGAGGGACCCTAACAGCCCCGTGGCACCGGCGAGCTCCTGCCTTTACGAATGCAGGGTAATGCACCATCGCTTCGGGCCGAAGGTGCACCATTTCGACTACCGGATCTTCATGTTCTCGGTGGACCTCGACGGCTTAGGCTCACTCGCGCGCGGAATCCCCGTCCTCTCGGTCAACAGCGGCAACCTATTCAGTTTCAGGGAGAACGACTATATGCCCACGACCGAGCCTCTCCACAATGGGTCCGAGTGGACGGACCGCCCAAGCCATGCCCTGGGGCTGAAGGGCCGGGTGATGGGCTACCTGCGCGAGCACGGAGTGGAGATCCCGGACGGACGTGTCACGCTACTCACCCTGCCGAGGGTTGCTGGCTACCTGTTCAATCCCGTCTCGTTCTATTTCTGCTATGACCGCCAGGGGCAGCCGGCGGCCGCCATCGTGGAGGTCACAAACACGTTCAATGAGATCAAGCCGTATTTCCTCGGGCCCTCCTCGTTTTCCCCTGGGGGGGACTTTAGTCTGAGGGTTCCAAAGCATTTCTACGTCTCCCCTTTCTCTGACGTGGACGTTGCGTTTGAATTCAAGGTGAAGCCGCCGCTCGAAGGCCTCAATATCCAGATCGATGATTACTGCGGCGCCGAGCGCACGCTCACGAGCACCCTGACGGGCAGACGAGTGCCCCTTACCGCAACGCGCCTAGTCTGGTTCTTCCTGAAGTACCCGCTCATGACCCTCAGGGTGATCCTGCTGATACACCTCCAAGCGCTGGTCCTGAGGATAAAGGGGGTCCCCTGGTTCTCCAAGGCTGCGCGCGCAAAGGACCAGAGGGACCTCTACCGTCCCCATGAGTCGATAGCACCGAGCAGCCCTATCTGAAAAAATATGGATTCAAAACCCGGATTCTTCCAAGCCGGCAGTGTCGACGCGCCGTCAGCGCCGCGGTCGGCATTCCGCCAGCCCGTCCTGGACTCGTTGGCCGCGATGGGCCGGGGGATGCTCCACATGGACCTACCCGACGGCGCGTCAGCGGTCTTCGGTTCGAGCCCAGCGACTCTTCCGCTCGGCATAGCGGGATCCGCGCGCATTAGGGTCCGTCGCGAGGCATTCTTCAAGAAATGCGTCCTCTCGGGCGATATCGGATTTGCCGAGTCCTACATGGACGGGGACTGGTCCACCCCGGACTTAGCCGCAATCTTCGGTTGGTTCATCCTGAACATTGAGCATGCCCCGACGATGTCCGGCTCCGGACGTGCAAGGAGCTTGGCGCTCAATCTCCTCAGATTCACTAACCGCCTAGGCCACGCGCTGCGCCCCAGTACGCGAGCCATTGCCCGACGGAATATCAGCGAGCACTACGACCTCTCAAACGACTTCTTTTCGCTCTTCCTTGACCCATCGATGATGTACTCGGCGGCGAGATGGAAGGGGCCGGGGATGACCCTCGCGGAAGCCCAAAAGGACAAAAACGAGCAGCTGTGCGCGCTGCTACGGTTGAAGCAGGAAGACCACGTGCTGGAAGTCGGGACCGGTTGGGGCGGATGGGCGATCCATGCGGCCAAGACCTACGGCTGCCGCATCACTACCGTCACGCTCTCCCGCCAGCAGCATGACTATGCCACGCGAGCGGTCTCGGAAGCCGGCCTGTCCGGCCGAGTGGAGGTCAGGCTCCACGACTTCCGCGACATCGATGGCACCTATGACAAGGTGGTGTCCATCGAGATGATCGAGGCCCTGGGACATTCGTACCTACCTGACTTCTGCAGAGTCGTCTGCGGGGCCTTGAAGCCCGAAGGTCTGCTCGCGATGCAGTTCATCACGTGCCCCGACTCCAGGTACACCCAGTTCAGGAGGGGAATCGACTTCATCCAGAAGCATATATTCCCGGGTTCGCTCCTGCTCTCGCTCAACCGTGTCAACGACCAGCTGTCTCGCGCAGGAGGCATGGTGTTGAACCATGTCGAGGACATGGGGCCAGACTATGCCCTGACGCTTAGACGCTGGGGCGAGTCGTTCAGGGAGCGGACGGGAGAAGTGCACGCGCTCGGCTTCGACGAGAGGTTTGTCCGGAAATGGAACTACTACCTTGCCTACTGCGAGGCCGCGTTCGCTCTCAGGAATATCTCTGTGGTGCAAACCGTCCATACCCGCCCGAACAACCTCTCCCTCTGAGGCGACCCCCGATGATCACCTTTCTTCGCGCGCTTTTCCTGGTCGTCCTGGCCTCGATGATTTGGGTTACGTCGTGGGCGGGCATGCAATGCCCCCTCTTCGCGGTTCCAAGGGCCGTAGCCACCCATCCCTGGTTCATCGCCACCCTGTGCGACGCCTATTGGGGCTTCATTACCTTTTACGTATGGGTCTGCTATCGCGAGGTTTCGTGGACCGCGCGGATTGCGTGGTTCCTGGCCATCGTGGCGCTAGGCAATATCGCCATGTCGTCCTATTGCCTGGCTGCCCTCCTCAAGGCGCCCAAGGACGGCAGGTTAGCGGACGTCCTCACGGCACGGCGGCCCGGTCCAGGTTGGCTCGGCCTCTCCCTCGCTGCAGCGGGAATTGCCGTGACCGTCGCGGCCGCGGTCCAAGGTAACCATCTGGCCCAGTGACCGCTCTCCTGCTTTCCTTCGAGGCTCTGGCAGCCCTCTGCATTCTTTTCGCCGTCGTCTATGGGGTAGCTCGGTGGATCGACAACTACGGGATCGTAGACATCGCGTGGTCCTATTCCTTCGCCGCGACCGCAATAGCCTATGCCCTGCTGGGCGATGGGGCACCGGTCCGCCGGTCCATGATGGCCGCCATGGCCGTCGTCTGGAGCCTGCGGCTCGGCACCCACCTCTTGATCAGGATCGCCACGAAGCACCCCACCGAGGATGGCCGCTACCGGCAGCTGAGGAGGGACTGGGGAGCTGGATTCGACCTCAAGATGGCTGGGTTTTTCCAGCTCCAGGCAGCTTCCGTAGTGTTCCTCTCAATCCCCTTCCTGGTGGCCTGCACGAACCCAGACCCGGCTGTTGAGTGGATCGAATGGGCCGCATCTGCACTCTGGATCGTCGCGATAAGCGGCGAGGCCCTGGCCGACGCCCAGCTCTCTCTCTTTAAGCGCAAAACGCAGAATACAGGGATCGTGTGCGACTCCGGGCTCTGGAGGTACAGCCGGCACCCGAACTACTTCTTCGAATGGCTGATCTGGGTCTCTTTTTTCCTGTTCGGGTGCGCCTCGCCCTGGGGCTACATCGGAATACTCAGCCCGACGTGCATCCTCTACCTGCTCCTGCGTGTAACGGGAATACCAGCGACCGAGGAGCAATCCGTGCGTTCCAAGGGCGAAGCCTACATGCGCTACCGGGAACGAACGAGCGCCTTCGTACCGCTTCCAACCCGAAAGCCTCTCAAATGATCGACGCCCTGCTTGAGAAGAATGTCCTTCCGGACTGGCTCGTGAGGATAGGCATCCGGCGGCTCCTCGCCCAACGGGTAAGGGAGGAGACGACTGCCGAGGACCCAAAGCTGCGCCTCGAGACCTACGTGCATGACCTCAAGCATAGGCCCATCGCGGAGGACACCCGGGCGGCCAACGAGGAGCACTACGAGGTCCCCACAAAGTTCTTCCAGATGTGTCTAGGGCAGAGGCTCAAGTACTCCGGTTGCTATTTCCCACGCGGCGACGAAAGCCTCGACCAGGCGGAGGAGGCCATGCTCGCCCTCTACGTGGAGCGCGCTCGGCTCGCCGACGGCCAGGAGATCCTTGAGCTAGGATGCGGCTGGGGCTCCCTCTCGCTCTACCTTGCCGAAAGGTTCCCTGGAGCACGCATTACGGGGGTTTCCAATTCAAGGACTCAGAAGCTCTTCATTGACTCCGAGGCAAGCAGGCGTGGCCTCGGCAACTTGCGCATCATAACGAGCGACATGAACACCTTTGACATCGAAAGCGGCCGGTTCGACCGCGTCGTCTCGATCGAGATGTTTGAGCACATGAAGAACTACCAGGCCCTCATGGCGGGCGTGGCCCGTTGGCTGAAGCCAGGCGGTTTGCTCTTTGTTCACATCTTCACCCACAAGAGGCTGGCCTATCACTTTGTGGCGCGCGATCAATCCGACTGGATGGCACGGTATTTTTTCACCGGGGGCCAGATGCCCTCGCACGAGCTTCTGACGAAGTTCCAGGAGCGCCTTACTCTCGTCTCGGACTGGGTGGTGAACGGCACGCACTACCAGAAGACAGCAGAGGCCTGGCTGAGCAACATGGACGCCCATAGGGAACAGATACTCCCCCTATTCCGGAAAACTTACGGACCCAAGAACGCCATAAAATGGTGGGCCTACTGGCGCATCTTCTTCATGAGCTGCGCCGAGCTATGGGGTTATAAAAGCGGCGAGGAGTGGATAGTGAGCCACTATCTCTTCAGCAAGGCGGGCTCAGGAAGTCACTCCTCCGAGTCGTAAACCATAACCTTGGTCCAGGACCCGCTGTTCCTCTCCACAAAGGCGAGATGGATGGGATCTACCTGGTAGGCGTCGTGCGATGCTCCGTCCTTGAATACGATGGTGAGCGCCACATCAAAGCTCCGCTCGGTCACGCTCCGCTCCGCAATCTTTGCGGGCGTCGCGACGTAGACCTTCTCCACGGTCCGAACCGCCGAAAGCTTCTTCACCTCGGACAGAAAGTTTGAGCGCGCGGCAGGAGTTAAGTCGGCCTTCAACCAGAAATAGACAGCGTGGATAAGCATGGGAGAGGCCTCATCAAACCAGATTCATCGGGTCCACATCAAGCATCTCCTTCATGTCGCCAGGCCATTTGAACTCATTCCTGAGCCTTGAAAGGTCGCCGATCACCTTCGACACGCTGGCTGTGAAATACCACAGCTGCCATCGGTATTCGTCCCTGATCTTCTCAATTGGAGCCGGCGCCGGACCCCTAAGCTCGACGCGACCGTCGAGTGCCTCGCGGACCTTCTTTGACCACTGCTCGGCGAAGTACTTCAGCTTGTCAGGGTTCGAACCCCGAAAGAGATGGCGGATCAGGTGGCGCTGGGGCGGGTACCCGAATCGGCTTCGAACCTCGAGCTCCTCGGCAGCAAACCCATCAAAGTCCGCATGGCGCGCGAACTGAATAGCTTCGGCCTGAGGAGTGAAGCTTTGGACGACCACCTCGCCCGCCCTGTCCCCTCTCCCTGCCCTTCCCGCGACCTGCACAAGGAGCTGGAAGGTTCTCTCGTTCGCCCTGAAGTCGGGGATGTGCATCGAAAGGTCTGCGTCAACGAGCCCGACGAGCGTCACGTTGGGGAAATCGAGCCCCTTGCCGATCATCTGGGTGCCCACCAGGATATCGATACGCCCCTTGCGGAAGTCGCCCAGGATTTCGCGGAACCGGTTCTTCTTCGACATGGTGTCGGTGTCCATCCGCTCGATCTTTGCGCTGGGTAGGAGCCGCCTGACGGCCTCCTCGACCCGCTGGGTCCCGAGACCCCGCCAGCGGATGTCGGGGGCGCCGCACTTCGGGCAACGCACCGGCGCTGGGCGCTGCTCTCCACAGAGATGGCATCGGAGCGTTTCGTCCGTACGGTGATAGGTCATCGTGATGCTGCAATGTGGGCATTCCTCGACGCTTCCGCATTTCCGGCACTGCATGGACGAGGAGTAGCCCCTCCGGTTGATGAAGAGGATGGTCTGCTCCTTTCGCTCGAATCTCAGGTGCATCGCGTCAGCCAGGGGGCGGGACAAGGTTGTAGCCCCCCGGGAGCGGGCAACCTCGATCCTCATGTCGACCACGGTGAACGAGGGCAGACTGCGGGAATCCACCCGCTTAGTGAGGCGCAAGAGGGAATATTTCCCTGAAAGCGCGTTCGCATAGCTCTCGAGGGAAGGTGTCGCCGACCCGAGAAGGCAATGGGCCCCACACAGCCTTGCCCTCATGACGGCGACGTCTCTCCCGTGGTAACGGGGGCTCTCGTCCTGCTTGTATGCGGGCTCGTGCTCCTCGTCGACCACGATGAGGCTCAGGTCCCTGACGGGGGCGAAGACCGCCGACCTGGCCCCAACCGCAACGCGAACCTCGCCCGAGGCAAGGGCAAGCCATCCATCTAAGCGTTCGCCCTCGCTTAAGTGACTGTGCCACACGATGCACCGGTGGCCTGGAGCGATCGCCTCAAGGCGCGAACGCAGGCGGGCGACTGCCTGGGGCGTCAGGGCGACTTCGGGCACGAGCATGATGACGCCACCCCCGGCGCTCAAGGCGGACTGAATCGCTCGAAGGTAGACCTCTGTCTTACCGGATCCTGTGACGCCGTGCAGGAGTGTGACGCCAAACCGCCTCGCGCTGAGGATGCGCTCCAGGGAGGCGACGGCAACGCCCTGTTCGGTGTTTAGGGCGTGGGGCTGGGAGGCCACGAGCTCACCGTGGGCTAGGTCGTCGGCGTAGGCATGGCGCTCCACCCTCGACACCGTTTCATTGAGTATCCCCCGTTCCACGAGGGCGCGGGCGGAGGCCGCCGAAGTCTTGGTGCGGATCAGGACCAACTCTTTCGGATGCGGCCTAACCTGTTTCTCTAGGAACGCGTAGAGCCTGTGCTGCGACGGAGCCCTTCGAGCCAGGGTCGCCTGCTCCTCAGGAGACATCTTCCTCGCCACGCTGATGAAACGCCTCTCCTTGATCCTTGCGCCCCTGCGGACCGCCGAGGGGATCATCGACTCTATCACCGTCTCCAGGGGCGCCGCATAATAGCCCGCCATCCAGCGGGCGAGTTCCAGGAGATCCCGGGTCAGGGCCGGAAAGGGGTAGATGACCTCCGCGATGGGCTTCAGGCGGTCCACGGGAAAGTCGTCCGGAGGGCCCACGACCCCTATCACGCCCAGGCACAGGGTCCGCCCCACCGGGACTCTGACCAATGACCCCACGGCTAGGGACGAGCGGAGCGGCTCCGGCACCTTGTAATGCAGGAGTTTGTCGAAACCGGCCAAAGGATGCACGCCAACGATCATCGGGGAGCGGGAAGCTGGGATTAGGCTCCGTGCCTGCGGATCGCGCAATCCCCTTTGCGTCTTGAAGGGATCGCATTGACAGCTGGGCCCCCTGCGCGCGACATTCTCAGCCGTGAGTATCCCTTCGGCCCGGGAAAAGTTCAGAAAGTTTTTAGCCCAAAAAGGCCTTCGGGTAACCAGCCAAAGGTTGGCCATTTTTGACGCTGCTTTTGCGCGCAAGGAGCACTTCACCGCCGAGCAGCTGCTGGACTATGCCCGCTCGATTGACGACTCCGTCTCCAGGGCCACGGTGTACCGGACCCTGCCCATCATGACCGGCAGCGCCCTGCTCAGGGAGATTGATATCGGCAGTGGCGAGAAGTTCTACATGCCCAACCTGGAGCAGAACACGCAGATAGCTCAGGTCGTATGCATGGATTGCGATCGGATCTTCGAGATCAGCGCCCCTTTCATGGAATGGTATGGAAGCACCGTGTCGTCGAAGCTCGGCCTTTCCCCGGTGTCCCAAAGGCTCCAGGTGAGCGCCCGCTGCAACACCCTTCGCGACACCGGAACCTGCCCTAGGCGGGACAAGAACTGAAGTCCACCCATGGCTGAAAGAAACCCGCGCGACACGGCATTCGAGATAGGCTTTTTTGAAACGGTCCTCAGGAACGATCCCCGCAGCGTTGAAGTGATCGAGATCCTCGGGGGCCTCTATACGAAGCACGGCAGGATTGCCGAAGGCCTGAAGATGGACCGGAAACTGGTGCGCCTGCAGCCGGCGAACCCCACGGCCCACTATAATCTGGCTTGCAGCTTGGCCCTGAGTAAACGCAGCTCCGATGCACTTCGCTCCCTACGCCACGCGATAGGCCTGGGCTACCGGGATTTTGAGTGGATGTCGCACGACCCTGATCTCCAGGGTCTCAAGCGTAATCCTGAATTCAGCGCCATGGTCGCTCAGCTGAAGCCTCAGAGCTGAAACGGACCGTGTTCTGGCTAAAGAAGGTCATCTCGTTCTGGCTGATGCCGCTGCCGCTGTGCCTGGCGCTGCTGCTTTCGGGGATCTTGCTTGCCTGCTCAAAGCGCCGCCCGCGGATCGGCAGGCTCCTAGTACTGACAGGGGTCGGGCTCCTGGTATTGTTCTCTAACCGATTTGTGAGCACGCACTTGCTTCGACCACTCGAATCAATGTATCCGGCCATTCCCGAGTTTGCCGCGGGTGCGACACCCGGACCGTTGGCAGGGTGCGATTACGTGGCCGTGCTTGGGGGCGGAAACTCCGACGCCCCCGGAATCTCGGCAACTAACCGACTTTCGCCCTCAGCGCTCAGCCGGCTCGTCGAGGCGGTGAGGATCCTTTCCGTGCTCCCCAAGGCGAGGCTGATCGTGAGCGGGCCGGGTGAGCCCGGGGTACCCACGCATGCCTCGGTGGTGGCAAGGGCCGCTGAGTCGCTCGGGATCGAGCCGCGCAGGATCACGCTCGTTGAGACCGCGCACGACACCGAGGAGGAATCACAAGCGATCGCACGCATTGCGGGGGGAAGGCGCATCGCCCTGGTGACTTCAGCCTGGCACATGCCCCGGTCCGCGGCGCTTTTTAGGAAGGCGGGGGCCGATTTTGTGCCCTGCCCTGCGGATTTCGTGTCGGCCGCTCCTTCCGGAATTGCCATGGGCTGGCACACGTTCGGCTTTGATGTTGAGTCGCTCTCCCGGAGCACGTTCGCCGTGCACGAATGGATCGGGCTCCTCTGGACGCGGATGCGCCTGGGAGTCTAGAAGCCGCCTCCCGAATCACATTTTTCGTCGCCATGCCCGTGACGGATTTGTAACAATCTGTGCCATGAATTTCCTTACGCGGCTGAGCGGGAAGAGTGACCTGTTCTTCGACCTCCTCGAGGAAGGGGCACAGGAGGCGAAGGCGAGCGTCGACCTGTTCGCAAAATTCCTCCAGCAGATGGATGAGGGAAAGCAACCTGCTGGTCTGGATGATTTTATCCAGGCCAGGCGGAAGGAGAAACGCATTCGGCACCTCATGACGGAGGCTCTGAGCAGATCCTTCATCACCCCCCTTGACCGGGAGGACATTGAGGCGTTGTCCGTCGCCCTTTATCGGATCCCCAAGCAGGTCGAGAAGATCGTCGAACGCCTTTCAATCTATCCAGGCCGCGTTCCCCACGAGATGTTTAGCAGGCAGGCAAAGCTGATGAGCCAAGCGGCCGAGGCCCTTGCCTTCATGGTGAAGCAACTCAGGCAGGGAACGACCATCGACTCGATCCGGGAGGCCAACGACCGCCTCCAGTTCGCGGAAGGTGAGGCGGACAAGGTGATGCTCGAGCAGCTCCGGGGCCTCTACAGTGGCCCCTGCGACGCAAAGGAGCTCGTGATCCTGCAGAAGCTCTTCGAAATGGTCGAGCAGGCCGTCGACCGCTGCCGGAACGCCGGGAACATAGTCGTACAGGTTGCCCTCAAGCATTCGTGAACCGAAGCGCCCCATGACGCTTCTTGTTCTCGTTCTTATTTCGGCCCTTGTATTCGAGTACATCAATGGGTTCCACGACACCGCAAACGCAATAGCGACGGTCGTCTCGACCAAGGTGCTGACACCTCGACTTGCCGTCGCTTGGGCCTCGATCTGGAACCTTGCTGGGGCGCTCTCGGGCACGGCCGTCGCCTCGACGATCGCGAAGGGCTTGGTCGACACGAATGCCGTGACGACCACGGTCCTCCTGTGCACGCTCTTCGCCGCCATCATATGGGGGCTCTTCACTTGGCTCCTCGGCCTGCCCTCCAGCTCCTCCCACGCCCTGGTGGGCGGACTCTGTGGTGCCACGATAGCAGGATCCGGGGGCAACTGGGACGTCCTTCGATGGACCACCGGCCTCTGGCCCAAGGTGGTGCTCCCCATGATCACCTCCCCGTTCATCGGTTTCGCGGGCGGGATGCTGCTCATGAGCCTGATCATGGTGTGCTTTAGTCGGGCACGCCCGCGGTTTGTGACCAAATTTTTCGGGAAGGCCCAGCTGGTCAGTGCCGGCTTCATGGGCTTCAGCCACGGCTCAAACGATGCGCAGAAGACAATGGGGATCGTGACGCTCACCCTCATGACGGCCACCCATCAAGGCCTGTTCTCCAATCTCCCGGGATGGGCCTCCTTCCTGCGGATCCCCCAAACTAGCGGCGTCCCGAAATGGATCGTGGTGACCTGCGCCTTGACCATGGCCGCGGGAACGGCCGGGGGCGGCATGAGGATCATCCGCACGATGGGACAGAGGCTCGTGAAGCTTCAACCCGTCCAGGGTTTTGCGGCAGAGACGACTGCCGCGTGCGTCATCTATGGAGCCTCGATGCTGGGTGTACCGGTCTCCACAACCCACGTCATCTCCACCTCGATCATGGGTGTCGGCGCCACGAAACGCCTGAGCGCGGTAAAATGGGGGGTCGTTGAGCGCATCGTGATGGCATGGCTTCTCACGCTGCCCGTTACGGGACTCCTCGGGGCGCTCTTCGTTTGGTTGATGAAGGCAGCCTGAGCGTTACGCCTTCGGCCCGACCGGGGCGGCGGGCAGGTTCAGGATGAATTTCGCCCCGGACCCCGGCTCGCTCTCGATGCGCACCTCGCCACCGTGCGCCTGGACGACGTGCTTGACGATGGCCAGGCCGAGGCCTGTCCCCCCCTGCTCGCGGGACCTTGCCTTGTCCACGCGATAGAACCGCTCGAATATCCTCAGCTGCGCCTCTTTCGGAATGCCCGGCCCGTCGTCCACCACCGTCAGCTCGATGCGGCCGTCAGGAAGCGTGCAGCCCTCGACCACCGTGGTGCCGGCCACCCGTCCGTACTTGATGGCATTGTCCACGAGGTTGGAGATCACCTGTCGTATCCGGTCGCTGTCGGCAAGCGCAACCAAGGATCCAGGGACGCGATTCACGAGAGTCGCGTCCCGCGCGAGCGCACGCGGCTGCAGGTCGTCGATGGCGTCCTGGACCGTGGACTTCAAGGCCAGGGGCTGCCGGTCGAGACGCAGCCCCCCCGAGTCGAGCGTCGAAAGCAGAAGGAGGTCATCGATAAGCAGCGCCAGACGGTTGGCATGCTTATCGATGATCTGGAGAAACCGCCCCAAGGCCGCGGGGTCGTCCTTCGCCCCATCAAGCAGCGTCTCGGCCGCGCTCTTGATGAGCGAGAGGGGGGTCCGAAGCTCGTGGCTCACGTTTGCAACAAACTCCTGTCTCACGCCCTCGAGCTGCCGCAGCCGCGTGAGGTCATGAAAGACGATGATCGCCCCGTCGTTAGCCCCCGCTGCGTCCCGAAGCGCGAGCGCGTTGATCTGGAGGAAACGGGGGGATTCCATCGAGTCGATCCTAAGCTCGTGGCCCAGCACTTCGAGTTCGCGATCAAGGCGGGCCACGACTGCGGCCACCTCATGGTTGCGCGTTGCCTCAAGGATCGTTCTGCCTGAAGCCTGTCCGTCAAAATTGAAGAGTGTCCTGGCGGCACGGTTCGCCAGCCGGATCCGCCCGCCCCCGTCGATGACAATGAGCCCCTCTACCATCCTGTCAAAAAGGGCCGCCGTGCGCTGGGACTGCTCCTTTAACTCCGAGTCCCTGCGGGACCGTTGCTCTGCCACATCACGCCGGTTCTTTTCCGCATCGGTATTCCTGAGGAGGCGCTCCCGTCCCCATGCGGCGGCAAGGGCCACCACGGTCGCGATCAACAGTATCAGGGCTGTATCCATCCGTACCGTCAGCCCTCGGCGGCAAAACGATAGCCGACGCCGCGCACAGTCTCCAGGTGCTGGGCCGCGGTACCGAGCTTCTCGCGAAGTCTGCGCATGTGGGTATCGACCGTGCGGCTATCGATCGGATTCTCGTAACCCCAGACATCCTGGAGCAGCCGGTCGCGCGACTGTACCCTACCCCTCCTCCTTGCAAGAATCTCGAGCAGCTTGAACTCGGTCGCCGTGAGGGTGATCCCCTTGCTGCCGACCTGGACCATATGCCGCGGCACATCGATCTGGATTTCCCCAATTCTTAGCTGGCTGCCCTGGTCATCACCCGTCCGGGCTCGGGACAACTGCTTGCGGATGCGTATCACCAGCTCGCGGGGGCTGAACGGTTTGGTTACGTAATCGTCCGCACCGAGTTCCAATCCGAGTACCCTGTCCATCTCGGCCGCGCGCGCCGTCAGCATAATGATCGGTATCGATGCCGTTGAAGCGTCGCGCCTGAGGATCTTGCACACCTCGAGGCCGTCGACCTCAGGAAGCATGAGGTCGAGCACAATGAGGTCAGGGCGCTCATCCCTAGCAATCGCGATCGCTCGGGTGCCGTCCTTCGCAAAGATAGGCGTGTAGCCGGCCTCCCGCAGCTTGAAGCCCAAGACTTCAAGCGCGTCCGGCTCATCGTCAACTACCAGGATCTTTGTCTTCATGGAATTTTTGGCCCGAGTGCCTGATGTCTATGGCCTCATAGAGGTAGACGACATCCTCGGCGATGTTGGTCGCGTGGTCCGCGATGCGCTCCAGGCACTTCGAAATTACCATGAGATTGAGGCAACGTGAAATATTTGCCGGTCGCTCGACCATGAAACTCGAAAGCTCCCGGTGGAGCTGACGATTCAAGTTGTCTACCTCAGTGTCGCGTCGAACCACCGCGCGCGCCTTATCCGGTTCGCGGTTTATGAACGCTGAGATGGAATCCCTCATCATCTCGAGGGACATGGAGGCCATCCGGGGAAGGTCCACGTACGCTTTCAGCTGAGGTTCCGTGTTAAGGTCCACGGCTCGCCGTGCAATTGTGACCGCCGAGTCCCCTATCCTCTCGAGATTCTGAGAGATCTTCATCGCCACGGTTGTCAGCCGAAGGTCGGTCGCGACAGGTGCCTTTGCCAGAAGGTGTATGGCGATATCGTCGATCTCCACTTCGAACTGGTCGATGATGTTATCGTCGTCCATGACGGCCCGGGCCAGCAGGTCGTCGCGCTCGACGATGGCCCGCATCGCGCGGGTCAGGGCAGACTCGGCATGGCTTGCCATAGCCAGCAGGCTCTCCTTGAGCTGGTTCATCTCTTCGGCGTAGTGGGTCATCGCGGGGGTATTTTACGGGGTTTCAGCCGAAGCGGCCCGAGACGTAGGCTTCGGTCTGCGGGTTGCCCGGGTTGGTGAACATATTGCGAGTGTTGCCGAATTCGATGAGGCGGCCCATGTAGAAAAAGGCGGTGCGATCCGAGCTTCGCGCGGCCTGCTGCATGTTGTGCGTGACGATCACGACAGTGTAATCCTGGCGCAGAGTCTGGATCAACTCCTCGATCTTCGCCGTGGCAAGCGGGTCGAGGGCCGAGCAGGGCTCGTCCATCAGGAGTGTCTGGGGCTGCACCGCCAGGGAACGGGCTATGCAGAGTCTCTGCTGCTGGCCGCCCGAGAGGCTCGTTCCCGGACGGTTAAGGTGGTCCTTTACCTCCTCCCACAGGGCAGCCATGTGGAGCGACTTCTCGAGTCGCTCCTGGAGGACTGCCTTGTCCCTGATCCCGTTGAGCCTGAGCCCTACAAGTACGTTCTCCGCGATCGACATCGTGGGGAAAGGGTTTGATTTCTGGAAAACCATTCCTACCCGGCGCCGGATCGCCACCGCTTCGACCCCCGGCCCATAGAGATCCTCTCCGAAGTGCTTAAGTGAACCCTCAAGGCGGGTACCCGGGGTTAGCTCGTGCATCCGGTTGAGCGCCCTAAGGAACGTCGACTTGCCGCAGCCACTTGGCCCGATAATGGCGGTAACCTTTCGGGCCGGGATTTTTATCGTCACGTCGTCAAGCGCCTGGCGCTGGCCGTACCAGAGGCTGAAACCACGAATGTCGAATGCAATCTCCTCAGACTCGACAGGAAGGGCTCCCGCTGACCCTGTCTGAGGGGTTGGGGAAACCCTTGCCGGTTCGGAAGCCGCACGTGCCGACGGAGCCTCGGGAAGGGTGGACATAACGTTCAATGGTTTTGGTTTCGGTCGCGGGACAGTACCCGGACCGTAATGTTTAGAGCGAGAATCAAAGCCATGAGCACGAGCGCCCCGGCCCACGCCTGCCTATGCCAGTCGTCGTAGGGCGATATCGCATAGGCAAAAATTTGGAGCGGGAGGGCCGCAATCGGCTCCTTGAGGTTGTGGTTCCAGAAACTGTTGCCAAGAGCTGTGAAAAGCAGCGGCGCGGTCTCCCCCGCGATCCTGGCGAGGGCAACAATGACGCCTGTGGCAATGCCCTTTAAGGCGGTGCGAACAACAATCACCATGATCATTTTCCACCGCGCAACACCAAGCGCCAAGGCGGCCTCGCGGTAGCTCTGCGGCACTAGGATCAGGACTTCCTCGGTGGTCCGCATCACCAGGGGGACCATCATAAGCCCAAGCGCCACGCCCCCTGCGTAGGCGGAGAAGGTCTTGAAGGGAACGACGAGCATCAGGTAAATCACCATTCCCCAGACGATCGAAGGCACGCCATTTAGTACGTCGGCAGCAAATCGCAGCCAGTCGTTCGCCCGGTCGGATCCGTACTCGGCAAGGTAGATCCCTCCGAGAACACCGAGCGGAACCCCGATTACGGACGCCATTCCCAGAAGCAAGATTGTTCCAACAATTGCGTTCGCCATTCCGCCCCCCTCCTCGCCCGTCGGCTTCGGCAACTGGGTGAAGAAATTCCAGTCAATCGAGCTCGATCCGTTCACAATCAGGAAGTAAATGACGAGGAATAGCGGCGCGATGACCACGAGGGCGCATACGACAAGCAGCCCGGTGATCGCAGAGCTCTTCAATTTGCGCCAGCGCGCAAACTTTGCAGTGGGCAGGTAGGGTGAGGGCGAAGGGACCACGGGGTTAGTTCACCTTTATGGGGCCCGAGCCCGTCATGCTCTTTAGCATGATCTGGGCTACCACATTCACCAAGATAGCTACGCCCATAAGCACAAGGCCCAGCTCAAAGAGCGAATTGAGGTACAGGTCGCTGGTCGCCTCCGTGAACTCGTTGGCAATCACACTCGCCAGCGTGTAACCCGGGGCAAAGAGGGAGGCGCTAATCTGCGGCCTATTCCCAATAACCATCGTTACCGCCATGGTTTCGCCAAGGGCGCGCCCCAACCCAAGCACGGCGGCCCCGAAGAGCCCCCTGCGTGCGTAGCTTAGAACCGCGATCTTAAGGACCTCCCATCGCGTGGCTCCTAGGGCGTAGGCCGCTTCCCTTTGGAGGTTGGGCACCGACCGCAGGATCTCGCGTGAGATCGAGGTGATGATCGGCAGGATCATGATCGCGACCACGATTCCCGCCGCGAGCATGCTGACCCCGTAGATCGGCCCCTGAAATAGCGGGAGAAAGCCGAGATAGTGTTTGAGCCAGACGAACAGGTGGTCCCGGAGCCAGGGAATCAGGACGAAGATTCCCCACATGCCGAAGATCACGCTTGGCACCGCCGCCAGCATTTCGATGGCCATAACGATCGGCTGCCGCAGTTTCTGGGGCGCAAGTTCGGTGAGAAACACCGCCGTGGCAACCCCAAGAGGTACGGCAATCAGGAGCGCCAGCAGCGAAGAGACGAGGGTGCCGAAGATGAACGGAAGAGCTCCGTACTTGTCCTGCACCGGGTCCCACTCGGAGCTCCAGAGAAACCCGACACCAAACTTCGACAGCGACATACGCGAACCGGCATAGAGCTGCCACCCAACAAGGACGATGAGCGCCACGATGAGCGCCGCGGCCATGGCGCACACCCATTTGAATGCGATGTCGGGCAAGCGACCGCTCGGTTCGGGCAATACCCCAGTGGACGATGGCGATTGGCTCATCTGAAAAAGGCGCGGGTATGAGACGGCCTCATACCCGCTTTATTTGCAACGCCTCAATATTTGATGGTCTGAACCCTATCAAGAACGCGCTGCCTCAGGCTATCGGGCAACGGTGCGTAGAGCAACGCTGCCGCCATGCCCTGGCCATCCTTGTAAGCCCACTTTAGGAACTCCACCAACTTCTTTCCCTTTGCGGAGTCCGATTGCTGCTCGTAGACGAGCAACCAAGTCGCGCTCGCGATGGGATAGGAATTCTCGCCCGGTGCATTTGTGATCGAAAAGCGCATGTCGTCCGGAATCTCCGCGGTCGCGAGAGCATCTGTGACGGACTCGATGGAAGGGGTGATATACTTGCCTGCGGCATTTTTGATGTCGGCGTACGGAAGCTTGTTCTGCTTTGCGTAGGCGAGCTCGATGTACCCGATGGCACCCGGTGTCTGCTTGATCTGGCCGGATACGCCCTCGTTCCCTTTGCCGCCAAGACCCGTCGGCCAGCTCACCGAGGTCCCTTTGCCCACCTTCTGCTTCCACTCGGGGCTTACCTTGCTGAGGTAATCTGTCCAGATGTAGCTCGTCCCGCTGCCATCAGAACGGTGAACCACAACGATGTCGGCGTCCGGCAGGGAGGTCCCCGTGTTCTGGCCAGCAATCGCGGGATCGTTCCACTTCGTTATTTTCCCGAGGAAAATATCGGCAACCGTCGGACCATCGAGCTTCAGCGTCGGCGCGCCGGGAATGTTGTAGCTGATCACGTCGGCCCCGGCGACTGTCGGAATGTGAAGCAGCTTTCGGGGCGCCTTAGCAAGATTCTCGTCCGACATTGGACCATCCGAGGCGCCAAAGTCGACCGTCTCCGCCAGAATCTGCTTTTGGCCACCTCCAGAGCCGATGGATTGGTAGTTAAACCTGACCGACGGGTCTATCTTGCTGTACTCATTGAACCATTTTGAGTAGATCGGGAATGGGAATGTGGCTCCTGCGCCATTGATCAACAATTGCGCTGGCGCAGAAGAGGCTCCGAGCGCGACAAGGGCTGCAAGGATCGCAAAACGAGTGTTTTTGAAGGGTTGTAGGGTCATGTTTCGGACGAATCGATCATTGATGTTTTGAACCTCCACTATGGTAGACGGCTGATGTTACGAACGCGTGACAGCCCAGTGACACTCCCGTTAAAGAGCCCCGTTGGGATCAAAAGATTCGAAAGATCACGCTTGCGCGCGCGATCACCCGATAAGAGACCTTGCAGGTGGATAGCGTCACGGAGCTAACAGAGGAAGTGGCTGCCATGAGCCAGTACATGTTCCGGGTGCGCCTGCCCTTCGTTGCCGAGCTCCGGACCTATTCCTTGGCCAAGTTCAAGGCGGATCTAATCGCGGGGGCCACGGTCACGCTGGTTTCCATACCCCAGGCGATTGGGTTTTCGCTCATCCTCAACCTACCCCCCTCCGCAGTCATCGCCTCCGTGGTCATCGGAGGGTTCGTCGGTTCGCTCTTTTTCTCCTCGAGGCACCATGTGTTCGGGCCCACCAGCTCGATCAGCCTGATAGTCGCGGCGACAATTGCCGCGAACTCGTCTATCGGCCTTCATCCCCTCGAGCTCGCCACCTACCTGGCCTTCCTGATCGGCGTCATTCAACTTCTTTCCGGCCTGCTCAACTTTGGCGAAATAACAAAGTTCATATCGCGGTCGGTCGTCATTGGTTACAGCACGGGAATAGGTATCCTACTTATTGCCAGCCAATTACACAATCTATTGGGGTATTCCGTCGATGCGGGCCAGAATTTCTCGACGAACATGATAGAGGCCCTTTTCGACCTGGGGACCGCCCATGTCCATCCTTGGGCCATTGGAATCGGGGCCCTGACCTTCGTAATTTTCTGGGCAGTCCAGAAGGTGCGGCCCACTTGGCCTGAGGCCCTAATCGGCCTGGCCCTCCTCGGAATCGGTGCAAAGGTGTTCACGCTCTACGGCCATTCAGTGCCGTTCCTAATGGTCCGGGACGAAGGAGCCTTGACTGCAATTGTGCCGTCCTTCGCAGGCTTCCCGTTCGGCCCGAGGAGACTGCACCTGCTGCCCGAGCTCGCCGGCACCGCCATAGCCATCTCGATATTGGGCATGCTTGAGGCCGCATCGATCACCAAGGGCCTGGCCGCCAAGAGCGGACAGAAGATCGAGCCCAATCAGGAACTGATCGGGATGGGGGCTGCCAACATTGCCTGCGCTTTCTTCGGGGCCGTTCCCGGCTCGTCCTCGTTCGCGCGCTCGGCGGTCAACTACCAAAGCGGAGCCCGGACTCAGATCTCATCGATCTTGAGCAGCGCGATCGTCCTCCTCGTCCTGATGTATGCGACTTCCGTTTTCAATTTCATACCGGTCGCAGCCCTTGCAGCCCACCTGATCCGCGTCGGCTTCAAGATGATCAACTGGCATCAGATCCGAATCTCTTGCCGTTCGACCCCGTCCGACCTCGTAGTCTTTGTGGTCACGCTGGGCTCCTGCCTTTTCCTAAGGCTGGACACCGCAATCTATGTCGGAATCGGCGTGTCCCTCGCCCTATTCCTCAGGAAGACCAGCACCCCCATCCTCGTAGAATATGCGATCAACGAGTCGGGGACCCTTGCCGAGCTGAGTGATCCGAGCCAGCGGAGCCACCCCCAGATATCGATCATTCACGTCGAGGGAGAACTCTTTTTTGGGGCCGCGGACCTCTTCCAGGAACAAGTGCGAAGGCTCGCAGAGAATCAAAACATCAGGGTGTTCATCCTGAGGATGAAGAATGCCCGCCATCTGGATGCCTCGACCGTCATGGCCATGGAGAGCCTCCATGAGTACCTCAGAGGGACGGGCCGTTACCTGCTGATAAGCGGGAGCAATCCCGAGGTCACGCATGTCCTCGAGAACAGCGGGCTTCTCCAGCAGATCGGCCGGGAGAACATTTTCCCGGCTGAGGCCAATGCCACCGTGGCGACCCGAAACGCGTTGAAACGAGCCAAGGAACTGCTCCCCGGCGAGTCGGTTAACCTGAGGGTGTTTTACGACACAAAGAAGGCTTAGAACGTCCCGAGCTTTACCTTCAGGATCACGGGGACAGCCCCGAAATTAAGACCCCAGTCGGTCTGGTCCCCGTTCCATATGCGAGCGACCCTGAACACGCCGTTCACGTAAGTGCCTTCCTCGACGTGCAGAAACTCGCGCTGCGCCTTCGAGGCTGGATCGGAGGGGAGAAAGTCGACCCTGCACATGTGGCCCGTGACCAGAAACTCGTTCTCGCTCAGCTTTCCCACGATAACACGGCCGTCCGAATCTGGGTTGCCCTTAGGTTCCCTGCCAAAACCGAACGCGGGCCCCCCGAATGTAACGACGGCCTTCCACGCCCCAAGGTCGAGAGTCTGCGCATGCTCATGCGGGTCCTCCGCCATGACTTGCAGGCGCCCTTCATAGTTGAGCCGTGCGACCTCGCGCATGATGGGTCCCACCATGTGGAAATTGAGGGCGACTGCAGCCAGGGGCTCCTCGTCCGGCTTTGTTTCGGCTATGGGAACATAGCCGTCCGAGTTCCTGTCGATGCCGAAGGGCGCCCATCCCACGGCGCCTTTCCCGAGGGCGGCAAAGAACATCCTCGCAAACGCGGGCGAACCCCCATTCTCGGGAATAACCAGGGGGTTGTCGGGCCTGGCGTACAGGTCCAGGACCTTCCGGTACTTCACGCTCTCCCCGAGGTAGATGTCAGGGGCAAGCGCGTCCAGGGACGGGGCCCCGGCCTTCCATATTGCCAGCACGTTGTCCGTGGGACCTCCGCTCTCATAGGTCCCTGCCGGCCCCGGGGCTATCGGATCCCTGAGAGCCGCATTCGTGTACATGGGTAGCGGGTACTCGGCCTTCCCTGCGGCCGCAACCTGGCCTACGAATCGTGCCACGGACCACGCCTGGAAATACTCGTCCGCATCCGTCCCGAAGACGGAATACCAATTCTTGCCACCCTTGGAACCCAGCCCCAAGGCCTCCAGCAGCGCTGTGGGCACCGGCTGCTCGAAGATTGCCTGGGCCGTTGGCGAATAGTCGCGGATGCTGTTCCACGCCCCGGACTCGTTCTCAACTTGCACGAGAATGACCGTGTGGGCCGAGTCGGCCACCTTCAGGTGGCGCATGAGTGCCGCGAAGGCCTTGCTGTCGGCATCGAGCGCCGCCGCCGAATGCGGCGAGGGCGAATCCACCCTCAGCCCGTTTTTCCCTATGATCTTCGGGCAAATCTCCGGATTGGCCTTTACCCAGGCCGGCACGTAGTGCGAGCTCCCATTCTTCCACGTCGCGAACCACAGCAACACCAGCCGAACATGGTGTTCCCTGGCCTGCCGAAGCATCGCGTCCACCACGGACGTGTCATAGTGACCCGGGTCGGGCTCAAACTGCTCCCAATAGACCGGCGCCTCAAGGGTGTTTGCCCCCATCCGCTCGACCGCCGACCATACTCCTGGCAGGGATGATGGCCATGCGCTCGAGTTGTTGCACTGGCCCCCGAGAATCAGAAACGGCGATCCGTCCACGTAGAGCGCATGCCGGCCGTCTTTCTGCTCAAAATGGGGAAGCGGATTAACCGCCACGTCGGCGGCCCTTAGAAGTATGGGCAATGCCAAAGAGGCTAATGCCGATAGGAGTGCTCGGGGAAAACTTCGGGGTGTCGTCATGGGGTAAAATGGGAATACACCTTCTCTGCACAATGCTGGGTGGGAATGCAGGGATTGTCACGTCTGCTTGAACCTTTGGGAGGCGAACCGCCCCTAAAGAGTTCCGGGGATTTATCCCGGACTGCGAACCCCATCACCTGCCGCTCGTTTCTCCTCAAGTCGGCCTAGAAGGCGCAACAGGCCATCGAGGATCGTGAGCGGATGCGGAGGCCATCCGGGGATGAAAAGATCAACGGGCAATAGGGTTTCGACTCCGCCTTTAACCTCTGCCCCTCCAACGAACGGCCCACCTGAAATCGCGGCTGCGCCCACGGCTATGACGATCTTGGGCTCCGGCATGGCGTTCCAGGTTTTCATGAGCGCCAGTTCCATGTTCTTGGAAATCGGGCCCGTGACAACAAGGCCATCCGCGTGGCGCGGCGACGCGACAAACTGGATTCCAAAGCGGCCGATATCCCAGCCGATGGTGCCGAGCACGTTCAGATCCGCCTCTTCAGCACCATCGCCGCCCGCACTCACCTGCCGCAACCTGAGCGAGCGTCCAAAAAGCTTCCTCAGCTTGTCATCGAGGGCCTCCGCAAGCCTGACCTCCTCATGGCCGGGGCTTCCCAGCACCAGATCCTCCCTCCGTCGGGTCGCCATCCGGAAGTCGCCCGTCTGCGTAATGGCTCCGTGAGGGCAGGCCTCGACACACGCCGCGCAGAACAGGCATCGCCCCAAATCGAGCGCGATTGCCCTGCCGGCGGGCTGTGATATGGCCTCAGTCGGACAGACGGATAGGCATTCGCGGCAGCCCTCGGGGCACTTGGCCGCTTCAACCCGCAGTGACCCCCCGTGACGATCCGGCAACAGCGGCGGCGGCCCCTTCGGGTAGCCCATCGTCTCGCAGCCGCGCCGGATGCGGTGGGTTATTGTGTCGAAGACATACATGACGGGAATCGCACGCGGCTCACAGGTCGAAGCCGCAATAGGAGAGGCTGAAGCTCTTGTTGCAGATCGGGAAATTGGAGATCGCCTCGCCGCGAAGCGCCAACGCCAAGCCGATCCAGTTGTGAAACGACGGGTCAACGATCTTGTAGCGCCTGAACTTGCCCTCCGCGCCGGTAAGGGCGACATGGCATACCTCCCCGCGCCAGCCTTCTACCAAGGTCACCGCGAGCGTGTCAGGTTTAAGCGCCCCTTGATCCGAGCGAATATCGCCCTCCACGTGCGCACCCAACTGCTCACGCAGGAACCGGCCGGACCGCTGTAGCTCCAACCAGCGCACCCGCGTGCGCGCAAACACGTCGCCACCCGGCCAGACAGCCACCGGGGCCTGAGCAAGGCGGTACCACCCCGCCGGGTGATCAAAGCGGACGTCGCGCACGATTCCACAGGCCCTAGCCACCGGTCCCACCAGGCCGAGGTCCACTGCCTGCTTCGAAAAGACGACCCCTGTATCCTCAAAACGCGAGCGGACCGAGGAGGCGTCCCACATCCATTCGGCAGCTGCCTCCACCTCGGCGAGCGCACCGACCAGTCGCTCGATGAGCGTCACGACCCGGTCCGGCTCCAAGTCATGGCGACAGCCCCCGGGCCGCACAAGCCCGCGACCAAACCTATTCCCGCAGAGGAGCGCCGTGAGGTTCAGAAAGTCGCCGCGTATCTTCCCGCACGCCGAAGCCGTGGGAAGGAATGCCACATCGTTGGCCAGCGCCCCCAGGTCGCCTGTGTGATTGGCAAGCCTCTCAAGCTCGAGGGCGATCACACGCAGCCATTGCGCCCGCAACGGCACCTCCTCGCCAGCGAGGGCCTCCATCGTCGAGGAATAGGCCGTCGCGTGGCCCACCGTGGTATCCCCGGCCACGACCTCCATCTGACTCATCGTGGCACGGTGCGGCCCACCTATCAGCGCCTCCTCTATGCCCCGGTGCTGGTATCCGAGGGCGATCTCAAGGTGCAGCACCTCTTCGCCCGCGCACTGGAAGCGAAAATGCCCCGGCTCGATTATTCCCGCATGGACGGGCCCCACGGCGACCTCATGAACCTCGCGGCCATCCACCCGAAAGAATTCTCCCGTCGCAGGGGCGGTACCCGCGCTCCTGCGCACGGGCTTAAGCCACGGATGGCCTTCGGGCATCAGGCCATGTTGCTCCCATATCTCGCGCTCGAACATGTGCGCCTGCGGATGGGTTAACGTAAGCGAGGTATAGGCGCCCGTCGACGGCTCGCTTCGCGCGACCGCGAGCGTATTGTCGGCGTCAAACGCGATCAATGAGACCACGCGCGTGGCACCGCCGTCAGTCACGCCGAACCAGGCGCACAGGCGCGCCCCGCGATCGAGCTGCGCCCCGGTCTCACGGACAAGGTCTGGCAACGGCCACTCGGGAACCTCCCTCCAGGGGATGCTGGTGCCGTTGGCAAGGAGAGCGAAGGGCTGTGAAGGGTTCATGGGTTAGGCAGGAGCTGCCCGACAGCCGCGGACCAGGCGTCGACGAGAACATGGGGCGTCGCTAGCCCCAGCCACAACGACAGCCCGAGGAGTATGAGAGGCGGAAGGACCACTCCGGCCCTCTCATTGAGCTGGCTCTTGGCTCTGCTCTCCTTCGTTCGCGCACGCCCGTCGACCGTCGCGAACACCAGGCGCGTCAGGCCAAAGAATGCGAAGAGCAGGCAACCGAGAAACATTCCTGCCGTTCCGGCATGCCCCGTCTCGATGGCCGCCCTTATCACGCGGAGTTCGCTGAAAAACGGGCCGAAAGGCGGGCAGGCCGTCACGGCAAACATGCCGGTGACGAAGATCGCGGCGGAGCGCGGAGTGACCGCGGCCATTCCGCTGACCTCGTCGACCGTGCGCGCACCTGCGGCGCGCCGTATGTTGCCTGCGCTCAGAAAGAGAGCCCCCTTCGTAAGGCTGTTGTTCCACACGTGAAAAAAGGCCGCCCAAATACCCGCGCGCCCCAGGGCCGCGCCTATTACGAGGATCCCCATGTGTTCGACGCTTGAGTAGGCGAGCATCCGCTTGAAGTCGCGGGTGCCCAGGAGGAAAAGCGCCGCAACGAGCATCGAAAAGAGACCGATCACCAGAAGCGTCCGGTCCGCGATCATCCCATCGCCCGAAGCACTCACGACCGCCCGCACGCGGAGGATTGCCGTGAAGGCCACGGTCGTCACGCCTCCAGCGAGCATTGCCCCCACGATGCCAGGGGCCTCGCCATAAGCGTCGGGCTTCCAGGTGTGCATAGGCGCCAGGCCCATCTTTGTGCCGTAGCCGACGAGCAGGAGCACCCACGCGATCAGCACCCATGGGCGAGAGAGCCCCACCCCTTGCGCGACCAGCGCCACAAACGTAAGGTCCCCGTTGCCGCCCCCACGCAGCGATGCATACCCCAGGCAAAAGGAGCCGAGGAGCGACAGCGCGATACCCGTGCCTCCCACCAGAAGATATTTCCACGTCGCCTCGAAGGCTCGAGATGTCCCGTTGAAATGGAGCAACGGTACCGCCGCGAGCGTGACCGCCTCGGTTGTTATCCACAACATGCCGAGGTGCCTGGCCTGGTGGCCCGCACTCAACAGCCCAAGCATGGCCAGCATCAGGGCGACGAACACCCGGTTGGAGCGTTCCGTCCTTATCCGGAGGTACGACACGCCGTACGCCGCGCACGCCAGGAAGAGAATTGAGACCGCAGGCAGCACCGCTCGCGCGATAGGATCAAAGCCGAACCACGCTCCCGGCGTAACGGGAGGCGGGCTCACGAGCAGCCAGAGGGAAAGCGCGGTGTGGAGGCATCCCACCCCAGGAAGGATCAGGGGCCGTGTTCGGTCCCCGCGCCAGATCAGTGCAAGGGCGGCTCCGATGAGCGGAATGGCAATTAGGAGATTCTCCCTCATTCGCGAAGCACGGTCAGCTTACGGGTGTCGAGCGAATCGAACGCCCGTTGGATGCGGTCCACGATGATGCCAATGACGAACACGCCCACCGTCAGATCAAGTAGGATACCCGACTCAACAAGCAGCGGCGTGGAGTGGATGAGCAGAAGACCAAAGAGGTATATTCCGTTCTCCATGATAAGGTAGCCGCACACCTGTGAAATCGCCTTAACCCGCCCTATCAGAAGTATGAGACCCGTGAAGATGGTCGCCATGGCCCCTGGCACCAGCAGCGTTCCCGTGTGCTCGGGCAAGAGCGGCAGCATGCGAGTCACGGCGATCGCCGCAATGGTCCCGCCGGCTCCAAGCAGGAGCGATGGCACAAACCCAATGAAGGGATCGATCTCTCGCTCGATCTTCGCGGTGCGCATTGCCCTGCGCAGCAAACCGGGAATCACGAATCCCTTGACGGAAACGGTCACAACCGCCACGACCGCGACCATCCAGTCAAAGGAGTGCTCCAGCAGTAGCGGCATCACCCCAAGGATCACGCCCTGCACGGACATCGCTCGGATAACGGCGGGCAGTCGGCTGCTGCCAAGGGCCAGGAGGTTCAGGCCGATCGCGAGGCCTATCAGGAGGTTCATCGTCGAACTCATCATGCACCTCCCTTTAGCGCCAGAAGGAGCGCAAACAGGCACAGCAGGAACGACGCCGTCAGAATAAGGGGCACGCGGCGGAAGGCCATTCGCGCGAGCAGCGATTCAACAAGGCCGACGCTCACCGTCACTGCAAGGACCGCGCCCGCCAGCGCCGCGGTTCCCGCGAGTGGGGAGAGCTTTGCGACAGGCAGCACGACCTGGCCAAGGAGCACGGCGAAGAGCAGAAGCTTCATCGAAGCCCCATGGAGAATCACCGCAAATGGGGGGCCGCTGTGGTCGAGGACCATCGCTTCGTGGATCATCGTCAGCTCCAGATGCGTGTTAGGATCGTCGAACGGCACGCGGCAGTTCTCAGCCAACAGGACCCCGAAGAGTCCCGCCGCCAGAAGCATCGCCCCGGAGCCGACTGAAAGCGAAAGCATCTCAACCAGCGTTATATTCCCGGTCTGGACGCTGAGTGCCAATACCGCGGTGATCAGGGCCACCTCAGAGAGCACCGCAAAGCTCACTTCGCGCGCGGCTCCCATCCCTTCGAACGCGCAGCCGGTCTCAAGTGCAGCCCATGTCGTGCAGAATCGCGCCAGCGCAAGCAGGTAGACCAGCAACAGCACATCACCCCGAAAGCTGAGAGCGCTCCCGGCGGGTCCAAGCGGCATCAGCATGGCCGCGCCTACGAGCGCCACCCAGGCCACAGCCGGACCGGCCACAAAGCCGGGAGAAGCCAGGGTGCTCATGACAACGCCCTTCTTCCACAATCGAGCAAGGTCGTAATAGAGCTGGAGGACCGGCGGGCCCCTGCGACCCGCCACCCATGCCTTCACCTTGTTGATAATGCCAGGAAGCAGTGGTGCCAGCAAAAGCCACACAGCCAAACGAGCAATAAATTCTAAGATTAGTGTCATCGCTCCACCCCAATCCACACAAGGATAGCGAGAACCGCGAGTCCGCACAGCAAATACACGAGGTAGAATTGCAGGCGGCCGTGCTGCAGCCGGCGGGTCGCCGTAGATACCCGCAGTATCGCGACGCTCGCAGGTTCTACCACGCGGGTCAGCACGGTATCCGGAAAATCCTCTATCAAGAGGCTGCTCGAGGGGAACGCTCCACGCGGTCGGCGGAAAACTCGGTCGTGACCGAGGAGGCGAGGAAGCCAACCGGCCACTATGCCGCTGAATGAGCCGCCCGTGTATTGCATGCGACCCGTGGGCGCCGCGTAGCCGCAGTCCCACGTCGGAGCCCTTCGGACGCCATTGTTACGCACCTTCTGGAGCAGGAGCACCGCCGCCAGGCAGAGGGCCACGGCAAGGACGATATGCACGGACCCGAGCGTTACGAGCGGCGCGGGTGCAGCCGAAGCGGCCCACGACGGGTGCCATGCATTCACCGCGCGCGAAACCGCCCGCCACAACAGCACGGGCGCGACCCCTACTACCACGCATCCGCCAGCGAGCGCCAACATCGGCGCCAACATCCAGGTCCCGCACTCATGGGCGTCCTCCGACGCCTGGGTGCGGCTGGCTCCGAGAAACACGGTGGAGCCTGCTTTGACAAAAGTGGCGAGCGCGAGGGCGCCGCCCAGCCCAAGGACAATGGCCGCAGGTATCAGCGCCCATGCCGCAGCGCTTCGGCTGGCAGCGGCATCAAATAGGCCCGAGTAGACAAGCCATTCGCTGACAAACCCGTTTAGAGGCGGCAGCCCCGACACCGCGACAGCCCCGAGTGCAAATAACCCGGCTGTCCACGGCATCTTGCGCCAGAGACCGCCGAGCTGCGTCATGTCGCGCTTGCCCGTGGCATGGAGCACAGAACCCGCGCCAAAGAAAAGCAGTGACTTGAACAAACTGTGATTGCAGACATGCAGAAGCGCCCCCGCCAAGACGAGTTGCCCCCAAAGCGCGTCGTCGTGCGTGACTCCGACCAAGGCTCCCCCTAAGCCGATCACGACAATGCCCACGTTCTCGACCGTGCAGTAAGCGAGGAGCCGCTTGATGTCGTTCTGCGCGAAGGCAAACGAAATTCCGAAAAGCGTGCCGCACGCGCCAAGCACCAAGACGATCCAACCCGCAGAGGCCTCGACGGGCAGCCAACCGCTGAACCGCACGATACCGTAGATGCCCATGTTGACGGCAACGCCCGACATAAGCGCCGACACGTGGCTTGGCGCGTTGGCGTGCGCCGAGGGCAACCAAACATGCAGTGGAAACAAGCCCGCCTTCACGCCAAAGCCAAACAACGCGAGCCAGAAAAGGGGCGCCAGGTCCCGTTGCTCACGCATGGGCCCAAGGTCCCAGCTCCCGGTCCGTGCGGCTAGCGATGCGAAAAAGGCGAGAAGGAGCATCGCCCCGGCGTGGGATGCCGCAAGGTAGAGCCAGCCTGCGGACCTCGCGGCAGGCCGCTCACGGTCCAGCGTGATCAGGAAATAGGCGCTCACCGTAAACAGCTCCCAGGCGATGAGAAAATGCAACCCGTTCGACGAAACGAGCACGAGCCCCATGGACAGGAGGAGCACGCTCATCCACAGCCTGCCCATCGGGGCCGAGGAGGCATGCTCACTATCCGACCAGTACCCGCGCGAATAGACCGCGCTGGCGGCTCCCACGACACCAACGAGCACGAGGAATAGCGCGCTCAGTCCGTCTAGCCTGAGGTGGACCGGCTCACCCCCCAGATCAAAACAGCTCCTCCATTCCCAATCGACGGGGACGGAGCCCAAGAGCATGGGCAGAGCGGCCCCAAATTCCGCCAGGGCCGCCGCCAGGATGAGGGCCAACCATAACCGAGGGTGCCTCGGGCCAAGCACGGCACCTGAGACCAGGCTAAGTGCAGCGAGTAGCAGCAGCATCCCCGGCATCACGTGGCATCCCCGCCTACGGCGCCCTGGGCCGAACTATCAGCGGCGGCGGCGGCGCCAAATATTTCTTCATCTGGGGCGCCTTTCATGACCAGCTCCCGGAGCGGGCCCCGCGAAAGGCCGCGGCTAAGGCGTCCGAGAATGTCAAGGTGGGCGCGGGGCGACGGCGCGATGAAAAAAAACAGCCGCGTTAGCGGCACCTCATCTGCATGCGGCTCGGTGAACGTCAGTGGGTCCTTTAGAAGCAGAAGCGCCACCGTCCCGCAGTCGCGGCCCAGCGCTATTCGCGCGCTCGGGTGTGGAAGTGCGATCCCGCCGCCAATGGGGGCGATATTGACCCCGCCCTTGGCACGGAGTCCCTGCACAAGGAACTGCTTGAGTGCCGGTGTGGTGCCATGGAGCCCAGAAACCACCCGGAGCAATACGTCCAGATAATCAGTCGCGGCCACATCACGCCAGATGCCGCCCGCACGCAGCAGCGCGCACAGCGAGATCCCTGTCGCAAAGGCAGGCGCAACCGGAGCGAGAAATCCAGCCTTGGCAGCAAGTCCCCGGACCGCCGCCCACTCGGCGACCTGGGCCCGGTCAAACATCAAGCGGCCACGGTCCGGGGTATGCGGGAGGCCTTCCCTGCGGATCCAGTCTTCAACGACCTTTTCAGAAACTCCAAATGACTCAGCAATCTGGATTAGGTTTAGGTACATTTCCGAAGGGTCGATATTGCCACAACGCAGCCGCGCTAGGCGATCCTCTTTCTGCGTCGATCATTAGCGCCTCATGCTCAGTGGGCGCCTGCGTAAAGCACGAGTGCCCCCAACGCCGCCAGGCCTAGCACGATGTAGAGCAGATAAGCCTGGAGGCGCCCGTGCTGGAGCTTCCGCACGATGTCAGAGATTCTAATGACCACCCCGCCTGCCGGTATTACCACGTGCTCGAGAACGGTCTCGGGCGAATGTTCCTCAAAGCTGGCGCGGACAGGAAAGGGTGTCTCAACCTTCCGCTCGTGCCGTGTCGGGCGGATTATCCATGCAAACCATTCGTTGATGATTCCGGCAAACGAACCGCTCGTGTACTGCATGCGCGCCGTGGGCGCGGCATAGCCGCAGTTCCATGTGGGCCCCCTGAGCAGACCGTTTGCCGTTGCCCGTCGCCATAGAAGCAACACGGCAAACGCGCCAACCACCACCAGCGCAAGATTCGCATAGCCGAGGGTGGCAATCGGCGCAGGCCGGGCAAGGAATGACCAGGCTGGATTCCACTCCGCGGCGGCACGTGCCACTGCGAGGAAGAAGACGGCGGGAAGCAGTCCGATCGCAACACAGCCCGCCGCAAGGAGAATCATCGGCCCGCGCATCGCAATGCCGCACTCGCGGGCGTTTTCGGCGGCTGCGGAGCGTGCCTGGCCAAGGAACACCACGCCGCACACCTTGATGAAGCATGCCAGCGCAAGGGCGCCCGTCATCCCGAGCAGCACAAGGGCAGGAACCGAGGCCAACGCAACATCCCCTGACATGTTTACAGCATCAAAGAGCCCTAGGAAAATAAGCCACTCGCTGACGAAACCGTTGAGCGGTGGAAGCCCGGAAATGGCTGCAGCCCCCAGCGCAAAGAGTGCGGTGGTCCAAGGCATCGCGCGCCACAAGCCCCCGAGGCGGCTCATCTCACGGGTGCGCGTCGAGTGAAGGACCGATCCGGCGCCCAGGAACAATAGCGACTTGAACAATCCATGATTCCAGACGTGTAGGAGGCCGCCCGCCAGTGCCAGAAGGCCCCAGGCTGCGTTGCCGTGCTCCACCGCCACGAGCGCAAAGCCCAATCCAATGAGAATGATGCCGATGTTCTCGACGCTATGGTAGGCAAGCAGACGCTTCAGGTCGTGCTGGCCAAGCGCGAAAGCCACTCCCAGAACTGCGCTGACGACCCCTAGCACGGCAACCACCCATCCCGCGCCCTCGGGCACAGGCATCCAGCCGGTGAAACGCACTAGCCCATAGATACCCACTTTGATCGTGACTCCCGACATGATCGCGGAGACGTGGCTCGGGGCATTTGCATGGGCTGATGGCAGCCAGATATGAAGGGGAAAGATACCGGCCTTCACGCCGAACCCAAAGAGCGCGAGCCAGAAGAGCGGGGCCAGCTCCGGATGGCCGTGCATGGGGCCCAAATCCCAGGCCCCGGTACTTGCCGCAATCGCAGCAAAATAGGCAAAAAGGCTGAGCGTGGCCGCATGCGATGCCCCGAGATAAAGCCAGCCAGCGGCTCGCACCTCGCTCTTCCGGCGATCAAGGGTGATCAGAAAAAAACTGCTGACCGTCAGGAGCTCCCAGGCGATCAGGAAATGCAGCCCATTGGAGGACAAAAGCACCGCGCCGACACTCATTATCAAAACGCTCCACCATACCCGACCCGCTCGAGCCGAGCGCGGGTGGGCCCTGTCAGGCCAATATTCGCTCGAATAGACGGCACCGGCTCCGCCCACGACGCAGAGCAGCGAAAGGAACAATGAGCTGATGGAGTCGAGCCTCAGGTGAAACGGTTCCCCCCCGATCCGGAATGCGCTGTGCCACTCCCATTCGGGGCCGCCGGAGAGAACCCAGATCGACGCCACCAGCGCGGCGGCCACGCCGGTCACCGTCGAAGCAAGCCACAGGCGCGGCGAAAAGCGCCCCGAAAGGGCCCCGGTGACGACCCCGATCGCAGCAACCCAGAGCAGGTGTCCGGCGGTCATGGGTTATGTGCCCCGGGGATGGGCACAGCACCCTTGATTTTGCACAAGAAGAGTCTTCCTTGCTCGTGCAGGCCGCACATTTTGTACCGCTTTAGCCACTCCTACCGTAATACCGAGTATATCGTGAGGCTCAAGCAACTCGTTGACCTGATCCATCTGGGGGGAAACCCAACGGCGCCGAGGTCGCGTGATAATTTTTGAAGGGCTTTGCGCGGAGTTGGTGTTATGCAGGGCGCACACCCCTTTTATATCGATTTGAACACGCCCACCCCACCCGATCCGCTCGACCCCCTGCTTGACCGCTGGGATGGGCCCGGCGGGACCGACACGAACCTATCCCCGGAGGTCTGGCGGCGGATTGCGCTCGAGGAGCGGGGTCGCGGAGGCTTCGCACGCTTTTGGACAGAAATAGATGCGTGGCTATCAAGACCCCCTTTTGCGGCACTTTTCGTCACATGCTGTGCCCTGCTTGGTCTCTTCCTCGCCGAGGTACGCGTCAATCGCCAGCAGCGCGAGCAGAGCGCCCTTCTTGCGCGCAGCTACCTCCAGCTCATCGATCCGCTGCTAAAGACCGAGCCGGTCGCGAAGGTCCCATGAAACGTGGCACCCTCATCCTTTTGCTGGGTCTAGTGGTCGGCGTCGCAACCCACCACCTCTCCCTAGCTCTCCACCACCCCTACGACCCGGGAACCCTGGATGGGCAGCTCGCCTGGATGAAGTCCGAGCTGCGGCTAAGCGATGCCCAGTTCAACCGTATCCGGGAGCTGCATCAGGCCTCGAGCCCACGCTTGCGCTCCCTCGCCTCGCAGGTCGCCCAGATGCAGGTTGAATTCGTCGCCTTCGAGAACACTCGGCGCACTTCCGACAAGGTTGATTTCATCGAGTTTGCCCAGTTCGTGGAGGTTCGGCGCAACATCAGCCGCCAGTGCCTAGACTCAACCCGCAGCCTCGTGATGGCCGCCGCGAGCGAGATGAACCCGGCGCAGCGTGAGCACTATTTCGGAATTGTCGCCGCAGCAGAGCCGCAAGCCCGCCCCCTGACCAACTGAAGCGCAGCCCCGCGCGTCGTGTCCAAAGACCCCGCCACCGATCGCGATAACCTGCTCGACCTACAGCAGGGAGAGGCGGCGGCGCTCAATAGACTGATCGCCCGTTGGCAGCGGCCGCTGTTTTCGTTTGCCTACCGCTACGTCCAGAACTCGGCGGATGCACAGGACCTTGTCGCGGATACGTTTGTCCGCCTTTACCAGAGGAGGACGCAGCTGCGGCCCGACACGAACCTTCCGGCGTGGTTGTTCACTGCGCTCTCCAACCTCTGCCATAACCTCCATCGCTGGAAGCAGCGCCATCCCACGGTCTCCTTGAACGCCCCGGCGGGACCGGGCCCCTCGGGCAGGTCTGCGGAGCTGGCGCTCGACCCGGCGACCGGCGAAGACGGCCCGGATGCATCCCTGGCACGCGACGAATCGGTCGAAGCCCTAAAGGCCGCGGTCGACTCCCTGCCGCACGACCTGAAGATCACGGTGCTCCTCCATCACTATGAGCACCTTTCCTACCGGGAAATCGCTTCGGTGGTCGGATGCTCGGAGCGCGGGGTCGAGACCCGGCTTTATCGGGCCCGCCAGCTCCTGAAAAAGGAACTCGCGAGGTTCATCGGAGAGACCTCCAACTGCTAGACCCCAGGGGCCTACTGCGGCTTAGCGGGCTTAAAATCGAAGTCCTGCTGCGCGCGGACGAGCACCGGCCGGCCCTTGCACATTGGCGGCTCGAACTCCCACTGTGTAACCGTCGTAACGGCTATACCCGAGAGTTCCTCATTGGCCATGTCGGTTTCCCGGCTTACCGAGGGCATCCGCACGTGACCCTGCTCGTCAATGTAGAACTCGACCGAGACATGGCCTCCGCGGCTGCTGCGCGCCACCTGGTTCGGGTATATGGGGTTCACGATCTTTTTCGGCGTCGGGATGCGGTCGAGCTGTGCCAACGTGCACGCGCTGTAGGTCATGGAATTAGGGGCAATCTTGAAGCGGAGAAGCTCCGCGTAGGTGAGCGGCGTCATGCTCACGACGACCACGCCCTCCACCTCGAAGTTGAACGTTAGGTCCACCTTTGAGTTGCGCGGCGCCCCACGGACTCGGGCAGGCTCAAAGGTCCACTTCTTTAGGGATTTAAGGGCAGTCTCAGCGAAGGCAGGGTGCGTGTACGCCGTCACGAGGAAGTCGGTCATCTTGCCTTCGTCATCTACGGCGACTGCGATGCTGGCGACACCGCTCTTGATGCCCGCCATGACAAGATTCCTGGGGAACACGGGGGAGTCCGTCTGGTTAATCTTGATCGGCTCGTATTCCGCGGACGCTCCGTGCACCGCCAGCGGGAGTGCGCCGCAAAGCACCGCGGCCTGGAAAATGAGGATTTTTGAAAGGTTCATTGGCAGATCTGTTGTGCCGGGTATAACACCGGAGACCGGCGGTTCCCTTCACAACGCCCGTTATCCTACATGGCAGCGGCCAAAGGCCCCGATCAACCGCCCTGTTTCGAGATCAGGGATGGCGCCCCGCCAGTCCCGGCTCCACAAGCGAGCGTTTCTGGTGGCTCCAGTGCCAGGAATCGGGATCGGACCACCGGCCCACCTTGAGCGTCACATCGATCTCGTCGCCCTCCTTTAATTCATCTCGCTCGGTCCTCAGTATGCGGAATCCCCAGTGTGGCGCACGTTGGCTATCGAGTGGGCTGGAGCTGAGGGAAATGCCCTCGCCCGCCATTGCCCGGAAGAACACAGCATAGCCGTCCAATCGGCCCGGGTTAATCACCCTGCGCGTGAAGGACACCTTCCTGGGCATGGCGTCCTCGTTGATCGTGAGCAGGTCCACGCGGAGAACAGGCTCGGGCTCGCCGAGAAAGTGCTCGACCAGGTTCAGGTCGCTGCTGGCAAGATTGTAATACCTTGGCTCCTGGGGACGGCTCCCCGAGAGGCACGCGTAGTCGTAGCCATGCACCTTGAGCTCCCAGATAAAGGGGACGACCCGGTCGTCCCTCACCTTGATTGGCTCACAATAAAGCTCGAAGAGGCTTGGCAGGATCAGTCCGCCCGGCCTTAACAGGCGGTCCCGAAGGTCGGCCACATTGGCCACCATGCCCTCATCAAAGAGGCAGTCTCCCATCTGCTCGTGGAGGATCACGTCCAGGGGCTCGTCGACCTTGAACTTGCTGCTATGCATTGAGATGAATTCGACATTGCTCACTTGGTTGGCCTGCGCCAGCTGCCGCGCCTGAGTAAGAATCTCCGAATGGTCGACTGCGTAGACGTGCGCAGCACCGCGGCGGGCCGCTAGCGCAGCGAGTATCCCCGTGCCCGTGCCAAGGTCCACGACCCTATCGCCAGGCTGTATGTGGCGTTCAATGGCCGCCTTGTAGAAGGCCATGCGCTGCTTGTCCGCAAGCATCCGCTCCTGCTCGTGGAAATCGGCAAACATCCGTCCATTGTGCGCCCTCCGGCCCGCCTCTATCGAGGACTCCCCCCTTGCATAGAACCAAGCTGAGAGGCGCGGCCGCTCCTCAAGCCAGCGTCCCCAGCGCGCCCAAACGCCCCTCAAGGCCGAGAAAAACCGAACGCTGGCCTGCTGGGGGGTTAGGTACGACATGAGTTGAGGGGCCCCTGTGTGACCCGCAGCGGAAAGGCTGCGCCCCCCGAACCCAAAGTGCAACCGGAAGGATGGCGTGAGCCTAAGCCCTTCCGTTTACCCGGCACCTCAGCACCTTACTTCCTTGGCTCCTCAACCTCTCCGAAAGACTTCATCTCACCAATATTGACCTTCCCCCCAAGCACTCGCGTCCTGAGCAGACCGTTGGTAGGCTGCCCAAAATATTGCGAAGCATACCTCGCCATTACCGGGAGGGCCTTATCGAACTCGTTACGGCGTTCGCTGATACTGAACCGCGTCTCCCAGAGGAGCTTATGCTTTTTCTCCTTCCACATGAGCTGGAAATCATAGGCCATCAAGACGACGAAATATCGGTTTTCCTCGATCTCCGACTCGACGTCCGTCCTGTCCACGTTGAACGCCGTTCCCCGGACGTAGTGCCCATACTCGGTCCCAATGAACCCAGCCGAGTCATAGCCCAGCATCATTGCGTTACGGAAGTCGGTGATGTCCCGGTTGTGATTCACCATGTTCAGCACGTGGAGCGCGTTCGAGACGTCCGAAAGCTGATCGTCTCGGAGCCCGGTGGTGGAGCCTGAGCCTATCCCCCGGAATCCGATTCCCATGTTCGTGGAGGAGGTCATTGACACGGCATTGGCTGCGCTAAGCGCGCTGCTGATGCTGCTCTGGATTCCACTCAGATTGGAGTCGGCCACCGAGCTGCCGACCGAAGGCGAAACATAGGTCATGCCCCAGTAGACCATGATGAGGAGCTTAGTCGCCCTTGGATCCCTCGCCGGGAGGTAGTTTCGGCTGGCCAAAGGCGCCGCAATCACCCGCGCCACCTTATCAAAATTGAGCTTATTGAGGGACTCGTCGCTGATCTGGCCGGCCCATTCCCCTCCCTGCCCGAACGCGTAGTACTCCGGCTGGAAGGTGCCATCCGGCAGTGCCACCCGGATGTAGTCGCTACTCACTTTGCCCGACACGGCTGTCACCCCGTCTACGCCCGCCTCCGCGCAGGCGGAGGGCGAGGCAGCTAATGTGGCGGCGCCCACACAAAGGACTCCAACCGCCGACCTGAGCTTAAGCGGGGTATTCATAGGGATCTTTTACGTCATCCGTTTCCAAATGGATGCGCACCGCGCGTTCGATAGACCAACGACGCGGGCGACAGCGATATATTAAGCCTTTTCATTGGAAGAATACAATCCTCGCTCGCTCCACCCAATGGCGCCAAGGGCATCCCAAACCCTCCCCACGTGCCCGGCCCGTCACCCCTTATCTCGATTGATCTCGAGCAGAATGTTCTCAATGCAGCCGAGAATGTCGGCCCGCCCAACCCGGGATTTTGATGAGCTTGTGAATATCAGGGGCAAGTCGGAGCGCCAACCACCCATGGTCTTCTTGAAGGTCTCCACCGCGTCCTTGAGCTTCGAGGCCGACAATTTGTCCGTCTTTGTGAAAATAAGGGCATACGCCACCCCTTCCCCCTCAAGCCATTGAAGGAGTCCGAGATCAATCGGTTGAGGAGGGAGCCGCGAATCGATGAGCACGAACACGCACCGGAGATTCCGTCGACCAGAGAGGAATCCAGCGACGGCGTCGTTAAACTCAATGCGGCGCTGCTTCGCCACCGCCGCAAATCCGTAGCCCGGCAGGTCGACGAGGCACCAGGTTCCGTTGATGACAAAAAAATTTATGAGCTGGGTCTTACCCGGAGCATCGGAGACCTTGGCGAGTTCGCGGCGCTCGGTAAGCAGGTTCACCAACGAGGATTTCCCAACGTTTGAACGCCCAATAAAGGCGAACTCGGGCAAGGCCCATTGGGGACACGATCGCAGGTCCGGCGCACTGACCTCGAATTCGGCAGATTTGATCTTCATGGAGAGGGGCTACGGATTCAAGGGCTAGCCGGGACGAACCTAGCGATGGCCTTAAGGCAGAGCGTCTCTCCACGCATAAAATTTCTGCAGGTTATTGGACGTCGCTCGTAGATCCTGCAGAGTTTGGTGTCAGGATCCAGAGCCACGCAGGCGCCGTCGCCACGTTGGTCCATGCATCGGATCCCGGAGTGTTCCACAACGAGGTCATCGGGTATATCGTCGTCGCCTGGCATGAGTTCGACCACAAGGTGGCAGCAGCCCCCGCAGCCGGCGCAGGCGGGAACGTGATCGAAGGCGTTTTGCATAGGGAGTCAGCGGACTATACACAGAACGGCACCCGCGGCGATTCTCCGTATTGGCCGGCCTTTTTGGGTGCGCCTTTTCCAACGGCGCGTGGCCTGCCCATCTGTCAAATCCTGGCTCTGTTTGAAGGCCACATCAAAGTGGCGGGGAGGGAGGGATTCGAACGCCTCCTTCCGCTCGAAGCTAAGTCGCTTAATTAGCGCGGACTTAGTTGAGGGTTAACGTTTTCTAACACGCAGATAAGAGCAGGTAGTATTAACGAGGTGAAGCTAAAAACCGATTTTTTGGCAACCTTCTGGCAACCTAACCTGCTCACGTCGCGCATTCGTTGGCGCGATTATCACCATTTCACAGCGTGCCGTGTGAAACCTAAAAACCAAAAAAAAGAAGTATCGGAAATGTGAACACTGCGGCCGGCGTTTTTGCGCCGACCCACGGGTGCGCAAGCGCCAGCGCTATTGCTCGCGGCCCACCTGCATCAAGGCCAGCCGGGGTGCAGCCCAAAAGAAATGGCTCCGCAAGGCCGCGAACCGGGACCATTTCAAGGGTAGTGTGAACCATCTCCGGGTGCAGGATTGGCGGACCACAAACCCCGGTTACTGGCGGAAAAAGACCCGCCTTGGCCGGTATATTCTGCGAGGCAAGCTTGCCGAGACAGTGCGGGAGTTTGCGTTACAAGATATGATTGACGCGCAATTTCTCCTCCTAGCAGGCCTCGTATCTCATCTCACCGGCGTTGCGTTACAAGATGAGATAGCCTCGGAGATTCGCCGGCTTATCCTTCTGGGGCATGGTATCCTTAACGAGAGTGCCCAAGCGCCTGCTGCGTCCCGCGAAAGCGGGCAAAGACCGTAAGCACGGCGGGTGACCGGGCGTTCTCAAATGGACGCCCAGACCCAGTTACCACTGCCGCCCGCGACCGGGCACAACCTAATCCCGGTCGCGGCTTACGTGCGAATGTCCACGGAGCACCAGCAGTATTCGACGGAGAACCAACTCGACCGGGTGAAGGAATACGCCGCCCGGCGCGGGATGGAGATTGTCCGGGTGTTCGCCGACGAGGGCAAAAGCGGACTCAGCATGAAGGGCCGCGATAGCCTGCGCCGGATGATCGCGGAGGTGGAGACCGGTAAAACCGAATTTATGGCCATCCTGGCCTACGATGTCAGCCGATGGGGTCGGTTTCAGGATGCCGACGAGAGCGGTTATTATGAATACATCTGTAAGCGGGCCGGCATCGCCGTCCACTATTGCGCGGAGCAGTTTGAAAACGACGGCAGCCCGACATCGAACATCATCAAGAGCGTCAAACGCTCGATGGCCGGCGAATACAGCCGGGAGCTTTCAACGAAGGTCTTTCAGGGAGCCTGCCGGTTGATCCAAATGGGATTCAAACAGGGCGGCGCTGCCGGGTTCGGGTTGCGCCGGATGCTCATTGACCAAGCCGGCCAGCCGAAAGGCGCGCTCAAGATTGGCGAGCAAAAGAGCCTCCAGACCGACCGGGTGGTGCTGGTGCCGGGTCCGGAAGAAGAGCAGGAAATCGTCCGTGGAATCTACCGGGCGTTTCTCGACGGGAAAACCGAACGTGAAATCGCGGATGCCCTCAATGAGAAGAAAATCCTCACCGACCTCGGCCGGGCATGGACTCGCGGCACCATCCATCAAATCCTCACCAACGAGAAATACATCGGCAACAGCGTCTATCACCGCACTTCATTCAAATTGAAGCGCAAGCACATCCTGAATCCTCCCGAGATGTGGATTCGGTCGGACAAGGCATTCCCGGCGGTAGTCGATCCGGCGCTATTCGCGCAGGCGCAGGTCGCGATCCTGGCACGGGCCAAACGGTATTCCGACGAGGAGATGCTTACCGCATTGAAGGACCTATGGACACGACACGGGCGGGTTTCAGGACTGTTGATCGACGAGCAGGACAGTATGCCGTCTAGCGCCGCGTTTCGGCACCGCTTTGGCAGTCTCGTTCGGGCCTACCAGTTGGTCGGCTATACACCCCGGACGGATTACTCCTTTTTGGAGATCAACCGTTACCTCCGGGGCCGGCACCCGGAGATCGTGCAGGAAGTCATCACTCGGCTTGCCGGGATCGGCGTCTCAGTCGAGCGCGACCCCAAGACCGAATTGCTCGTTCTGGATCACGAGCTGACGGTTTCGCTGGTGCTGTCCCGCTGTTTGCGCACGGACGCCGGTTCTTCCCGCTGGATGCTTCGTTTTGAAGAAGGCCTCAAGCCGGACCTAACGATTGCCGTTCGCATGGATGAGACCAACGAGGGCATCAAGGATTACTACCTTCTCCCAGCGATTGACCTGACCGAGGCCAAGATGCGATTGGGAGAAAACAATCATGCCATGCTCGATGCGTATCGCTTCGATGATTTGGAATTTTTCTTCGAGATGGCCGAAAGGATTTCAGTGGAGGATGCCGCATGAAGGAGGCCGACGAATCAAAGGTCCGACTGATTCCAGTGGATAAAATCCGGGTTGTGAACCCACGGGCACGGGACCCGAAGAAGTTCGAGAAGATCGTGGAAAACATCGCCGCGCTCGGGCTTAAAAAACCCATCACTGTGACCGCAGGCACCCCCGGTGACGGCGGTTCTGAAATGTTCGACCTCGTGTGTGGCCAGGGGCGGCTGGAGGCGTTCAAGGCGCTCGGTCAAACGGAGATTCCCGCCCTTGTGCGCGGCCTTTCCAAAACAGACGGCCTGCTCGCCAGCCTGATCGAAAACATCGCCCGCCGGCGGGTGCGCACTCTGGATCAGGTGAAAATGATCCAGTGGATGAAAGAACAAGGACACAGTTACGGCGACATCGCCGCCCGCACTGGCCTCGGCGAGGAATACGTGAAGGACATCCTAAACTTGCTCCGCACTGGGGAGGAACGGCTTTTGGAGGCGGTGCTTCACGGTAAGATTCCGATCACGATTGCCATTGGTATTGCCGGGACATCGGACGAACAGTCCCAGCGCCTCCTTGTAGAAACCTATGACCGGGGCGACCTGAACCAGAAAACGCTATCGGCCTTCAAGCGGATCGTCGATCAGCGCCGATATTTTGGAAAAGGTTACGGCCCGCGCAAGAGTCGCGGTCCCGGTCGCACCACGGCCGAAAGTCTGGTCAGAGCCTATAAATTGGAGAGCCAGCGCCAGAAAATCATGGTGAAGAAGGCCAAGCTTTGTGAGGTGCGCCTATTGTCCGTGTCGGCGGCGGTCACGGTGCTGGTAGCGGACGAGGATTACGTGAACCTGCTCCGGGCCGAGGACCTGGGCACCATGCCAAAATTCTTGGCAGAACGCGCGAGGCAGGCGCGATGAAGACCGTAGTCCGTGCGGCCTTTGATCTCGCCGGGGTCACGCTGCCACTCACCTCCATCCATCCTATCCGGCAAGTTAAGCCGACCGACCACGCGTTCGGCAAATACAAGGCCGTGGTGTCCTCAATCCGTGAGGTGGGCGTGATTGAACCGCTGATCGTGCATCCGCAGCGAGGCTCACGCAGCACCTACCTGCTGCTCGATGGTCACATGCGGCTCAAGGCCCTCCAGGAGCTGGGCCGCACCGAGGCATTCTGTTTGATAGCCAAGGACGACGATGCCTTTACCTACAATGACAAGGTCAGTCGCCTGTCACTAATTCAGGAGCACGCCATGATCGTGAGGGCCATCGACCAGGGCGTCACGGCCGACCAGATTGCGAAGGCACTGAGCCTCGACATCGCCAAGGTCAGATCGAGTCTCAACCTGCTCGACGGCATTGATGCCGACGCGGTCGAGCTTTTGAAGGATAAGCCGATCACCGCCTCGTCGTTGAGGCTATACCGCAAGGCGAAGCCCATGCGTCAGGTCGATATGGCCCACCTCATGGTCAGCGGAAACAACTACACCTGGGCGTATGCCGAGGCGCTCATCATCGGGACCCCAGCCGACCAGCTCGTCGGCAGCGCCAAGCGGAAAGAAACTCACGGCATATCCGAGGAAGAAATCTCCCGGATGGAGAAAGAAATGGAGGTGTTGGAACGGGACTACCGACTTTATCAGGACCAGTTCGGCGAAAATTCGCTGCACCTGAACACGATCCAGCGCTACATCAAACGCCTGCTCGAAAACACCAAGATCAAGCGATTTCTCGGCACCCGCTATCCAGAATTATTGGAGGAGTTTCAGGAGTTGGCGGCAATTGAGGCACTGTAACCCGTCCCCCTCTTCCATCCGGGAATACGCACACTTTCAGTCCAACGGGTTGGCGCCCAGAAGCCGTAACGTCCAAAGCCGCCAGAGGCGAATATGGGCACGATGCCGTGAGGCTTGGTGAAATATCGTTCTTTTTGGGGCAAGTCGCCACACCGGATACGCAGAGGCACCGTGCCCAGTGTCGCACGGCCGAGTTACACGACGGGAAATCACCTCCGCGCTTGCCGCCTAGCCTGTGGTTCGCTGTTCTAACTGGCACCCGTGGCTGACTGGAATATGAGTGAATCCAAGACCCGCGCTCTGCTGATTGATCCTCAGCTGGAGCGGGCCGACTGGAAGTTGGGCGACCGGACCCAGGTTTTACGCGAAATTCCTGTTGATGGCTATAATGCCGAACCTTGGAACGGCGTTACTGACTATTGCCTGTATAATACCGACGGCACGGTGCTCGCTATCGTTGAGGCAAAGCGTTGCAGCCGAAATCCACGGGAAGCAGACGAGCAGCTCCGCCATTACATTACTGAGATCGCAAAGCGGCAGGCTTACGCGCCCTTTGGTTTCATGGGTAACGGTCGGGATACTTTCTTCTGGGAAATTGGGGAAGCCAACCCGCGTCCGGTTGCGGGCTATTTTTCTCGCGAGGATTTGCAGCGCCTACTCTTTCTGCGCCAGAACCAGAAGCCCCTTGTAAGTGTCCCCATCAACACGAACATTGTTGAGCGTCCCTACCAGATGGAGGCGATCCGGCGTGTCGGCGAGGCCTTCATCGCCAAGAAACGCCGAGCCCTCCTAGTCATGGCTACCGGCACGGGCAAGACGCGCACGACGATGGCTCTTATCGATGTCTTCCTTCGAGCCAATCAGGCCCGCAACGTCCTTTTCCTCGCCGACCGCGACGCACTAGTCGATCAGGCGCTCTCGGACGGCTTCAAGGCCCATCTGCCCAGCGAGCCTCGCGACCGAATTTACACGCACACAGTAGATAAATCGAAACGCCTCTTTGTCGCCACCGAGCAGACCCTGAGTCTTTGCTTCGAGAAATTCAGCCCGGGCTTCTTCGACCTAATCATCTTCGACGAGGCCCACCGCTCCATTTTCAAGCGCTTCACCGAGGTCATCGAATATTTCGATGCCCGCATGATCGGCCTCACCGCAACACCCGCCAGCTTCATTGATCGCGACACATTTCGAGTCTTCAACTGCGAAGGAAGCCTTCCTACCTTTCTCTACGAATATCAACAGGCCGTGAAGGACGGCTACCTAGTTGATTTCAGCCTATATCAGGCGCAGACCGGCTTTCAACGTCGCGGAATTAAGGGTGTCGATCTCTCAGAGGAAGACCGCAACGCCCTTATGGAGCAGGGGCTCGACCCCGACGCCCTTGACTACAGCGGCACCGAAATCGAGATCGAGATTAGCAACCGCGACACACTCCGCCGGCAGTGGGAGGAAATCATGGACGTTTGCCTGAAAGACCAGTCCGGTCAGCTTCCCGGCAAGACCATCGTCTTTGGCATGACGAAGGCCCACGCCGCTCGCATCTGCGAGGTATTTGAGGAGATGTATCCCCAGCATGTCGGATTGGCCCAGGTAATCACCTCCACCACCGAGCGAGTGCGCGATGGCAGCTATGGCGACGGCCTCATCACGAAATTCAAGAAAAACAGCCTGCCGCGCTTCGCCATTTCCGTGGACATGCTCGACACCGGCGTGGACATCCCCGAGGTCGTCAATCTCGTCTTCATGAAGCCGGTGCAGTCGCGCATCAAGCTCTGGCAGATGGTGGGCCGTGGCACTCGCAACCAGGCCGCCTGTCGTTTTTACGACCGCCTGCCAGACGGAAAAAAGACCGAATTCAAGATCATCGATTTCTGGCAAAACGATTTTAACAAACAGGCGGATGACAAAGTGCCTACCGAGGTGCCAGTGCTCGTCAGTATCTTCAACACCCGTCTGAAGATTCTTGACCGCCACCTGCCGGACCAAGCGGCGGACCCTGCTGCGCAGGCCATCAGCGATCTCCGGGCCATGCTCCAGCGCATCCCGCAGGACTCATTTCCGGTGCGCAAGGTTTGGATGGAGATAGAACGCGCATGGTCTGATGATTTTTGGCAGCATCTCACACCCGCCAAACTGGAATTTCTGCGCCTCAAGGTCGGCCCATTGCTCCGATTTGCCGCCAACGTGGATGTGGCCACCGAGACCTTCACCAGCAAGGTCGAGCGGTTGAAGCTCCAGCTTCTCCATCGCAGCCCGTCACCCGATCTCCTCCAATCTATCGCGGAGGATGTTAGCCTCCTGCCGGATGTAGCGGAGCGCGTGCAGACCCAGCCCAGTGCCAAGCTCGCTCTTTCCAAAGACCTCGCCATCGCCACACCTGCGCAGCTTACACAGCTCATCAAAGACCTCGCTCCGCAGATGAGATTTCGGCGCAACCGGCCGAGCGCGTTCCTCTCCATCGACCTCCCGGATTTCATTGAGGCACGCGGGCTCATTTCCATCGGCGAAGGCGGCAAGCAAGTCTTTGTCGAAGAATACAAGCAGCGCATCGAAAGCCGCATCCTTGCTCTGGCTGAGTCCGAGCCGGCGTTAGCCGCCCTGCGCGAGGGCCGCATTGTCACCGAGGAACAGCTTATCGGACTGGAGCGCACACTCCATCGCGAATTGGGCGGCACCGACCTTGATCTCAACTCCACTAACATTCGCCGGGCATATGGGCTAAAAGTGGATAACTTTCTCGGCTTTCTCCGCCACGTGCTGGCGCTCGACGCTATCCCGGATTATGGGCAGGTTGTCCGTCACGCCTTCGAGCGCCACATCGCTGCGCACGGCTACAACGCGGATCAAATCCGTTTTCTCCGAGCAGTGCAGGAAATCTTCCTCCGAAAGCGCAGCCTGCAGGAAGCGGATCTTTATGACCCGCCGCTCACAATCTTTGGCGACGCAGCCGTCGAGCGCTACTTTACGGCGACCGAAATCAGTGAATTACTGAAGCTCGCTTCCGACCTCGCGGCCTAAACCATGACTTCCGCGAAATCAGCTATCCCGCGCTACAATAGCATTCACCGGCAGCAGCTCTTTCACTGGATTGGACGCCACATCGATTCGGCTGATGGAAAAAACCCTCTGCAGCGAACCAAGCAGCGCGAGGCATACGTCAAGTGCCTGCGTGACGCGTTAGAGAAGGGGATCTGGCTAAAGGTGCCACAAAAACCAGACCAACTAGGTGATGGTAGCATTATCAAGGTTACCCGTCCAATTGCTTGTTTTACCGAATGGTCACTCGGGCAAAGTTTGCCGCACACAACGGAATATGGACGCCTCGGCTTGGGCTTCGCCAAGAAGTTTATCCTATCTCGCGGGGGACAACCTGTGACTTATGTGCAGGACGCACAAAAAAATGCGCCGTATTCTGCAGCTCTGTTGACGATCGGTCGCCTGCTTAAAGATGAACGTGGTGGCATTCCAACTAAATTACGAGTGCAGCTGGCGGAGCATTTCGAGTTTATCAGTCACTTTGCGAAGCGTATTCAAGCACCAGCACTCGTTATTACTTCTAAGAAAAAACTAACGATCCCAAAAAGAAAGGACGGTATTGATCGACTGCTTCATGCAGCGCTCACGATTGGAATCGTGAAAATGAAGGAAGCTATGGCTCAGGAAAAAGCGTTCGTTCGCAAATTCGGGAGATTTCTTCACTACCTAGAAGAGCGGGAATGGCGCATCGTTTACGACTTGTCTCTAGAAAAGTATTTTGAATCGGGACCAGGGGCTCCGAATGGCCCTGAATACTATCTTCAGTTCGAACCAGGAGCGGAACTCTTCACGGTCGTTCTGCCCGATAACCAAACGGTGAACTTGGCCATGCAAGATCCTTTTATTCGAAAGAATCTGTTTCCGAAGGACGCACCGCATGTAACGCTTTTGTCTCTCCAAGACATAGGTACTTTCTAAATCTTCACATGCTCACCAACACCACTCTCCGATCCCAAGTAGAAGCCCTCTGGGACAAGCTCTGGTCTGGCGGCCTTTCCAATCCCCTAGACGCCATTGAACAGCTTTCCTTCCTCCTTTTTCTGAAACGTCTCGACGAATTAGAGGACGCGGCCATCCGCCAGTCCCAGCGCCGGGGCGTCAAGCACAAGTCCATCTTCCCGCCCGGAAAGGACGGTCAGCAACTCCGCTGGTCCTACTGGTCGGCACTCAGCGGCGCAGATGCCCTGAGGCAAATCAAGGAGAGGGTCTTCCCTTGGGTGAAGACCCTCGGTGGCGACGGCGGCTCTTTCGCCGCGCAAATGGAAAATGCCGAGTTCAAGATCAATAAGCCCGCCCTTCTCATTGAAGCCTGCCGCGCCATCGATGCCATGCAGGTCTCCGGGCAGAGCCAGGACGTGCAGGGCGATCTCTACGAATATCTCCTCAGCAAGCTCAACACTGCCGGCACCAACGGCCAGTTCCGCACGCCCCGCCACATCATCCGACTGATGGTGCGGATGGTCGATCCCCGGCCCCGTGAGCGCATCGTTGATCCGGCAGCCGGCACCTGCGGTTTTCTTGTCAACGCCTGGCAGCACATCCTCGAAACTCAAACCGACCCGCGCGACATTACCCACGACGAGGAAGGCTATCCGCACGGTCTTACAGGCGCACGCCTTGACCCCGCCGACTGGAAGCTTTTCCAAAAACAGGGCCTGACCGGTTTCGATTCCGACTCCGGCGGAGCCATGCTGCGCATCGGCAGCATGAACCTCATGCTCCACGGCATCGCCGCCCCCAACTTCCGCTACACCGACACGCTCTCCAAAGCTTTCAATGACGAGCGCGCCTACGATGTCGTCCTCGCAAATCCGCCCTTCAAGGGTGCGATTGATGCCGCAGACGTAAATCCTTCGCTCCCGGCCAAGGGCAAGAAGACCGAGATTCTTTTTCTCCATCTTTTCTTGCGCCTCCTCGACAACGGCGGACGCGCCGCCGTCATTGTTCCTGACGGTGTGCTCTTCGGCTCGTCTAACGCCCACGTCGAGATTCGCCAGAAAATCATCGAGGAGAACCAGCTCATAGCTGTCATCTCCATGCCTTCCGGGGTATTCCGTCCATACGCTGGAGTCTCCACTGCCATTTTGATATTCACCAAGGGTGGCACTACGGAACGGATCTGGTTCTACGACATGGAGCACGATGGCTTCTCTCTCGACGACAAGCGCCAACCAACGCCCGGCGAAAATGACCTCCCTGATGCACTCGCCTGCTGGCAGCACCGTCGCGACTCAAAGTTTCAGCAGAAACGCACCCAACGCCTCGCCGACCTGAAGAAGCAGACCGCTCCATTCAAGATCGAACGTCTTAAGCATCTCGAAATTGTCCATCGCCTGAAATACGAGTCCGTCATTGCCACGGGCAAACAGGCTGACATCGCTGGCAAGGCTTTGGAGAAAGCAGAGGCGCAACTCACCGCGCTCCAAGCAAAAATCTTACCTCTTCAAGCCGAAATTAATCAGCTCGGCCGGCAGTTCTGGGTGAGTCGAGAGCAGGTCAAGGCCCAAGACTACGATCTCTCTGCGAATCTCTACCGCCAGGTAGAGCAAGACGAAGTGTTTTACGAAAAACCGGCCGTCACGCTCGACCGCCTACGGAAACTCGAAGCTGCTGCGACTGCTGAGGTCGCGACGCTCGAAAATCTCATCGCCAAAACGTGAGCGTGCGCGATGTTTCTCTAGGCGAGTTGGTCACGATTGCTGGTGGCGGGCCACCAAGTCGCGAACGACCGGAGTATTTTGAAGGTCCCATACCGTGGGTGACCGTAAAAGACTTGGGCAGTGACTTTTTCATTCACGAAACGCAGGAGCACATCTCGCAAGCTGGACTTGATGGTTCTGCCTCTCGCCTGATTCCGGCTGGTAATGTTATTTTGGCAACCCGCATGGCTGTTGGTCGAGCAGTCATCAACAAGGTCGAAGTCGCAATCAATCAAGACCTCAAAGCTCTGCTTTGTGGAGCGAGTCTGCATCCGACTTACTTGCTATTCTTTCTCTCGCACAAAGCAGCGTATCTTGAAGCGAAAGCGACAGGAGCAACGGTGAAGGGCATTACCATCGACGAAATCGAATCATTGGAAATTCCGCTGCCCGACCTGCCTGAGCAGCAGCGGGTCGCTGGGCTTTTGGAGCAGGCAGACCGGCTGCGCCGCACCCGCCGCTATGCCCTCGAACTTAGCGACACTTTTCTCTCCGCCACCTTCAATGCTTTGTTCGATGACAGGAAGGGCGAACCCGGTTGGCCGATGAATTCATTAGAAGACCTAGCCGACATCGTTTCGGGCATCGCCAAAGGCCAGAAATACGGCGACAAAAAAACAGTCGAAGTGCCTTACCTTCGCGTAGCAAATGTCCAGGATGGCTATCTCAACTTAACTGAAATTAAACGTATTCCCGCTCTGGTGGAGGACATTGAACATCTGCGCCTTGAACCTGATGATGTGGTGATGACCGAAGGAGGTGATTTCGACAAACTTGGTCGAGGTGCAATTTGGCCAGGCGGAATTAAGGACTGCATCCACCAAAACCACATTTTCCGCGTCCGCCTGAACCAAACTAGAATCCGCCCTGTTTATTTCTCAGAATTTCTGCGGTCACGCTACGCCAAAAACTATTTCCTTCGCTGCTCGAAACAGACGACCAATCTTGCGTCAATAAACATGACGCAACTGCGAGCAACGCCGGTTCCAACTCCACCTATTGGCAAACAGAATCATTTTGCAGCCCTAGTCGCACAGCACGATCGCCTACGATCCAAACAGCGCGAAGCACTGCGGCAGGCTGAACATCTATTTCAATCTCTCCTCCACCGCGCCTTTAACGGCGAACTTACTGTCGCCGCCGAGATGATCGAGCTGCAATCCAGCCCGGAATTTATCCGCACCGTCCTCGCAGCGGAGATTGTGGACCGGATGCACGGCGACCGGACTTTTGGGCAGGTCAAATTACAGAAAGTCATCCACTTGGTCGAATACATCGTCCCGGTTGATGAAATTGCGAGCGAGCCCGAGCGGTTCGCGGCCGGCCCACATGACCCCAAGCTGATTGCGCAAGTCGAGGCCAAGATGAGGGACTGCGATTGGTTTGAGGCCGTCCCCCGCGCGGATGGCTATGGCAACGAATATCGCCCCCTAGCCAAAGCCGGCGGCCACCGGGAGCACTTTGAGAAGCTCTGGCCCAAGCAAGCCGCGACCATCCGACGCCTGATCGACGAGATGAAGACGTGGAAAACCGAGCGCTGCGAGCGCTTCGCCACGGTCTATGCTGCATGGAACGATCTGCTCCACTGGGAGAAGCCGGTCACAGACAGCGCCATTTTGGAGGAAGTCCTTGAACATTGGCATCCTGATAAACTGCAGATCCCAAAGGCTAAGTGGGTGGAAACACTCGGCTGGATGCGGCACGAAGGCTACATCCCCAATCGATTCGGTCATCCCACGGCACCAAAGCCGCAACCGGAGTTGTTTTCCACGGGCTCGACATGAGTCTGCCACAACTCCAACAAAAGCTCCCGGAAGTGAGAGCGTGGATCGACCACACGCTTGCGGCCCATGCAGCACAGGCACGCCCCGTCGCCGGTCTCGGCTTCACGCGGCTGGGTTCATACTATTCCACCGCGTTGCTGACCTCGGCCATGGTTATCTCCGTAGCCCAAGTGCCCGTGCCTCCTCTGGCCAGTATGGGGCTGAGCGGTTTCGACGAATTCGAGAACCTTGATGCCGCCGGCATCACCTATCTCTCGTCTTTTTTCGTGCGGCTTGGCTACGAACGCGACGAGTCGCTGCATTTCCATGAACTTGTGCACGTAGTCCAGTGGCACCACCTCGGCCCTGAACGCTTCATCATGGCTTATGCCTTGGGTCATCTCCTGAGCGGCGGCTATCGCACCAATCCCCTCGAAGTCATGGCTTACGATCTACAAGCCCGCTTCGACGGGGTTGGCCCGGCCTTCGATGTGGCCTCAATCGTGACAGCGGAACTCGACCGGATCGTCCCCGCCCTTCTTCAACGGGCCGTAACTACCGGCCTCTGAGTCATGCCAGCCACGCTCGATCTAACCCTCGTGCGCCGGTTGGCAGCGTCCTTCCCAGGGGAAGGATGGCGCACCATCGAGACGCATTCATTCGTCGCCGACCGCGGTATCAAGATAACGTCCGACTGGAGTCCCGCCTCCCATGTCGCCGAGCAAGGTGGTGTGTATGCCGTGCTTCTGCCTTGTGCGTGGTTCACTCCGTCACGCGTGATTCCGTTACATGCACCGCACACCCACCACGCCCCTACAATCGACTATGAATTCGCCCTCACCCCAATGAGCGGCGATGGCTACGGCGTGGTCTATGTCGGCCGGACCAGCAATCTCAAGCAGCGGTGGCGCGGGCACCTTACCCGAGGCGAACGCAATGACGGAGGGCAGGTCAAGTTTGGCCTTATGGATTGCGGACTGTATCCTGAACCAGACGTGGCTTTGCGCGCGCTGCGCCAACATGCCCGGATCATTTACACGGTGCTTCCCGGTTCGGATCACTGCGCCAATCGTGATATTCTGGAAATGTCGCTTTGCGCACAACTAGCGCCGCCATTCAACGTCAAGTCGGAACGATGATGCCGGAGCCACTTAAAGTGAATAGTCCTCACCGTCACGCAAGCGGATGCCGGCGACTTGCGCAGCTAAAGTGAGGATACTGCGTTTCACTTGATTACTGAAGTTGGTCATCAGCAGCCACCCGGGCACGATCTGCGTATACATGTCGCCGTTCTGTGCAAAATCGGGGCGACCCGGATAAAGCTCCTCGGCACGGCGTGCGATGTAGCTGCGAGTGCGACCTTGATTTTCATCATGGCGCGCACAGCGCTCAAGAAATCCGGGTTGGCGACGCTCTAGCTCTCGCAGCACGCCCAGCACAACCTCCTTCGCATTGCGCACCTGATGGAGTTGGCCATCGAGACGAAACCAACTGCCACCGATCATGCCAACGGTGTTGTCAGGATTTGCGGGAGCGGGTGAAGACCCTGCGGCGGGTGGCGCCAAGCGTGGCGGCGGAGTGCCCGCTGGCGCCAGTGCCGGTGCAAACCGAATGCGCCCGAGAAAATCAGTGAGATCAGCACGCGCTGGTTGGACTCCAATACGGCGCTCAGTCGCTTCGGAAATAAGATCGAGCAAGCGCGAGTCCTCCGCATCAACGAGTTCTTTCCAAGCATCGGGAATGACCGTCCGAGCCTGTTGCTGCCGGGAACGGCTCTTGTAATCGGACTGTGCCGCTTCAAAAGCCGCACCCGAAGCCACGCGGGACTGCTGCAAATATCGCTCAAGCTTATCGACCGCTTCCGCAGGAGTCCGCTCTAGTAAATCAAGATGATAGACGCGGCGGTCATCGTAACTTCCCTGTCCGCTAGGGAGGTAAAAGCTCCAAGTCTGTCCGTCTGTAAGCACCGCCAGCGGAACCCCCTCGTGAAACGCGTATTCGAATAGCTGCTTATCAGCGGTATCAGTTTGGCCGGGCTGCTTCACCTCGATGAACACGGCGGCCTTTTTGGCCGGGTGACAAAGTGCGTAATCAACACGGCGTGGTGGCACGCTGTATTCCGGCCACACAACTGTAGTATCAAATGAGTCCCATCCAAGGCTAGTGAGGATGCGGAGCACGACGCCCTGCTTAATCGCCTGCTCGTTGGCGAATTCATCTTTTTCTAGCTTCGAAAGAATTGTGGTCAATGCATCGAGCAAACTCATTGACCAGCTATAAGTCGTTTGAGGGCACTGGGCAAGAACGAGCATGGTAAAGATTCCAAATCATGAGCTAGGACGGGCTTTAGCTGTCGCCGTCCAGTAACCGATCCACGACAACGCGAGAAATGACGAGGGATGAGGCAGCCGACTCACGGCTTGAGGGGGTGTTCTACTTCCGCGCGTTTTCCCATTGTGCCACGCCCGTCAAGGTATCGCTCGCTGCGCTCGACTCCACCTTCCCTCCTTCGGCCTTCCCCCTCGCGCGGAGCACAACGGCTCCGGGCTCGGCGGCCGGCGTCGTGACTGGGCGTGCCCCAAAGGGCCAACGCGCGGGCGAGCCCGACAACTGGATATTTCATCCGGCCCGGTGCAGCGCACGTGCGTTCGGCACAATGAATCAATCCACATTAAACCTTGGCGACTACGCATCCGCCCCCGGTTTCACGATACCAGTCGGGGAACAACCGCAGCAGCGATTTGAAACGTTTGGAGCAGGAGCCCTTAGCGACACCGAACTTATCGCTATCATGCTCCATACCGGAATCCACGGCCAATCCGTTCTAGGACTCGCCTCACAACTGATCGCCCAAGCCGGATCCATCGCCGGACTCGCCAGTTGGCAGCCAGAGGACTTCCGGCGACTCAAGGGCATCGGCCAGGCCAAGGGCCGGCAACTGGCCGCACTAATCGAAATCAGTCGGCGCATGATTAAACAGCCAGTGGGAGAATTCCCGATGCTCAACCGACCCGAATTGATCGCGGCCTACATGGCCCCCTATATCCGAAGTCTGGAGGTTGAAAAGTTCTGGGTCCTATGCCTCAACCGTAAGAACCGACTCAAGAAGCTGGTCGAAGTCACGTCCGGGACGGCGACCTCGGCACTGGCACATCCACGGGAGGTGTTCCGGAGTGCAGTCCAGTATGGGGCAACCGCTATCGCCTGTGTCCACAATCACCCATCGGGCGACCCGGCACCGAGTGCGGCCGACGTGCAGGTGACCCGGCAGCTCCGGGAGGCAGCCAAGGCCCTCGACATCGAGTTGCTCGACCATGTGGTCGTCGGCAACGCCGGTGCCGACCCAATCGGTCTCGGTTTTTACAGCTTCCGCAGTGCGGGGATTCTCTGAGAGAGAACTCGCTCAGGCTTTCACTGGCTCTAAGCCATACCAAGCGCGGGCGACTTCGCTCTGCGTGACTAGAACACCGAATTTCTTCCTAGTCGTTGCAGCAGCGCGCTTCGCTTTTTCGAGAACCTGGTTAATCGTAAATTCCCCAATTTCGCTGTATTCTGCGGTCGGCAAATGAACGGCAGGTTCGCCGTCCTTCCTGATTGTGCGGACAAATCCCTCAGTGGCCATCGCGGCATGGAGGGTGAAATAGTCTGCTTCATTTGCTCCATGAAGTTCAACGCGGGTAGTAAACATGGACATGATAGCGGGTGGTTGCGGGCGTTATCGTTACCCCAGGTGGGGCAGTAGTTTTTGCACGAGGCGGAATACTCGCGTTGCTTGATGTTTCGGCCAGGGCTCGGCTGGCGTCACGTCCAAGGCAAGCGCACGCTGAATCGCATTGGCTGCCCCGGTTTCGATCAACGAGGCCGCATCGTAATCTCCTTTTGCGTAATCAGGCAGCGCTACCGCCAGTTCCCGTTGGCATTGGTGGCGGTCAACGAACGGGCGATGATTTCGTAAGTGTAGCCAAAGCCATAGCTCGAAGCACGGATTACTCACGGCCACATGATAGCCGAATTTCTGTGCACCCGCGCAAACGGCATCCAACTCAGCCTCTGGGAAAGCATCCCGGTCGATCACGACCCAAGCTTCATCGGATTTTTTGAGGCCGTTCTTATGAGCCCAATCCCTTAGCCGACCAAGGACCGCAGTAGGGTTCGACCGGTGCCCTCCGTCACCAACAAGAATTAATCGCACGGCCGCGTCTCGGCCGGGCTTCAACGCACAAAAATAAATCGGCTCGGTTCGAGCACCCTCCATCGCGACCACATAGACAGGCTTCGTTTTGCGAAAACCAGAGCGGCGAGAAAAACGCAATGAAGCCATGAGGTTTATTCGACCGTCAGGCTGGCGTCATGATGCGGGCGGGGTAGGCCAAGAATGCGTGGCATTCCGCCGAAACGTCCCAACAGATAACTCTTCCGAATGTCCTTGTCTGCGCGCACGCCCTTAAAATCACTTAGCCCAAACAAGTCTGAATTACCTTCCTCGTCCTTTTCCGTAAACCAAATCTCGTCACGACGGAGCATATCCTGATCGAGCAACATAACGTCATGCGTCGTGAAAATTAGCTGACTCCGGCTTGCGGTGCCCAGGGTCTGGAGAAACGCATCGATCAGATTGCGGGTAAGCTCGGTGTGCAAACTCCGGTCAATCTCATCGATCACAAACACTTTGCCTTCCGCGGAGTGCGCGAGGTCATAAAAGGCTGGAAGCAAATCGACGAATCGTTGCGTGCCGTCTGATTCCTCGGCCATGTAAAACTCAACATCTTTGCCGCTCTTCGTGCGATGCTGCGTCAACAGCCGAGTGGCATGTAAGCCATCCGCTTCATGCCGAAGCGTGAACCGGTGACCATCGGGACCGCTCATCAGCATTGCTTTGCCCTCGGGAATGACTTTGCGGAAAAACTGGTCCATGTCCGCATTGAATTGTTCAGGCAAGGGCACCGCCGTTAGAGGAACCTCCCGACGGGTTAAACCCGAGATGCCGGTATCGGCTTTCCGCAACGCTTCCACGCAATACTTTCTCAGCCCCGCGACTGCCTGAAGGCTGATTTCTAGCTGCTTGAAAATGGTATTCGGAGTCATCAATTGCAGGCCGTCGCGAAACCAAGTCACAACACTTTCAATTTGCCGCACATTACGTCCCCTGAGCGCACTGATAAAAAGCTGATTAGGCAGAGTATCGCGCGCCTTGAATGAAATGAAGTCGCGCTCCTCGGCAGGAACGCCTTCCCGGTGCAATTGACCGAAATTCCAAGTGTAGACACTTGCCTCGGCATTTCGTGAATACACAAGGCGGTCCTTTGATGCACCGACGACTTCGAGTTTTTCCTCAGTAACTGCGCGCCCGGTAACGGCAATGGTGAGTCGATAAATTTCCTTATCGCCTGTCAGTATCTCAAAAGAAAACCGCGAGGCCTGGCGCTCACTTGATTCATCCAGCCGAAACGGCTTCACCGGAATTTGTTCTTCCGGCGACTGGGTAGAGTTGAGCACCAAATCTCGGACAAACTCGATGGCGCGGTAGAAATTCGATTTGCCGGAACCATTGGCACCATACACAGCCGCTATGGGCAGAACCTTCAAATCGCGCTCAGGGTCAGCAAAGACCCGGTCAGTGTGTTGTTTTTCCCGCGTCGCGATCATTGAAAATGCGACTTCATCGCGAAATGACAGGAAGTTAGCCAAAGTTAGGCGTAGGAGCATGTGGGTAGTGGACAGCAATATACCCCATCGGCTCCCGTTTGGGTAGGGAAAAGTTGATAATTGGGTGATTTTTTCACTCAGTTTACTTGACCGGTCATTAAACGTGGTTATCGGATATCTGTTTGGGAGATATTTTCTCCTGAATTACCATGAACCACCTTCTCCATCACCTACCGCTGGTTGTGCAGGCCCGTCCCGCTCACCACAGCCCCTTGTGGTCGCCAGTTTGAAACCAAACATGCCAGCCACCTCTTCAACAGCGCCTGCCGTGGTCGCAAATGATCGCCCTTTCCAAGTGCTCTCCTTGGACGGCGGCGGCTATCGGGGGATGTTTACGGCCCAAGTGCTCGCCGTTTGGGAGGAGAAATTGCAACGGCGCATCGCCGACTGCTTCGATCTGATCGTTGGCACATCCACGGGCGGCATCGTCGCTCTCGGCTTGGCCGCCGGGTTGCCCGCCTCCGAACTCGTGAAGTTCTACAAGGAGGACGGCCGCGACCTATTTCCTGCCCGCCACTCTCTTTGGCGTTATCTCGCCGGTGGCCGCCACTGGTTTTGGAGAAAATATAATCCCGATGCATTGGAACGCGCATTACTGTGAGCGGCGGCGGCGAGGGGGGCCAAACTCGGCGATCTGGATAGGGACCACCTGCGCCGACTGATTTTCTTCAGGTTTGATCTTCTTCCGGGAGAGGTGTGACGAAGGGTCGCCGGTCAGGATAGCGCTTCGGGCTGGCCTTTCA
>Ga0302278_10000405_pt1 | contig 56188 bp, 51 predicted proteins | sample III_Bog_N3_2_FD_194543 | JGI IMG/M metagenome (GOLD analysis project Ga0302278, IMG submission 194543) | Peat permafrost microbial communities from Stordalen Mire near Abisko, Sweden - III_Bog_N3_2 | ecosystem: Environmental > Terrestrial > Soil > Wetlands > Peat | place: Sweden: Abisko...
ACGCTTGCGGACAAGAATCTCACGTGCTCGAACTGAGAATGAATGAAAAGAAAGGCCGCTGGAGATGTGGGTGCTTCCGGCGGCTGCGGATTGTAAGGACTTACCGATTGATTTCAACCATCCCGGAAAGCCAACCCTCAGGGGCTAAAGCCTGAGCCCTTCTCTTCGGGCTCTTGCGGCGCGACTGAAGTCGCGCCCTGATACGAAGCCGTTTCAGTTGCGGGGTCCCAGGCTTTAATGGTTTCCCACCCTAGCCGCAAAAACAAAGACGCGGCGAGGGTGGGGCACCCGGCGATGTGCGGGTCGGGAGACCCGCACGACAGCCGGCCGGGAGGCCGGCGCTATCCGATGAGTTGGTAGGCCGGCGCTGCCCATGAGATGCCTACATGCCGTTGTCGGCGCTGGATGCGGGATGGACGACGCGGTAGCTTGCGCCGCCGTTGGACCAGACGAGGAGCAGGATGTCCTTGCCCGTTGGCGCGGCATGGACTTCGCTGGCGAACTTATCGGCGTTGGCTACAGGATGACGGTTGACCTCGAGGATGACGTCGCCGGGGGCGAGGCCAGCTTCCTCAGCGGGGCTGGCCGGGCGCACACTCTCGATCGCTGCACCGTTTACGCGCTCCGGCACATTGAACTGCTGGCGAAGTTGCGGGGAAAGATCATCCACAGCCAGCCCGAGCTTGCCGCTGTTGTGCGAATCGGAGCCTGAGTTGTCCGCGACTTCGGTGTTGGCGTGGTACTCGCCGACCTTGACTTCGATGTTCTCCGGCTTGCCATCGCGCAGGATGCCCAAGTGAATGGTGGTGTTCGGCGATACCTGACTGACTGCTACCTGCAATGCTCCGCCATTGACGATCTTTTTGCCGTTGATATCGCGCAGCACGTCGCCGCTTTTCAGTCCGGCGTGGCCGGCTGGCGAGTCAGGCGTTACCTGGCTGATGATCGCGCCCGTCGCATCCGGAAGGTTGAAGAAGCTGGCGTTCTCCGGCGTTACGTCGTTCATGGTGATGCCGAGATAGCCGTGGTGGACGCTGCCGGTGCGGATGATTTCGTCGGCGCTGGCCTTGACGATCTGCGAGGGAATTGCGAATCCCGCGCCGGCGAAGGAACCGCTGCCCGAGATGATGAAGGTGTTGATGCCGATCAACTCGCCATGAGCATCTACCAACGGGCCGCCGGAGTTGCCGGGATTGATGGCCGCGTCAGTCTGGATAAAGTCGCCCGGCTTGCGCCGATCCTCGTCGTAGGGGTTGGGCCGGTCGAGCGCGCTGACGATGCCGCGCGTGACGGAGAACTGGAAGTAGCCGAACGGGCTGCCGAAGGCAAGCACCGTCTGGCCGGGATGCAGCTTGGTTGAGTCGCCCCAGGCGATGCAGGGCAGATTGTGGGCGTCAATCTTGATCACGGCTACGTCGTTGAGCTTGTCAACGCCGATGAGCTTGGCCGGGAACACGCGACGGTCGTTCATGGTGACGTTAATCTTCAAGGCGTTGTCGACCACGTGGTCGTTGGTCACGATGTAGCCGTCGGGCGAGATGATGATGCCGCTGCCGATGCCGTGCTCAATCTGCTGGCCTGGTGCTTGGCCGTGGCCATTGCCCCCTTGCCCGAAGAACTTGCGGAACTCAGGCGGAATTGCGCCTTCAGGAATGCCGGGCATTTGGTCACCGTCCGATGCCGCCTGTTCAGACTGGCGCGAGGTGACGGAAACATTCACCACCGCAGGCGTTACGCGGGCAGCAACAGCTTCAACCGCGTTGTCGAGCGCAACGAGCGACGAAACGCTGCTGTCGTCCATGGGTGCCGCGCCATTGCCTGCTGCCGATGCATGCACGGTAGGGTGCGCGACGAAGAACGTGAGGCCGAGAACAAGCGCGGCCACCACTCCGGCGGGAGCGGCGAATCGCTTCGCCCTTGCTACTAATGAATTAGTTGATGCGGGTCGAATAGGTGCATTCATGTCATTCTCTCCATTGGGTTTTGATCGGTTGACTACAGTTGAATCACGAACCACCCATCGCGATAGGGAATTACGACGGGTTGAGTGGAATTGGAATTTGGAGCGGCCTTCGAAGCCGGTTGAGTATTCGATATCGGTTGCTCGAAACGCAGCACCAGGCGCGTGACGCTGATACGGGTGGACGACTTGGCGCCGGGTGTACCGTTCGCGCCATGGGTCTCGGCGAAGGTGGCATCGAATCGCCCATCTCCGTTAGAGCTTGAGGTTTGGACTTCCTCGAAAGTAGTGAGGACAACCCAGCCAGTCTGAGCTGCCTCGCCCTGGGTTGCCTCGCCCTGGGTTGCCTCGCGCTGGGTTGATGGTGAAGCTGCGGACTGCGATATCTGCCCGGCCTTCATTTGCGCTGCAACCGCTATTGGCACCAGGGAGGCAAGGGAGTGGCCCGGCATGATTGCGTCGTCGGAATGTGCGGCCTGATCGGCAGCGGCGGGAGAGACCGATCGCGGAGACGCATTGCTGTTACGCGGCAGAGAAGTGCTACGCGCAGCAGGCATGATCGCCAGCGTCTTCACGGCGCGATAGGGCTGAACGCCGGCCTTGGCGAATGGGCCGGAACCCCGCGTCCAGTCGGTGCGAACATCCCCGTCGATGAACTGCGCGGCCGCCATGTGCGCAGAGGCACTGAGCGCATTCGATGCCTGATGCGCCGGAGCGACAAATGCCACCAACTGCGGGCAGCGGGCAAGGGCGACCATGCCGGCTACCAGGCCGCATCCGACCAGGGCAACCGAGGCTGCAGATGCGGCGGGGCTGAGGGTACGCGGACGGCGGAGCAGGCGATGAACTCGTTCTGCCAACTCCGGACGGTGCTGCCACGCGCCCAGCGAGAGCGCAGCGTTCCGGTGCTCGAGACCGCGCTCGGCAAGCCCTGCCAGGCAAGCGGCATAGGCGCGCGGAGCCTGCGTCCGGCCCACCACTCCGTCATCGCAGGCCAGTTCGCGCTCGGCGCAGAGGCGCCGCTCAAGCCACCAGAGTGCCGGGTTCAGCGGGAAAATCACCAGGCAGAGCTTTTGTACCAGGTTTGCCCAGTTGTCCCAGCGGCGCAGGTGCTCCGACTCATGCAGCACCACCTGCTCGAGTTCGGCGGGCGTGAGACGGTTGAGAAGCCAGGCGGGAATCAGAATCCGCGGGCGGAAGAACCCGATGACGCACGGACGGTCGAGCTCGCTGGTCACGCAAAGTTCAACCGGAGCGGCGCTGCGGGCGGCGACACTTTGGAACGACGCATCCAGGCTGTTACTCGAGATTGGACTAGCCGAGTTCGACAGGCGGCGCACGCGAACGGCATGACCGGCCAGGCTGGCGGCGCGAATGATCGAGGCCGCGAGCCAGAGGGCCGCGATGGCCAGACTCCAGCGTGCGTCCAATGCCAGCAGAGGGTGCGACGAAGATGCAGATGCGAGGTCGAACGATCGCATAGGCTCGGCGCTTAATGCATGGGACGTCAGCCGCTCAACCAGCGCAGGCAAAATTGGCAGGCAGACAAGAGCCGCAAAACCTGCCGCCCACACTGCGTAGCGCAGCCGTGCAGGAATCCTCGGCGCGAGGCGCATGCAAAGCGCCAGACCGCAGGCAAACAATGCGCCCTGCCACAGGCTGCCGATGAGCATTGAGGCCGCGGATTCCGACCAGCCCTGCAAACCTGCACCGAAGGCCGAACGGTCCTGAAAGACCCAAACGATCGTATTGAGGATGGCTACAGGTTCCATGGGTTAGGCCTTCCTCCCTTGACTTGATGAATTTGAATCGGGCCCCGCACTCGGCTGCACCGGGTCGGGCGCTGCATCGCGGATGGCGTCCTTCATGCGCTGAACCTCCTCGGGCGAGATATCGTCGTCGCCTAAGAGTGATAACAGCAATTGCTCGCGAGAGTTGCTAAAGAAGCGGCCAAGCACATGACGAATCTCCGATCTGCTTGCCTCGCGCTCGGCCACAGTAGGCGTGTACAGGAAGGCGCGGCCCTCCTGGCGATGATCGACGTAGCCCTTTTGTTCGAGGATGCGCAGGGTAGTCAGGACGGAGTTATAGGCCAGGGCCTCTTCGCTGGGGATTGCGGCAACCAGGTCGCTGACAGCCGACTCGCCTCGCTGCCAGAGCAGCTTCATCAGCCTTAACTCAGCTTCCGTCAGCGTGTTGGACTTTCTGGGAGGCATCGCGATCCTATTCAATCCCAAGCGGAAAACCAGCGCGGTTTCTTGCCGTACTTCGGGTTTGACGAACAACTAAACTATTAGTTAGCAGAATGCGGCGAGAATTTCAAGTCCGACGCTGTGGAAGGCGGCGGGACGTCTGTCCCCAGTTTCCGTCCTCGCAAAGAAAAGATGAGAACGGTGGATTTATATATGCCAATGGCATATAGTCACTCCATGCACACGGTGGTCGAGACGCCGATGTACTTGCGCTCCGCCGAGGCCATTTTCAACGAATCGGACCGGGAAAGAATTGTTCGCACGATTGCTGGTGCGCCCGAGTGTGGAGACCTGATGCCTGGTACGGGCGGTTACCGGAAGTTGCGGTTTGGCCGTCCCGGCATGGGAAAGAGGGGCGGCGCACGCGTCGTCTATTTGTACGGTGGCGAGGATCTGCCGATCTTCCTGATTACTGTCTACGTGAAATCGGAGAAGGGCAATTTGAGCAAGGCTGAGCAGAATGCGCTGGCGAAGATGGCCAGGAGTTTCTTTGCGGATTACAGGGGGACGCGATGAGCAAGCTGTTTGAAGAGATGGCGCAAGGAACGGCGGAGGCCCGCGCATACATGGAGGGGGAGCGGAAGGGCTATAAGGTAACTTTGCCTGAGACTGTGGATGTGCGCGGCCTGCGCAAGCGCCTGCGCCTGAGCCAGGGACGCTTCGCGGATCAGTTTGGATTGTCAGTGGATGCGGTCAGACATTGGGAATCTGGTCGCCGCCAGCCGGAAGCCGCCGCCCGTGCGCTTCTTATCGTCATTGCCGCAGACCCTGCATTCGTGATGCGTTCCCTGGCCAAGAGCACTCAAGCAGGCGGGTGACTTTGGATGGTCCAGGCGTTGTTCCATCGCCGGATCGGCGGTTGGGCGGGTTGTAGCCTGTCCCCAGGTTTCTTTATTCCCTTGTTCTTCTGGATCTCCCCATAAAGACGTATTTCTCTGAAACTCCGTGCCCGGTACTATTAGTGCGCGATTTCAGAGATGAACTGCTGTGACCTCAACCGCAACTTGCGCCATGGCAGTCGGTGCAGGTTGCCCCATCAAACGGCTGAATTGTGTGCGGTGCTGTTCCATCAAGGCAAGAAAGGGTTGGCCCGATCTGGGCGGCAATGAAAGTCACAATTCATAAAGGCAGCCATGAAATTGGCGGAACCTGCATTCAGCTTTCATCCGGAAAAACCAGCATACTTCTCGATGCCGGACTTCCCCTCAGCGCCGACAGTCAGCCCGTAGACCTGTCGAAGCTTATCGTAGACGCGCTTTTGGTCAGCCATTCACATCAAGATCACTTCGGCCTGATGGGTTCACTGCCGGCTGGTACTCCGGTCTACATCGGCAAACTGGCCCGCAGCTTGATCGATGCTCCACGAGTATTCCTCGGCGAAGATAGATACGCGCTCGACTTCCACGACTTCAAGGCCTGGCGGCCATTTACCATAGGCGATTTCACCATTACGCCCTATCTCGTCGACCACTCCGCCCCCGATGCCTACGCCTTTCTCATCGAAGCTGAAGGCAAGCGATTGTTCTATAGCGGCGATCTTCGCTCACATGGCCGAAAGGGAATACTCTTCGAGAATCTCGTGAAGCGCCCGATTCGCGACATCGATGTCCTCTTCCTCGAAGGCACCATGTTGCATCGCAATAACGACCTTTTTCCCGACGAGACGGCAGTCGAAGAAACAGTCTTCCAGACAATTCGACAGCAGAAGAACATATCGTTCCTGCTTGCGTCCTCGCAAAACATCGACCGCATCGTCTCCGCCTTTCGGGCGTGCAGACGTGCCGGCAAGCTCCTCGTCATCGACATCTACACCGCATGGGCGCTCGAACAGCTCCGGCAGGTCACTGAAAACACGCCAGCCATGGACTGGCGCGAGATAAGAGTATTCGCCAAATACGGCCACGACGAAAGTCTCAAGGCTAACCCAGAATACTTTGGAGATTTTCGGAACCGACTTTATGGCCACAGAGTCATGCCCAAGGAACTGTACGCAACCCCTGAATCGTTCCTCTACTTCGGCAAGATGTCCGACTTTCGTCGGATCAATAAATTCAAGAACGCCGAGAACCCCGTCAATGTTATCTACTCGCAATGGCTCGGCTATATCGACGGGAAGCACGCGGGCCAATCTGGCAGTGACGAAATCTCCGCTTACCGAAGCGACTCGGGAGTCAACTTCGTTTACGCCCACACTAGCGGGCATGCGCCAATAGAGGACCTAAAGAGGTTTGCTGAAGCGCTCAAACCCAAGATGCTGATACCGGTGCATACCGAGTCTCCAGGGGGATTCGAAGAATTGTTTTCAAACGTTGAGATGGCAACAGATGGTGTTCCGTTTTCCATTTGATGGTATGAGAGGGATATTGTGAATCTACTGGAGCAAATTGAACACGAATGGGCTAAGGGCGCAGGGAAAATAGCTGCGGGGTGGGCGGTGAAACTTAAAAAGGCGAAAGATTCGCTTGGGCCAGCGAGGCAGAAGTTTTATCAATGGTATCCGTTAATTATCTACACTTCCTATTCGAATGCGATAGACAGGCGGTGTCCCTTCTCCGTGAGGTATCTTGGGCAAGAAGTCGCGATGCTGCGCGTAAAGAGCGATGGTGTCTACATCTGCATTTCGAAGGAACACGCCGTAGCGAATCGCCGCTTCGGAATGACTTTGTTGCCGAGGGAATACCCTTGGAGAAACGTTGAAGCCAAGGAATTCCGGAGACATTTCCGAAGTCTGGAGCATCGTGAATATCACTCCTCCGTCAACGAAGAACATCGGATTGAGTCCGAGATCCTTCAGCACATGAAAAATCGGACTGGAAGCAAGTTTAACGGGACATTACGAGGAATACAGCCCGTAACCCTTGGAGGCCTTCCATTTCAGCTTCCCGTTCCAATATCGGGGCATACAGGAATACCGCAACTCCGAAAAAATAGTCATGGAAACATAGACATCCTTGCACGAAGGGGAACAGGCAGGGGGACAAGAATCTCCGTTTGGGAACTAAAGAGACCCGACGAGGAGGCCCAAGCTATCAAGCAAGCCTACATCTACTCGGTGACCTTGCTCAAAATGCTTCGGATGCCCCAATCGGGAGAGATCTGGTACAACGACATAATCGGGTTTAGGGGCAAGATTCCGTGCAAGCTAGCCATGGAGTGCGTGGTTGCGCTGAGTTTTGCCAGCGCTCAAACTCGAGAAAAATTCGAAGAAAAGATGCAATCTTTCAAAGACCAGAATGCTCTCCGCATCGGCAATGACACGATCAGCCTCCATATCGCGCATTATCAGAAAGAGCCGCTCACAGTTGAATTGAAGAATTTCTGACAGGGTCAGAAGAGGTCATTCAACCGGGGGTTCTATGAGCAGCGACGACGATTTCACACAGAACGACGCAGGGAAGTTGCTCGCTGAAATATACGAAAGAGGACAAGCCAGGAAACGGTTAAGGGACGCTGATGCCCCGCAAGTTGGCATCTTCTGGGTGGTCGACAACAAACCGCTTGTTTTCGGTGAATCACTCAACGACGCCGAACAATCGGCGGAGTTCAAGAACTACAAAGAGGACCACATACACTTATGGTCGTTTCTTCAACGCAATCGAATCGCTCCGCGGGACTCAGAATACGAGGACTATCCTCGGGGCCGTGTTGTTTACAACACAAAGACAGCCACGTTTATGTTTTTTGCAGACAGATGCATTTTGAAAGATAAGCCGATGGTCGAGCACCTTCTCGCCGAGCTTCATTTGCCATCGACAACCAAAACGGAGAGTGACCCGCACTACAGGTGCAAGAAATGCGGAGGATAGCAACGGAGCGATAGCGCCGAACGCACTTCCTACGGCTGAAAACACCGGACGGGATTCATGGGGCCAGACAGAACGTCCCCTCAAACCTGCCCTCCGCCGACCGCTCTGGGGCGTAGATGCCGATTATTTGGGCGCGAGCTTCACTTTCACGACCTTGAAGACCCCGTACTGGAAACCGCTCTTCCCGGGCTCCGTACTCCTGAAATAGATTCTGGGCTCGGGGCCGGCGATGCTTGGGTCTTCGGTATCGCCGAGCATGGCGAAGTAGGAGACCGCGCGCGCACCATCGTCGATCGGCGGCCCGATGGGATCGGACCAGTGGATCAGATCTGTAGAGGTTCGAATCACGATCGCGGGATGGCCGGTCGCCCAGTCTTCTGAAGCGCCTAGGTAAACGTCGAAGGCTCGATCGTAGAGGACGATCCCGACGCCGGGGCCTTGAAAGAGTGGGGTGAATGTTCCTCCTCCGACGGACAGATCGGGAGAGACGCCCGTGCCGGGCTGATTCCATGGGTCAGGCGATGACGAGTCGCACTTCCGAAACAGCTTCGCGAGAGGTTCGCAACTCCTTGAAAAATATACGACCAATTCACCCTTATATTAAGAAACCTGACCAGTTCAGCCTCTTGCGCAGGTAGCCAGATACCACAATTGCCTGCGCCTGTCCTGTGCACAAATGACCGCAAGGACCCAAACCGACGGCCGAATCCCTTACTGAAGTTCAATCAAATAAAGTTGACACTAAGTCACTCAATCATGCATCTTATTAGTGTCAGTATTTCAGCAGTGAGGTGGGAGCAGAACCATGGGAAAGATTATTGGTATCGATCTGGGCACGACCAATTCGTGCGTTGCGGTTATGGAGGGCGGTGAGCCCAAAGTGATTCCGAATGAAGAGGGTGCGCGGACTACGCCCTCGATCGTCGCCTTCTCAAAGAGCGGCGAACGGCTGGTGGGGCAGGTGGCGAAGCGGCAGGCCATCACCAACCCCGAAAACACGATCTTCTCGATCAAGCGCTTCATGGGACGCCGCTTCAACGAAGTCAACGATGAAATGAAGATGGTCCCCTACAAGGTGGTCCAGGACGGCGACCACATCTCCGTCGTCGCGCAGGGCAAGGAATACACCCCGCCCGAAATCTCGGCCATGATCCTGCAGAAGCTGAAGAAGAGCGCCGAGGCCTATCTGGGCGAGACGGTGACCGAGGCCGTGATCACGGTTCCGGCTTACTTCAACGACGCGCAGCGCCAGGCCACCAAGGACGCTGGCAAGATTGCCGGCCTCGACGTGAAGCGCATTGTCAACGAGCCCACGGCGGCAGCGCTGGCCTACGGCCTCGACAAGAAAAAGGACGAGACCATTGCCGTCTATGACTTTGGCGGCGGCACGTTCGATATTTCCATCCTCGAAGTGGGCGAAGGCGTCATCGAAGTGAAGTCCACCAATGGCGACACGCACCTGGGCGGCGACAACCTCGACCAGCGCATCGTCGAATGGCTGATCTCCGAGTTCAAGCAGGAGCAGGGTCTTGACCTTGGATCCAAGGGCAACGAGATGGCGCTGCAGCGTCTGAAGGACGCCGCGGAAAAGGCCAAGATTGAGCTCTCCACCACGGTGGAGACGGAGATCAACCTGCCATTCGTCACTGCCGACGCGACCGGCCCCAAGCACCTGGTCCGCAAGCTTACCCGCGCCAAGCTCGAACAGCTTGTCGGCGACCTGCTGGAGCGGTCGCTCGAGCCATGCAAGAAGGCGATGGCAGATGCCGGCGTTACCGCAAGCCAGATCGATGAAGTGGTTTTGGTCGGCGGCCAGACGCGCATGCCCAAGATCCAGGAACTGGTAAAGACGCTCTTTGGCAAGGAACCGCATCGCGGCGTCAATCCGGATGAAGTTGTCGCCATCGGCGCTGCCGTGCAGGCGGGCGTTCTGGCCGGCGAAGTCAAGGACCTGCTGCTGCTCGACGTCACACCGCTGACCCTGGCGATTGAAACGCTGGGCGGCGTGGCCACGCAGATGATCCAGCGCAACACCACCATCCCGACCAAGAAGACTGAGACGTTTTCGACGGCTGCCGATTCGCAGACCGAGGTTGAGGTCCACGTGTTGCAGGGCGAGCGTCCGCTTGCGGCGCAGAACCGCACCCTTGGCAAGTTCAAGCTGGGCGGCATCATGCCCGCGCCGCGCGGAGTGCCGCAGATCGAGGTCACTTTCGACATCGATGCCAACGGCATTCTCAACGTGACGGCAAAGGACAACGCCACCGGCAAGGACACGCGGATCACCATCACTTCGAGCTCGGGTCTTTCAAAGGACGAGGTCGAGAAAATGGCCAAGGAAGCCGAGGCCCACGCAAGTGAGGATAAGGAAAAGCGCGAGGAGATCGACTCCCGCAACTCGCTCGACTCGCTGGTCTACAACATCGAGAAGATGCTGAAGGACTCGGGCGAAAAGGTGCAGGCTGCCGACAAGACCGACGTGGAATCAGCGCTGGCCGAGGCCAAGAAGACGCTTGAGGGCACTCCGAGCTCGAGCGATCTGAAGGCCGCGCACGAGAAGCTGACCCACGCCAGCCACAAGCTGGCGGAGGTGCTGTACAAGGCGACGGCTGCGGAGACAGCTGCTGGCGGCGGCACCGGTACCGGCAATCCGATGGACGGGAGCACAGGCGCGCCGGCCGGTGAAGCGAAGAAGGACGAAGGCGTGATCGATGCGGAGTACGTGGACGTGGAAGACAAGAAATAAGCGAGTCAGCAGGTCAGCAAGTCAGCGGGGTGGGCGATGAATGTCGCCCACCCCGAATTTTCATGGCAACTTGGGCGAAACTACTTAAGCAGGAAACGGATTTTGATTGTAGCCAGAAATGCAACCGGTTGACCGTTAATTGAGTATGGCTTGAAAGTCCAATGCTTGACCGCGTCGAGTGCGGATAGGCAGAGCGTGGACGGGCCACTCACGACCCGAGCGTTCATTACCTGACCGGCCGTATCCACCGCGGCCTCGATAGTCACGATGCCGGTGGATCGGACGGCCTTGGCAATCGGCGGATAGACCGGGGCGGGCGCATTCAGCGCCTGCTCCCGCGCCAACCTGCCGGAAATTCGTAATTTCGGTTTGGATAGTACGGCGCCCACGGGAAGACTGAAGTCAGGCGCGGCGGCAGCGCCGAGATCTTCTATCACCTCAATATGGACGCTGAGGAGTGGAGAGTTGTTCCATGCGTGCCGCTCGATGTCGCGCGCGATATATCGACCCTTGAAGACGGAGAGACCATTGCGGATCACGGTTTCTGCTTCAGATTTGATTACTCGCAATGACGGAGCCTGAGAGTCGAGGCAATACTCAGGGCCGGATTTCGGCGGTAGTTTACTCTTCCCAGCTGTCCCTGATTCGGAAGATGCAGGATCTGCAGCTGTGACCTCAAGCGCTATAGCTCCGACCGGCGTGTCGCTGTACAGGCAACGCAATTCGGTGGCGCCGTACTTCTCGATCCTTTGATCTACCTCGTCGGCATCTGTTGAATCGGCCGTGATCGGATTGGAGAGCGCCTCTTCAACAACGGACGATTCGTCGGGCGTGTCTGAGAGCCTTCCCGCGACAAACACTCCATCTTCAGTACCAAATTCTGATTGTGAGGAATTGGAGTCGGTGATAACAACCTTGAACCTACTGGGGCTCACCCAAAACTCTTCATAAGTCCCGTGATGATTCCCGTTCTTGCCGTAGGCGGTGTAGCTGGCCTTCAAGTGCCAGGGCTTCATATCGGGACCTTGAAGGCCATTCAATTTGGCGGCCAGCAGGATCAGGGACTTCGGGTCGGTGGGCAGGGCCGGGGAGGCATCCTGGGCCAGGGCGGGTAGGCTGAACGGGATGAGGAGGGCAAAGCAGAGAGAAGGAAGGGAGTAGAAAGGGCGTACGAAGCGAGATTTTCGCATGGCGGAACGATAGCATAGGCTAGCTTGGGAAGATCGTGACGGATGATCTTTTTTGCGCGCGGGACGGGAGCGCGCCTAGAATAGGTCCAGCCAGAACGTGCAGGCGGTAGTCGGTGGACTATTCGCAGATCATTACGATTGACCCCGGAAAGCGTAGCGGCAAGCCTTGTATTCGCGACCTGCGCATCACGGTCTCCGACGTGCTGGATTATCTGGATGGCGGAATGACGCATGGGGAGATTTTGGCCGACTTCCCAGACATGACAGAGACGGACATTCGCGCCTGTCTGGCTTTTGCAGGGGCTGAAGCCCGACTTTGATTTGAGGGGCTTTATCGGCACGACTGAAGTCGAGCCCTGATACAAAGCCAGAGTTTTGCAGTGCTCTTCAGTGACGATGACTCGCTTTTATTTCGACACTTCTGTTTAGTGTGAATTACAATGTAATGCAGGTGGTGCCAAATGGCCGCGAATGCGCTTGTTCAGACCCGTATCAATGCGGAAATCAAAGATGAGGCTACCGTAGTTCTGCAGGCGATTGGTTTGACCGTTTCCGATGCGGTTCGCCTCATGCTGACGCGCGTGGCACACGAGAAGGCTCTCCCTTTCGAGCCATTGATTCCCAACGAAGCGACCATTGCGGCAATGAAAGAGGCTCGGGAAGGGAAACTCGAAACGGTGACCCTGGATAACCTGCAATCGGTGATCGATGCGAACGATTAGGCAGTCAACTGCCTTCAGGCGCGACCTGAAGCGCGAATCGAAAGGGCAGCATCGGGCCTTTCTTTCCGAGAATTTCGTGGCCGTGGTTCAGACTCTTGCGAAGGATCAGCCGTTGGCAGAGAAATTTCACGATCATGCATTGTCGAGCAACTGGCAAGATTGCCGCGATTGCCACATCAGACCAGATCTGGTGCTTATCTATCGGAAGCCGGATGATCAGACCCTTCAACTCGTCCGCTTAGGATCGCACTCTGAGCTTGGCCTGTAGCCGGGTGCCCCGGTTCCGAACTATTCCTCATCCTTTTATCAGTCATTGCTCGTTGCTCTTGCCTGCTGCTGATTATTGAACCACTCCCACCATCTGGCTCTGAAATCGTCATCCCAGATTAGGGCGGCGTGGGGCTTGATGTTTGACGAGCGGGTATCGAACGTATGATTGACGGCGTTTTTGTCGCGGGCGAAACCCTTTTTCAGTTTCAGGTCGGAAGCGGCCCACTGCATCCAATCGCGCGCGGCGGAGATGTTGTAGAAGCGCTCGATGTTTTTTGCAGGGATGTAGGCATCGCGCAGAAGGGTGGGCTTGTTCAGCGTGATCAAAGTGTCGATCGGATGCGCCAATCCAAGATGTGAAGCCGCCAGAGCCACATTTCCGCCGTGGCTGTGGGCGATGATGTTGAGGGTTTCGCCGGGCGCGAAGGGATGAGTTGCGACGATCTCGCGCAGGGCGTGGGCGGCTGCGATGCGATGGGCGTGATTGTTGCGGCTGGGGCTCCAGGAGAGGAAGTGGGTGCAATCTTCCACGCAACTTCCTTGAAGCACGCTGTCGGCAAAACCGAACAGAGCGTTGTCCGGCTCCCAACCGCCGTGGCGTTGCCAGTCCGAACCTGGAATGAGAATGGTCACAAGCTATCCGGGCTGCAATTCAATTTCCGAGAGCGAAGACAACATTAATGGTCGTCATGACTTCTACAGGTTCGCCGTTGAGCAGATAGGGGCGGTATTCCCATTGACGGACAGCGTCCAAAGCTGCATCCTGCAGAATCTTCGGTCCTTTGACAACGTGAAGATCCCGGATGTGTCCTTCCTTGTTGATAATCGCTTTCAAAACCACTACACCGCCGACATGCATATCCTTGGCAGGTTGTGGGAACTCGGGCGCGACCTTCTTCAAGACCATCCCGCCAACAACGCCCCCGTCGATCTGCACGACGCGCGGCTCCAACACCGCGTCAGATGGTGGCGTGAGATCAGCATCATTCACGGTGCCGAGGCGTTCAATGCTCACAACATGAGCAGTAAGCGCGGTCTTGCCGGAGTGCACAATCTTCAGGTCCCCGGCGATGAAGTGCCCCTGAAAACGCAGGATCCGATTGTGCAGGATTTGAGTTGACTCGGCAGCACAAACTGAAACCCGCAATATCGATTGTCCAGCATCGGTGCAATACGTATACCCGGGATAGGCTTGAGGCGCGAGGCTCAAGCAAGACAGCTTCGCGCCGTTGGAATCGATCTCCTTGATACTGAAGTCTTCGTCTTGAATGGTCTGGACAGCCGGCAGTGGCTCGGCCAGATCGTGCTGTGCATTGAGGAGCAGAGTTGAAAGCACCTGGCCTTCGCCCGTGCGCATTTCGCCTTTCTCCGAGCCGTATTCAGACACGGAAAGTGTATTGCCGGTGAATGTGCGTTTGTACTTTGTCGGGCTTACCCACCACTCTTCATAAGTTCCCTGATCTGTGGTCTTGCCGTCGGGGTCGAGCCGGGTCCAGGTGGCTTTGAGGTGCCAGGGTTTGACGTCGTCTCCGGTGAGGCCGTTGAGCTTGGCGGCTTGGAGCATCAGGGTTTTGGGGTCGGCGGGGGCTGATTGAGAGGCCTGCGCGGTTGGGGCGGCGGGAGCCGGGTCTTGGGCGAAGGAACCCTGAGGGGCAATTGAAAGCAACGCAAGAGAGACCGAGAGCATGAGGCGATCGAGCGGGCTAAAGAGGGCATCTTGTTGCATGGCGGAACGATAGCACATGATGGGGTTTGTGCCGCGTTTCGTGTTACGATAAACGTTAAGCATGATCCAGTCGTTTGCCGATGCGGAGACCGAAGCGCTTTTCCTGACCGGCAAGAGCCGGAAGTGGGGCAACATTGCGCGGATTGCTTTGCGCCGATTGCAGGCCGTGGATTTTGCAAGCGCGATTGAGGATTTGCAGAATCCCCCCGGCAACCGGCTTGAGAAGTTAAAGGGCGACCGAAAGGGCCAATGGAGCATCAGAATAAGCGGTCAGTATCGCGTTTGCTTCCGTTGGGACGGCAAGGATGCCTGGGACGTTGAAGTTGTTGACTATCACTAAGGAGAACCGGCCATGACTATTCCGCGTAAACCCGAGCAGAGAGGAGTTCCCATCCATCCGGGCGAGTTCCTGCGTGAGGATTTTCTTTTACCGCTGGGACTTTCGTCGAATGCTCTGGCCCTTGCCTTGCGTGTGCCTGTGACGCGCATTTCGGAGATTGTGCGGGAGCGCCGGGGAATTACGGCGGATACGGCTTTGCGCCTGGCGCGCTATTTTGGGACGACGCCGGATTTCTGGATGAAGATGCAAATGTCGTACGATCTGGCGTTAGCGAGCCGGGAGGTTACGACGCGGATTCAATTGGAAATCTTTCCGGCTCCGCGCGGGAAGAGCGGAGAGTTGAAGGCACGGCAGATTGCCTGATCGGGTGTCGGCTTTCGGCTGATGGAGTTGAATCGGTCAAGTTAAATCGGTTAGAGGATGCAGGCGCTTAACGAGGAAATAGGTTCGAACACACATGGCAACCACCCAAAACAAGGACTATTACGCAACGCTTGGCGTGAAGAAGACGGCCACGGCGGAGGAGATTCGCAAGGCCTTTCGCAAGGCTGCGCGGAAGTATCACCCGGACGTGAATCCGAACGACAAGAAGGCTGAGGAGAAGTTCAAGGAGATCTCCGAGGCCAACGACGTGCTGAGCGACGAAAAGAAGCGCAAGGTCTACGACCAGGTCGGGTTCTATTCGGACCAGATCGACCCGGCCACTGCCGAGGCCTATGCTCGGCAGCAGAGCGCGGGCGGGCAGCCACCGGTGGATTTTGGTGGCTTCGACTTCTCAGGATTTCAGGGTGGCCCAGGGTCTGGAGGGGCTGGACCGCAGTCGGGCGGGAATACTGCCGGCTGGGGCAGCTTCAAAGACATCTTCTCCGGCATCTTCTCTGGGGCGCAGCAGCCGCAGCAGCGTCAGCGCGGCCCACAATCGGGATCCGATCTCGAGTACCAAGCCACGGTGGATTTTTGGACGGCGATCCGCGGCGGCCAGGCACGCATCCAGGTGAACCGGCAGGAGACCTGCCCCACCTGCCATGGACAGGCCTCAACAGGCGGGGCGATGCAGTGCCCGGAGTGCAACGGTACCGGTCAGGTTACGCAGATGGGCGGACGGATGAAGTTCAACATCCCCTGTCCGCGGTGTAACGGGACGGGGCGAATTTCGAACTCGTGTCCTACCTGCCACGGCGAAGGAGCTGTGTTGAAGACCGAGTCGGTGGACTTCCGCATCAAGGCGGGGACGCGCGATGGACAGCGCATTCGCTTGCAGGGCAAGGGCAACGCCGGGTTGAATGGCGGGGCAGCCGGCGACCTCTTCCTGATTGTGCGGACTGGGACACACCCGGTGTTTACGCGGACCGGCGACGATATTCACCTCACCGTGCCGGTAACGATCGCCGAGGCCAGCCTGGGCGCAAAGGTGGATGTGCCGACGATTGACGGGCGTGCGCAGTTGAAGATTCCGCCGGGCACGCAGAGCGGGCAAAAGCTGCGCATGCGCGAGCGCGGTGTTGAAAACGCGCAACAGCCGGGCAAGCGCGGCGACGAGATTGTGACCGTCGAAGTCGTGGTGCCAACGCTCAACGACGAGCGCAGCCGCGAGATTATGCGGGAGCTGGCGAAGCTGAACTCGCAGGACCCGCGGACGGCGCTGTTTGAGAAGATTTGAAAGCTTGATCCGAGGGAACGACTTTGGAATCGGAGCGGTTTGAATGGGACGATTGGAAGGCCGCGCGGAATCTGGTCAAACATGGCGTTGGTTTCGAGGAGGCATCCACGGTCTTCGACGACGAACTGATGCTTTACTGGGCAGACACCGAACACTCCTGGGATGAACCGCGCTCAATTGTGGTTGGCTGTTCAATTCAAAGCAGGATATTGTTGGTAGTGTACGCAGAGCGTGTCCGGAATGACGGTCTTGAGCGCTATCGCATCGTCAGTGCGCGCAAGGCCACTCGGGCGGAGAGGACGGTTTATGAAGCGCAGCGGCGAAGTTGATACGGAAATGGATGACGAAATGCAGCCCGAATACGACCTCTCCAAGGCGGTCCCCGGATACACTGCCTTCCGCATCGGCGAGGACCCCAGCGACGAGGCCAGCGTCGAGCAATTCTGGATTGGCCTCGGATTTGAGGTCGAGCGCATCACGGAGCCCGCGTTGCGTTTCTCCAAAGCGCCGGATTTCCTGCTCAGGCGGCATGGGACCGCCGTGGCCGTCTGCGAAGTCAAGTCGATGGGGGAGTTCGATTACACCGTCAAGGTGAATCATGCGGACGGCTCGTTCACCGAGACGCAGCACAATTGGCGCGAGTCGAATCGGGAGCGAGTGCTTCACCGCGCCGATAGAGCTATGGGTCAACTATCTTATTGGAATGGGGACCATGCGTTGGTGAACATCCTTGCCTTTGTTAATCACGATCCGCGTGTGCGCTCGGAAGAGATCGCGGCGGCGTTGCGGGAGATGAAGGGTATTGATGCAACATTCTGGTTCGATGCCAAGGGTAACAGCCTGGAGCCGGTGCCCGTGGTTGTCGCGTCCGAAGCGGGCCGCCAGTGGCTGGAGGGCACAATGAATCTGCTCCTGGAAACAAGATTGAAGCAAGCTTCGGCGGCATAAGATGGCAGCAAAACGCAAATCCAAAGGCGCGTACATGATCTCGGCGGTGGCCGAGATGTACGAGATTCATCCGCAGACGCTTCGGCTCTATGAGCGCGAGGGGCTGCTCAAGCCGTCGCGCTCCGAGGGCAACACGCGCTACTACACCGAAGAGGACCTGGAGCGGCTGGAGTTCATTCTGAACCTGGCGCGGGACCTCGGAGTGAACATCGCCGGCATCGGTATCATCCTGCAGATGCGGGAGCGCATGGAAGAGATGAACCGCCAGATGCAGAGCTTTGTGGAGTATGTGCGCAGCGAGATGCTGACGCGGTTCCACCAGGCGGCCCCCGGCTCGACGGGCGCGATTGTGCCCATTCGCCGGCCCACCGTGGTGGCCAAGGCGACATCGCTAAAAAAGCCGTAGGCATTCCCCCACCTCCTGCTCCATCTTTGTCGATGGAGCATGGGTAATGCTTGCCTGGGGCAGCTACCACCAGCGACACCAGGGCATATCCGGTCACACAAGCTCCAGTACAATGGCGATGGGTCCTTCGCGACAGACCCTAGCGCTCCCGGCCGAAACCCTATGATCGAACTCCTGTACAAAGCCTCGCTTTGGATCGCCCTTTTCGGCACCCTCACCTCAACGATCTTCCTTGGCATGGTCGCCGTTGCCTCCCTTCGTTTCGTGCGGGCGAGGCGCAAGCAAAAGTCCCCAGGAGAGATCGTTGCTGCGCAATTGCCGCCGATAAGCCTTCTCAAGCCGCTGCATGGCGCCGAGCCTGGCCTGCGCGAATATCTCGAGAGCTTCTTTGCCCTCGACTATCCCGTGTTTGAGATCCTGTTTTGCGCACGCACCGAGCAGGACGCGGGGATAAAGCTGGCCCGTGAGGTTGCGGCACGGCATCCGCTTGTTCCAGTGCGCTTTCTTACCTCGGGCCAGCCGCCATGGCCCAATGCGCGTTGCTATTCGGTCTCGGTGATGGAGCGGGCTGCCCGGCACGATCTGCTCGTCGTGACCGACAGCGATGTTCTTGTGCAGCCTGAGTTTCTGCGCGAGATCGCAAAGCCGTTTCAGGACGCCGATGTCGGCGCATCCACCTGCCTGTATCGCGGAAAGGCGACAGGGATGGGACTCTGGGCGTTGATGGAAGGGTTAGGCATGAGCGTCGAGATGACCGCCGGCGTTGTGGTCGCGGACATGCTGGAAGGAATGCGCTTTACTCTCGGTCCATGCATGGCGGTTCGCAAGGATGCGCTGGCGGCGATCGGCGGGTTCGATCGTCTGGGCGACTACTATGCCGACGATTTCATGCTGGGCAACCTGGTGGCCGCCTCGGGCCGGAAGGTTGTTCTTTCCACCCACGTTATCGATCACTGCATCGTGAACAACTCGTTCTGGCGGAACTTCAATCATCAATGGAGCTGGATGAAATCGACGCGAATGAGTCGGCCATGGGGGCATCTGGGCACGGGGCTTACCTTCGCCGTCCCGTTCGGGGTGCTGGGACTGGGGTCGGGACTGATGCTCGGCCAGCCGCGGCTCGGCGCGGCTCTTCTCGTGTGGGCGCTTGCCTCTCGCATTCTCCTGTGCGTTGTCGCAGGCGGATTCATAGTTGCCGACCGGGACGCCTACAGGTTTTGTTGGCTTTATCCGTTGCGAGACGCGATGGGATCGATCCTTTGGGTGGCCAGCTATGTGAGCCGCACGGTGGGCTGGCGCGACGACAAATTTGTTCTTCAGAAAGACGGGCTGATGCGGCGGATTTAGATTGCAGCTCAGGAGACGCCACTCGAACTGCTTTCTACGGCAGCGGCCGGTCCGTCCACAGCGCCTTGTCGGCCACGTTCTGCACCAGATATAAGCGCCCCGCAAGCAGGCTTTCCACCTTTGGCTGCCTGTTGCCCTGTGCGAAAAGCCAATGCCGCTCGCCGGTGCCCCAGATCTTCGATAGCTGCTCTTCGCTCAGAAAAATGTCTGGGGCGTCGGGATAGCACGATCCCCACAGCAGGGTCGAGCCCTCGCCGTTTTGGCCGCAACGAGGCCGCACCATCAGCGCAGGGCGTCCATTGAAGAAGTGATGCGTGTAAAACATCACCGAGGAGGCATCCGACTGGTCGCCAAAGTCGATGAAGATATCGGCTGGTGTACCCTTTTGCAAAATCGTATCGGCAATCCGCTTTGAACTGAGGATCGGCTCAAAACGCGCCAGGGCGATGTGCGCGGCGATCAGGAAGGCCGTAAAAGTAAGCCCGACGCTGATGGTGGCGGCGATGTGCTTCTTCTTCAGGCGCAGCCACCATCCAATCGGCGGTCCGATAAGCAGCGTGACGGCGGCTATGGACGCAGGCAGGCGCAGCGCTGCAAACGATGCTCCGGTGAGGTCGAAGAAGTGGGACATCGAAAGCGTGTAGGAGCCCACGCCGCGATGCGCGAGAACCGTCCCAATATCGGGAACGAAAGGCAGGTTGCGCGAGTCCCAAAGTCCCCAGCCGAGAGTAGCCGCTGCCAGCACGCCGACGACGGCGAAGACTGCGTGTCCTCCCGTCAGCCATGCCGTTGAAAGCAGCGGTTGACCATCCGGCCCGGTGCGCTGCTGTTCAATCGCCGCCACCACGGCTGCGATCAGCACCAGGAGCGCCGGCCAAACCAGAAAGGTGTAGTACTCCTGGTTCGACGACAGGGAAAAGAAGAACAAGGTCCAGGCGGAGTACAGGCTGAGCAGCCACACCGTGCGCACCTGAAACTTGAGATGGGCAACGTATGTGGCCACATCCGCGCGGGCTGCGTTGTCGATGTAGAAGTCGACGGTGTCTCCGGCCTCGCGGCCGAGATGCTGGAGCCAGTCTTTCCGCGTCTTCCACGCAACCATCAGGACCGCCGGCACGAACAGGCTCCACGGAAACAGCCATACCAGTTGCAGCAGCCAGTAGGCCACATAGGGCAGCTTGTTGTAGTCGTGCGGATAGCGCATGGAGAAGAAGCGCAGCACGTGCTCGTTGATGAAGTAGAAGTAGAAGAAGCCGTGGACGTTGCCTACGGTGGGGTGGTTGCCCACAGCGAGGCCCTGGTCGGGGTTGGCCAGGCCGCAGAGGATGTGCCACGGCGCAGCAATCGCCAGGAAGACCAGCGGGCCGGTCACTGGCTTGAGCTCGCGCCAGCGACGCCACTGCCCGGTAAGCAGCAGGTAGGGTACCGCGGCGCCGATGAAAAACGTCGGCGCAATCAGTCCCTTGGTCATGGTGGCCAGCGCCACGCCAATGTAGCACCAGTAAAACCGGTTCGGCTTGCCCAACTCCAGGCCGGTAATCAGCCCATAGAGCGCCCAGATGAGGAAGAGCGCGAGATACGACTCGGGAATGATGAAGCGCGTAAACAGAAACGGGCCGATCGCAGTCAGTACGGCCAAACCCGCATAGAGGCCGGCGCGGTCGCCCCAGGCACGGCGCGCCCAAGCCCACGAAAGCCAGCATAGCCCCAGCATGGCCAGCGAGTTCGGCAGATGAGTGGACGCCGCGCTCTCGCCAAAGATTTTGTAGCTGATGCCGACCAGCCAGTAGGGCAGGGGTGGCTTCTCAATGTAGCGGATGCCGTTGATCTTCATGGTGACCCAGTTGCCGGTCTCGGCAAAATGCTGGGCCGCCTGGGCGTGCGCCGAGTCCACGTCATCGAGCAGTGGCGGCGTGAAGAGCGAACAGATCTGCACGGCAAAGAAAACGGCGAGAAACAGCAGCCACGTCGCCATCACAGAGGGTGCCTTTGCAGGTCGGGGGCGAGTTACTTCAGGGCTGGAATATGAAGAAGAGGGCATTGAATAAAGGATAGCAGCCGGGGAACCGCGAGTTTCCGGGGACGCAGCGGTGCAGACCTGGCCGACGCTCAGGCTACGGCAGCGGCCGGTCCGTCCATAGCGCCTTGTCGGCGAGATTCCGCACCGGATACAAGCGTCCCGCGAGCAGGCTTTCAGCCTTTTGCTGGTCCGTGTCCTGGGCGAAGAGCCAGTGCCGCTCGCCCGTGCCCCAAATCGTCGCCAGCTTTTCGTCGCTCAGAAAGATATCCGGAGCGTCGGGGTAGCAAGATCCCCACAGCAGTGAAGTTCCTTCTCCGTTCTGGCCGCAGCGCGGCATCACCACCAGGGCTGGACGCTCATTGAAGAATTTGTGCGTGTAAAAGACCACGGAGGATGCGTTGGATTGGTCCCCGTAGACAATGAAGGTATCTGCCGGTGTGCCTTTGGCAAGGATGGTGTCGGCCATTGGCTTGGAACTGAGCATCGGTGCAAAGCGCGCAAAGGCGATGTGCGCGGCGATGAGGAAGACTGCGGAGGTGAGCGCAACGCTGACTGTGGCAGCGATGTGCTTTTTCTTCAGGCGCAACCACCAACCGATCGGCGGCCCGATGAGCAGCGTGATTGCAGCCATGGACGCGGGCAGCCGAAGCGCCGCAAATGACGCGCCGGTCAGGTCGAAGAGGTGGGACATCGAAAGGGCGTAGTCTGCCACGCCGCGATGCGCGAGAACGGTGCCTATGTCGGAAACGAAGGGCAAGTTGCGCGAGTCCCACAGACCCCAGCCAAGAGTGGCTGCTGCCAGCACGCCCACCACGGCAAAGACCGCATGTCCGCCCGTCAACCACGCCGTTGACAGCAGCGACTGGCCATCGACGCCCGTGCGCTGCTCTTCAACAGCCGCGACAACGCACGCGATGAGGATGAAAAGCGCCGGCCACACCGGAAACGTGTAGTACTCCTGGTTCGACGAGACGGAAAAGAAGAGCAGTGTCCATGCGGAGTAGAGGCTCAGCAGCCAGAGGGTGCGCACCTGAAACTTGAGATGCGCGACATAAGTCGCCACATCCTCGCGCGCTGCGTTTTCGATGTAAAAGTCCACCGTATCTCCGGCTTCGCGGCCCAGGTGCTTCAGCCAGTTGCGGCGCGTCTTCCAGGCCACGGCAAGAACTGCCGGTACGAACAGGCTCCAGGGGAAGAGCCACACCAGATGCAGTAGCCAGTAGGCCAGGTGCGGCAGCTTGCTGTAGTCGTAAGGGTAGCGCAGCGAGAGAAAGCGCAGAACATGCTCGTTGATGAAATAGAAGTAAAAGAAGCCGTGGACGTTGCCAAGTGTGGGGTGGTTGCCCAGAGCGAGGCCCTGGTCGGGGTTGGCCAGCCCGCAGAGGATGTGCCATGGCGCGGCGATGGCAAGGAAGAGCAGCGTTCCTGTAAAGAGCTTGAGCTCTCGCCAGCGACGCCACTGCCCGGTGAGCAAAAGGTAAGGTACCGCGACGCCGATGAAAAATACAGGTGCGATGAGCCCTTTGGTGAGAATGGCAAGCGCCACGCCGATGTAGCACCAATAGAAGCGAATCGGCTTGCCCAGTTCGAGGCCGGTGATGAGCCCATAGAGCGCCCACATCAGAAAAAGGGCGAGATACGACTCGGGAATAGAGAATCGCGTAAACAGAAACGGGCCGATGGAAGTAAGCACGCCGAGGCCCGCATAGAGGCCGGCGCGGTCGCCCCAGACACGGCGCGCCCATGCCCACGAAAGCCAGCAAAGCCCAAGCATGGCCAGTGCGTTTGGCAGGTGCGTGGTGGCCGCACTCTCGCCGAAGAGCTTGTAGCAGATGGCAGCCAACCAGTAGGGCAAAGGCGGCTTCTCAAGATAGCGGATGCCATCGATCTTCATGGTGACCCAGTCGCCGCTATCGACCATGTGCTGGGCTGCCTGGGCGTGCGATGCGTCCACGTCGTCGAGCAGGGGCGGCGAGAACAGGGACGCGGCGTAGACGGCAAGGAAGAGGGCAATAAAGAGGAGCCATGTGGCCCAAACAAAGGACTTCTGAACAGGCCGACGGCGAGTTGCTTCGGAGCTGGAAGAAGGGGAAGAGGCCATTGAATAAAGGATATCAGCCACCTGAGTTGAGGAGCGATGCACCTTCGCTGTTTGGAGCAAGGGCAGGAACATCTTTGGGTTTTAGCGCGTACTTCAAGTTGAATGAGAAACTTGCGCCGAGCTCTGATCTACTCGTCGGTTGCAGCGGGCGCGTGGCTCGTCATCTGCATCTCATGCGGAGTCTTTGCAGTGGAAGCGGCTCTCCATCCGGGACGCAATGTGGAGGGGGCGCATTCAGAGGAGTTGGCAGCAGCTATTGCTGCAAGCCACCAGGCAACGCTGATAGATGCTTCGGTCACAGCGGGTGACGGGGTGCTCCTTCGCGGGTGGAGCATACGTCAGGTTCACGGAAACGGCGATGTTGTGATCCTGCTTCACGGCCAATCCGACAACCGTGCTGGAATGCTCGGCTATGCGGATCTGATGCTGCGGCACGGGTATTCGGTGCTGCTTCCGGACGCACGGGCACATGGATTGAGCGGTGGGGACTTGGCCACATACGGGGTTAACGAAGCGGACGATGTTCGCCGGTGGTACTACTGGATCTCGAAGACCGAGTCACCGCGATGTATCTATGGATTGGGTGAATCGATGGGTGCAGCACAGTTGCTCAATTCCCTCGGCTCAGAGCGAGGCTTCTGTGCTGTTGTTGCGGAATCTTCGTTTGCCAGCTTCCGGGAAGCATCGTACGATCGGCTGGGCGAGAAGCTGAACGCCGGGGCATGGGCGGGGAAGACCATTCTCCGACCGGCGGTGGAGGCGGGCTTGCTCTATGCAATGTGGAAGTACGGGGTGAACCTGGAGCAGGCGTCGCCGGAGAATGCGGTGGCCACGAGCAGAGTGCCTGTGCTCCTCATTCATGGCCTCAAGGATACGAACCTTCCTCCGTGTAACTCGGAAATGATCCTGGCGCGAAGCCGGGCGCGAGGGCTGGCCGCCGTTCTTTGGGAGCCGGCCGGAGCGGGCCATACTGGGGCTGCTTCAGCGGAGCCAGAGGAGTTCGAGCGGCGAGTAATTGGGTGGTTCGAGAGCCACGATCGACCTTAGAATTTGGCCCTCATTCGCCGGTACCGCCGCCAGGCCAGAAATCCCGGAACTCCCAGAATCACCAGCCAGATGAGCAAGGTTGGGCCGGCCTCTTCGACGAAGAGAAGGATTCCGAGCAGCGTGTTTTCACCGTGGCGAAGACCGGAGACGAAGGCATTGCGAATCTGATTCGGCAAGGAGGCGGATTGCGGGCCAAGTTGTTCGCGATATTGCTCCATCATCCGCAGCTCGATGGTGGCAAAGTCGACGCGGTGTTCAAGCACCTTCTGGTCGGCCTCCATCTGCTCGATCTCGCCGCGAACGCGATCGATCTCCTCTTCCACCTGGAGAACTTCATCGATTTTGCCCGTACGCTGAGCCAGCAGTTCGCGCAGCCGCTGCTCTGTCTCGCGGGAGTTTTCCAGCCGCGCCACCAGGTCGGCATGCTGCTGCGTCACCTCTTCTCCCGACTGGGTTTCGACCTCAACCTGGCCCAGCCCGCGCATCTCGGCGATGGCCGCAGCCAGTTCGCCATCAGGGACGCGCAACGAACTTTCCAGGCTGCGCGCTAAGCCTTCGCCGGTATTCACCGTGAGCTGTGCAGCGTAGCCGCGGTGGCGCGCAAGCAGGGCTTCGAGCGCCGCGCGGGATGCGCCCAGATCGCGAACCTGGATTGTGAGCGAGACGGAGCGCGCGATCAGCGGCGCCGGCGAAGAAGCTACTGTTGAGGCGAGTTTCTCGTGAACCACCGGACTTCTCCGGTCCTTGAGCGCTGCGCCGCCGCCGTTGAAAAACGATCGGCTCGCGAAGCCCTGAGGGCTGGGCTGCTGGATAGCCTCCATAACGGCCAGTCCTCCCGCAACATCCCTTGATTCCTGCCGCGGCAATGCTGGCTCGCCAGGGGCCGGGGCTACGATGGTCATCATTCTTTGCCGTTTGTACGGCTGATCAGAGAGAACCCAGATCGTCGAGCCGACAACAAGCAGAATCGCGAAGGCTGCGATGGCTCGGCGTCCGCCGGTGGCCCAAAGGTTCCACTTCCAGATTCCGGGGCCAACCTTCTGTGTTGATTTGGCGGGGCTGGGGTCAGACGCCGCCTTTGCGGCTGCAACCTTGACGGCTTCTTCCAGGGTCGCGGACACGGCCGGAACAATCCACCGGGAAAGCGATTCCGATGTGTCGCGCAACTGCGCGGCCAGGCTGGCGCACTCCGCGCACCCGGCAATGTGCGCCGAAACACGCGCAGCCTCCGCGCTCGAAAGTTCTCCATCGGCAAGCGCCATTACTTCTTCAGGAGAAACGGGATGGGTGGTAGCAATCATGCGCGCACCTCCGTAGCGGGAGCGCTGGGTGTTCGTGTGGGGGCCGGGGCCAAGAGCAGGTCGTGAAGGGCTGAACGTGCCCTGAACAGCCGGGAGCGGACGGTGTTTAACGGCAGCTCGAGGAGTTCGGCGATCTCGGCGTAGCTGAGTTGCTCAAACTCGCGCAGCAGCAGCACCTCGCGGTCCACCTTGTTGAGCTGGGCCATCGCCTCGCGCATGAACAGGTCAACCACGGGGTCGGAATGGCCCGCTGGATCGTGGCCCTCCGGCTGCTCGCCGAAGAATGTCGCGCGAAAGGCAGCCTTGCGCCGATGGGCGCGCAGAATCTTCAAGGCTATGGCGTAGAGAAACGTACGAAAAAGGGCAGTCGGCTGGTAACTCGCCGCCGAGCGCAAAACTGCAATGAAGGTTTCCTGGGCCAACTCCTCGGCCTGTGCTGGATCGGCAAGGCGGCGGCGAAAGAACCCGAACAGCGGCTGCTTATAGCGAACGAAGAGGGCGGTGAACGCGTCGGTTTGGCCGGCGGCAAACGCCAGCATGAGCTGTTCGTCGGATTCCCGCGCTTCGGATTGACGGTCGACTGCCGGGATCGATTCGTCCATCGAATTCGCCTTGGTCGCCGGGATCGTATCGTCCGCCGTGGTTCTATGGTCCATGGAGCGCCGCCTGACCCGTTCACAACTGGTAATGCGCCGAGGAGGGAAAAAGTTCCCTTTGGACAAAGACTTGACGAAGGCGGGGATGGAAAGCGGCGGGGGTTGGCCTAGCCGGTGACGAGAGAAGCGTCGCAAGGGACGCGGATGGGTTATTCGGGGACTTCCACTTCGGTATAGCTGCCCGGTGTCGCTGCGTTGATCGCCGCCATGATCCCGGCGATATGCGCTTTGACCGCATCCCAGTTATTCGAACTCAGAACAACCAGCGCCATTTCTCGCCCCTTCAGGTTTTGCTGATACCTGATCTCCTGATCCGCCGTAATGAACAACTCGAAGCCCGCTTCTTCCGCTGCATTCAGAAGCGCACCGTTCGCCAGGCCGGACTATCCCTGAAACCACGTCGTTACTACCGTGTGATCTCCCTCGATCAAAAAACGCAGTTTCTGCGGAACGCTCTCGTCGAGGATGATTCTCATCGCGCCTGCGGGGTATGAAACGGCGAGTGTGTGCTTTTGGCGGCGAAGTCGAGCACCGTCTGCACCTGCTCACGCGAGACATGGAAGTTCTCAAGAACTTCTTCAATCGACGACGTTTTCAGATTCTCGAATATCGCCGACACGGGAACACGCGTACCGCGAAATATCCATGCGCCGCTCACTTTGCCGGGGATGCTCTCGACCGCTGGACACTGTGACCAATCCAGGCTTGCCATGATCGGCGCTCCTTCGCTTAAGGATACCCGCTGACGCGCCGGGGCGAAAGGTCCTCATACGTTGGAGATTTCTGCCATCCAGCCGCGCACGCACAAGTCGGACACTATTCCACGCCGCTCTCCTCCCCCCATCGCGTGTATCTTGGCCTCAGCACTCGTTTCACTCCCCCGGAGGCTCAAGACCCCGCCATGCCCACGTTTGCCGCAATCGATATCGGTTCCAACTCCTGCCGCATGAAGATAGCCCGCGTGGTGGCGCACCAGTTGAAGACCCTGGCCGAGGATCGTGAGGTGACGCGTCTTGGTGCGAGCGTCTTTGAGTCGGGGCTGGTCTCGCCTGAGGCGATGGCCCTCACACTGCGCGCGCTCAAGCGATTCCAGCGCACGGTACAGCAGCATGGTGTCGATCAGATTCGCGTGGTGGCCACGGCCGCCATGCGCGACGCGCGCAACGGCCCCGCCTTCCAGGCTTGGGTGAAGGCCGAGACCGGCTGGAATATGGAGATCATCTCCGGCCTGGAAGAGGGGCGGCTTATTCATCGGGGAGTGATCGCCGGCGAAGTGGGCGTAGGGGGAAAGGTGTTGCTGATTGACCTCGGGGGCGGCAGTTGCGAGATCACCCTCTCTGAACACAAGCGGATCAAGGAGACGAGCAGCGTTCCGCTTGGCGCGGTGCGTCTCACCGAGCAGTTTCTTCGCTCTGACCCGCCCACTGCCGAAGACCTGGGCCGCATGAGCCGCTGGATCCAGCGTGAGCTCAGGCGCGCTCACCGCAAAATCAACCCGGAGCGGGTGACGCTGGCGATTGCCACTTCTGGAACGGCGTTCGCGCTCAGCGAAGCCTGCGCATTGCTGGGAAAGAACGGCAGCAAGACGGCCCCGCGCGCAGGAAGACGAACGAAGCCAGGCGCAGCGCCAACCGGCGGCAACGCCGGAACAAAGGACGTGAGCAAGCTGGCTCGGCGGCTGGCCACGCTCACCCTGCCCGAGCGCGAGGCTGTGCCGGGCATTGGCCCGCGCCGCGCGGAGATCATCGTGGCCGGCGCTGAAGTGTTTCGAGAATTACTGGAGAGCTTTGGCTTGCCGGGGTTTCGCTATTCGCCGCTTGGCCTGCGCGACGGCATCCTGGCGCAGATGCTGGCCGAGCAGGACGCGCGCGCCGAGGCCCACAAGGAGTTCGAGCACGAGCGGTGGCAGAGCGTGCTGGCCACGGCGCAGCGTTACGGCGTGGATATGCGCCAGGCCGAGCCGGTGCGCGCCCATGCTGTGCAGCTGTATCGAGAGCTGAAGCCGATGCACGCGCTTCCGCCGGAGTACGAAACCTGGCTGCAAGCCGCGGCCATGCTGCGCGACACCGGCAAGTTCATCAACCACCAGGGACATCACCGGCACACGCAATACATCGTGTCGAGCTCTGAGATCTACGGCTACACGCAGCTTCAGCGCACGCTGGTCTCCGCCATTTCGCGCTACCTGGGCAAGAGCCGCCCACAGCCGGGCGATCGGGCGCTGAGGAACATTCCAGCCGAGGAGCACAAGCATGTGCTACGGGCGGTGGTGCTTCTGCGGATGGCGGTGGCGCTCAACCAGGACCGCGCCAGCGATGTTCTGCGCGTGGCGGCCAAGGTCTATCCCAAGCGGGTTTATCTGGAGTTGAAGCCGGGACGCACCGGCGCGGAACTGGAGCTATGGTCGTTGCGCAAAGAGGCGGACTACTTTCGCGAGGTCTTCGGCAGAGAGCTCTTGCCGGTGCTGGCGTAGATGGCCCGGGCCATGCGCGGATCAATAAGCCAGCGCAACAGAGCAGGGTGGTGATCCATATCGACGCGGGCGATTGAGGCCTTGCGCATGCGGATGGCAGCACCGCCGTTGCCGGTGATCAGGCGACCGAGAAACTGAAACATATTGGGGTTGTGGCCAACCACCAGCACCCCTTCGCGGTCTGCGTAGCGGGCGAGCATCCTCTGAAAATCTGTGTAGGTTCCGTTGAGGCCAAGGGCGGGGCTCACCTCAACCTTGCCCTCGTAGCCGAGCTCGTTGCCCACCATCTGGGCGGTCTGCATGGCGCGCTTCAGCGGGCTGGCGACGATCACATCAATCTGCACCTTGAAGGCGAAGAGCATCCTCGCCATCAGCATGCACTGGTCCTTGCCCTCCTTGATGAGGCCGCGCTTGGAGTCGAGTGCTGGGTTTTCGCGCGGAACGCCTGCATTGGCGTGGCGCATCAGGTAGAGATTCATAGCGATAGATTGGGGGCGGGGATCGCAGCAGGCCTCGCCGCTCGCCCAGAGATGCGATATTAACACAACTGTAACAATCCGAGCAGGTTTCGGGCCAGACAAGCCGACGATTGAGGGGGACTCGGGGGCAAGGTGGGAAGTATTTCAGCGTCAAGTCGGATCTGGGAAAAGCTAGCCTGGCATCTCTTCCAACGAACGGCCCTCGGCCGCCCAAAGCTCACTCACCAGCAGGCCTCCGAGACGCGGACGGCGCTCCATCCGCGTGAAGCCGGCTGCGCTTAGCGCAGGGGCGTAGTCGGGTAGCTTGCGCTGACGCAGGCCGGTCAGAAATCCAAAGGCGAGGTAGAGGCCATGCACGGTTGGGCCGGCTACAACCCTGCCAAACCACCCCTTCGGGACGGCGAACTCTGAGACCACCCACAGCGCGCCTGGAGACAGTACCGGCCTCACCCGCCGAGCCAGCGCCAGGACTTCGTCGGTTGAAAGGCAGTCGAGGAAAAAGTGGGTAACGACCAGGTCGTAGACGGGCAATTGGCTGGAACTGGACTCATCCAAGGCGTTTTGAAAGGGCACGACTTCAGTCGTGCCGCAAAAGGGCAACGAGGGGTTTTGAAAGGGCACGACTTCAGTCGTGCCGCAAAAGGCCAACAAAGACGAGGGCTTTAGCCCCTGAGGGACGCTCTTTTCTGGTCCGTCAACATTGATGAGACAGCTTCCGGGATGCCACGTCCGGAGATCGGCTTGCTCGGTGGTAAGGCGGGAAGCATTGGGGCCACAGGTCTTGGTCATTGCGCCGAGCATCGCGGGGCTGCCATCGATGGCGTGGGCGCGGATCGATGGGTTCTCGCCCAGTAACCGGGCAGTGAAGCGTCCGTCCCCGTCGCCGAGTACCAGAGCGTGCCGGCAGTGGGTCAGGTGGAATAGGAAATTCGACCGGCACAGGCCGAGGAACGGGCCGAAGCTCAGCCATTCCATCCAGCGGTAGGCGCGGGCGAGGCGGTCGAAGCTCGGCGGGTCGCCGGCTGAGCAGCGTCCGCTGGATACTGGACTTTCCAGCTCCAGGCTCTCAAGCGCCGGAATCATAGGTGAACACCCAAGGCAATCAAAGGGAGAAGCAACACCAGATCGGCCGATGCGCGCAGAGCAAGCGGGGTCATCGCGCTGCGATTCCGGTTGAGCAGCACCAGAAGAACTGCGCTGCCTGCCCCCAATCCGATCAGGATGGCTGCCGAAGGGTGGCCAGCCCGGATCGATGCTGCGATCACCAGGCCCACAAACGCGAGGAGCAGTCCGGCTGGCGTAATGTGTGCGGCGGAAGCTCCGGCCTCCCAGCGTCCGATGGCGTGATAGTTGAGCCAGGCCAGCAGCATGAAAAAGGCCCCGACCAGTGCCAGGGGCCAGAGCGGGGCGGACAGGAGCGCAGCACGCGGCCATACCGGCAGCATGCATCCGCAGATGAAGATCGACGCAACCAGCAACTCATTCCCAATCTGCTTAAACGGGAGGCGCTCCAGAATCCTGGCCGAGGCGGGAAGCCAGCCCAGCCGCGAGTCCGGGTTGCGGCCCGAGTGCACTCCTGAGAAGTAGGCAACCGTGGCCAGGCCAAGGGCTGCGCCGCGTTCGCGGGCCGCCGCGGGTACAAACACGACGACGATGGCCAGGGCGGCCAATGCTGACGCGACAGCCAGCGCCGACAGCAGACGGCGATGACGCCAATGGAAGCGGTGGCGATGGCGAAGGCGGGTTGGCTGCATGCTGGCCAGAGCCGAACGCGCGTCAAGCAGCCGATCGCCAATGTAAACGGCCCAGGTCACCAGGCCGACCAATGCGGGAGCCCACAGCGGCAGGTGCACACCGGCAGCGGAAGCAAACCAAAGCGTCCATAAAACGGCGACGGTTGGAGCGTCGAGCGAGGCCATGTGCCATAGGGCAAGCGGAAGCGGCGCATCGAGAGTGCGCTGGGTGGATCGGTCGCGCGCAACGGGACGGGCAAAGGTGGTCGCGAGAGGGCGCAGGATGGGAAGGGTCCGCAGCACTGTCCCGATTGTAAGAGATGGCCGGCTTGCCGGTGCGTTTGCTGTTCGTGGCGCTGCATCGAGGCGGATCGCGGAAACCTGCTCAGGCGAGCGGAGTCGCCGCGATTGCACTCCGAATTACGGCCTCGATTTTGGCGTTCACGTCTTCGGCCTTCATAAAGAAGGGCGCGCGCAGACATTGAATGCTCAGCAGGCCAGACTCTGGCGTGTAACTCCAGGCGACTTCAACGCCCAGCCGTGAAGCGGTTCCGGAGTTGCCATTCAGAGCAAGGCCGGCGGCATTCGCCTTGTCGACCAGCACTGCATACTGTCCGGGCGTGATGCCCTTGAAGGTCAAGGGCGCGGAGGAGTTCATGGGGGCCTCTGGTGTCCCGCCTCGGAAGTTCACAACAAAATAACTGCTGTCATCCTGAGCGAACGGGGCCCCAGGCGTACTCTTCAGCCTGGGGGGGGTGAGTCGAAGGATCTGCGGTTGCTCTTCAATGAACTTCGGAGTCACCACAATTGCCTGCGTTCGGAGATCCGGAAGGGTTTTCTGCGGTCGATCTGCAGGGGAGGGCTGCTTCCGAAATCTCCGAACGCAATCCAACATTAGCAATGAAAGGTGAAATTATGTGCAATCCGGCCAGAAATTCATCATGTGAGGGAAGTGACGAAGGTACACAGCCCTGATAGGACAAGTTGGTTTTCATCCCCCGCGAGTCACGCCCGGCTCGTGGATGGCGGAGCGTAAGAACTGAACTGGGACTAAAATGTTGGCAAGGCACCAAAACGACTGAAGCAGGAGGGAAGATGGCAACGACAGCGCAGATTTCAATCGACACCTATTTGACCACTTCCTATCGACCGGACGTCGACTACGTCGATGGGGTGCTGGAGGACCGGAACGTGGGCGAGTACGATCACAACGTGGTGCAGATGGCGATTCTGTTCTGGTTCCATCAGCATGGCCGAGAGTGGAGAATTCGCGCGATCCAGGAACAGAGAACCAGGGTCGCTTCCACCAAGGTGCGCATTCCGGATGTGTGCGTCTTTTCTCGCGAAGCGCCCATCGAGCAGGTCTTTGCCAGGCCTCAATTGATCGCCATCGAGGTCCTGTCGCCGGAAGACCGCCGTTCCCGCATCGAGGCGAGGTTGAACAACTTCCGCGAGTTCGGCGTGGCAAACCTGTGGGTTGTTGACCCCCAGACGCGCTCCGGTTGGGACTTGAGCGACGGAAGCTGGGTGCGGAAGGAGCGGTTCGAAGTGGCGGGCTCGCCGATCTATCTTTCGCTGCCCGAGCTCTTCAAAAAGATAGATGAAGACAACGCCGATTGAGGCTGTTGCTTCCCCTGCTCTGAGAATCGTGGACTTGCGACCTGCCTAATCTGGCGGTCCCTTCCTCCGCTAGTCGGCTGCGTGCGCTTTCTTCACCGCAGTCCGGGATTTGCCCTTGGCGGCGGCTGGCTTGGCATCGCTCTCGGTGGCCGGGTGCGGAATCGCATCGATGTCGACTTTGCCCTCGGCTAACTGGATCAGGAAGTCCTGGCATGAGAATGCCGGCGCGTCTTTGAGGAACTTGCTCGCTCGGATGTAGCTGCCGTCCGCCTGCTGGAGCCGAGCCTTGGTGGTGTCGGCCATGAGAGCGGGCAGAATCTCGGTGTGAATGCGGTCGAGTGCCGCGGCATCTTTAACAGGGAATACCACTTCGCAGCGTTCGAAGAGGTTGCGGGGCATCCAGTCTGCGGAGCCGAGATAGATCTCGCTCTTGCCGCCATTGGCAAAGTGGTAGATGCGCGAGTGCTCAAGGAAGCGCCCCACAATGGATCGAACACGAATGTTGTCGGAGAGTCCCTTTACGCCGGGACGCAGGATCGAAAGGCCGCGCACGATGAGGTCGATCTGCACACCGGCTTGCGAAGCCGCGTAGAGCGCCTCAATGACCGTGGGCTCGAGCAGCGCGTTCATCTTGGCGATGATGTGTGCCGGCCGCCCGGCCTGGGCGTGTTCCTGCTCGCGGCGAATCAGCCCGAGAAAGCTTTCCGCCATCGTCAGCGGCGCAACCAGCAGAGGGCTATAGTCGTTGATCTCGGCGTGGGCCGTCAGGTAGTTGAACACCATGTGCACCTTCTCGGTGATCAACGGGTCCGCGGTCAGCAGGCTTAGGTCGGTATAGAAGCGGGCGGTCACGGGGTTGTAGTTGCCCGTGCCCAGGTGGCAGTAACGGCGGGTGACCCCGTCGTCGTCGCGGCGCACCAGCATGGCCAGCTTGCAATGCGTCTTCAGACCGACCACGCCGTGGAACACCTGCACTCCGGCGTCTTCCATCGACCGCGCCCAGCGAATGTTCGACGCTTCATCGAAGCGCGCCATCAGCTCCACCACCAGGGTTGCCTCCTTGGTGGCGGCTGCTTCGGTAAGCGCTTTGAACATCGGCGAGTCATTGCTGGTGCGGTAAAGCGTCTGTTTCATGCTGAGCACGGCGGGGTCACTGGCGCCCAGCTCGATAAACTCGACCACCGGATCGTACGAATCGTAAGGATGATGCAGCAGAATGTCGCGTTGCCGCAACTCGTCGAATATATTGGCGGACTTGCGGCTGATGTGCAGCGGTTTGGGGGTAAATGGAACGAACTTGAGGTCGGGCCGCAGAACGTCCCCGTAGAGGAAAGACAGCCGCGAAAGGTTCACCGGTCCATCGCCACGAAAAACCTGGTCGGGGTCCAGCTCAAAGTTCACCCGCAGCCGCTCAATGATCTCCGGGTCGGCGCCTTCTTCAATCTCCAGCCGCACGGCGTCGCCCTTGCGGCGGTTGTGCAACTCAAAGCGAATCGTCTCCAGCAGCGACCGCGCTTCCTCCTCTTCAAAGTAGAGGTTGGAGTTGCGCGTCACGCGGAAGGCTGCGTGGGCCAGCACCGCGTAGCCGCGATACATGCCGCCGAGGTTCTGCGTGATCAAATCCTGGAGCAAGAGGTAATCGAATTTGCCTTCAGCCGAGGGCAGACGGACAAATCGAGGCAGGGCGCGCGGGACTGTGACCACGCCCAGCACCTGTGGGCCGGAGCTGCGGCGCTTGGCCCTGAGCAGCAGCGCCAGGCACAGGGCCTTGTTCAGCACGCGCGGAAACGGGTGCGCCGGATCAATCGACACAGGCGTCAGCAAAGGATCGACATCCCGCTGGAAGTAGTTCTGGGCAAATGCTCGCTGGTCTTCTGAGAGTTCATTCCATTCCAGCAGCCGGATGCCGTTTTTGCGCAGCTCGGGGAGCAGAAGCTCGTTCCAGCAGTGGTATTGAGCGGCGACAAAGCTGTGGATCTCTGTCGTCAGTGAGGCAAGGGACTCATCCGGTCGCAGGCCGTCGAAGCCGCGCTCCTCATAGCCGTCTTCGATCCGTTGCATCAGTCCGGCCTGGCGGATCTCGACGTACTCATCCAAATTTGACGCCGTAATGGCCAGAAACTTCACCCGCTCCAGCAGCGGGTTGGTCGCGTCTTCGGCCTCTTCGAGCACACGCCGGTTGAACTGCATCCAGGAGTGGTCGCGGCCGTTGAAGAGTTTCTGTTTTGGCGAAGTCTTTGGCATTCGTTTCCGTCCGGCAATTCAAATCCGCCGGCGCATCCAGTCTGTCAGTCTACCGCGTCTCGCTGCTGGGACGCACGAGGGAAATGAGTTAAGGGGAATCAGACCTGTCGGCCAGGGGGAACGGGCCTCTCACGAAATGGATACACGATCGATGGCGAAAAATGTATGAACAGGCGAAGAAATCGTCGGATGTAGGGCAATCCTGGGTCCGCCCGGGGACGCTGCGAGTTGAACCGCCGAGCCGCCGGGTCCGTAGATGGATTGACGCACCGGCCTTGTAAGGCGAGGATAGAAGAACGCCGTGTCGGTTTCGGCCGCCTCGTCTCCGTTTCACCGACCCCGTCTCCGTTTCGCCTGCCCCGTCGCGGATTTGCCTGCTTCTATGATAAGGAGCCTTTCATGCCCCAGCAGAACTTCCCCACCCCCGAAAGCCTGATCCCATCCCAGCCAGTCCCCGAGCGCGCCCAGCAGTTCACTGATCGGGTGCAGGGCCTGCTTGATGGTCACCAGAAGGACGATGCGACCGTGGCCAAAGCCTTTGAGGGCATGGACGCGATGATCGACATGATCGCCGCCGGCCTGTACACCATGGCGTCGATGCTGGTGGGCGAAGGTGAAGAGAGTGTACGTCTGGTGGAGACGGCGATCGCCAACGCCGATGTGGCTGCTTGCACCGATGCGACTGCAGCACGGAAGAGCTCGCGGCGCGCGCTGTGCGCGGCGGCGCTGGAGTTGTTGGCCAGGCGCGATGCCAGGAGCCTTGAAGCCCCCAAAGGTCTGGAGCACGTAGCTACCTGCATTGAGGACGACGACCTGGACTCGGTGGGGAATGTGGCAGGCGTTTCGCGCCAGGAGCTTGAGCAAATGATGGCTGGCCCAGACCGCGGACGAGTCCGCACCTGGCTCTCCAGCCTTCCAACCTCCATACGGACCATCTTTGTGTTGCGGGCAGTGGCTGGGTTTAATGCGGCTGACACTGCCGGGCTGCTTGCGGCTCATGGCGGGCCTGCGGCTGCGGGCTGGACTCCGGAAGCGGTGCGCGAGCTCTTCCGGCAGGGGCTGTGCTCGCTGGCCTCACAGATGATCCAGGCCACAGCCAAGGCCTGAGGCCAGGTATTGGTTCCGTTAGCCCGCAATCGCTGGACCGACCAGAAACCAGAGTCTGGAGACGTCTCTGCGGGCCGGGAGGCCCACAGGACAGCCGGTCTGGAGACCGGCGCTACACCGAGGGGTCGGTCGGCTCGGTCACACGGATTCCCGCGCCGATTCGATACAATCCATTTACGAACCCTTCTGGCTGGTTTCCGCATCCATTAAGAGCGAACAATTTCAAGCAGAAGCGCCTGGCAAGGGTAAATTCCAGGCGACTGTGTATCCCTGTGAGTTGAATGACCTTGATCTCACCAGAATTCTCAATAAGTTTCGTGCCTGGCTGTACCCGTGCGGCGCGCCCGTCTTCGCGCCTGCCTCAGCGCCTGGCGGCGGTGATGGCGGTTGCCATTTGCTGGGCCGCGCCCGGCGCAGTGGCTCAGCAGGCGCTTGGACTCATACCGCCGCCGTCAACCGGGCCCAACGCCCAAAGCTTCCAGGGCAGCGTGGTCAGCGGAGTAGCAACCGGAACCGTGATCGACCTGTCGCTTGACGACGCCATGCAGCGCGGCCTCAAGCACAACCTGGGAATAATCCTCAGCGGCGCCGAGACAGCCTCGGCGCGCGGCGCGCGCTTGACCCAGTTGCAGAGTCTGCTGCCCGAGATCGACGCAAGCGGAAAAGAGACCGTCACCCAGGTGGATTTGCCTGCCCAGGGCCTTCGCTTCCCCGGTTTTCCCACGGTGATTGGGCCCTTCGGCTACACCGATGTCCGTGCGTCCCTGTCCTGGTCGCTCATCGACGTGGCCTCCTTGCACAGCTACCTCGCCGCCCGCCACAACTTCACCGCCACCCAGCTCTCGGCCGACGACGCCCGCGATCTGGTGGTGCTCACAGTTGGCAATGCGTATTTGCTTGTAATTGCCGATGAGACGCAGGTTGAAAGCGTTCAGGCGCAAGTGGCAACCGCGAAAATCTCGCTCGACCAGGCGGTCGCCAATCATCAGGCAGGCACAGCCCCCCTGCTCGACGAACTCCGCTCGCGGGTGGACTCACAGACGCTCGATCAACAGTTGATCGTGGCCAAAAACTCTCTTGAAAAAGACAAGCTCGCGCTCGCCCGGACCATCGGCCTGCCGCTGGCGCAGAAGTTCAACCTGACCGACAAAGCGCCCTACGCCGCATTTGACCAGTTGGACGTGGACGCTACCATCAGCCAGGCGCACGCCAACCGCAAGGACCTGGCAGCGATGGTCGAGATGACCAAGGCCGCTGAAGAGACCCGCAAGCAAGCCACGGCAGACCGGCTGCCCAAGGTCACCTTCAACGGCGACTACGGCGACATCGGGCCAACCCTGGGCCACTCCCACGGCACCGGGGATGCAACCGGAACCCTCACCGTGCCGGTGTTTGCGGAGTTTGCGCTGCGCGGCGTGGCACAACAGGCGCAAGCCCAGCTCGACATCCAGCGCGCCGAGTTGAGCGACAAAAACGCGCAGGTGGATGCCGATGTGCGCGACGCGCTGCTCGACATCGCCTCATCGCAAAAGCAGGTTGAAGTGGCGCGGTCCAGCGTGGACCTGGCCAACGAAGCATTGAAGGAAGCGCAGGAGCGTTACGCCAACGGAGTCAGCGACAACCTGGCCGTCAGCCAGGCCGAGCAGTCTGTTGCCCAGGCAAACGAACAGTATGTGGCGAGTCTTTACCGCCACAACGTGGCCAAGCTCAGCCTGGCGCGGGCCCTGGGAGCTGGGCAAAGCTACAAAGATTATCTTGGAGGAAAGTAACAGTGGCGGATTCGACAGAAACACCTACGCAAACACCTCAGCCGGCCGAGCCGGAAGCACCACCGCAAAAGAGCCGAAGAGGCATGATTCTGGTTGTGGTGCTGGTGCTCATCGCTGTCGCGGTCGGGCTGTGGTGGCGCTCCACCTTCACCGAGGACACCGATGATGCGCAGGTCAACGGCCACCTTATCCAGGTGAGTTCGCGCGTCAACGGGCATGTGCTCAAAGTGGATGTGGAAGAGAACCAGGTGGTAAACAAGGGCGACGTCATCGCCGAGCTTGACCCGCGCGATTTTCAGGTTGCGGTGGAGAATGCCCAGGCTGCTTTGGCAAGCGCGGAAGCAAATGCGGCTGCGGCCAAGGTGAATGTGCCCATTACGAGCATCAACGCGGGAAGCACACTTCGTTCGGCCGACGCGGATGTCAGCGGGGCGAACTTCGGCGTGGGACAGTCCGAGCAGCAACTGGAGGCGGCACACGCCAAAGTGACCGAAGCGCTGGCCACCCTTACCAAGGCCGAACAAGATCTTGAGCGTTACAAGCCGCTCGTGGAGAAGGATGTAATCAGCAAGCAGCAGTTCGACGCAGCAGTGGCGGCGCGCGATGGTGCGAAGGCGTCCCTGGCCAACGCGCAGGCCGGCGAGCGGGCTGCCACTGACGGCGTGCGGGTGGCGCAGGATCGCGAGCAGCAGGCGCAGGCACAACAGAAGTCGGCTGAGACCGGCCCCCAGCAGGTCGCAGTGCAGTCTGCGCGAGCCAAGGCGGCGCAGGCCCAGGTAGAGCAGGCGCAAGCACAACTCGACCAGGCCAACCTGAACCTGAGCTACACAAAAATCGTTGCTCCGGCAGCCGGCATCATCACCCGCAAGAGTGTCGAGATCGACCAGAATCTTGCTGCCGGGCAGAACATCCTTACCCTGGTTTCCCTTGAAGATCTGTGGGTAACCGCAAACTTCAAAGAGACCCAGTTGAAGCACATGGCTGCGGGACAGGAGGTCGAGATCGAGGTGGATGCGACCGGCAAAACCTACCACGGCAAGGTCACGCAGATTGGCGGCGCGACGGGCTCGGTGCTCTCACTGTTCCCGCCGGAGAATGCGACCGGCAACTACGTGAAGGTGGTCCAGCGCGTTCCAGTGCGCATCGACTTCACCGACCTGAAAGACGAGGACCCGCAACACGCACTGAGGCCGGGGCTTTCGGTTGAACCGAAGGTGCGGGTGAAGTGAGAAAAGCAGTGAGTAGTGGTTAGTGATTAGAAATTGCCCCCGGCCTTGCATAGGGTCGGGGGCATTTCCTTTTGCTCGCTTCTTGCCGACTGGCTAATCGAGCGGGAAGAACTCCACATCGCGGATGCGTGCCGGCGCTGATCCGGGTGGTGTGGGCGAAGAGTAAAACGCGAGGCCCCGGCTGGCGGCTGCGGGGAAGATGAGGCTGCTGAAGACAGTCTCGCCATCCTCGGCGAATACTTCAATCGAGTTGTGATCGACGACAATCTCAAACGGGATCTGCGAGGCCTGCGGGTGCCTCAACGGCACTGAGACCCGGCCCGTGAAGCCGGGGCCGAAGTTGGTTTGCCCGGAGTGCGAGCGGTCGACAAAAATCGTACCGGACGTCAGGTCGATGCCGACGACGGTTTCTTCCGACGCCGCGGCGTTGGCGTCGGTCGTGCTCCGCCGCAGCCGAATGCCGCACTCTGCCGCATCGCCCGGTTCGAGCGTCAGGCGCAGCAGGTAAGCACTGCCGCTGAGTTTCGCGGCGGTCAGATGTGCATTTGCTTCGTCCACGGGCAGGAATGGCGCGTTGCCGAACCACGCTGTGTCCGCCTTGTGCGCTGGAACCTGAAGCACCGGATGCTGGATAAGCGACAGCGGCTCCTGCGAGTAGGTGAGTTTCGGATACGCAGGCGCCTGGCGCAGGGAGATACTGCGCACCACCGTCATCTCTCCGCGCCCCGGCAACGATGGCAGCTTGGCAGCATACTGCCAGTTGCTCATCCATGCGATCCAGAGCCGGTCCTGGTCCGGTGTCGTGTTCGAGAAGGACGTGGAAGCGTAGAAGTCCTTGCCGTGATCGGCCCAGTGCGGGCCGGAATCGGGATGATCTTCAGTGAAGCGGAATCCATCGAAACTGCCCACAAAGTATTGATCGGCGGAGCCGCCCGCCGGCCCACCGGGGTTGATGTTCACATTCAGCACCCAGCGGCTTCCGTCTGCTTTCTGAAGCCGTTTGCCCTTCGCATCGCGCACCGGAAGCTCAAACAGGTCCGGGCACTCCCACACCCCTGAGACTGCGCCTGCCGGCCCGAACTCGCTCGCCCGTTCCCATTTTTTCAGATCTCTTGATCGGTAGATGCGTACCTTGTGATCCGTGGGCAGCGCCACCACCATCACCCAGCTCGCGGTCGGCGCGTGCCAGAAGACCTTGGGGTCGCGAAAGTCCTTCAGGCCGGGGTCAATCACCGGATTGCCGGCAAACTTCTTCCAGGTTGTGCCGCCGTCCCGGCTCGCAGCGATATTTTGTGTTTGCCGGTCGGCGGATGCGCCCGTGTAAATCGCCACCAGGCAGCCGACCGCCTTCTGCGCGCCTTCCGCACATAGCCCGCTGGTGTTGTCGCGATCCTCCACCGTTGAACCGCTGAAAATCATCACCCCGTTCTCTTCAGGCAATGCGACCGGCATTTGCTTCCAGTGGGTGAGGTCGGCAGAGACGGCATGACCCCAGCTTATGTGCGCCGGTTCGTCGCCGGACGGGTTCATTTGGAAGAACAGGTGGTACTGACCATCGACATAGATCGGCCCGTTTGGATCGTTGATCCAGTTCGGCGCGGCGTTGAAGTGAATCGTCGGCAGCCATGGAGTGGGCGCGGCGGTCCGCGCCTGGGGAGCAGGAGACTGCTGCGTGGGAGCTTGAGCGACTGCAACGGGCGCTAAGCCTGCGAAATTCGCACTCATCACGAAGAGCAGAATCTTGCTGATTTTCGAGCGGGGAACTTTCAAATCCATAATCCGATTCTAACCAGCCGTTCCCATCGCGTGGACGGTGGATGTCGCTTTGGCGTCAATTCCGCAGGCCATGGAAGATGAGCTTGAAGAAGAATCGGCTTGCAATTGTCGCTGCTAGTTGATCGTGATGCGAATCAGGCGCAGCGAAGGCAGTCCGATAGGCTGACCATCGATCGGATAGACGTCGTCCTGATCGGCTGGAAGAAGGATTTCAGTGGCATGTCCCACCTGGCTCAGCCTTTGCGGAAGCGCATAGTGGCTGTCATAGGTACGCGCTTCGAAAAATACCAGCCACACTGTCTTCGGGCCTGAAGCTGAAAGATTCGAGACGTATTGATCCAGATCGGACTTCATGATCACGGGGCTGCCCCAGCCTTTGAAACCCTGGCTGTTCCACCAATCGTAGATCGATATCGGGAACCCGCTTTCCGTCGGATTGAAGTTCATGCGGTGGGCGAAATAGTCAAACGGCACCTGCGCGTAAAGAGCATCGAAAACTACCGTGTCCCCAGGGCGGTAGTTTTGTTGAACAGCGCTCACCACATTCTGCCAGGGACGCCCATGCGGCTTGAGTGCTTGCCTGTAGAAACCTGCGGCATAGACGCAAAGAATCATTGCTCCGGCAGCCACGCCGAGAACTCGCCACCGTGGCCGCTCACTCCAGTATTGGAGGGTGCGTCCAATCGCCAAAACAAGCGGCGGAATCAAGGCGATCATATAGCGCGCAGCGGTGAGGTGAAGAACGAGCATTCCCGCCAATACCGCCAGGGTGAGCACAAAGAGCAATTGGCAGAATTCGTCTTTCTTCGCCATTCCAAAAAAGCCAATGCCGGCAAAGGCGAGAACAAGCGGCGCCGCGCACAGCAAAGAAAGCAGGCGCGAATCAGCAGGATAGAATCCCGCTACGGATGCCAGACTTCTCGGCAGAACCCTGATTCCATCCCTGTTTTCAGTGAACCGCTCGCTGGCTACGTAGGAGAGCGCATCGGGGTTGTGCCGGCTGAGCGTCAATGTCCGCGTTAGCTGGCTCTTCCCGGCAAACTGGTGAACCAGTTCCGGAACTCCCGGCGAAATGAGCACCATCGCCAGGGCCGCGGCGGCAAGGAGCCTTAACATGCGCCGCCGATTGAATCCGGTCGCTATCAGCCAGTGAACAAAAAAGCCCAGGATGATAAAGACGTCGATGTAATGGACGTAGAACAGCAGAGCCGCCAAAACTCCATAGGCGATGACAAGCCGGCGATCCTCCCGCCTTTCAATGGCCACGAGCCAGTGCACCATCAAAAGGCACACCACCAGGAACGTCATCAACATGTACATCCGCACTTCGAGGGAGTACACAAAGACTGTCGGCGATAGAGCAAAGATAGCCGCGGTAAAGGCTCCCAGGCGGACTCCCAGCATCCGTTTGGCGAAAATAAACATCGCCACGGAAGCGCAGAAATTCACCACAACACTGAACAGCCTTAGTTGCGCCTGCGCATCGCCGGCAAATCCAACCCATATCTTGAGCAGAAGGTAATAGAGTGGAGGATGAACGTCTCCTGCGGCATAACGAAACATGTTTGCAAAGGACAGGTTTGTCACAAATGCGGAGTAAGTCTCATCCAGCCACAACTCGCGTGCGTTGATCGATGAAACCTTGCACGCTGTGGTGATCAACAGGACAATGCCAAAGAGGACAATGGGGTATTTGACGATGGAGGCAGTCGAAGCATTTCGCCCTCCAACATCCTGAAGAGACTTCACCATGAGCGCATTTCCTGTTCACTCGTAATCTAAAGAGACTATCGGTCTTCAGTTTAGACTGGTTCAAGCGATCCCATGAAAGACTCTCTGCACGTATCGAAAGAGAATTACCTCAAGGCAGTTCTCGAAGCCGAAGCCGAAGGCCACCAGGTGATCCCAGCCATGCTGGCGCACTGGCTTGAGGTTTCTGCGCCTGCGGTAACCATGGCTCTGAAGCGCCTCAAGCGCGACGGTCTGGTCGAGGTCGGCGCGGATGGAATCGTCCGGCTGACCGCGACAGGCCGCGAGACGGCATACCGCACCGCGCTGCGTCATCACCTCATCGAGCGCATGCTCAGCGAAGTCTTCGGCATGGAGTGGTACGAGATTCACGAGGAGGCCGAGCGGCTTGAGCACGCGGTCTCTCCCGCCTTCGAAGCCAAACTCCGCGAGAAACTCGGCGAGGGTGGCGCCTGCCCGCACGGCAACGCGGTGCTGCCGAGGAACCCCGGCGAACGCAAGAAAAACGGCGAGGTTCCGCTCTCAGAGGCGCCAGTTGGAAAGAGCTACGTCGTCACCAGCCTCCAGGAGCGCGACCCAAAGCTGCTCCTATTTCTGCACGACGCCGGGCTCGGCCCCGGCCAGAAGCTGCGCGTAACGAGCCAGAATTACGATCAAACCGTTTCGATTGATATGCTTAGCGGAAGTTCAATTCTCGGCCGGCTGGCGGCAGAGGCGGTTTGGCTGCGGCTTACATAAATTAGTAATTAAAAATAAGAGAATATATTAACCATGATTAATTAGTTGTGGGATACTCAAGTTGAGGGCCCTCGCCGGGGATTGCCCGGCGGCCTTCCCCCTACTCGCCTATGTCCACTGAAACGCTTCCACGGCTCCCTGTTCCCGAACCGTCGCTACCAACCGAGCCCTCCCTTCCAGAGGTCCACTCGAGCGTTGGCATATCGCGTTCGCACGTGCCGTGGCGTCGGTTGCTTGGCTTTCTCGGCCCGGGGTTCCTTATCTCCGTCGGCTACATGGACCCCGGAAACTGGGCTACCGACATTGCGGGAGGCTCGCAGTTCGGCTACACGCTGCTGTTCGTCATCATGGCTTCGAACCTGATGGCAGTCTTGCTCCAGAGCCTGAGCCTCAAGCTCGGCGTGGCCACCGAGCGCGACCTGGCCCAGATGTGTCATGAGAAATATGGCAAGCGTGTCAGCTTCTTCCTTTGGCTGGGAGCGGAGATCGCCATCGCTGCCTGCGACCTGGCCGAGGTCATCGGCTCCGCCATCGCGCTCAACCTCCTCTTCCATATTCCGCTCTTCTACGGCGTGCTCATCACCGGGCTCGACGTCCTGTTGATCCTGATGCTGCAGCGCTGGGGCTTCCGCTGGATTGAGGCGCTGGTCATTGCCTTGATCGGCACCATCATTGCCATGTTCAGCATTCAGCTCATCCTGTCGCGACCCGATTACGCGGCAGCGTTCGGCAGCCTGTTCCTCCCCTCCGCTCAGATCGTCACCAACTCGGCGATGCTCTACATCGCCATCGGGATATTGGGCGCAACGGTGATGCCGCACAACCTCTACCTTCATTCGTCGATTGTCCAAAGCCGCAAATACAAGCGCACGTCGGAGGGCAAACGCGAAGCCATCTGGATGGCCAACATTGACTCGGCTCTCGCGCTCACAGTCGCCCTCTTTGTGAATGCAGCCATCCTCGTCGTAGCAGCCGCGGTCTTCCATCGCAGCGGCCACTATGAGGTTGCCGCCATCGAAGACGCCTACAAGCTGCTCAGCCCTCTGGTGGGTGCTGCCGGAGCCAGCACGCTTTTTGCCATTGCGCTCCTGGCCAGCGGACAGAACTCCTCCATCACCGGCACGCTCGCCGGCCAGGTGGTGATGGAGGGCTTCGTAAACATCAAACTTGCGCCGTGGCTGCGACGGATGATCACGCGTTCGCTGGCCATCATCCCCACCATCATCGTTGTCGCCTTCACCGGCGAGCGCGGCACCGAAAAGCTGCTGATCCTCAGCCAGGTCATCCTCTCCATGCAGCTCAGCTTCGCCGTAGTGCCGCTGGTGATATTCACCGGCAGCCGCAAGGTGATGGGCGAGTTCGTGAATGCCCGCTGGCTGCAGGCTCTGTCATGGTTCGTCGCCGCCCTCATCGCCGGCCTCAACGCGTGGCTGCTCGTGCTCATGTTCAAAGGCAACTAACCCCTCCATCCCCAGAGAGGTCAAGAATGATTCAAATTGGCAAGGTCCGGCACAAGTGCATTCTCTTTGCCATATTAACTCTGGTTAACCTGGGACTATCCCGGGCACAGAGTGGCACCTCGAGCGCAATCTCCGGAGCGGTCACCGATGCGCAAGGGGCTGCATTGGTCGGGGCCACTGTCTCTGCTTCCAATGTAGACACGCATGCAATGCGCACGGGTGACACCAATGCTGGCGGGCGGTTCATGTTTTCACAGGTGAATCCGGGAACTTATGTCGTCACGGTGGACATGCCCGGTTTTGCGGAGCAGAACTCCCGCCCGGTCGCCGTCGAGGTTGGGCGCACGGTGACACTGGACTTCAAAGTTACTGTTGCCTCTGCATCGCAAACCGTCGAGGTCAAGGCGCAACAGGCTCTGCTGACTCTGGAGAATCCGAATACAACCACAACGCTCGAGTCAAAAACAATTGCAAGTTTGCCGAACCCCGGCCACGATCTGACTTACGTCGCACAATTCGCACCGGGCGCGCTGATGAATACGGCCGGGTCGTCGAACGACGCCAAGGCCGCGGGAGGCTACGGAAATGTTGAGTTCAACGGGCTTCCGGCAACTTCAAACGGCTTCATCCTCGACGGCTTCGATTCAAACGACCCCTGGCTGGGGTTGAATATCGGGCTGTCGACGAACCTGGTGATCGGATTGGATGCAGTAGCGGAGGCTACGGTCAACACGAACTCTTATGCCGTGGACCAGGGAAGATACGGCGCATCGCAGGTGAATTACTTTACCAAGTCAGGTACCAATCGATTCCACGGGGATGCTTACGAGTTATGGAATGGATCGCTGCTCAACGCGGAAGATTACTTTCTCCACGCCAATGACACCGCGGATAACATCGCCCGAAAGCCGCGTTCCACCGTGAATGAGTTTGGCGTAAGCATCGGTGGGCCCATCCGCCAGGACAAGCTGTTCTTCTTTGCGCACTATGAAGGCATCCGCATCGCGTTGCCCCTGGTCACTCAGGCCACGTTCCCGTCGCCCGCATATCAGCAGTATGTGATGCAACAACTTCCGCTTGGGGGAATCGATGGGATCACCGGGGCTACGCTGCCCGCGCAGCCGCAGGAGGTTGGGTTCTATCAGCGGATGTTCGCGCTCTACGGCAATGTTTCGGGTACACCAACGCCTGTTCTTGGTTGCCCATTCGATGCGCCCGGAGTGCCCGCGGGAGGATGCGCTAACCAACGCCAGGTATCGATGACAAACGACGATACTGAGAACCTGGTAGTGGTGAAGATCGACCACACCATCGACCGCAACAACAGCGCCTGGTACCGCTTTCAATCGGACACCGGCCTGCAGGCGGCGTACACCGATCCGATCAACGCCGTCTTCAACTCCTACTCTCCGCAGCCGCAGTACACGTTGGTGTCCGGCTATACCCACATCTTCAATCCGAACCTTGTCAACCAGTTCAATCCCGGTGCGAGCTGGTACTCGAGTATCTTCGAGCCGAATAACTTCACCAGGGTCCGCCAGACATTTCCCATCGTGCTTACACCCGGCACCAACAACGCTCCATTTACGCCTATCGGCGGCAACGACAACACCTACCCCCAGGGGCGGAAAGTGACGCAATGGCAGATCAACGACAATCTGATCTGGACCAAAGGCAAAAGCACCTATAAGTTCGGAGTAAATTCGCGACGTATCGATGTAAGTGACTACGATCTGGGCGAAGGAACTGTGCCGACGGTGACTTACAACGATCTGGCTGAGTTTACTTACGGCGCCGCTTATACCGCCAGTCAGACATTTCCAGTCGCGCTCAAGGAGCGCGTGGCGGCGGGCAACCTGGACTTGTATGCGATGGATACGGTCAAGCCCATGGCGCGGATGACGCTCAACTTCGGCGTGCGAGCGACATGGAATACCAATCCCGTGAACCAGCAACATTTGTTTGCGCGCCCAGCGGGATCATTTCTTCAACTATCTCACCAGATAAGTCAGCCGCTCGACCAGGTTCTCCAGACCAGTGTTCGCGGCCTGTTTCCTTCCACACCGCTATTGGTTTGGCAGCCGCGCGTTGCGGCGGCATATGAGGTCAGAGCCGGAACAGTCATTCATGCCGGGTTTGGCGTGTTCAACGACATTATTCCGGCGCAGATTGCGGATCTGGCCGCGACCAATGCGCCCTACACGCCGACCTTTGTGGGCGGCATTGGCGGGCAGGTCGGCGGCATTGGGATTGCGCCCGGGGTGAGTGGCAGCGCGGTGGACGCAACCGCGAATGCTGAGCGAAGCTTCGAATCGGTGTTTGCCGCGGGTGGTGCGCCCTGCAACGGGATTGCCGAGGGTGCCCCGACATGCCCGCTGGCAGTAAGCCTGAACACGTTTCCGAGCGGAACGCTGAAGACGCCCCTCTTCTACCAGTTCAACTTTGGTTTCGAGCAACAGACAGGCGCGCACGGGTCGGCACGGGTCGACTATGTGGGAACGCGGGGCCAGCACGAACCCTATCAAGTTGAGCTGAATGGCTACCAGACGGTGTGCCAGGGATGCTTTGCGCCCTTCGCGTTCGGGCAGCCTCCGGACCAGAGATTTGGCAGCGTCAACGAGTTTCAAACCGGCGCCAGCAGTAACTACTCCGGCCTTCAGGCGAGCCTTTCAGAGAAGTTAGGGACACTTACAGTTCGGGCTAACTACACACTGAGCCATTGCCTGGACGAGGTATCGAACGGAGGGCTGCTTCCGTTTTCGACGCAAGGCATTCTCTCGCCGCTGCCCGGGGAACTCCATCGGCAGTATGGGGACTGCGACTACGACGTGCGGCACAATCTATCGGCATTCGGTATTTACCAGATTCCATTCCATTCACACAGCGTCGTTTTGCGTTCGCTCCTGGGAGGCTGGTCGTTTTCTCAGACCGCGTTTCTGCATTCGGGTCTGCCGTTCACGGTGCTCAGCCAGCCCTACACCGCCAACGGGAACGGAGTGTTTCAAGCGAGCGGTCCGCAGTTTGCGCGGCGGGTCCCCGGCGTCAATGTGTACCGAAAGACTGCGTATCCCGACGTGACCGTCGCGGGAACCAAGCAATGGCTGAATCCCGATGCGTTTGTTTCCGTCGTTGACCCGGAGACGGGAGCATGCACGGGAGGCGACTCAGCAGCCAACTGCCAGTTTGGCGATGCCGGTCGAAACACCGTTCGCGGGCCGCACTTCACCGACTCGGACATGTACCTGACGAGGCGCTTCGCCATTACAGAGGGTCTGACGTTGCGCTTCGATACGCAGTTATTCAATGCCTTCAACCATCCCAATTTTTCTCTGCCAAGCAGCGTCGACGCTGGCGTGCCGGGTGAGTCGATTCCCGCAAAGTTCGGGACCCTGCAAGGCACAATTTCACCTCCGACGGGGTTGCTGGGCGTGGGGCTGGGCGGAGACAGTTCTCCGCGCATGATTGCGTTTCAGGCGCGAATCGAGTTCTGACGTCCTTCCCGTACCGTCCTTCCGGTACCATTATTCCGATGCAAGCACTCTCTGCCGCGCTGATCGCAGGCTTGAACGCTTGACTGCTTGTGTTAATGATTTGACTCCCTGCTATGCTGGGGAGGGGGCGCTATGAGCGAGATTGTCTTCCAGGTTGAGCAGGAGGCCGACGGCGGATTCGTTGCCGAGGCCATCGGAGAGAACATTGTTACCCAGGGCGACTCCTGGGACGAGTTGCGCGTCAATGCTCGCGACGCCGTAGAGGCCTTCTACTTCGACTCGGCTCCGCCGTCTTCCATCCGGTTGCACCTGGTTCGCGACGAGGTAATGGCGGTCGCATGAAGCTGCCGAGGAACCTCAACGGCGTCGAACTTGCAGACCATCTTGTGAAGAACTGGGATTACAAGCGGATTCACCAGACTGGCAGCCAAATCATCCTCGAAACCGAATCGCCGCAGCATCAGCGCATCTCAATTCCAGCACATAAGCCGCTCCGCACCGGCACGGTCGCCAAGATCCTCCAACTCGTGGCGGGTCACAAGAGCGAAAGTAAAATCGAGATCCTGAAGGGCTTTTAGGGCTCTCGATCGCGCCCTTCCGCGCCAATGTCGAATGCGTCGCATGCACACGTCCGTCGTCCGGTTCTCAGCGGCAGAGAGGCCTGCGGGGCTACGATTGGAATCATGAAGACTCTTTCCGCCGCCGAGATGCAGGCCTGCGACCACGCCACCAGCGAGGTCTACGGTGTGCCGTCGCTCGAGCTAATGCGGAATGCGGCGCGCGCTGTCGCTGAGGTTGCACAGGGCCAGTTCCCCAAGGCGCGCCGAATCGTTGTGCTTTGCGGGCGAGGCAACAACGGCGGCGACGGCATGATGGCCGCGCGGCTGCTGGCCGAAGCGGGCCTCGCTGTCACTGTTGTCCTTCTGGGAAATCCCGTTGGACTCAAGGGTGATGCGGCCAAGGCCTGGCGCGAAATGACGAAAACCGGCCAATGCGTGGTTCACGCGGTAGAGACGGAATATGACTTGGAGAAAGTGTTTGCCTCTCGCAGTCCCGATCTCGTGATCGACGCTGTGGTGGGGACCGGATTCGAGCCCCCACTACGCGGGCTTCCTCTCGCTGCGCTCGCATGGGTGAAAATATGGTGCGACAAATCTGGCAGCATGCCCGCAACGCACATATTGGCCATCGATCTGCCCTCCGGCTGGGCCGCAGACTCGACTTCGTCGGAACCTTCCAACCCTGTCTTTCCCTCCGATGCGGTCGTCACGTTCACAGCACCCAAGCCAGCCCATCTTTTTGCACAACTCACCCGCCGGTGGGATCAGCCGGTGATCGTCGCATCGATAGGCTCGCCTGAGGCGGCGATCGTGTCGGCGCTGGCACTCTCCTGGGCCGGATCTTCGCTTGCGGCGGTCCAAGCGCCGCGCCCTGTTGCCTCCAACAAAGGCATGTTCGGCAATGTTCTGGTGGTGGGCGGTTCCACAGGCAAGTGGGGGGCCCCAGCCATGACCTCGCTCGCCGCTCTGCGTGCAGGAGCGGGACTGGTGACAGCAGCGGTTCCAGCTCCAGGAGTCGCCGTTGTGGCCGGATTCGCGCCGGAGTTAATGACTTGGCCGCTCGAAACTGGAGCGGACGGCCTGATGCAGAGCAGCACTCTCACCCCGGAAGTTCTGGCACGGCTGATTGCCGGCAAGACGGTACTTGCCCTCGGCCCCGGGCTCGGCCAGAGCGAAGAGACACTTATGGTAATTCACCGCTTGCTCTCAGGAACGCACGTCCCGGTTGTGATCGATGCCGACGCGCTGAATTTGCTAGCTTCCCATCGCGGATTGCTGAGCGAACTGGGAGAGAGCGCCCGGGATGGACGCACTGTCGTCTTGACGCCGCATCCGGGCGAGATGGCCCGCCTTACCGGCCTGACCATTGCCGACGTCCAGGCCAGGCGGCTTGAGGTGGCCCGCGAATTTGCCCAGCGACTTGGCATGACTTTGGTACTCAAGGGTGCGCGAACGCTCATTGCCCACCCCGACGGCCGCGTGGCCGTGAATACCTCCGGCAACCCCGCCATGGCCAAGGGAGGCAGCGGAGACATGCTTACGGGCGTTGTAGCCGGGCTCCTTGCGCAGCATCCGGCTCAGCCTGCGCTGGCCGTGGAGGCCGCCGTATGCCTGCACGGATTGGCCGCCGACCTCACCGTGAATGAGGGCGATGAGCACACCTTATTGGCTACGGACAGTCTTCAACATTTTTCCCGGGCTTTTCGCTTTTGCTTTTCGGGCCGGAACGGGTATGTTTGGTTGCAGGGGCTTCCGGCGATTTCCTGGCCCGGTGCTGCATCCCCTGGGGGAGATGAATGACCAACGCCGCACCCACCGCCGCAGGCCGGATTCACGAGTTCACCACGCACAGTGGAGCCGACACCATCGAAGTGGGCCGCAAGCTCGCCCGGCTGCTGAAGCCGCCGCAACTTCTAATATTGCGCGGCGACCTGGGAACAGGGAAGACGACGCTTGTGAAGGGCATTGCCGAGGCGCTCGACGCCGCGGAAGCCGACGAGGTAACCAGCCCGACATTTACCCTGATTCACGAGTACGACGGATCGCTGGACGGCAAGCAGGTGAAGCTGTTTCACCTTGATGTATATCGCCTTGAAGGCGAGCGCCAGTTGGAGTCGCTGGGGCTGGACGACCTGTTAACCCCCGATGCACTGGTGCTGGTGGAGTGGGGAGAAAAGTTCAAGACCATCCGAAAGAGATCGACTGGGGAGATTGCAATCACATCCGCGGGCGGCGATGCACGAAAGATCACGGTCACGCTTAAGGACTAGGTCTTGTGTCCAGGGAAGCCGGGTTCGATCGATTCCTGAGGGCCGTGGTTGCCTTCGGCCAAACTCCTTGGAGTGCGGAAAATTCCGGATCCAATTTGTGGAGGCAACAATGCGCGCGATCGCAAATGCCGCAAGGCGTTCTTTTTTTGTATTTCTACTGGCAGTTCTTTCCGCATCGGCTCCGCAAGCTTTCGCAGCCGCCGAAAAACCGCATATCTTTCAGCGTCCTGCGCTGAGCAATGACATGATCGTCTTCGGCTACGCCGGGGACCTGTGGAGCGTGGCCCGCGATGGTGGACGCGCGACCCGGCTGACCACCGGAGTTGGGGTTGAGACGGCCCCCGTGTTTTCGCCCGACGGAAGCACTATCGCTTTCACGGGCGAATACGACGGCAACACCGACGTCTTCACCATTCCCGCCGTCGGAGGCGTGCCGTTCCGCGTCACCTATCATCCCGCGCCCGATGTTGCGGTGGGGTGGAGTCCGGATGGCAAGCGCATCCTCTTCCGCTCGTCGCGCCTGTCGTTCAGCCGTTACACCCAGATCTACTCAATTCCTGCGCAAGGCGGCGTCGCCGAGGTGTTGCCATTGCCCATGGCTTACCAGGGGCAATACGCGCCCGATGGCAAGGCGATCGTCTACAACCCGCTTTCACCGGCTTTTGGTGGGTTCGAGTTCCGGAGCTTTGTCGCCTGGGGCAACTACCATGGCGGCCTTGCGGGAACAGTTTGGATCACCACACTGCCCGGGCTCGACTCCGTCCAGGTTCCCCACGAGCAGGCGGCAGATTTCAGTCCCGTCTATGTCGAAGGCAAGGTCTACTTCCTCTCCGGTCGCAACGGCCGCATCGGCATCTTCCGTTACGATCCCGCAACCAAGGCTGTCACCGAGGCGCTTCATAACACCGGCCCAGACATTCGCACCCTCTCGGCAAACGGCAGCACGCTCGTCTACGACCAGTTGGGCGAGATCTATCTCTTCGACACTGCGACCGGCAAGAGCCACCAGGTGCCGATCGAAATCGATGCCGATCTGCCCGAGGTGCGCCCCCACTTCCAGAGTGTCGGCGGCGAGATTGAGAGCGCGTCTGTCTCTTCCACTGGCCTGCGCGCGGCCATTGAGGCCCACGGCGACATCTTTACCGTGGCTGCCAAGCACGGGCCTACGCGCGACATCACCAGCACTCCCGGTGTGATGGAGCGCTCGCCCGCATGGTCGCCCGATGGGCAATCCATCGCGTACTTCTCTGATGAGTCAGGTCTCTATGCCCTGCATGTGGCTCCGCAGACAGGCACGGCCGTGGCCGGCGCTCCAGCCGTAAAGAAGTTTCCACTTGCCCCTGACGCCGCGTACTACTTCGATCCGGTGTGGTCGCCGGATTCAAAGCGCATCGTGTTCCGAGACAATCGCCAGCGGCTTTACATGCTCGACACAACCACCGGCAAGCTCACCACCCTGGTTGAGCCTGACGCGGCCGGCAACTACGGCTACAGCGGCGGAACGGGAGATGTTTCCTGGTCGGCTGACTCCAGGTGGCTTGCCTATCCGCGCATTGGCGCCAACATGCTCCAGACACTTTTCCTCTACTCGATCGAGAACGGCAAGGCGACACCGATCACCGATCCGCTGGTCAACTCCTCGAACCCAGCCTTCGATCGTGAGGGCAAGTATCTCTACTTCATCGCCAGCACAAACTCCGGCGCGACACAGTTCGGCCTCGATATGACCAGCGACCTCTACCAGGTGACCTCAAATGTCTATGCCGTGGCGCTCGCGGCGGGCACAGCGTCTCCGCTTGCTCCAGAGCTTGAAGACGAAAAGGCCGGCGGCGACGCCAAGGCGGAAGGCAAAGACGGCGACAATCCCGAAGGAGACGAGAAGGCCAAGGACACTCCGAAGGACACGGCAAAGGATAGCGGCAAGGACTCTGGAAAGGACACTGCGAAAGACTCTGCCAAGGAGGGCGACAGCAAGGCCAAGCCCGCTGTTCCGCCCAAACCGGTGAAGATCGATCTTGACGGGATCCAGTCGCGCATCGTTGCCATGCCGTTTCCGGCCTCTGTCTACCTGGCCCTGGCCACCGGGCCCAAGGGCAGCCTTTATCTGCTCGACCAGCCGCAGTCGGGCCGCTTTGCCGAGGCCGGCGCCACGCTCACGCGCTGGATCCTCGAGGATCGCAAGTCAGAGAAGCTGGCCGACCATGTGGATGGCTTCGAACTAACCGCCGACGGCAAGAAGATGCTGCTCGCCATCAGTAATCGCAAGCCCGATAGCGATATGCCGGGCGGCGGCGGACCTCCATCGTGGTATATCGTGCCCGCGACCACGCCCTTCAAGCCGGGCGAAGGGCAGCTCTCATTCGTTGACGTAAAGCTTCGCGTCGATCCTCCAGCGGAGTGGAGCCAGATGTACCACGAAGTGTGGCGCATCGAGAGAGCCTACTTCTACGACCCCCACTTCCACGGCACTGACACCGTTGCCGACGAAAAGCGGCTCGAGCAGTATGTTGCTTCGATCGCCTCGCGCGCCGATCTCAACTACATCTTCCAGGAGATGCTTACGGCGTTCTCTGTGGGCCATCTGCGCGGCAACGGCGGCGCGATTCCTGAGGCGCAGCATGTGGCCGGAGGCCTGCTGGGAGCCGACTACGCCATCAACGACAATCGCTACTGCTTCTCCAAGATTTACAACGGAGGCTCGTTCAATCCGCGCATCAAGGCGCCTCTCGCTCAGCCCGGATTAAACGTCTCAGTCGGCGATTGCATCCTCGCGATCAACGGCCAGGATGTGACCACGGCTGAAGACCTGCAGGAGCCTCTCGACGGTACTGCCGGCCGCCTTATCAGCCTGCGCATCGCCTCTGCAGACGGAAAAAATCCCCGCGACATCAACGTCACGCCGGTGGCCAGCGAGGCACAGCTTCGCAACATCGACTGGATCGAGGGCAATCAGCGCAAGGTCGATCAGCTCTCTGGCGGAAAGCTCGCGTATGTGTATCTGCCCGACACGGGCGGCGGCGGATTCACGAACTTTAACCGCTACTACTTTGCGCAGACCAACAAGCAGGGCGCGATCATCGACGAGCGATTCAATGCAGGCGGCCAGGTTGCCGACTACTTCATCGAAGTCATGAGCCGCCACATCGAGTCGTACTGGTCGCCGCGCTACGGCCCCATCAACCACACGCCGAACGCCGGCATCTACGGGCCCAAGGTGATGCTTGCCAACGAATTCTCCGGCTCCGGCGGCGACGCGCTTCCCTGGCTCTTCAAGCACGCGAACCTGGGTCCGCTGGTAGGCAAGCGCACGTGGGGCGGCCTCGTCGGCATCGGAGGCATCCCTGTGCTCATGGACGGCGGACACGTGACCTCGCCCAGCTTCGGATTCTTCTCACCGAAAGGCGACTGGGACGTGGAGAATCACGGCGTGGAACCGGACTATCCAGTTGAGCAGGATCCGAAGGCTGTTGCCGAGGGGCACGATCCGCAGCTCGAGAAGGCCGTCGCGCTCGCATTGGAAGAACTCGCCAAACATCCGGTGAAGCCGGTCGAGCGCCCGGCCTACCCGAACTACCACAAGTAAACCCCTGCGGTGGCGCAGCCGACACCTGCGCGCCATGGGACTGGTTGACGGAGGAGCGACCATGAGGAGCATTCAACTTCCGGATGACGTATACCAGCGAGCTGTTGAGCTCGCCGAGGCGGATCAAGTCTCCGTGGACCGCCTTGTGGCCGCGATCGTCAACGAACGAGCCAGCGACTGGGCGAAGTTGCAGGCCCGGGCTGCGCGCGGATCACTGGACAAGCTTCATGGCGTTCTGGCTAAGGTGAGGGATATCGCTCCTGAGCCTTCCGACAGATTGTAGATAGGCCGCTAGAGCGTTTTCGATCCATATATCGACATTTCGAGACCCTCGCAGGTGGCATTTTCTTGAGGGAAATGCCACTTTGCTCCTTGGTTTCTGTATGCACCTGAATCGAAAACGTTGTAGTGTGGCGAGTCTAAAGTTCATCGAAGAACAGAAACAAGCAACCGCAGATCCTTCGACTGCGTTTGTTGCAAAAAAGCGCAACAAACTTCGCTCAGGATGACAGTGCAATTATTAAGGGAACTTCAGACTCGGGACGCTAGAAGCCCATCACGTTGTAGCCGCAATCTACGTAAATCACTTCGCCGGTGACGGCTGACGACAGGTCGCTGGCGAGGTAGGCAGCGGTTCCGCCCACTTCGAGCTGATCGACGTTGCGGTGGAGCGGGGCGCGGTCGGCGTGCATGCGCATCATCTCAGTAAGATCGCCCACACCGCGGGCGGCCAGCGTCTTGATCGGCCCCGCGGAGATGGCGTTTACGCGAATGTTTTTCGAGCCGAGGTTCCATGCCAGGTAGCGCACCGTGCACTCCAGGCCGGCCTTGGCAACCGCCATCACGTTGTAGTTGGGAACGACTTTTTCCGCGGCGTAGTAGCTCATGGTCATGATGCTTCCGCCGTCGGTCATCAAAGGGACAGCGCCGCGGCTAACGGCCACAAGCGAGTAGACGCTCACGTCCATGGCGGTTTTGAATCCCTCGCGGGTGGTGTTGATGAACTCGCCGCGCAGTTCTGATGCCGGTGCAAACGCCACGGCATGGACCAGGATGTCCAGCTTGCCGTACTTCTCCTTGAGAGCGACGAACAGGCTGTCGATCTCCGCGTCAACGGAGACGTCGCACTGAAAGCCGCTTGCGCCGGTCAGCTCGTTGATCAAATCCTGCGCTTCGGCCTTCATCCGCTCGTTCTGGTAACAGATGGCCAGGGTTGCTCCGGCCTCGTGAAGTTTCTGGGCAACGCCCCAGGCGATGGATCGCTTGTTGGCCAGCCCGAAGACCACGGCCGTTTTCCCTGCCAGATTGATCATGCTTCCTTTTCTTCCTCCGTGGCCCATGCGCGAGCAGCGGTTCCAGGGTTGCTATACTTCGAAGCCACAAGAGCCAAGTCGATGCGACCAACAGGG
>Ga0302278_10000407_pt1 | contig 56137 bp, 34 predicted proteins | sample III_Bog_N3_2_FD_194543 | JGI IMG/M metagenome (GOLD analysis project Ga0302278, IMG submission 194543) | Peat permafrost microbial communities from Stordalen Mire near Abisko, Sweden - III_Bog_N3_2 | ecosystem: Environmental > Terrestrial > Soil > Wetlands > Peat | place: Sweden: Abisko...
CAAGGAAAAGCTGGGCAAGGTTACCGAAGCCCAGGTGCGCGAAATTGCCACGCAGAAGATGCCGGATCTGAACGCGTCGACGGTGGATGCTGCGGTGAAAAGCATCAAGGGCACGGCACGTTCGATGGGCATTGAAGTGGTCGCGTAAGCGGATTTTTATGTCTTGCACGGAGGCCTTCCCTTTCGGGAGGGCCTTCGTATTTTCCGCACTATTCGCGGGTATCTGGATCGAGCGCCGCCTGCTATTCCGTGCGCAGAGCCTTGAGCGGGTCCACACTGGCGGCGCGTGCCGCGGGCAGTGCACTCGCGGCCAGTGCAACCGCTGTGACGCCCACAACTGCCAGCACATAACTCAGCGAGTCCAGCGGTTTTACTCCGTAGAGCGACGCGGCCAAGGCATGTCCCACGAGCATTGCGAGCGGAACTCCTATGACCACGCCGATGCCTGTGAGCAGCAAACTATCGCGCAGGATCATCCAGACCACCTGACCGCGCCTTGCGCCAACTGCCATCCTCACGCCTATTTCCGCGGTGCGCATGCTCACGCGGTAAGCGAGGGTACCGTAGAGGCCGGTGGCGACAAGAAGGATGCCAAGAAGACCGAAGCATCCGGCTAGACGCGCAAACAAAATTTGCTGGGAGATGGTTGTGTCGAACTGAGCGCGCTGGGTACTGGGCTTGATCAGCGGCAGGTTGGGGTCCATCTGCTGCACAACCTTGCGCGTCGCGGGCAGAATTGCAAGTGGGTCGCCGTGCACGCGCATTTCAACGTTCATAGAACCGATGACTGGAATCTGTGCGTACATATACCAGGCCATGGGGATGGGCTCTTCATCGATGCTGCGAAACTTGTGGTCTTTGACGACGCCGACGATGGTCATCGTGGCGATGCCGTTGTCGGGGCCGAAAGTGTGTCCCAGCGGATTCAAGTTGGGCAGGAATCGTTTTGCAAACTCCTCATTGATGATGCCGACGAAGGGCGACGAAGCCGTGTCGCTGTCTGCAAAGTCGCGGCCGGAGAGGACAGGCACACCCAATGTCGAGAAGAAGTCAGGGCCCGCAATATTCCAGCGAACTGTATTCGAGCCGCCGTTTGCAACATCGGGTGGGCGCCCGTCAACGCGCATGGCACTATTGTTGGACCACCACGATCCGAGGCGCTCGTTCATGATTGTGACCGATTCCACGCCGGGAAGTTCGCGCAGCTTGTTAATTAGATTCACATAGAAAACTCGACCCTCGGGAACAGACGGGATTCTGGGGTTCACACCGAAGACGACCAGGCCGTCGACCTTCATTCCGAGCGGTGTGTTTTCGAGGTTGCGCATGGAACGAATCAGCAAGCTCCCGCCCACGAGCAGGACCACGCACATTGCTAGTTGCAGGGTAACGAAGACCCTGCCGGTGTGCGATTTGCCCGCATCCGTGTTGGATGTGGCGGCCGAGGTCTTGAGGGAAAGTTCGGCTTTCCCGGCAAGAGCCACACGCATCGGAGCCAGGGCAAAGATCAGTCCTGCAAGTCCCAACACGGCGAGGGTGCACAGCAGCACTGTCCGATCTGGGGCGAGGCTTGATTCAATCTGTGCCCATCGACCCAGAACGCGTGTGGCCGCCACTGCAAATGCCCATGCGAGCGCGCCCCCTATGCTGACAAGCAGAAAACTTTCCATAAGCAGCAGGCGCAACAGCGCGCCCCGGCCCGCACCGAGCGCGAGGCGCAGACTGAACTCGCGCTGCCGGGTTGCGTTCCTCGCCATCAGTAACATCACCACGTTCGTCAGCGCAATCAGCAATACCATTCCCACCAAGGCCATCAGGACCCGCAGGGGTTTGGCATACATGTTCTCGAATCCGTAGAAGTTTTTCGCGTCGGCAAAGCTCAGCACGGGAGGCTTTTCGCCTTCCATCTTCATGCCAAGCCCAACATAGGCCGCCTGCTGAAATAGAGGCTGCAGTTGAGCTACAGCCTGATCGCGGCTGACGCCCGGAGCGAGGCGCGCAATCATCCGCAGGCACCACCAGGTGGGGTCGGTCGTGTAGATCTTGCCGTTGTCAGGAGGATTGCCCCAGGCGTTCAATTCGGGGCGGTTCTGCAGTGGAATCCAGAAGTCGGTGGAGCGACCGCCATCCACACCCTCGAACCCTTCCGCCGAGATGCCGACGATGGTCATGGGGACGCCGTTCACGAACAGAGTCTTTCCCAAAACGGCTGGGTCGCGCACGAACCGGCGGGTCCAGTAGTTGTAACTGAGTACGGCCAGTGGCGCGTGATCGGTTTCATCCTGCACGCTGAATCCGCGACCAAGCGGAAGGTCCACGCCGAGGCCGGAAAAGAATGTGCCGCTGACCATCTCGCCTTCCGCCTCTTCCGGCTCGGCGCCGTAACGAACTGCCACTTTGTTGTTGGATAGAGGAACGTAGGCCATGACTGGTGAAAGGCCGCGGCTCTGGTTGCGTAGTGCGTTGTAGACGGAGTAGGAGAAGGTCTCGTGGGTGTCGATCGTGCCTGTGCCCTGTGGCGGATTCGATGTCTCAAGGAAGACCAGGCGCTCAGGATGATCGACAGGCAGCGATTTCAGCAGTACGGCATTCATGACGCTGAAAACAGCTGTGTTCGCGCCCATCCCCAGGGCCAACGTCAGAATAGCCGTGAGCGCAAAGCCCGGGCTCTGGCGCAGCGAGCGAAAGGCAAAGCTCAGGTCGCGAAGCGCTCTGTCAAAGAACGCCCAACGATCCTTCAAATAGAAGCGTTCCTGCGCCAGGCGGACGTTACCGAAGTTGCGGCGAGCTCTGCAACGCGCGTCTTCATCACTCAACCCTTCGTCTTTCAACTCGTCGGCTTCGAGCTCGAGGTGCGCTTTGATCTCTTCCGCAAAATCGTGTGCAGTGCGTTTGCGCCTGAACATGCTCATGCCTCCTCACTGGTTGGTCCCATGGCGCCGTTCAGAATCAATTCCATCGCACGCGACAGCCTTTGCCACTCGCCGGATTTCTCGGCTAGCTGATTCCGGCCGGCGACGGTTAGTGAATAGAAGCGGGCCTTGCGATTGTTCTCACTAATGCCCCATTTGGCGCTGATCCATTTCTTGTCTTCAAGCCGCTGCAGCGCCAGATAAAGCGATCCATGATCGACAAAGAACACTTCTTCCGAGTTGCGTTGAATCAAGCGCGCTACGCCTTGCCCATGGCAAGAGCCCAAAGCCAGCGTTTTGAGAATGAGCAGGTCCAGCGTGCCCTGCAGCAGCGCGATGCGCTCGTCGTTACTTTGTTGGGTAGCCATCCGACCCAAGTATCTTCCGTCTTGGGTCGGATGTCAACCTGAGAAAGAAAAAGATAAGGACGGCTTCTGTTGGTTGCTGCATTTACAGGCAGGCCGGGAATTGCGGAGCCAGGGAGGGTAACGAACTATTCGGCAAAATATAGGGAGGTGATCAGTTTAAGATTTGCTTGCGGCTGCCCGCTGCCGCGCCGATCAATAAGCCAAAGGCCGCTCCAAATACGAAGCCGATTCCAATGTGGTGCTGCGTCGCCCCAATCGACGTACCCAGGGCTGATCCGAAGCAAAGTCCAAGTGCTACGACGATGTTGTTTTTCACCATTTTCCTCGCAATTGCTTACATAGGGGAATGATATATCCACCAACAGAACCCGGATAGAGATTCTTGCCGGGTACGTGATTGCCCGATTGAGACTTTACATTTCGTCAAAATCAACGCATGCGAGAAGCTGGGTTCGCAGGCTGATTGTGCCGAACGCGAAAAAGCCCTCCGATGATGGAGGGCTTTTTGCGTTGGGCACGCCGGGGGCGATTTGCCTTATTTCGGCGGGGCTGGGGCGAACCCTTCGCGTTTGCGGCCGGGTTCCGGTTTAGGCTTGGGCTTCGGGGCTTTCTTGACTTCTTTCTTGCCTTTATCTTTGCTTCCCATGCGTGCAAGTGTGACATAAGTGGGTGGTGATGGGAAAGAGTTATCGGCGAGAGGCATCAGAGATGAAACGGGCGGCCAACTAGATAGTTGGCCGCCCGTTGATGGGAGACAGGTGGACCGAAAGGTCTAAGGGACGATGAAGTAGACCTGTGTCTGTGCCTGGTTTCCGTTGCTGTCCTGGGTCTGGATCTGCCAGTTGTACGTTGCACCCGATGTGAGGCTGCCTACCGTGGGCGAGTTGGTATTGTCGGTTGGATCAGTTGGGAATTGGATGCCAGCTGGAACCGGAATCTGCGCTGAGGTGAACCCGTTGGCATTGGAGTTGTTGCCTGGAATGTTCCAGATTGTCCCCCCGTTGTTTTGCGAGAGATAGAACGAGTAGAGGTAATTGCCAGCGTTTGCGGGATAGGTCCAGGTAAAGTCCGGCGTCGTGCTGCCGGCGCTGGGCCCAGAGGGTGAAAGGCCAGTGGCGAGCTGACTGGCGGTCAAGACCGCGCTCACTGTGCCGGTTACGGTCTCCGAGGTGCCATCGCTGTATGTGACAAACATGCTGTAGGACTGGCCGACAGTAGGCACGGCGTTGCCGATGTTGAAGTAGTCCTGGAACTGCGGAGTGCCGCATGTGTTGCAAAGACCCAGGTCCACAGGGTTAAGGACGTTGGGTCCCGCGGTGATGGTGGCGGAGACGGGGAGTTTGTTCCCCTTCCGCAGGTCGAAGTTCAAGTTGTACTGGGTGAATGTGCTGCCGCAGCCCGAGCATGTGATTTGCTGGAACTGCGTTGTGACCGCGAGCGTGCTGTTCGCAGCGGGCAACGTCGCGTCCTGATTGGACAGGTTGCCGGTTATGGATATGCCGATGGAGTTGTTATCGGTGTTGCTCACGTCCCCCGCATCGATCAGGCCGTCGTTGTTCTGGTCGAGGATTCCAAACAGCTGGTAGTCCGGATTGGTATCGGTGGGAACGATGACGGTGTAGGCGTTGGGTGTGGAATTCGACGGGCTGGCGATTCGCATGCCGTAGACTGCGCCGGTCGATTGGTTATAGAACCCGACATACAGCGGCCCGGTTGGCGTGATGCTCGACGGAATTGTCACGGTGCCGGTGACTGTGTTGCCGGTGGAGAGGGCACCGATGGTGACGGCTGTCGGGGATCCATAAACCGACCATGGACCGTGGCCGGCCGGCACTTCGCCGCGTGCACGGAAGTAATAGGCCGTGCCGCTGGTGAAAGTGCCTGTCATGTTCGCGAGCCCATTGTTGAGGATCCACACGTCCGAATTCTTTCCGATGGCAACAAAGCTGTAGGTTGACCCAGTGCCAAATGTTGAGTCGGTGCTCCATTCGACGGTGTACGAGGAGACTTCCTCCAGGCCATTCGAGTTTCTGATGGGGTTGTATTGAATGTTCACGCCCCCTGCGTTCGGGATGATGTTATTGAACGAGGGGCCGGAGCTGGGGATGCCGACCGTGGGATTGGTTATGGTTATGTCAGCGCCAGTTACATTGGCGCTCGTAACCGTTGTAGCGGCGCTGCCACTTGGGTCTAGAGCGTTCGCGCCGCCTTGGCCGATGACATCCATCGATGCCTGGAGGGTGTAGCTACCCGGCGGGACGCCACGGATCGTGAAGGAACCTGGCGCCGTGATGCTGGTGCCAAGCCCGCCGCCTCCGTCGCACCCACCGTTCAGGTTCAGGAATATGTGCCCGGTGCTCGCTCCGGCGTAACTCACCGCGCCGGAGATTGTGTAACCCAGAGTGGCGGAAAAATTCTCTCCGCTGACCGTGTTGTTATTCACGACTACGCCGGTGTACGAGGTGGGGAAGAAGACCGACTCCGCGCCTGCGATGGAAGGAGTGATGGTGTATGTCCCGTTGGGGACGCTGCCGAAGGAGTAATTTCCATTGCTGTCAGTGGTCGCGGTCTGTACCGGGGTGGTGTTGATGGTGACCGTGATTGGAGGCACATTGCCGGGGCCGGTGCAGCCGGTGGTGAGGTTGATCTGGCCGCTGACCGGTGAGCCGGCGCTGTTGACGGCGACAGTGTACGCGTCAGGGCCAGCGGTGTGGCTGGCACTGTCAGTTACCGAAACACTGAGCGGAACGAAGCCGGTGGAGGTGGGTGTTCCAGTGACGAGCAAGGTGGGACCGCCGGTACTTGAGACGTAGACGTTGTCTGACGCGAGGACCGCGCTGCCGTTGGTCGGAATAGCGAGGCTGTTCACGGTCCAGGTGTATGTTGGTCCAACGCCGCCCGAGGAATTGATTTGACCACTGTAGCTCTGGTTGACCGTTGCAGAGGGCAGTGAACTCGGGTTCGGAGCGGGCAGGGTCAATGGAGGCGGGTTGCTGACCACGATGCTGTAATTGTTCGGGCCAACGGTGGCTCCGACGCTGTCTTTAACCTTCGCCGTGAACGTGACCGTTGTGGGCGAGGTGGGCGTGCCGGTGATATTGAGGTCGGCGCCGGCAATTGAATAGTTCAATCCATCAGCGGGGAGGCCCGTCACCGTCCACGTGTAGCTTGTGCTTCCGCCAGACACGATAATCGTCGTGCTGTAAGGGACGCCGGTGGTCGCGGGTCCGGGCGTAGTGGGATCGATAGACATGGCTTGCCAGATCGTGATCGTCAATGCCTGGATTGCCATGTTGTTGGCGGAATCCGTAACATTCGCGGTGAAGGCGGCGGTTCCATTTGCGGTGGGCGTGCCGGAAACGACTCCGGCTGCGGAAAGGCTCAGACCATATGCGGCAAGGTTGCTGGATGTCGCGGTCCACGTGTATCCAGTACCAGTGCCACCCGCGGCCGCCAGGGTCTGCGAATAGGCTGTTCCCTGGTCTGAGGCAGGTAGGGTGGTGGTGGTGACGGTCAATTTCGAGTAAACCGTAACCGAGAGCGTGCCTGTTGCGGTGTGGCTTTGCGAGTCAGTTGCGGTGACGTTGAAGGTGGCGCTACCAGTGGATAACGGTGTGCCGGCAACAACGCCGGCAGCGTTCAGGGTGAGGTTGATGGCTGCGAGAGCGGTTGTTCCTGCATTGTTGGTCGACCAGGTGTAACCGGTGCCGGAACCGCCAGATGCCCCGAGCGATTGCGAGTAGGCGGCATTGATGGTACCGGACTTGATGGGGCTGACTGTGGTGACTGCAAGTGTGGGTTCAACCGTGAGCGAGAAGGTGGACGACGCCGAGTTCTGGGCCGAATCAGTCACTGAGATGACGACGCTGAAAGTGCCCGCTGCGGTGGGGGTACCGGAGATTGCGCCCCCAGCGGAGAGGTTGAGTCCGGCCGGGATTGCCGAGCCGCCAGCAGCAGCCCAGGCCCATGTGTAGCCCGTGCCCGATCCGCCTACGGCTGCGAGTGTCGCCCCAGTGTAGACAGCGCCTTGATAGCCACCGGTTAGCGTGGCAGGCGTGGCGATGGTGACGCCGGCAGCGACGGTCATGGAGAAGGCGGCGCTGGCGGAGTTCTGGACCGAGTCCGTCACAGTGATGTTGAAGGACGGTGTGCCCGTGGTGGTGGGTTTACCGCTGAGCACGCCGGCTGCGGAGAGAGTGAGGCCCGACGGGAGCGCGGAGCCGCCAGTTATCGACCACGTGTATCCGGTGCCAGATCCGCCGGTGGCTGCTAAGGTCTTGGAGTAGTTTCCACCAACGTAGCCAGTCGGAAGAGCAAGTGGGGTGGTGATGCTTACGCCGGCGTCAATGGTGATGGAGAACGAGCCGGTTGCTGTGTTCGAGGCGGAATCAGTGACCTTGACCGTAAAGCCGACTGCGCCTGTCGCCGTGGCCTTGCCGGTGATGACGCCTCCAGTAGAGAGGCTCAGGCCTGCGGGGAGTGAGTTTCCGTTAGCGAGCGTCCATGTGTATCCGGTACCCGAGCCGCCGCTGGCGGAGAGCGTTGTCTGGGTGTAGTTGGATCCGACGTAACCCACGGGAAGCGATGCAGGGTTGACGGTGAGGGCCGGATAGCTGACAACCAGGGAATAAGCCTGGGTGTTCGAGTCTCCGTAGGCATCGGCCGCCTTGACCGTGAAAGGGAACGTGCCTGCGACGGTTGGGGTTCCGGCAATGGCGCCGGTCGAGGCGCTCAGCATGAGGCCGGTGGGCAATGATCCGGCGGAAATTGAGTATGTGAGCGCGCCGGCGCCGCCGGTGGCTGCCACGCTGCCTGTATAGGCGACATTATAGGTACCAGCCGAGAGCGCGCCGGCGAAGGTAATGGCCGGAGCTGCGTTGATGGTGAGAGTCAGCGCCGATGTTGTCGCGGTCAGGGCCGTGGGCGTGCCTGAATCGGTGACTTTGAAGGTGACTGTGTATGTGCCTGCACACGATGCGTTGGGCGTGCCGGTGATTGCTGCGCCAGAAGCCGACTGCGTGATGGTGAGGCAGGTGGGAAGGGTGCCGCTGGCAAGGGTCCACGTATAGGGAGAGATGCCGCCGCTCGCGGTTAACGTCTGCGAGTAGGACGCTCCCACGGTGGCTGCTCCGAGCGAGGCGGTGGTGATGGCCGGCGCGGCTGGCACAGTCAGGGTCGCGCTTGCGGTCTGAGCGGATGAGGCAATCGATGTGGCCGTGACGGTGGCCGTCTGCGCTGCGCTTGATGCAGCGGGAGCCGTATATGTAGCCGAGGAGGTTGTAGTGTTCGAAAGAGTTCCGCCACCAGAGACAGCCCACGAGACGCCCGCGCTGTTCTTGTCGTTGGTTACGGTCGCAGTCAGCGTTACCGTATCCGTTCCGTCGACATTCGTGGCTGAAGCAGTCACAACAACACTGATTGGCTTGGAACCTCCTCCGCATCCGGTGATCCAAATGAACGCGTTGACTGAAAGACAAACTACAAGGGAAACCAGGGCAAGCTTTTTCCGGGACATTGTGCGGCCTCGATATAGACGTAGAACCTCTCTTTTAGGAGTGCTGCGCGACTGATGCAATGGAAATCAGACGAACTAACACTATTTCGCTAAATTTCGTTATACGGATGTGGATGGACAGTCTTTTGTTGTTTGTTGTTTAATCTGCTCATCACTTTGGAAAACGCAAGACTGGCGCTGAACCGCGAGGATTTTGGCGCAGTGGGGGAACAGGCCGGCAGGCTTTGACCGGCGAGGTTGTTCGGCGGCCTTCAACGCGTGGCGTGGCCAATTTACTATGAGCACGATTGCGAAATCCCGGTCTCTCGACGCTGAGACACGAAAGACTGTGAAGCTAAACAGTTGGAAAGAGATTGCTGCATACCTGGATCGCGATCCACGCACTGTGCAGATGTGGGAGAAGAATGAGGAATTGCCGGTCCACCGAATCGCGCACCGGGCCAGGGCCAGCGTGTATGCCTTCACGGGCGAAATCGACGCGTGGCTGCTAGCCCGCTCGCGCGTCGCAGTGGTTGAACCGGAATCGGTCGCGGAACCGGCAGCCCCCCCGGAGCCGCCCCCTGTCGCTACTACGATCCCCGCGAAGAGGTTCGACGCACCTCCTTACTTATGGGCCGGTGTCGCCCTGGGTTTTGCCGCCTTGCTGGCTGTGGGACTTTGGGCGGTCAAAGTGCGTTCCGCCGCCCAGCCCTCGGAGCGAGGCATGATTGTGGTGCTCCCGTTTGAGAATCAGAACTCCCCGGACGATTTGCTGGTTGATGGACTCACTGAGGATGTGATTGAGGCGCTGGGAAAATCCAGAGGAGTCGAGGTTATTTCCCGCCGATCGGTTATGCCATTCAAGGGGAGTCGTCTGCCCCTGCCGCAGATAGCTGCCCAACTGCATGCCGCGCTGGCGTTACGGGGCACGGCAGCCAAAGTGGGCAATGAATGGCGCGTGACGGTGGAATTGCTGGACGCTATTGAGGACCGCCATCTATGGGGCGCTACTTTTACCCGCCGAGCCGATGCGATGCTCTCCAGCGAAGATGAACTGGCGTCGACTATCGCCAGCGCAGTTACCCTGAAGCTCACCGGCGCTGCTGCACCAACAGCGACGGGCTCCGGGGCTGCTGCCAACCCAGATGCCCGGCAGGCGTATTTGACCGGGCGGTTCTATTGGAATCAGCGGAGCCAGTCGGATTTGCAACGGGCTGTCTCTTATTTCGAACAGGCAATCGCCATCGACAAGCATTATGCACCTGCCTATGTTGGTCTGGCAGATAGCTACGACCTGATGTCTCTCGGGGCGCTGCCTGCACAAGAGGCTTTCCAGCGGGCCAAGTTCGCCGCAAAGCAGGCCCTGGCTATCGATCCCTCCGCGGCAGAGGCCTACAATGCCCTAGCCATGGCAACCTACCGTCAGGACTGGGACTTTGCCGCCGCCGAGAGGGATTTCAAAAAAGCTATCGAGCTGGATCCTAACGATGCTGTCGCCCATCAATGGTACGGCGAGTTTCTCGGCGACCTGCGCCGGTTTGATCAGAGCATCGCGGAACTCAAGAGAGCTAAGGAACTGGACCCGCTGTCGCCGATGGTGGGCTGCGATCTGGCCGATGGGTATCTACATGCGGGTCGTGGCGCCGAGGCCGAGGCGGAGTTACGTCGGATTATCGACCTTTACCCGGATTTTGTGCCGGGGCACGGCTACCTGGGTTCGGTTCTGATCGAGGAGGCTAAATTCGATCAGGCGCGGAGCGAGGCGCAAATCTACCGTCAGAAGACCGGAGACGAAACCATGATCGAGTCGGTAGAGATCCACCGAATGGCGGCTACCGGCAAGCTGGAGGAAGCGCGTGCGGAGGTGCGGCGGCTGCTAGGTGCCAAGAGCGGAGCCGGCTTAAGCGCGTACCAGAGAGCGGGCCTGTATTCCGCTACGGGCCAGAGCCAGGCTGCCTACGCGGCCTTGGAGGATGCTTACCGGGAACGGTCCTGGTGGCTGGTAACCATGCTGGTGGATCCCGGGCTTGCCGGGATTCGCGATCAGCCGAGGTTTCAGGATGTGGCGCGGCGGGTCGGCCTGCCCATCGAGGGCGTCGCCGACAGGGGGGACCAGGTGGTTGCCTTGCGCTGAGGGCTTTTCTCCGCATGTCTGTTGGGAGGAAGAACGGCGGATTGGAAGGCGGCGGATGGCAAAGAGAGAGTGCGAGACAGGGTTTGCATTTTGGTTGCCGATTGGGTATGATCCAAAGATGCGTCCGGGGAGTTTTCTGGACAGTCATAGGCACCACGGCTTTTGAATCCGTTCGAACCTCTGGCAATATCTTCGGGAGGTCCGGGTTTCCTGCAAAGCGGGGCTGGCAAGAGCGGTGGGAGACGAGGAAAAAGTGGCAAGAAAAGAATCGAAGAACATTGTGAAGGCGCGCGCGGCTGTTCAAAAGCCGGCGTATGCACTGCCTGAGGCCGTTGGGCTTCTGAAGCAGGTCAAGTATGCCAAGTTCGACGAAACCGTCGATCTGACCATGCGCCTGGGAGTCGACACGCGGCACGCCGACCAGATGGTGCGCGGAACTGTTGTTCTGCCTCACGGACTGGGTAAAACCAAGATTGTTGCCGTGATTGCGTCGGGCGACCGCCAGAAGGAAGCCACCGCAGCCGGTGCCGATTTTGTGGGCGGCGAGGAGATGGTGGAAAAGATCCAGAAAGAAAACTGGACCGCCTTCGACGCGCTGATTGCAACGCCGGACATGATGAAGGTTGTGGGACGCCTGGGTAAGGTGCTTGGACCGAAGGGTCTGATGCCCAATCCGAAGACGGGTACGGTCACGCTGGATGTGGCTGCGGCGGTCAAGGAAATCAAAGCCGGCAAGGTGGAATTCCGGGCCGACAAGACCAGCTTAGTGCATGTGCCGGTGGGCAAGCTGAGCTTTGACCCTCAGAAACTGATTGACAACACGACGACCGTGATCGGTGCGATCGTGCGCAGCAAGCCGTCGGCGGCCAAGGGCAAGTACATCAAGAGCGTCACACTGAGCTCGACAATGGGCCCCGGGGTACCGCTGGATTCGGCTGTCGCAGACGCGGCGGGCAAACACTAAAAGCAGTGGTTAGTGGGTAGTGGTTAGTTTGTTCACTGGCCTTACTAATCTTTGGCCCGTCCCGAAAGGTGCGGCGAACAGGGTTCAAAAACAAGAGCCCCTTGTGGGCGAGGAGCGGGGATTAGAGGTTGGAATCGCGGTGGCCGGAAATACTAACCACTGATCACTAACCACTAATCACTGTCGTAGCGGAGCGAAGACATGGCGATTTCAAGGGCGAAGAAAAAAGAGAAGGTCCAGTTGCTGAGCAAGGAACTGGAGACCTCGACAACAGCGATTATCGGCACATTTGCCAAGCTGACTGTGGCGCAGGATTTTGCGCTGCGGAAGGTAGTTCGCGAAGCGGGCGGCAAGTATCGCGTGGTGAAGAACAAGCTGGCTGCAATCTCCGGCGAAGGCACCAAGGTCGAGTCGGCGCTGAAGGGCCTGAAAGGCGTGAGCGCCGTTGCGTTCACCGCTGGCGATCCGGTGCTGCTGGCTAAAGCATTTTCCAAGTGGGTTGGCGAGAACGCGGAGTTCCAGTTCAAGCTGGGCATCGTGGACGGCAAGCTGATCAATGTGGAAGAAGTGAAGGCTCTGGCGACGATGCCGGGCAAGGAGGAGCTGTTCTCGAAGCTTCTGTTCCTGATCAATTCTCCGGCACAGCGGCTGGCAACGGTGCTGAACGCGACAGGTCGCGATCTGGCGGTGGTTCTGGGCCAGGGCGTGGAGAAGGAAAAGTTTGCCGCGGAAGCTGCGGCGTAGAAGTTGAGTAGCTGCCAGTCATCAGCTATCAGTTGTTAGTTGCCGGCACGGAAGAACTGATCACTGAAAACTGACCACTGGCAACTGTTCTTAAAGATTTGGTCGCAGAGCGGTTTGGAAGTGCGCGAGTCTGGCGCATCGGAAACTTCCAGGCCGTAACGGCGGCCGGGAAACATCAAAATTCAACGATTCTGATTGGAGAAGAAAATGGCGGATCTAGCGCAGTTGGAAGAGCAAATTGTAAGCCTGAGCCTGCTGGAAGCGGCAGCTTTGGTCAAGAAGCTGGAAGAGCGGCTTGGAGTTTCGGCAGCAGCTGCGGCTCCAGTGGCAGTGGCGGCAGGTGGTGGCGCGGCGGCTCCGGTGGTTGAGGAGAAGACCGAGTTCCAGGTAATCCTGAAGGATTTCGGCGCCAACAAGATCAACACCATCAAGGCTGTTCGCGAAGTGACGGCTCTCGGTCTGAAGGAAGCCAAGGACCTGGTCGACGGCGCTCCGAAGGCACTGAAGGAGTCTGCAACCAAGGAAGAAGCCGAAGCCATCAAGAAGAAGTTCGAAGGCATCGCGACAGTCGAAATCAAGTAGTTCGGCTCAGAATGGCACGGGACTTGCAAGGAAGACCGGGACGCGCTACGATACTTGTTGCGCGTCTTTCCGGATCATTCCCTATGCTGGGATGAGTGGACGGAGCGGCTGGTATCTGGAATCGGTAGAGTGGCACGTGAGCGTCTGTTAGCCAGAGAAGTGCCAAGCACTCTGGTCACAGGTTGAACGCTTGGATTAAGTGCCTTAGGGTCAATGGATTGCCCGGGGAGCCCGGGGGTGGCCTGGCGGTCAGGCTTGAATCCTGTTGACGGGTGGCGATCGAGCGGGCGGCAGAAGCGAGCTTTGGGATCGGCGAGAGTAGGGTTAGAGAACTCGGTAGGGGCATAGGCAACAAGCCACGCTCGCGAGGCATTGCGTCCTTGCGGGCTTTTCGTGCCTCTTTACTGACGTGGTGATTGCCTTTCGGGCAGGAACCACCTGCGGCACACAAATTTCTTGAACGGGGTTTCCCGTTGTGCCTGTTCTTCCCAGATTGTGCGCAGTCTAGCGCACTTGCCGGATGTGCGGCAATGCCCAAATCGCCTGATTGACGCTTTACTCACGCTACCGCTTGGCATGAGCGAGGGGTGCGGTGTGTTTTCAGTGCGAACTGAGAGCTACCGAACTCCATGGGCGGGACTCGATTGGAAGCGGTTTCTCCAGCGGGTTTCAAGGTTTGGATAGCGATTTTTACCGTAATCAGCCGGCACCGAAGAGACTCGGGTGCTGGCCCGAATCAGGCCTCAATCGTTGGGGCGGATTCGGTGAGAAGAGCCTCAGGAGTGAAGCATGCCCAACGAGAAGCGCGCGATTCGCAGCAGGCTCGATTTTTCAAAGATTCCCACCGCAACCCAGATTCCCAACCTGATTGAAGTGCAGCGGCGTTCCTATGAGCGCTTTCTGCAGATGGACAAGCTGCCTAACGAACGCGACGATTCTGGCTTGCAGTCGGTGTTCGTGTCGGTGTTTCCGATCACCGACTTTCGCGGCATCTCGCAATTGGATTTCGTGGATTTCTCGATTGGTAACTGGGAGTGCAAGTGCGGCCACTTGAAAGGCCTGCATCACCTGCGTACGGCCTGCAGTCATTGCGGAGCAATGGTGATTACCGACCCATTCCTTCCTGGCGACGTGCTCTGTCAGAAGTGCGGCACGTACAACAAGAACACGCCCGACTTCTGTAATAAGTGCGGCGATCCCGTCAGCTTGCAGTTGAAGTATGACCAGCAGGAATGCGAAGAGCGTGGCATGACGTTCAGTGCGCCGCTTAAGGTGACGGTGCGGCTCACCATCTATGAGAAGGATGCGGAGACCGGCACCAAGTCGATTCGCGACATCAAGGAGCAGGAAGTCTTCTTTGGCGACATTCCCCTGATGACGCCAAATGGCACCTTCATTGTGAACGGCACAGAGCGCGTCATCGTTTCGCAGTTGCATCGCTCTCCTGGTGTGTTCTTCGAGACGGCGAACAACCGTACCTACTTCCTGGGCAAGATCATTCCCTATCGCGGATCGTGGGTTGAATTCGAATACGACCAGAAAAACACGCTATACGTTCGCATCGACCGCAAGCGCAAGTTCCTCGGGACCATCTTTCTTCGCGCCCTGGGCCTGCGTTCCGACGAAGAGATTCTGAAGACCTTCTACACTGTGGACCGCATTCACATTGCCGACGGCAAGCTGCAGTGGCAAGTGCAGCAGGATCCGAAGATTGGCACGCACCTCGTAGGTGCGAAGCCGGCTCATGCGGTTCTATATAAGGGTGAGGAGATTGCGCACTCTGGCCGGAAGGTAACGCAGAGTTCCATCAAGGCCATCCGCGCCGCGGCGATCGATCGGATCGAAGTGGAAGCGGCTGAGTTGGACGGTGCACTGACAGCAGCCGACATTGTGGATTTGAATACCGGCGAAGTGGTTGTCGAGGCCAACGTCGAGTTGACCGCCGACCGCCTTCACAAGGTGCTTTCGAGTGGCGCGGCCAGTTTCGAGGTGTTTTTCCCTGAGCGCGACGACGTGGGCAACATTATCACCAACACGCTGCGGCGCGACTCGGTGCGCAAGCCCGAAGAGGCGCTGATCGAGATTTACCGCAAGCTGCGGCCGGGTGATCCGCCGACGCTCGATACCGCAACTGCGCTGTTCGAAGGCATGTTCTTCGACGCGCGCAAGTATGACTTCTCGCGTGTAGGCCGCCTGAAGTTCAACATCAAGCTTTATGAGAACCAAGACGCCACGCATCTCGATCACCGCACCCTGACGCCGGAAGATTTCTACGCGACGATTCGTTACCTGCTGAAGCTGCGCCGCAACATCGGCATGGTCGATGACATCGATCACCTGGGCAACCGGCGTGTGAGAGCTGTCGGCGAGCTGATGGAGAATCAGTTCCGCATCGGTCTGGTGCGCATGGAGCGCGCCATCAAGGAAAAGATGAGCGTGTATCAGGAGCTTTCGACGGCGATGCCGCACGACCTGATCAACGCTAAGCCTGTGATGGCGGCAATCCGCGAGTTCTTCGGATCATCGCAGCTGTCGCAGTTCATGGATCAGACGAATCCGCTGTCGGAGATCACCCACAAGAGGCGCCTTTCGGCACTTGGACCTGGTGGTTTATCCCGTGAGCGCGCCGGCTTCGAGGTCCGCGACGTACATCCGACGCACTATGGACGTATCTGCCCGATTGAAACGCCTGAAGGTCCGAACATTGGCCTTATCAGCTCGCTGAGTTGCTTTGCGCGCATCAACGAATACGGATTCATCGAGTCGCCTTATCGCAAGGTGAAGGACTCGCGGATTCTGGACTACGTTGAGATTGCCAACGCCGGCGATAGCGGCCTGCGTGTGGGCGACCACATTGAGAAGGAAGAAGCGGCGCGCCTCAATGCCAGCCTGAAGAAGGCGGGCAAGCGTGGGATCGACAACATTCCGTTCAGCTTCTACCTGTCGGCATGGGAAGAGGACAAGCACACCATCGCACAGGCCAACATCGAGTTTAACGACGAGGGCGTAATCACCGAGGATCTGGTGAATGCGCGTCGCCAGGGCAACTTTGTGCTGGTGAGCCGGAATGATGTGGACTACATCGACGTCTCGCCGAAGCAGCTGGTTTCAGTAGCAGCATCGCTGGTGCCATTCCTCGAACATGACGATGCGAACCGCGCTCTGATGGGCGCCAACATGCAGCGGCAGTCTGTGCCTCTGTTAGTGGCCGAAGCTCCACTGGTGGGCACGGGCATGGAAGGTGTCACGGCACGCGACTCCGGCGCCGTGATTCTAGCCAAGCGTAACGGCATCGTGGACTCGGTCGATTCTGAGCGCATCATCGTGCGTGTCGAGGGTGAGCATCACCCAACGCAGCTCTCGCGCGAAGTTGGTTCGGACATCTATCAGCTCATCAAGTTCAAGCGGTCGAACCAGAACACCTGCATCAACCAGAAGCCTGTCGTTCGTGAAGGTGATCGGGTTGTGAAGGGTCAGGTTATCGCTGACGGACCTTGCACCGAACAGGGCGAGTTGGCACTGGGACGCAATGTTCTTGTCGCCTTCATGCCGTGGCGCGGTTACAACTTCGAGGACGCGATCCTGATCTCGGAAAAGTTGGTTCGCGAGGACTACTACACTTCGGTACACATCGAAGAGTTCGAGATTGAAGCGCGCGACACCAAGCTGGGACCAGAAGAAATCACGCGCGACATTCCGAACGTGAGCGAGCATGCACTGCGCGATTTGGACGAGAGCGGCGTGATCCGCATCGGCGCCCAGATCAAGCACGGAGACATTCTGGTGGGCAAGGTGACGCCGAAGGGCGAAACTCAGCTGACACCGGAAGAGAAGCTGCTGCGCGCCATCTTCGGCGAAAAGGCCGGCGATGTACGCGATGCTTCGCTCACTTGCCCTCCGGGTATCGAGGGTACGGTAGTGAACGTGCGCATCTTCAGCCGTAAAGGGCAGGAGAAGGACGAGCGCGCGAAGCTGATCGAAGCCGAATACGTGGCCAAGCTCGAGAAGAACCTGACGGACGAGATCCGCATTCTGACGGACGAGCGTCTGAAGCGCCTTGAAGGCATTCTGGGTGCGAAGGAAGTGTTGGCCGATCTGCACGACGAGCGGACCAACAAGCGCCTGCTGACCAAGGGAACTATTCTTGACCGCGAAGCAATTGAGCGCATCGCGACCAGGAACCTGAAGAGGATTCGTTACACGGACAAGGATCCACGGGTCAACGAGCAGATCGACGAGATCGAAGAGATGACTTCCCGTCAGATCGAAGTGCTGCGCAAGATTACCAACGAGCGGGTAGCCAAGCTGCAAAAGGGCGACGAGCTTCCCCCGGGCGTGATCAAGATGGTGAAGGTATATATCGCCATGAAGCGCAAGCTGAGCGTCGGCGACAAGATGGCAGGCCGTCACGGCAACAAGGGCGTGATTGCGCGCATTCTTCCTGAGGAAGATATGCCTTATCTACCCGATGGAACCCCGGTCGAAATCGTGCTGAATCCGTTGGGCGTGCCTTCCCGTATGAATGTGGGTCAGATTCTTGAGACTCACCTTGGCTGGGCGGCTCACGCACTGGGCGCGAAGATTGCGGCGTTGATCAAGGAAAACACCGATGCGGCGTATGTGCGCGAACTGATGAAGAAAGAGTTCGAAGGCACCGCGACGCTGAGGCAGTTGCTTGAGCTTGACGACGAGATGCTGTTGCGCGTGGGCGCAGGCATGAAGCGTGGCATCTGGTTCGGAACCGCGGTGTTCGACGGCGCGCAGGAGAGCGAGATCAAGGCGCTGCTGGCTTCGGCCGGTTTGCCTTCCTCAGGCAAGACTGCGCTCTTTGACGGCATGACGGGCGAGCAGTTCGAGCAGCCGGTAACGGTGGGCTACATCTACATGCTCAAGCTGTCGCACCTGGTCGACGACAAGATTCACGCAAGGTCGATTGGACCGTACTCGCTGATTACGCAGCAGCCTTTGGGCGGCAAGGCGCAATTCGGCGGACAGCGTTTCGGCGAGATGGAAGTGTGGGCACTGGAAGCCTATGGTGCGGCATACATCCTGCAGGAATTGCTGACGGCGAAGTCGGACGACGTGTATGGCCGCACCAAGATTTATGAGGCCATCGTCAAGGGCGAGGCGGCGATTGAGCCGGGCGTCCCGGAGTCGTTCAACGTGCTTATTCGCGAATTGCAGTCGTTGTGCCTGGATGTGGAATTGATCAAGCGTGCGGATCTGATAAAGAAGCTCCCCGCGCCGGATCTGGCAGCAGTAGCTGATTAGTGGCTAGTGATTAGTGGTTAGTGAACAGTTGAAGTAACTAACCACTAACCACAGACTTACCACTAACCACTGTTTTTAGGATCCTTCTTGAGAGCGGCAAACACCGCTTCCCGGGAAGGAAGGATCCTTAAAGAATCCCGGGAAAAACCGAGGCAGGCGCCGAAAGGCTCGCCAAGGAGAGGCCCAATGTTCCGTTCAAACCCGTTTGAGCTTACCAGCCCGATCACCGACTTTGACGCAATCCGCATCATGCTGGCATCGCCAGAGAAGATTCGCAGTTGGTCGCATGGCGAGGTAACGAAGCCGGAGACCATCAACTACCGTACCTTCAAGCCGGAGCGCGACGGCCTGTTCTGCGCGCGCATCTTTGGACCGGTCACCGATTGGGAGTGCCTGTGCGGCAAGTACAAGCGCATGAAGCACCGCGGCGTGATCTGCGACAAATGCGGCGTAGAAGTGACGGTGAGCAAGGTGCGCCGCGAGCGCATGGGCCACATTGAGTTGGCGTCACCGTGCTCGCATGTGTGGTTCTTCAAGGGCCTCCCGTCGCGCATTGGTCACCTGCTCGACATCTCGCTGCGCGACCTTGAGAGCATTCTCTACTTCGAGTCCTACGTCGTGGTCGATCCAGGCGACGCACCGGTGAAGGAACGCGAAATCATCAAGGACGAAGCCAAGTTCCGCGAACTCGATCAGCAGTTCCGCCCCTCCGGCTTCAAGGCCATGATGGGCGCCGAGGCGATCAAGGAATTGCTGAAGCGCGTCCAGATCGAGGAGCTCGGAGTTGAGTTGCGCGAGCGCATGAAGACCGAAACGTCTGCGCAGAAGAAGATCAAGTACGCAAAGCGTCTCAAGGTTGTTGAGGCGTTCCGCAAGAGCTCGAACAAGCCGCAGTGGATGATTCTTGACGTGCTGCCGGTAATCCCACCTGAATTGCGCCCGCTGGTGCCGCTGGATGGCGGACGGTTTGCGACGTCCGATTTGAACGATCTCTATCGCCGCGTCATCAACCGTAACAACCGGTTGAAGAAGCTGATGGATCTGCACGCGCCTGAAGTCATTGTCCGCAATGAAAAGCGCATGCTGCAGGAAGCTGTTGACGCGCTGTTCGATAACGGCCGCCGTGGCCGCGTGCTGCGTGGCGCAAACAACCGTCCGCTCAAGTCGCTCTCCGATACGCTGAAGGGCAAGCAGGGCCGTTTCCGTCAGAACCTTCTCGGCAAGCGCGTGGACTACTCGGGCCGCTCTGTGATCGTCGTGGGTCCGGATCTGAAGCTGCACCAGTGCGGTCTTCCCAAGAAGATGGCGCTTGAGCTTTTCAAGCCGTTTATCTATCACCGCCTTGAGCAGACGGGCCACTGCACGACCATCAAGCAAGCAAAGGAAATGGTCGAAATGCAGGAAGCAGTGGTGTGGGACATTCTTGAGGAAGTCATCAAGGATCATCCCGTGCTGCTGAACCGCGCACCCACGCTTCACCGCCTCGGCATTCAGGCGTTTGAGCCGGTATTGGTTGAAGGCAAGGCCATCAAGATTCACCCGCTGGTTTGCACGGCGTTCAACGCCGACTTCGACGGCGATCAGATGGCAGTGCACATTCCGCTGTCGCCTGAAGCACAGATTGAAGCCAGCGTGCTGATGCTTGCTTCACACAACATCCTTTCGCCGGCCAGTGGCCAGCCCATCACCGTGCCGACGCAGGACATGGTGCTCGGACTTTACTACCTCACCAAGGCCAAGAAGGGTGGCAAGGGCGAAGGCCGCGTGTTCGCCAACACCGAAGAGATCCTGATGGCGCTCGAAGCCAAGGAAGTGGAGACACTTTCGCCGATTCGCCTGCGCTATACGGGCCAGGTGCTCGACATGACCACCGCCTATGACGACCAGGATCTTACACACACCGAACCGGTTGACTTTAACAAGGAGTACATCTCAACGACGGTGGGCCGCGTAATTCTGAACGACGCGCTCCCCGCAGGCATGCCGTTCGTCAACGGTCTGCTGAAGAAGAAGGGCATCGGGCAGCTGGTGAACTATTGCAACCAGAACCTGGGCCTCGAAGTCACCGTGGGTATGCTGGACCGCATCAAGTCGCTTGGCTTTAATTACGCGACGAAGTCCGGGCTGTCTGTTGGACTCGACGACATGGTGATTCCGGCCAGCAAATACACCACGGTCGACGATGCCGACAAGAAGGTGATTGAAGTCCAGAAGCAGTATATGGACGGCGCCATCACCAACGGCGAGCGCTCGAACAAGGTTATTCAGATGTGGTCGGCGGTTACCGATAAGGTTGCCGACGAGATGTTCGGGAACATGAAGCGTGCGGACGACGAAGGCGCCTTCAACCCGATCTACATCATGGCCGATTCCGGCGCTCGTGGATCGAAGCAGCAGATTCGCCAGCTTTCCGGTATGCGCGGACTGATGGCCAAGCCTTCGGGCGAAGTCATCGAGACGCCCATCACGGCGAACTTCCGTGAAGGCCTGACGGTGCTCGAATACTTCATCTCGACGCACGGTGCACGTAAGGGACTTGCCGATACGGCGCTCAAGACAGCCGACTCGGGCTACCTGACCCGCCGCCTTGTTGACGTGGCGCAGGATGTGATCGTGACCGAGTACGACTGCGGCACGGTCGAAGGCATCTACGTCGGTGCCATTGTTGAATCCGGCGAGATCATCGAGCCGCTGCGCGATCGCATCATTGGCCGCGTAACCCTCGAGCGCATCAAGGACTACGACGGAAACATCGTGGTCGATGTGAACCAGGGCATCGATGAAGACAGCGCTTCCGCCATTCAGGGCGCGGGCGTTGAAAAAGTCAAAATCCGCTCGGTGCTGACCTGCGAATCGCGGCGCGGCGTTTGCGCGCTCTGCTACGGACGCAACCTGGGTTCCGGCCGCATGGTCGAGCTTGGTGAAACCTGCGGCGTTATTGCGGCGCAGTCCATCGGCGAGCCCGGCACGCAGTTGACCATGCGTACCTTCCACGTTGGCGGCACTGCCAGCCGTGTGCAGGATAAGTCGCGCCTCGATGCCAAGAATAACGGCTTTGTGCGCTTCATCAATTTGAACACCGTCGAGAGCAAGGACGGGGCACTCGTCTCCATGAACCGCTCCGGTTCGATTGCGGTTGTCGACGAGCGCGGCCGTGAGAAGGAGCGCTACGTCGTAGTTTACGGCGCGCGCCTGAAGGTGAAGGACGGCCAGCACGTGAAGCTCGGCGAGCAGTTGGCCGAGTGGGATCCGTACACGTACTCGATTCTCACCGAAATCGGCGGCGCTGTTACATTCAAGGATCTGCAGGAAGGCATCACGCTGAACGAAGAAGTCGATGAAGTTACCGGCCTCTCCCGCTGGGTGGTTGCCGATGCTCCCGATGAAAAGCGGCAGCCGGCGTTTGTCATCAAGAATGCCAAGGGAACCAAGCGTTACCTGTTGCCTCGCGGCGCCCACCTTATGGTTCAGGACGGCGACGAAGTGGGACCGGGCGATGTGCTGGCGAAGATTCCCAAGGAGTCCACGCGCACCAAGGACATCACGGGCGGTCTGCCTCGTGTGGTAGAGCTGTTCGAAGCGCGCAAACCGCGTGAGACGGCCATCATCAGCGAGATCGACGGCGTGGTTCGCTTTGGTGAAGTTGCCAAGGGACAGCGCAAGATCTACGTGACTGCGGACAACGGAGACGAGAAAGAATACTCAGTGCCGCGTGGTATCCACGTCAACGTCCAGGAAGGCGAGCGCCTGCGTGCAGGCGATCCGCTGATGGACGGTCCTCTGAACCCCCACGACATTCTTGCCGTGCTGGGCGAGAAGGAACTGCAGGGCTACCTGGTGAACGAAATCCAGGAAGTCTATCGTCTGCAGGGCGTGGCCATCAGCGACAAACACATCGAAGTGATTGTTCGCCAGATGCTGCGCTGGGTGCGCATCGACGAAGTGGGCGACACCAACTTCCTGCTCGAGCAGCAAGTTGACCGCTTCCGCTTCCGCGAAGAGAACGAGCGCGTCCTCAATGCGGGAGGCCGTCCGGCGATTGGACGTCCGCTCCTGCTTGGTATCACCAAGGCGTCGCTCTCCACTGACAGCTTTATCTCGGCTGCCAGCTTCCAGGAGACGACCCGCGTGCTTACTGAAGCCAGCATCAACGGCGCGATCGACAACCTGCGCGGTTTGAAGGAAAACGTGATCGTGGGACGTTTGATTCCCGCGGGCACGGGCCTTGAGTACTACCGCAACGTGCAGCTTTCTCCTGAACTCGAAGAAGCAGCAGCGCGCGTGCAGCAGGAAGTCACCGCGGAGATCGAAGCGGCCGAGCGCGAACTGGAGCTCATGCGCCAGGAAGGCGAAGCCGAGGAGATGGCCGCCGAATAACCGTCTCCACCCCAGGAAACCAACATCGTTTCCTGGGGGCCCCGGATCTGCGGTGGGGCCAATCGGCGCTTGCGCGCCAGAAGGGTCGCTCTCCACGAACATGAAGTTGAACACAGGGGCCCGGCGAAAGCTGGGCCTCTCCGTTTTTACGCTTCCTGCAAGCGAATCACTCGATAGCCTGGTTCTCCGTCACGCGTAGCGTGAATGCGGACTCGGCGTTCCAGATGTCCTGCCAGCAACTTTGCAATCTGCTTCTTGATGTCTTTTGCCTTAGAATCTATCCAGAAACTCGGAAGTCAGCGCCCGGCATGGGGGGCAGCGGGTCAGGACTTGCCGGGAGGACGCACACAAGAGGGGTCGTTGCGCTGTTCACTGACGAGCGATACCCCCACCCCATCTCTGTAAAGAAGTGGTTTGCTTTCAATGGTATACCAGGGGGCAATCGCTGCAAATATGGCATTCTAAAGAAGTTACTTGCAGATATGCCAATCCAAAGGGGTTAGGTCTCTTTTCAGGGCGTGTACGGGTAATTTTGTCTGCCAAAAATCAGAAAGGCAATGCTGAATTGTTCGGCGTCTTTGCGGCGCTTCCGGGCCCGTGTATCGACCGGGGATGCTTCCCGCCGTGCTTTCAGGGGATAGGCGCTAAGCGCAATTCCTATTGTGCGTCGCGGGCACTTAATTATCTGCAAGTGGATAGCACTAAATAGCAAACGGGTAGCAGATTTTCGGGTGCGGCGAGGAAGGATCCGGGATGAAGCGTCGTATTAGACCCGGCGGGTATTTGGACAGATTCTTATACATGGCGCTATCGGCAACATTCAGCAGGCCGTGCTTAGTGAGCGCGTCTTCCGGGTAGACGTCAATTCCCACGCTGGCCGAGGCATGCAGAACGTGCCCTCCCACAGGCACCGGCTCGTCAAAGCTGCGTTCGATCCGCAATGCGATCTCTTCCACATCGGCGCGGCTCCGCACCTCGGCGACCAGCACCGTAAACTCGTCGCCGCCGATCCGGACCAGCACGTCGATGGAACGCACCTGGTGCTTCATGCGCTGGACAACCTGCTGCAGGTATAGGTCGCCTACCTGGTGTCCGTCGCGAACGCGGAAATAAGATTCTTCATCGTGCAGAGTCCGGCGGAAATTGTGTTGTGTGGCTCCTGAGATTGTTATCGGCAGATTAGCGAATTGATTCAACTCAAGGTTGCTTCGACCCTCGACCGCGATCCCTGCCACGTTTTTATGAACGAACTCTAAGCTCGGATTCCAGAATCTCGCCGACACCCAACGTGCGGGCGAGACGGCGCTTGGCGTTTTTGGTCTTATACATTGAATCGTCGGCTGCGCTCAAGAGACCGTCTTTGGTTGTGGCGTCCTCCGGGTACAGGGCCACACCGACGCTGGCCGCCGGATGAAGAGTGACTCCTTCAATATGCAGCGGCTCATCGAAGCAGCGCTCCAAACGCAACGCAACCTCGCTGACATGAGTGCGGCTACGGATGAGCGGAACCAGAATGGCGAATTCATCGCCGCCGAGGCGGGCCAGGGTATCCACCGAACGGAGCTGTCGCTTCATGCGAATGGCCATCTCCTGGAGGTACAGGTCGCCGATTCTGTGCCCCAGCTCGTCGTTCACTTTTTTGAAGTTGTCCAGATCGATATAGATTATTCCGAAGATGCCGCCATCCCGGTAGGCTTCTTCGATCTGCGCGTCGAGGCGCTTGTCAAGGGAGAAACGGTTATGAATGTCGGTGAGCAGGTCGAACTCCGAGCGACGGATCAGGTCGGAGTAGAGCCGACGCGTTTCAATGGCCAAGGCAGCAAGCCCGACAGCAGAGGCGAGAGACTCGGCTTCGATGTCATGGGGCTTGGTCAATGGGTCAAGGGCGGCAAACACTTCGCCAAGCGGGGGGGCTGAGCGGGCGGGGATTTCCTGGCTGACCACACGCATACGTGAGAGGTCCTTCGGACAGTTTCCCAGTCGCGCTCCACCGGCGATCTGGCACCAGCAGGGCGCGCCCTTGAGCTTGAAGGAGACGAGTTCGGTGATCTGATCGATGATCTCGGCGAGGGGGCGGGAGCCGTTGATGTCTTCAAGGATGCGGCTGCGGCGACGTTCGATGTAAGCCATTGCGGTGGTTTGGCGGCGGACCCTGCGCTCGATGTACCAGCCCCTGGCGCCCACAACGAGGACAATGAGGACCATCAATCCCAGGGCAATGACCAGGTTACGCACGTTGAGCAAGGATGGGTGGGCAACGACGGCAATGTCGTCCGGGGACCGCATCAGGATATTGAACGGAACCTGTCTGCTGAATGGGTTGGATACTTCGAGGACGCAGATACCGATAACCCGGACTCTTGAGCCGATGGGTATCTGTTTGCTGGACTGAGGTGGACCATCCAGGTGGCGATAAATGGCGGAGAAGAGTTTGCCGTCGGTGGACAACACATATTCGTCCTGCGAAGACTCCCGCACCTGCGTTACCACCTGGCCTTCGATGGAAACGAGATCGTCGTGGTGTCCAGGAACAGCATTCCCGCGTGGAGTCAGTGTCTCCCAAGTCGCTGGTGTCGGCGTGACGGGCGCTCGTGTGAGAGTATCCCGAATTTCTCCATGGACCAGGTTGAGAAATCCGCCGTGTGCATCCGGAAAACCGGTTGCATCCGCCACATCACCCACCTGCAAAAGGTTGCGGGTCTGCGTTTCGATCCATATGCTCCTGACGCCGTCCTGCAATATAACGGCCGCACCGGGTTCGTAATAAGTGATGGTTCCATGGACCCGAACCCTCGGCGTAGAATCGCTCACATGATAGACGGCCAGAACCTGGTCCATGGACGTGACAGGGAGAGACCACGGACTTGCGCTGGCGCGATTGAGAACCTTGATGCCTGCAGCCGTTTGAATGTGAATAAGAATCCCGGTCACCTGCATCTTGCTGTCGAATATTTCCGAGGCGACACCGGTGAGCTCCACCTCGGCGTCCAGCAAGCCTTCGAGAGCGCGTGCACCGTCGCCGTCCACAGTTGCGGCAAAGTAGCCGCCATCGGTGAGCATCTGAAGGTTAGCGTAGTGCACTCCGGGCATAAAGTCGGCAGAGCGGACCACGCCGCGCACAATGACCAGCTTGCAATCGGTCTCCGCACGGATCATCTGATCGAAGCTGGCCGGCTTTGGTTTCACCGGATCGCCGTGACGCAGCAAAGTGATACTTTCGCTCACAATAAAGGGATTGAAGCTCTCCTGCGTTTTTCCTCGCACGAGAACGCGGTCTCCTGGAACCAGATTGGCGTCCGTGGGAGCTCCGACATAAATCCCCGTGTCGCCATCCTGCACAAACAAGTTGTTCTCATAGCCGCGATAGTATGTGACGGTCGCCTCGAAGGCGACGGGCAGCCTATGGCTCGCATCGACGTTACTCAATGCGTGGATGGCGCGCAGGGATGTAAGAGGGGCCAGTTCGGCTGCCCATGCGGCCGGGCCGCATACAAGAAGGATCGCGAATGCGGAAATAAGATTCTTCATCGTGCAGAGTCCGGCGGAAATTGTGTTGTGTGGCTCCTGAGATTGTTATCGGCAGATTTGCGAATTGATTCAACTCAAGGTTGCTTCGACCCTCGACCGCGATCCTGGCCCCGCCCTTATGAACGAACCCCAAACTCGGATTCCAGAACCTCGCCGACACCCAATGTGTGGGCGAGACGGCGCTTGGCGTTTTTGGTCTTGTACATTGAATCGTCGGCTGCGCTCAAGAGACCGTCCTTGGTTGTGGCGTCTTCCGGATACAGGGCCACACCGACGCTTGCCGCCGGATGGAGTGTAACGCCTTGAATGGTAAGCGGCGCATCGAAGCAACGCTCCAGACGCAGTGCAATCTCCTTCACATCGGCGTGGCTGCGAACAAGTGGAACCAGAATGGCGAATTCATCGCCGCCGAGGCGGGCCAGGGTATCCACCGAACGGAGCTGTCGCTTCATGCGAAGCGCCATCTCCTGCAGGTACAAGTCCCCGATTCGGTGTCCCAGTTGGTCGTTCACTCTCTTGAAGTTGTCCAGATCGATATAAATCAGTCCGAAGATGCCGCCGTCCTGGTAGGCTTCTTCGATCTGCGCGTCCATGCGCTTGTCGAGTGAGAAGCGGTTATGAATGTCGGTGAGCAGGTCGAATTCGGAACGGCGGATGAGGTCGGTGTAGAGCCGGCGCGTTTCAATGGCCAGTGCGGCAAGCCCTACCGCTGCGGCTAGAGACTCGGATTCGATATCATGCGGTTTGGTCAATGGGTCAAATGCGGCAAACACTTCGCCAAGCGCAGCCCCGGTGCGGGCTGGGATTTCATGGCGGACAACGCGCATCCTTGAAAGAACCTTTGGGCAGTTCCCCAGTCGCGCGCCTCCAGAAATCTGGACCCAGCACGGTGCCCCTTTGAGCCTGAAGGACACCAGCTCGGTAATCTGTTCGATGATTTCGGTGAGGGGGCGGGAGCCGTTGATGTCTTCGAGGATCCGACCGCGCCGGCGCTCGATGTAAGCGGATGTGGCCGTGTGTTGCCGCGCTCTGTGCTCAACGAACCAGGCCCTTGTGCCCACAGCCAGCAGGACAAACAACAGCATGCCAACCACGATGCCCAGGTTGCGTACCGTGAGCAGGGAGGGGTTCGCGAGGACAGCAATATCGTCGAAGTTGCGAAGCAGAATATTGAAAGGAACTTCTTCACCAGGATTAACGGTGTTTGCATCCACAATCACGCAGATGCCCGCTACGCGGACCGTTGAGCCAAGAGGGATATCCCGCATGATCGGAATCGCCGCGGAGGCGGGCGGATGACGGTAAATTGCCGTGAATAGCCGATCACCGGTTGCCAGCACATACTCGTCCTGCGAAGCCTCCCGAATCTCGGTGACCACTTTGCCTTCAATTGAGACCAGATCGTACATGTGGCCGTCAGGGGAGTTGCTGCTCCAGTAGCCCAACTGATGCCAGGTGGCCGCTTGCGGGGTAATGGGCTGGAAAATGTGGCTGTCCAGGACTTCGCCATCGGACAGCGTCAGAAGCCGCTCGTGCGACTCGGGAAACCCGGTGGCGTCGGCTAGATCCCCGATCTGCAACGGTTCGTGCGTGTGGACTGCAATCCACATGCTTTTGGGCCCATCCTGCAGCACAATGGCAGACCCGGGCTGGTAATAGGTGATCGTTCCGTGGACCCTCACCCGCGGGGTCAGATCGTTTTCGTGATAGACGGCAAGAATCTGGTCCATTGGCGTCACCGGCAGGGACCAGGGGCCAGCGCTCGATCTCTTGAGAACATGAATGCTCGACAGGGAAGGAACGTAGAGAACAATCCCCGTCTGCTGCATCTTGTCGTCGAATTTTCCAGCGGCCGCTCCGGTAATTTCAACCTCGGCGTCCAGAAGGCCCTTCAGTGCGTCCGGATCGTGGTTGTCAAGGTTCGCCTCTAAGTGGCCTCCCTCCGTCACCAACTGGAGTCGTGAACTGACGACCGGGGCGTTGCCTCCACCGGCCACCACAAGATCCACTGCGCGAACAACTGCATGCACAGTGACCGTCAGGGAGTCATCCTGGGCGCGAATCAATTGGTCGAACGTGGCAGGCAGGGATTTGGGCGGAGCACCGTGACGAAGCAGGGTTAGATGGCTGCCGACGATCAGAGGCCGGAAACTTGCGCGCGTGGTTCCCTGAATCAGGATGCGATCTCCCGTGGCAAGTTGCATGCCCGTCGGGGGCCGCACAAAGATCGCATCGGTTCCGTCCTGCACAAACAGCAGGTTTTCGTACCCACGCGAATAACCAACCGTGGCTTCAAATTCCACAGGAATGGCTTGGCGCGCCTCGTCGTTGGTCAACGCAGAGATGGCGTGCAGGGTATTGGGCGGGCTGGACGGCGCTGCCCCTGACGCCGCTGCAAATGCCGGAATCGCTGTGAGCAGGAGAACAGCCTTACGAACCACCGCAATTGTGAAGATCGATGCGTTCATCGTGAAAGCCGTGCCAGGCTTGCGTACGTCGGCGCGGTCCTGTCCCTCTCTTATCGGCAAATGCAGGCTGCTCATTCAGCCGTATAGTTCGGAACGTACCGTTTTTTTTGCCGGCAGCCTGAGTCAAAATGACCAATCCGGGGACGGGAAGGCCGGAACTAAGCGCAAGATGTTTGGATGGCGGAGATTCGCTTGGGAGGATTTCCCGTCACGCCCGGTCTTTAGGTAGGAGTCGGCTGGATAGTCCAGCCGTCCTTGAGGTTTCGGACGGATGGTCGCCTGATTTGCGTCTTGTATGCTTTGCCACGTACATGGCGGCATCGGAGGCGCTGGTCAGGCTCTCCCGGGTAGCTCCATCCTCGGGATAGATCGCCAGTCCAACGCTAGCGGAACCATGCAATGTGTAGCCTTCGACTGTGAACGGATCGTCGAAGCATCTTTCCAGGCGAAGGGCGACTTCTTCCACAATCGCCCGGCTGCGAACAATGGCGACCACCGCGGCAAACTCATCACCGCCCAGGCGAGCCAACATGTCGTGTCCGCGCAGTTGGCGCTTCATGCGGGTCGCCACTTCCTGAAGGTATAAGTCCCCAACGTGGTGGCCATAAAGATCGTTCACCTGCTTGAACTCGTCAAGGTCCACGTAGATCAAGCCGAAGATGCCTGCTCTCTGCCGCGCCTCTTCGATGAGGGCGTCGATATGCTTTTCCAGCGAGAAGCGATTATGAATGTCGGTAAGCAGGTCGAATTCGGAGCGGTGGCGCAGATCGGTGTAAAGGCTGCGCGTTTCAATCGCCAGGGTTGCCAGGCGTGCCCCAACGGCAAGCGCAGTTGTTTCCGAATCGGCCGGGATCGATCCCGGAGCGAACCCGGCGGAAAGGGTACCCAATACCGTTCCGGAGCGCCCTGGGATCAATTCACTCACAATGCGCAGCGTTTCCGGAGAGGTGGGTGGATTGCCCAGTCTCGCCCCATCGGTAATCTCGCACCAGCAGCGGGCGCCGTTCAGGATGAACGAAACCAGTTCTGTGATTGCCTCAAGCAACTCGGCGAGGGGTCTAGATCCGTTGATGTCCTCGAGAATGCTACTGCGCCGCTGCTCGAGTTGGGCCAATCGTCTCTCCAGGGCAGCCTCAGCCTCAATGCGTACAGACAGAGCGGTTGTCTGGCGCCGCACTTTGAGATTCATGGTGACACCCCAGAAAACCGCCGCCAGAATCACGATCAGCAGCACAGTCACGATGCGGGTGAGGTTTGTTGTGTTGAGCCACGATGGCTCGGCAATCACCGTCACATCGTCAGGCGAGCGCATGAGGATTGTGAACGGTACCTGCGCGTTGAACGGGTTCGAGTCGTCGAGCATACAAATGCCGCTCACGCGAATGATGGATCCGAGTCGGATCTGCTTCAAGGGCTGGAGAGCGTGACGCCCTGGATTCACCGTCGGCGGATGCCTGTAGATGGCAGAGAACATCTGCCCGTCGGCCACCAACACATAATCGTCCTGCGATGCTTCCGCAACTTCACCTGCGACCGTGCCTTCGATAGAAACCAGGTCGAAAACATTGTGGCTCGCTGCCAGTTGGCGCCAGGTTGCCGGCTGAGGCGCGACGGGGGCCCGCGTATGGCTTTCCTCGATCGCGCCATTTGTAAGTGTCAGAAATCCGTCGTGCAGGCCCGGGAAACCTGTTACGTCCGCCAGGTCGCCAACCTGCACCGGAGCGATGCTGCGGGTCTGGATCCAAAGGCTCTTTGGGCCATCTTGCAACACGATTGCAGAACCCGGCTGGTAGTACGTGATGGTCCCGTGAACCTTGACTCTCTGCGAAAGCACCTGAACGTGGTAACCCTCCAGAATATGGTCCATCGGCGTGACGGGCAGGGACGACGGGCTGGTGTCGGCACGGTGAAAGACCGTGATGTTGTCGAGCGAGGAGACGTGTATCACGATCCCTGTCTGCTGCATTTTGCCGTCGAACTTTCCGGATGCAGCGCCGGAAATCTCAATCTCGGCATCCAGCAGACCTTCCAGACGGCTGGTGTCATCGCTATCCACGACGGCCTCAATTGTGCCTCCGCCGGCCACCAACTGCAGCACCGCAGAGCGTACATCGGAGCTGTAGATCAGGTCGGCGGCGCGTACTTTGGCGCGAACGGAAACGAACATGCAATCGCGCTCGGCGCGGATCAGCTCGTCGAATGTGGCTGGGATAGATTTGGGAACCGGACCGTGACGAAGCACACTGATGGTCGCTTCTTTAACAAAGGGGCGGAAACTCGGCTCTGTTTTTCCCCTGATCAGGACGCGGTCGCCAGGCGCGAGGGTATAAGCGGTGGACGGCTGCACATAGATACCCGCGTCGCCATCCTGGACAAAAAGAGTGCCCTCATAGCGGCGGTAATACGTGACCGTTGCCTCAAAAGCAACCGGCAGGTAGTGGCCCGCCTCAGCGTTGCTAAGTGCATGAATCTGCTTGAGGTTGTCGAGTGGCCTCTGCGCCGCTCCCGAGACACACGCAATGAGACCTAAAAACGTGAGGATTACGGCTTGAAGGGGCACAAACAAGGCTGTCCCGAACCTCATTTCGAAGCACCGGGCCTTGCTGAGATGCGCCATTCTTTTCCTGATAATTCCTATCGGCCAAGTCGTTGAATTAATTCAGACGGATCGAGAGATTCTTTGTGTCTCCAGATGAGCCGATAAGTGCCTGAGAGCTATCCTCATCATCTTACTCTCACGTGAATCTGATCTAATAGCGCTTTTGGGTCAGGCTCGGGGAATTCGCCTGTGCCGAAATTATGTTGCCCGAAGTTTGTAAGTTCGTATTGAATTCAGGGCTGGAAAGTAACCGGATGAGGCGGCCTGAAAGCGGGCTGCCGGGAGAATTGCAAATGCGCACCAGAGCCGAAGATTCTGCGGATGATTCCTTGATTCCGCACAGCGGAACACAGGCGCTGCCCACGCGGAGCATTCGCGTGATCGGCGTCCCACTGGATATGGGCGCAAGCCGCCGGGGAGTCGATATGGGCCCCTCCGCCATGCGCGTGGCGGGTTTGGAGGCGCGCCTTGAGGCGCTGGGCCACCAGGTCACCGACGGAGGCAACATCCGCGTGGAGATTGCCGAAACCCGCAACTCTGGCGACAAAAGCGCCCGCTACCTTACCGAGATTGCCGAGACCTGCACACGTACCGCCGAGGCCGTAGTCAAAACGCTGGAAGAGGGCATGACGCCCCTGGTTCTCGGCGGAGACCACTCGCTCGCGGCGGGGTCGGTGTCCGGTGTGGCGCATTTCTATCGCAGGCGAGGGCAGAAAATCGGCGTCATCTGGATCGATGCCCACTCCGATATCAACACGCCGGAAACGTCCCCCTCTGGAAATGTGCACGGGATGCCGCTGGCAGCTCTGCTGGGGTTGGGGCCGGAGGCTTTGGGGAACATCTTTGGTTACTCGCCGAAGATTGCGGCGGAGAATACGGTGCTGATCGGCGTGCGGGACATCGACGCAGCGGAGCGCGAGAACATTCGCCGCGCGGGCGTGGCGGAGGTCTACACCATGCGCGATATCGACGAGCGCGGCATGAGGACCGTGATGGAAGAGGCGCTGCGGGCTGCAGGCCGCGGAACGGCTGGATACCACGTGTCTCTCGATATGGACTGGATTGATCCGGAGGACGCGCCCGGAGTGGGTACGCCGGTGCGCGGTGGCGCCACCTACCGCGAAGCCCACCTGGCCATGGAAATCATTGCCGATCACGGCCGCCTGCTCAGCTTCGAAATTGTCGAGGTGAACCCGGTGATCGACGAGCACAACCGCACCGCGGATCTGGCCGTCGAACTCGCATGCTCCGCATTTGGGAAGAAGATCCTGTGACGGGTTCTACACTGATCTTGACCTTTGTCTGCATCACGAAAGCGGGAATCTAAAAGGAAATGGCAAAAAAACTCCGTGTAGGGATTTTGTTTGGCGGGCGCAGCGGCGAGCATGAAGTTTCTCTGCTGTCGGCTGCTTCGGTATTGAAGGCGATTGACCGGAAGAAATTCGATGTGGTCCCCATCGGGATCACCAAGGACGGCCACTGGCTGGCGGCCGGCGAGGCACAAAACCTGCTTCAGGGCGCTCAGAGCACCGTGGCGCGGCAGTTGCGGGCAGGCGACCCCCACACAACTCCGGGAGCGAAATTGCTTCAGGAGGGCATTCCGACCCTGCTGGCCCCGGAGCCTTTGGGAAAAAGCGCCGCATCGACGGCGGGAAGCACACCTCCGGCCGCCGCGAATCTCGACGTGGTGTTTCCAGTGCTCCACGGCACATTCGGCGAGGACGGAACCATCCAGGGTCTCTTCGAGTTGGCGGGCATTGCGTACGTCGGCTCAGGGGTACTCGGTTCAGCGGCCGGCATGGATAAGGACGTGATGAAGCGTCTCTTTGCCGACGCGCGGCTCCCCATCGTGAAGCACATTACCCTGCTTCGCGCAGAGTGGGAGCAGACGCCGCGCAAGGCCATTGCCCGCATAGAGGCGGCGCTGAAATACCCGTTGTTTGTGAAGCCGGCGAACCTTGGCTCGTCGGTTGGCATCAGCAAGGCGCACGACCGCAAAGAACTAGGCCCCGCACTCACCGAGGCAGCCAAGTTCGACCGGAAGCTCGTCGTGGAACAAGGTGTCGGCGGCAATAAGGCCAAGGCTCGCGAGTTGGAAGTTGCCGTGCTGGGCAATGACGATCCCAAGGCCAGCGTGGTTGGCGAGATTGTGCCCGGCAAAGAGTTTTACGACTACGAGGCGAAATATCTTTCAGAGGGCTCGGTCCCGGTGATTCCGGCGAAGCTGACGCGCGCGGAGACAAAGCAGATTCGGGAGATGGCTGTGGCTGCATTCCGGGCGTGCGACCTTTCAGGGCTGGCGCGTGTGGACTTCCTGATGGAGCCGGATGGGAAGCGGCGCATTTACCTGAACGAGGTAAACACCATGCCGGGATTCACGCAGATCAGCATGTATCCAAAGTTGTGGGCTGCAACGGGCCTGCCGTATACCGAGTTGCTGACGCGCCTGATTGAACTGGGCCTGGAGCGCTACGGAGAAAAGAAGCGAACAATCTACAGCAGGGAGTGAGGAAAGTTGTCAGTCGTCAGTTATCAGTTGTCAGTTTTCGCCTTGCTTGATGCGAGCCGGATTCGACCCCTGGGAACTGAACCCGCATTTCCGGTGTCTAATCAAGGAGTGGATTGACTTGCCAAATGGTCTCGATGCGCTGCTTGCACAAGCAACTGACGACTGACAACCGAAAACTGACAACTGCTCTTGAGGAACTTTCAAAATGACTCTGCTCGACGCTCCCAAGTTTGACGAAGTACGCGAGAAGCGAAACCAGCGCATGCTGATTGGCGCAGTTGGATTGTTCCTGGTGCTGTTTGTGGGTTGGTGGCTGGTGGCTGGCAGACCCGTGGATTGGCCATGGAACTGGAACAAACACCTCATGGGGCGATCGACGGTGAACAACTTCCTCGCCGCGGTGGAGAAGAACGACCTGCCCAAGGCCTACGGGATCTGGACGCACGACAAGGACTGGCAGCACCACCAGAATCAACATGGCGTGTACCCGTTTTCGCGATTCCAGGGGGATTGGAGCTCGTCGAGTCCGGACAACGAGTACGGCAATATCCAGACCCACAAGATTGTCGCCGCGCGCATGTATGGCAATGTGCTGCTGGTCGCAACCCTCATCAATGGACGCAAGAGCGGGGCGCTGAATCTGGACTACGATCCAAAGACGCATCAGCTGAATTTCTCGCCGCCGGGCGTGGAACTCTATCTCGGGCCGTAGGGGCAGCGGTCCGTGTGATTTCTCGGAAATTGCCAGCTCGTGCAAGTGTCATTGGGCGACCGTTGGCATCAGAAGAGTCTAGGAGAACACTATGCCCCAGAGCACGCACGATCGAGCTGCGGAACTTCACAACCTTGCAGCCCATGCCCATGTTTCAGCTGCCGCCGCCCACGGTAAGGCAGATCATCTGACAGCCCACGAGCTAAGCAAGAACGCACATGAACTCTCTGTGAGCGCCCATCGGTATTCCGAAAAGATGGCCGAGGAAGCAAAGGTCGGAAAAGGTTAGGCGAAGTGTTTCCCGAAGGCTGCGCCGCAAGTCAGAAATCTATTGGACTGCCAGCGCCGCCAGCGTCGCTTCCAGGCTTGCCGGATCCTCCACGTTGAGCGATTTCTGGTTCCCGTCGATCTGCCGCAACAGTCCGCACAGCACCTTACCGGGACCCACCTCGATAAACAAATCGGCTCCCGCAGCAACGAGCGTCTGCATGCAATCGACCCAGCGCACTGCCCCGGTGACTTGGCGGATGAGTGCGTCGCATGCGGCGTCCGCAGTGCTCACCAAACCTCCAGTAACATTGGCAGCAACCGGAATCTGCGGATCGGCCACGCTAATGGCGGCGAGCACTCGGGCGACTTCTTCCTGAGCTGGCTGCATAAGCTCGCAGTGGAACGGAGCACTCACCGGAAGCATCACTGCCCGCCGTGCGCCCTTTGCCTTGGCCAATGCCGAAGCCTTTTCGACGGCCACCAGTGCGCCGGAGATCACCGTCTGGCTGGGCGAGTTCAGGTTGGCTGCTGCAACCGTCAGACCAGTCTCGGCTTCAGCTTCCCTGCAGGCTTCGGCCACCTGCGCCGCGTCGAGCGCCAGCACGGCTGCCATGGCGCCCTGGCCAGCGGGAACGGCCAATTGCATTGCACGTCCACGTGCCTTCACGGCGCGCACAGCGTCAACAAAGCTCATGGTTCCGGCGGCTACGTGGGCGGACCATTCTCCCAGCGAATGTCCTGCAGCGAGCGCGGGATGAACGCCATGCCCCGCAAGAACGCGCGCCGCGGCAACGCTGACGGTCAGGATGGCGGGCTGTGTGTTTTCCGTCAGCCGGAGATCTTCGTCGGGACCTTCAAAGATCAGTTTTGAAAGAGGGAAGCCAAGTGCCTCATCGGCTTCGGCAAAGGTCTCGGCGGCGGCGGGAAAGGCTTCAGCCAAGCTACGGCCCATGCCGACTGTCTGCGATCCCTGACCAGGGAAAAGGAATGCGATTCGAGAGTTCATTTCAGAGAGGATTCTATCGTGTTGAGCCGGCAGCGTTCATCTTGCGTCAACGCGGCGGCTCACGCCACGGCGTCGGGACGGAAACCTGCAAGCTGCATCGCTCGCGTGATTTCCGGGTTGCGCATGAACGTATTCCAAACCTGGCCGGTGCGCAGGTTCTCCGCCATGAGAAGGGAGATCCCCAGATCGATTCCAAGCACGTCCGGGTTATACCAGTTGGCGGCCGGATGAAAGGCATCCGCAAACCCGTAGCGTCCCCAGGCTTGCGCACCCGATTTCGCGCGCATGGCGCGTAGAACGGCCAGGCATTCAGCAGGCAGGAAAGCGAGGGACCCTGCGGGCGCGCAGGGCACTACCGTCCCGTCGATGAGCCCCCGCGAAGGCGGACCGCCCCAGATGGTATAACCGCGCACAGAATCAGAAGCAGTGATGCCCCAATAGTCCTCGGAGTACCAATTGGGCATGGAGAGGCAGAACGCCTTGTGAGCACGCGTTGCGATGACCGAGTTCTCAAAGTAATTGGTGTAGGCATCGCGCTTGTCTCGAAAATCGAACCATGCGTGCGAATACTGATGCACAAAAATGGGGTCGTCCCCGCTTATATATTCCAGACCCGCGTAACGCTGCACTGGCCGTGCAAAACTCTTCCAGACGTCCGGTGAAACCGGATGGCTCGGCGAGCCCATGGCTAGCAGATAAATCATCATCAGTTCGGAGTAATGGCTCCAGCGAGAGTTCAGGAATCCAGACTCGGGATGCCATCCCATTGCGAACGCCTCACCGCCGTTCTGCATCCAGGGCCAATCCACGCGCTCATAAATCTGTTGCGCCAGGGATTGGATCTGCGCATCGTCAAACCATGCACGTGCCGTGAGAATGCCACACAGCAGAATGGCCGTGTCGATGGGGGACAGCTCGCACCGCGCCCAGCGCTTCCCGGTTTCAATGTCCGTGAAGTGATAGAAGAATCCATGCACCTCCGGCATCGAGTTGAGGTGCCAACTCAGTGTGGTTCGCACACGCTCAACAACCTCCGCATGCGGAATATACCCACGACGATCGGCGATGGTAAGCGCGGTCAAGCCGAATCCGGTGGAGGCAATGCTGGCCATGCGGCGGCGATCGCGAGCACCGGTCAGATCATTGCGAGCGCGGTCCAGAATCTGTCCGGTTGCCGGGCTGCCCTGCTCCCAGAAAAAGAGACAAGCCTGCCGTTCCAGGTCGTCGAGAAACACGTCGTCTTCATTGGACGGAGCCCAGGGCTGGGCCGCACGGGCGAGACTAAAAGGCACGACTGCGCGACCGGCGGATATCGCCATCATCTGTAACATCCTGCGCCTGTTGACGATCGTCATCGCGCCTCGAGTCTTCCACAAAGGCGCAGCACCGGCACAGGTGCCGATAGCTGAAGCTGTGACTGCAAGTTGTCCTGATTCCCCAAAACACCGGCGGGAAGACCTGACGCCGATGACCCCTAAATTGGATTGATATTTAGAGAATAGAACAGTATTTAGATTTAATTCCAGCGCTTCTTGTCGTTTGAATCGTCATCAATCTGCTTTCCACTCCCATCAAATCGAACAGTTCTGCCTTGCGAGCGCATGTAGACCTCAAACTTCCTTGCCGCGCGCCGCCGTTTCCAGCGGTAGTAGCGATTGCGCAGTCCGTACCACTGCTCGCTGAAGGCAAATGACATTCCGCGCCGCGGTGCGAATTGGATATAAATTATCCCAGCCAGCCCACCGAACAACTGCGCGAAGGCGTACATCCGTTCGTCGCCGAAGAGCGTGGCAACCGCGATGAGCGCGTAAATGATGGCCAGGTAGCGTGCCTTGATGCTGATGGGAAGAGGAAACAGCATAAACTCCATGTCCCCATAGAGAACGCCGAAGGCCACCAGCAGGCCGAAGATGCCGCCAAAGCAGCCATAGAGAGGGATTAACGGAAGCGAGAAGCCAAACGTGCTGCTGGCGGCAAAGATGGCGGCGGCGCCCAGCGCGGTGCCGATCACAGAGGAGCCGAAGAGGCCGGCAACCCAACTCGGGCTGTGCATCTGCTCCAGGAAGCCCGCCAGAAACCAAAGCGAAAGCAGTTCGAGCGCCGTGCCCAGAATGCCCTGATGGATGAAGCTGTAGGTGAAGGGCTGCCAGAGCCAACCGTGCAGGAAGAAGCCCGGTACAAAAGCGAAAACGCCCAGGATCCAACCGGCGGCGGATCTCGACAGCGCTCCCGTCACCAGCAACGCGAAATACGCGATCAGGTTGGCAAGAATCAGCCGCCGCGTCGTGCCGCGAAATGCAGGGAATGAAATCGAGCTGGAGCCGGACCGGGCCATCGTCTTCCTCAGGGTAAACGTTTGATGCGGCGCGTGTCATTCGTGGTCCGGCCCAATTGCCTAAGCAATTCCCCTTTTGGTTATTGAGCAGCCGCGGGAGCCACAGCAGCGGGGCTCGGCGCCGGCGTTGCCGACAAGTCCGGAACCTGGAGCACGAGCCCGGTCGAGTCGTTCTTCAGCGCGATGGGCATTTCAATCGGGCCGTAGGTCTTCAAGGTCTTCCCCGGCAACATGAACGCGAGAGTGCCGCCAATGCTGGCAAACTCCTTGTCCGCTGCTCCGGCCACTTTCAAAATGTACTGGCCCTCCAGGACATAGTTGAGGCGAAAGGTGCCGTCCTGCTCGATGCTTGCGCCCCGCACCTGGACTTTGGTGTCCGTCTCTTCCAGCGAGACCCAGCCGGAATTCACCGCGTGGCTGTCCGTTTTCGCCACCACCGATCCTGCGACGGAATGCAGGTTGTCGATTGGAAACACGACGTCGATTCCATTCACGTCGTCCCCGGAGCTAACCTCGACCGGCTTGATGTCCTTCTGGTGCAGAGCGCCTCCCGAGTACACCAGAAGCATGTCTCCCAGACTGGTGTGTACCGAGGGCATGGCACCGAGGCCAACGGAGACTTGGGTGGTCGGCAAGGTAGCTTTGACGGCATATTTTCCGGGAAGGAGGCCCGAAATCCGATAATGTCCCTGATCGTCACTGCTCGCTGGAATCGTGGAAATGACGCCCATGTCCTTCCACTTGCCGTCTTTGTCGAGGGTTATCAACATTGGTGTTACACCCGGCGCGGGGCTGCCGTCGTCATAGCGAATTGTGCCGCTGATTGATGCGCCGCGCTCCAGGCGGATGTCCACGCGGACTGAAACATTGGGTTGGATCTCGATTTTTTCAGCAGAGGATTGGACAGCTTTGAGGGCGTCGGACGATGCTTTGGCCCGCTCTATGGGCGAGAGCTGGCTCAGGGGCGAGAGGTAACCGGCGAACTGAGCGACGACCCAATAGTTTCCGGGAGGAACTTTTTCCATCGTGAATGCGCCGTCGAGGGCCGTCACTGCAGATAGGTTCGAATTGCCGCCCTTCATCACCGCGGCCATGGCTTTGCCGATGGATTTTTCGAAGTCTGGATCCTTGGCCATGGCTTCCGTATCAAAGATTGGCGACGCAGGTGGATGCTCGCCAATCAACTGCACGGTTGCGAACCGGGCCGGCTGGTTGGTATCTCCGCAAACCACATGGCCCATCACCTGGCCGGTGAGCGTTGCCGGGCTTGCGGGTGCGGCCTGTTGTGCAACAGCGGATACGGAAAAGGCAAGAAGGGCCCAAACATACGCGCGCATAAAGACTCCTGAACAGGTTGCGGTCACGGGTTCCTGAGGATGCGGTGTACCATTGCTCGGTCGCCCACAGTCTATTCCATTGCGCGAATTGCCGCCGTGACACACTGAAGGCGGAATAGGAAGGCCGTGCGATTTGGGAAAATTCCTAGGGTATTCTCGGAGCTCGGCTGATCAACTCCGGGCGAATGGGTTCCTGCTTGACCTGAAGGCTGTTTCTCCCCAAGAATAGCCATGTTGTCCCACAACCGAAGTTCATACTGCAATATGAATTGCCATAAGAAGTGAGGAGCCTGCTATGCCCAACTGCCCTGAATGCGAGAATGGATTAGACATCGAATTGGATGAAGTAGAAGAAGGCGATGTAGTTACCTGTGAGGAGTGCGGAAACGAATACGAAGTCGTCGGCACGGAACCCTTGGAGTTGGCGCGGGTGGACGGCGACCTGATTGATGACGAAGACGAGCCGTTTGCGGAAGAAGAGGAGGAAGAGTGAAGCTCAAAACCGTTCCACAATTGACCTGCCCTCAGCGGATGAGTGCAGGGTGGCTTTCAGGGAATCAAAAAGCCACTTGGCGACGTGCTGCAGGGGTGCAGGGATTGTGGAGCCGTTGGTACCGCGCAAGTACGGTCGCCGGAGTGCTTTTTGTTGCCTTGGCTACTGGGTTGATTCCGTCTGGTGGGCACGGGCGGACATGCCTGCAGCAGGCACAGGCGCAGAATCTGGGCATGCGGGTGGTCAGCGGCATCGTGGTGGATGCGAATTCAGCTACGATGCCAGGAGTTACAGTCTTTCTCAAGGATCTAAAAAGCAAGAATATTCGTAGCTTTACCTCCGACGCACAAGGGAATTACCGCTTCACGCAGGTGAATATGGCCCAGGATCATGAGCTGTGGGCGGAGAAGGACGGCAAGAAGAGCGTCGTTAAGACAGTGAGCTCCTGGGATACCCGCAAAGAGTTTGTACAGGAGCTGAAGTTGAAGTGAACGGCCCAGTCCGCTGGACGCTCTAGCCGTCCAGCTTTCTGGTCACCAGCTCATTCAGCAATCCCGGGTTCGCCTGCCCTTTTGAAGCCTTCATCACCTGGCCCACAAAGAATCCGGACATGGTTTTTTTGCCCGCGCGATACTGCTCAACCTGTTTCGGACTCGCCGCAATCACTTCATCAATCATGGCCTCAAGTGCCGACGAGTCGGTGATCTGCTCCGGCTTCTCGCGTTCGTAGACAGCGGCGAAGTCCTCACCCTTTTCGAAGCACACGTCGAATAGCTGTTTCAATTGCTTCGAACTGATCTTCCCCTCGTCCAGCAGATCGGCGGCCAGCACAATTCCCGCCATCGATACCGGCGATTGTTCCTGCTCGAGGCCTAGTGCATTCAGCCTTCCGCCTACTTCACTCAGCAGCAAATTGGCCACGCGCCGGGGACTGCGCGCCGTCCGCGCAGCAGCCTCAAACCGGTCGGCAAATTCGCGCGATGAGGTCAGCGTGGCTGCATCCTTGGGGTTCAACTCATACTCCGCAATCATCCGTGCTCGGCGTGCTTCCGGCAGTTCCGGGAGCTCCGCTCTCTTGCGCTCAAGATATTCGTGCGACACGATCAGCGGCGGCAAATCCGGCTCGGGAAAATAGCGATAATCGTGCGCCTGCTCCTTCGACCGCATGGAGTAGGTCCGCCCCTCGGCAGCGTTCCACAGCCGGCTCTCCTGAATCACGTGTCCGCCGGATTCAAGCACTTCTACCTGGCGCTCAATCTCGTATTCAATGGCAGCGCGGACAAACCGAAAGCTGTTCACATTTTTCACTTCCGCCTTGGTACCGAACTGCGGCGCACCCTTCAGCCGCACGCTCACGTTGGCATCGCAACGCAGCGAACCTTCTTCCATGTTGCAATCCGAAACCCGGGTATACAGCAGAATTTCCTTCAGCCGCGTCAGGTATTCGAATGCCTCATCGGCGGTGCGAATGTCCGGTTCGGACACAATCTCAACCAGCGGCGTCCCGCACCGGTTCAGGTCGAGATAGGTGCGCGTTGCGGAGTCCGCAAAGCCATCGTGGATGCTCTTGCCCGCGTCTTCTTCCATGTGCAGCCGCGTGATCCCAATTCGCTTCGTGCCACCGTCCGCCGTCGGCACATCGATAAAGCCGCGCTCGGCCAGCGGCTTGTCGTACTGCGAGATCTGGTAGCCCTTGGGCAGGTCGGGATAGAAGTAGTTCTTGCGCGCAAAGATCGAACGCTCCCGCACCTCGCAACCGATAGCAAGCGAAGCCAGCGTGGCAAACTCCAATGCCTTGGCATTCAGCACCGGCAGCGAGCCAGGCAGCCCCAGGCACACCGGGCAAATATTGGTATTGGGCGCCGAACCAAAGTGGTTCGCGCAGCCGCAGAAGGCCTTGGTTTCGGTGAGGAGTTGAACGTGAACCTCGAGTCCGATGACGGGCTCGTACTTACTCAGAACGGAAGGGGCCAAAGCTGCGGGCATAGTCAAATTCTAGCGCGACGAAGCAGAACCTCAATAGTGCTTATCAACTTGAGCGAACCGTAGCGAAGTCGAAAGATCTGCGGTCGTCTCTCGGCTGTCATCACGAACGAAGAAGGCATAATGTCCAGTTTGCCTCTGATTCGAACGCAAAAAGTGTTCGCGCCCCAAATGGCTTCATTGAGGAGTCAACGAATTTCCTAAGAATCTGTCCAGGAACTCGAAGTCAGCGCCCGGCATGGGGCCGCGGGTCCGGATTTGCCGGGAGGGCACCCCGGCGGTAGGACGCACACAAGAGGGGTCGTGGTGCGGTTCACTGATGAGTGATACCCCCCCACCCCATCTCTGTAAAGAAGTGGTTTGTTTTCAATGGTATACAGAGCGGCAATCGCCGCAAATATGGCATTCTAAAGAAGTTACTTGCAGATATGCCAATCCAAAAGGGTTAGGTCGCTTTTCAGGGCGTGCGCGGGTAATCTTGTCTGCCAAATTCAGAAAGGCAACGCTGAATTGTTGCGCGTGTTTGCGGAGCTTCCGCGCCCGTGCCTCGACCGGGGATGCTTGCGCCCCTCGCTTTCAGGGGATAGGCGCTAAACGCAATTCCTATTGTGCGTCGCAGGCACTTAATTATCTGCAAGTGGATAGCAATAAATCGAAAACGGGTAGCAGATTTTCGGGTGCGGCGAGGAGAGCATCCGCGATGAAGCGTCGTATCCGAACAGGTGGGTATTTGGACAGATTCTAAGATATTGGCTCTTTCAGCCTCGCAGGAACTGGTGGCGGCTCGGGAGTGCGGCCAGGAGGGACCATGAGATTGTGCCCCGGCGAAGTCATCAGTCTGAACTTGCCATCGCCGCGGTCGTCGACAATGTCGATCGACGCGGTGCACGCGACATCGTATGGGCCGAGCTCATACGAGTAGGCATAAGGCGTGCCGTTCATTTCCCAACGCCACATCGAGTAAAGTAGGAAGCGTCTAGGAAGCATCCGCTTCTGCACGCCATCTTCTTCAAAAATCGCGTCGGGAAACTGGACGCTATAGCCTCTGTCATGCGCGACGAACGTGACAGAAATTCCCTCCGGCCAGACCCAGTCTTTAGGTTTGCCATCGACGGTCCTGTGTACCACGGCGAACCCTTTTGCATCGCTCAAGCCGGGGATTGGCCAACCCTCGCTGCGATGCCAGTTTTTGTCTGCAGCTGGCACAATGGCGAAGCCGCATTGCGCGACGCACGGAACCGAGGCGGAGAAGATGAGCAGCAGGGGAACGCCGAAGTTCTTCCATCGCGACATAGGTCCCTCGTAATTAACGTTCGTCGAATCCCCTACTCCGCCGGATCATCCGCCGTGAACGGCGAGCAGCAAGGCTTCTCCGTCGCGTGGAAATTCATCAGCTCCAGACGAATGTTGTCCGGGTCGAACAGGTTGAACTGCCCTTTGCCGTCCTTGCCCATCTGCGTGTGCGGCTGAGCGTCCACACCGACGAGTCGATTCGCATCCTTCAGCGTCTTGAAAGCCGCATCCACCGAATCGACGCCGATCGAAAGGTGATCCAGCACACCCAGATCGTGCTGCGACATCCCCGCCGGAATCCCCGTGCTCGCTCCCACCGGCGTGTTCCCGTAGGTCAGCATGTATTCCAGCCAGTCGTGGCTGTCCGGCGCCTGCTGGCTCACCCAATCGGTTCGCGTATCCACCATGCCGCCAAACCAGTACGGCTTGAATCCCAGCAGATCGCGATAGAACGTGTCCTCGACTGCGCGGCTATGCACCATGATGCCGACGTGGATGATGTGGTGCCCAATCGCCAGCGGAGCATCCAGAGGTTTCAGCTCGGCGGCAGGCTGCACAAATTCAACCTTGTTGCCTTCCGGATCCTTCACCGTGAACCAGCGGCTCCCGTCAGCGCCGCGCTCCACCTGCCCCGGCACCTTCCACGCCTTCGACCCCAAATACCGGCGCATGGCCTCGGCGTCATCGGTCTTCCAGCCAATGTGGTCCAGCCGGTTGATTCCAGCATCGGCAGGCAGCGGCAGCACCTCAACAAACTGCGTCGAACTCAGCGCGTATTTCACGCCCTTGGGAGTTTCCGGATCGGCCATCTTCACGGCGCCAATAATCTCGCTGTAATAGTGGTCGGTAGCCGTGGCGTTCGAGGTATAAACGGCAATGTGTGAGATGCCGGTAATCCTGGGCCGGGTGATAGGCTTGTCCGGCATTTGGGCAACAGCGGTGACGGCGGAGACGGCGAGAAGGGCGACAACAAACCTGGAAGACATTTAGAACCTCGATTGTGCTCGTGGATCACGATAAATCGATTCACGCCGGGGTGCAAACGTGCCTCGCGTTTTCCATACCGGCGAAGCGCGGCTGAGCTTTACAATCCGCACATGCGTCTAAATCGCGTCTTCCCTTTTTCTCCATCGACTGTGCTCTTGCTCGTCCTCGGATTTTCAGCCGCAACTCCAGCAGCATTTGGGGAGAATCCCTTGCCCAAAGCGTCTCCCGAAGATCGCGCGCAGGCGCTTGCCATCTTCAAGGAACTGATTGAGATCAACACGACCGACACGCCGCTCGGCAACGTGACCACGGCAACTGCGGCCATGCAGAAGCTGTTCCTCGACGCGGGCTTTGCGGCTGACGACGTGCATCTTCTCGGCCCGGACGCGCGCAAACAAAATCTCGTCGTCCGATTCAGAGCCGCCGGCACGCCCACCGAGAAGCCAGTCCTGTTCCTCTGCCACATGGATGTGGTCGAAGCATTGCGCTCAGACTGGTCAACCGATCCATTTCAGTTCGTCGAGAAAGACGGCTACTACTATGGTCGCGGCACGCAGGACATGAAGAACTCCGACGCCGCGCTGGTGGCCACTTTCCTGCGCCTGCACAAGGAAGGCTACAAGCCGAAGCGCGACCTGATTCTGGCGCTCACAGCCGACGAAGAAGGCGGTAAGTTCAACGGGGCAGACTGGCTGGTGAAAGAGCACCGCGACCTGGTGGATGCTGCGTATGTCATCAATCCAGACGCGGGCGGCATCGAACTCGACCACGGGCGCGCTGTGGTTGCGGATGTGGAGGCGACGGAAAAGGTCTACTCCGACTTCCAAATAACAGCGACCAATCGCGGAGGCCATAGTTCGCTGCCTCGTCCTGACAATGCGATCTACGAGCTGACCACCGCGTTGAACAAGTTGGCGATCTATCAATTTCCATTCGAAATGAACGAAGTTACGAAGACGTACTTCACCAACCTGGCCAGCCAGGAATCAGGGCAGATGGCTGCCGATATCAAGGCAGTTCTGGCCACGCCTCCGGATCAACTGGCAGCCGCGCGGCTCAGCGCCGAGCCGAGCTTCAACTCCAACTTCCGCACCACCTGTGTGGCCACGCGCCTCACTGCAGGACATGCGAACAACGCATTGCCACAAACCGCGCAGGCCAATGTGAATTGCCGCATATTTCCCGGCCACTCCCCGGAGGATATTCGCCACCAGTTGATTGACATCTTTGGCGATGACAAGCTGTCGGTAAAATGGGTGTCCGACTCCGGCCATGTTTCAGAAACTGCGACAGACAGGAAAGCGATGGTTCCCCCGCCGCCGATCAAGGAAGTTTTTGAGCCCCTCACCCGCTTGACGCAAGACATCTGGCCCGGCATTACGGTTACGCCGGTCATGGAGAACGGCGCCAGCGACTCCATCTATTTCGCGCTGGCCGGCATCCCCTGTTACGGCTATTCGGCCATTGCGCTCGAGCGGGATGACGAGCGCGCCCACGGACGCGATGAGCGCCTTCCCATCGACTCCTATTGGAAGTCGCTCGATTTCTTCTACGCCTTTGCCAAAGAGCTTGGCGGCGACTAGCAGAAGCACGATCTCTGCCTCCTCAATAACAAGGTCAAGACCGGCCCAGCTCCGCAGCGTCTAATGGGAAGAGGGCATTTGGCCGCGTTTCTTCGCGCCAAATTACGCCACCGGCGTACCCTCGAAGGGAAAAATCGAATGAAGAAAATGATTGCCGCCTCCTTATTGGTTGGCGGCTCGCTACTGATGGCAACCCAGGGCTTCGCTCAGGACGACAAAGCCGCTGGTCAGGGGCAAGCGGTCGTCACAATTTTTGCAAAGCACAATGAAGTCGCTCCTACCATTCCACAAAGTGATGTCAGCCTCAAGGTCAACGGCAAAGACTCCGCCGTCACGGGCTGGCAGCCCTTCAAAGGCGCGAACGACTCGCTGGAACTGGTGGTCCTGATTGATAGCGGAGCACGCAACATTGGCCGTCAAATCGAAGAAATTGCGCACTTTATTCAAAGTCAAGGTCCGGATACCAAGATTGCCGTAGGCTACATGGAGAATGGCCGCACGGTGATGGCTGGCCCCTTGTCGGCCGACCATAAACAGGCGTCGAACGAACTGCATTTGCCGGCCGGCCCGACTACGAATCCTTACTTCAGCGTCACTGATCTGGCCCAGAACTGGCCTTCTCAGGACCGCAAGGCTCGACGCGAAGTGATTTTGCTGAGCGATGGCGTGGATCCTGAAAACCGCCGTTTCGATCCGGAAGACCCATATTTGGAAGCGGCGGTCAGGGATTCCGTGAAAGCGGGGATGGTGGTCTTCTCGATCTACTGGCATACAGGACCGGGCGGAGAAAGCACAACCACGGATGGCGGCCAAAGCCTGCTCTCCGAATTGACCCAGGCAACAGGCGGTTACAGCTACTGGTCGGGAAGTGGGAACCCGGTCTCGTTCCAGCCGTTTTTCGACGATGTGATGAAGCGCCTGGACAACCAGTACGGCGTTGAGTTCAAAGCACATCTCGATCGCAAACCCGCGGTGGAAACCCTGAAGCTGAAGGTAGAAGGAATCGGGCTGCAGGTCACGGCTCCCCAGCAGGTGTACGTCGATCACCCTGGCGGCGAATAAGTGTGGCGTGTGTCGACTGCCGGTTACTGGCAGATGAACCTCGCCCGCGCTGCTAAACTGAGACTTCATGATTCTCCCGTTTGTCCGCGAGATTTTTGCGGAGTTGGAGCACTCTTCTGGCTTTGATCGCGTACGGAGGCACTTGAGCCTTGGTGCGGGGCGGAGACGTGTTTCTGGACTGACGGCAACGGCACGGGCGCTCTATGTTCCCCTCATGGCGCGGGCCGCCAAACGGCTGGTAATTGTGGTCGTCGCTGACAATCGAGCCGCTGAAGCGCTCGAACCAACGCTCAAAGCCGGCTGCGAGCTGACAGGGGCCATCGACCCCGCCACCGTCGTTCGCCTCCCGGCCCACGATGTCCTTCCCTTCGAGAACCTGTCTCCCCATCCGGATGTGCAGGAGCAGCGCGCCGCCGCGTTATTCAAGCTGGCTACCGGCGCTGTGTCCATCCTGATTGCCCCGGTGGAAAGCGCTGCTCTCAAGCTCTTCGATCGCGACTACTACTCCGGTCTCGCGGTCACGCTCAAGCGCGGCGAAGAAGTCGATGTAGAGATCCTCACCGGACACCTGGCCTCGGTCGGCTACACGCAGATGGACCTCGTGGAGATGCCGGGCCAGTTCACACGCCGTGGCGGCATTCTCGACGTATATTCTCCCGAATCCGACCGACCAGTCCGCATCGAGTTCTTCGGCGATGAAATTGAGACGATTCGCAAGTTCGATCCCGAGACGCAGCGTTCGCAGTCGGGTCTGGATGAAACCCAGTTGCTCCCCTTAACCGAAACTCCGGTCACCGAACGTCTACTTGCAGCCGTGCATGGCCGGCTGAACCGCCAGCGTGTCGAAGGCCCAACAACGGACGACGACGAAGAGATGGCCATCGAAATGGCCGCTGCCGGAGGAGTCAGCGTCTTTCCCGGATGGGAGTTTTTCTCCGCCGTCGCGGGTGCTGAAAAATCCCTTCTCACGCTGATGCCGAAGTGCGTTCTCTTCATGGAAGAACCCGCCATGGTCCGCAACCAGATTGATCGCTGGTGGAACAAGGTCGAGCAACGCCATGAGCGCTCGGCCATGGGCTCACTCATCCGCCCGGAAGATATCTACCTGCGCCCGGAAGTTCTCCAGGCCCAGCTTGAATCGCACATGGGGCTCGACCTCGATCAACTCGGTGTTGTCGACATCCTCGACCAGGACACGACGCTCGGTGAGATTGAGCTCAATACGCGTCCCACCGCCAGGTTCCACGGTTCCATTCCCGCGCTGACGGAGCAGTTGAAAAAGCTGATGGAAGCCGAGACGCGAATCGTTCTCTCCGCCGCCCATCAAGGCGACGTTGAGCGCCTTGCAACCATGCTCCGTGAGTATCAAATCCCCTACCGTCTCGGCAGCCGTAACCCGCATCCCGGCGAAACTGTGCTCGATGAAGGGAGCTATCTCGCAGGCGATCTGCGCGTCCCGGTCATTGTGCGAACTGCGCTGGCATCAGGCGTCAGCTTCGCCGATGCAAACCTGGTCATCTTTGGCGCCAACGATCTTTCAGACGACGTGGATGTAACAGCGCGCCCCGAGCCCAAGCGTTCCAAGACCGCAGCGTTTGTTTCCGATTTCCGCGATCTCACCATCGGCGATTACGTGGTCCATGTCGAGCACGGCATCGCGCAATATCAGGGACTCAAAGAGATTGTCCAGGACGGCCTGTCCGTCGAATTCATGATCCTCGAGTTTGCTGAAGCTGCCAAGCTCTATGTGCCGCTCACCCGGCTCGACCTTATTCAGAAATACCGCTCCACCGACGCCGGCCCTGCGCCCGTCCTCAACCGGCTAGGCTCGCAGCAATGGACCAAAACAAAGGCGCGCGTGCGCAAAGCCATGCAGGATATGGCCGGCGAGTTATTGAAGCTATATGCCGAGCGCACCACCGCGCAGGGAATTGCTTTCTCGAAAGACAATGAGTTTCAAAAAGAGTTTGAAGACTCCTTCGATTACAGCGAGACAGACGACCAGTTATCTGCCATCCGCGCCATCAAGTACGACATGGAATCCACCACTCCCATGGACCGCCTGCTCTGCGGCGATGTGGGATACGGAAAGACTGAAGTTGCCATGCGGGCCGCGTTCAAAGCCGTGCAGGACGGCAAGCAGGTTGCGGTTCTTACGCCCACTACCATTCTCAGCTTCCAGCATTTCGAGACGTTCAAGAAGAGGTTTTCTCAGTTCCCCATCAACATCGAAATGATCTCGCGATTCCGCTCCGCAAAAGAGCAAAAAGATATCGTAGCCCGCGTTGAAACCGGCAAGGTCGACATCCTGATCGGTACGCATCGCCTGCTTTCCAAAGACATCGTCTTTCAAGATCTTGGCCTCTTGGTCGTCGATGAGGAACAGCGTTTCGGTGTGAAACACAAGGAACGCCTTAAGCAGATGCGGAAAGAGATCGATGTTCTCGCCATGAGTGCCACGCCCATCCCCCGCACGCTGCACATGTCTCTCGTCGGCCTGCGCGACATGAGCGTCATCGAGACTCCGCCCAAAGACCGCATGGCGATTCAGACCGTGGTTGCCAAGTTCGATGAGAAGATTGTCCGCTCTGCCGTGGAAGTCGAGCTCGAGCGTGGCGGTCAGGTCTACTTCGTTCACAATCGGGTCGAGTCTATTTACGAAATTGCCTCGCGCATCCAGGAACTCGTCCCCGCAGCCCGCGTCGTTGTGGGCCATGGCCAAATGGGCGAGACCGAACTCGAACGAGTCATGCTCGCCTTCATGCGTCACGAGTATGACGTGCTGGTGGCTACAACCATCATCGAAAACGGTCTCGATATTCCACTCGCAAACACCATGCTCATCAACCGAGCGGACCGGCACGGACTAAGCGAGTTGTACCAGTTGCGCGGTCGCGTCGGCCGATCGAATCGCCGTGCCTATGCGTATTTACTCATTCCGCCGGAGCAGGAACTTACGGAGATCGCACGGCGAAGGCTCGCGGCTCTCAAGGAATTTTCGGACCTTGGCGCAGGGTTCAAAATTGCGGCGCTTGACCTGGAATTACGCGGCGCGGGTAACATGCTGGGCGGCGAACAGAGCGGCCACATTGAGGCTGTCGGCTTCGAGTTATACACATCCATGCTTGAAGCCGCGGTGAAGGAGATGAAGGGCGAAAGCAGCGAAGAGCGGCCCGTTACGCAACTCAACCTCGGCATCGCATTGCGTATCGACGAGAGTTATGTCCCCGAAGAAAATCAGCGCCTGCGCCTCTACAAGAAGATCGCAGGAGCGAATAGTGAAGCAGCCGTCGCCGAAGTGCGAGCGGAAATGGAAGACCGCTACGGCACGCCGCCCGATGCAACCGTCTATCTGCTTGAGGCCTCCCTGGTGCGCCTCGAATGCGAGCGCATGGGCATTGCGCAGGTCGATCGCAAACGCGGCGAGTTGCAAATTCGATTCATGGAAAACGCCGCAGTCGACCCGCAGCACCTCATGCGCCTTGTGGCAAAGAATGCAAAGCGCGGGGCGCAGTTCACGCCCCAGGGTCTGCTGAAATATCCTTTGAGTGCTACGCGGTCGGATGAGATTTTGCTGGAGATCCATGAAGTGCTTGCCAAATTGGCGCCGGTCCCCGTGAGTGCGTAGATTGATGATCCGCAGATGAGAGGAAATATGAAGAAGCTTGTAACGGCGATTGCGATTGGAGTTTGTATGAGTGGCGCGGTGACTGCGCAGGCCGAAATGGAGAGCTGGAAACAGCAGTTCCAACGGGTCTCGGACGAGTACTTCGACCAGGTGTATTTCCACTACGCGCCCACGAACGGCACTCTCGTCGGCTACCACCAATACGACGGTCAGCTTGAGGACTTCTCGCGGAAGAATATTGACGCAGAGATCGCTCAACTGAAAGATTTCCAAAATCGGCTCGAGGCCATTCATCCGGACCAATCGCCCGCCGACTTTGTGCCCCGCAGCGATCGCGAAATCGTTCTCGGAAACATCCGCTCGGAGTTACTCACCCTCGAAACCATCCGTCCCTGGGAAAAGAACGCCGACAACTACTCCAGCACCTGCGCCAATGGCGCTTTCACTCTGATGGAGCGCAAGTTCGCATCCCCAGATGACCGCCTCCGCTCCCTCATAGCCCGCGAGAAGCAGATGCCCACGCTGCTCACCGAAGCCCGCGTCAATCTGAAGAACCCGCCGAAGGTCTACACAGCAATCGCCATTGAGCAACTCCCGGACATCATCACTTTCTTCGAACATGACGTCCCCCTCGCCTTCGCCGACGCCAAAGACCCCGCGGTCAAGTCCGAATTCGCTCAAACAAACGCTGCCGTCATCGCCGCACTCAACAGCTATCTCGACTGGCTGAAAACCGACCTCCTTCCCCGATCCAACGGCGATTTCCGCATCGGCGCCGACGCTTTCTCAAAGAAGCTTCAATACGATGAAATGGTAGACATTCCTCTCGACAAGCTGCTCGAAATTGGCTGGGCCGATCTGCGCAAAAACCAGGCCCACTTCAAGCAGGTCGCGAGTGAGTTGGAGCCCACCAAGTCGCCCGCCGATGTGGTACTGGAACTGGGTCAGAACCACCCCGCTCCCGATCACCTTCTCGACGCTTTCCGTGCCACATTCGACGGCCTGGTCGGCTTCATCCGCTCCCACCACATCGTCACCATCCCCTCGGATGTCCGTCCCATCGTCGAAGAAACTCCTCCCTTCATGCGCGCCACCACCTTCGCGAGCATGGACACCCCGGGCCCCTACGAGACGCATGCCACCGAAGCCTACTTCAACGTCACTCTCCCTGACCCAAAAATGACGCCTGCCGAGGTCGAGGGTTTCATGCATTCCTTCAACATCGGCACTGTGATTTCGACTGCCGTGCACGAAGCCTATCCCGGCCACTATATCCAGTTCCTATGGCTGCCGCAGGCTCCCAGCCGTGTCCGCAAACTCCTCGGCGCCAACACTGACGTCGAAGGATGGGCGCACTACACCGAGCAAATGATGCTCGACGAGGGCTATGGACAGCCCGGCGCCGGCGCGAAAGACGAGCGCGAATCAAAATTCCTGCGCCTCGGCCAACTTCAGGATGCATTGCTGCGCAACGCGCGCTTCATCGTTGGCATCGAAATGCACACGGGGAAGATGACCATGGAGCAAGCAGAAGAGTTCTTTCAGAAGGAAGGCTACCAGTCGAAGGAAACTGCGGTCGTCGAGACCAAGCGCGGCACCGGCGATCCGACATACCTCTATTACACGCTGGGCAAGCTCGAAATCATGAAGCTTCGCGAGGACATGAAGAAGAAGCAGGGCGCGGCTTTCTCGCTACAGCAATTTCACGACGACTTTCTCAAGCAGGGTTTTCCTCCCATCAAGATTGTGCGGGAAGCGTTATTGGGAGATAGTTCGCCGACCTTGTAATCGAGCCGTCAATCCTCAACACCATCCCACTTAAGAGACAGAGCCGGGACGAAATCAGACGAGTATTCTTATCGGCGAATTAAAAACGGCCACTTAGTAGGTGTGGTCCGAATACAGAAAGGCACTTGGAATGAGCAAACCAGTTCGGAAGGCAGTATTCCCCGCGGGTGGTCTTGGAACCCGTTTCCTGCCGGCCACAAAAGTTATCCCCAAAGAGATGCTGGCGCTGGTCGACAAGCCGATCATCCAATACGGCGTCGAAGAGGCCATCGCCTCGGGCATCGAGCACATCATCATTGTGACCGGCCGCGGAAAAAGCGCGATGGAAGATCATTTCGACCACAGCTTTGAGTTGGACGCGACATTGGAAAGCCGTGGCAAGCATGATTTGCTCGCCGTTTCGCAGGGTGTGGCCAATCTTGCGCGGATTAGTTACGTGCGTCAGAAACAGCCCCTCGGCCTGGGCCACGCGGTGCTATGCGCAAAGGACCTGGTAGGCGATGAGCCCTTCGCTGTTATCCTGCCCGACGATGTGATTGAGGCCGATGTACCCTGCCTCAAGCAGATGATTGACGTCTTCAATCAGAAGCAAGGCTCAGTGCTCGCGACGATGACCATCGAGGGTCCCGGAATCAGCGCCTATGGCGTGCTCGCAGGCCAGCAGGACCCGGCAAATGAGCGCATCTACAACTGCACGGGAATGGTGGAGAAGCCAAAATTCGAAGAGGCTCCGTCGAAGCAGGCCATCATTGGGCGGTATGTGCTCACGCCGCGTATTTTTACGCTGCTGGAAGAAACCAAACCCGGAGCTGGTGGCGAAATCCAGCTCACTGACGGCATAAAAGCACTTCTGAAAGAAGAGAAAGTTTACGGCTACACTTTCGACGGCAAACGCTTCGATGCAGGGGACAAGTTCGGCATGCTGCAGGCAACTGTGGAATTCGCTCTTAACCGCAGCGATCTCGGACCGCGCTTCCGCGAGTATCTGAAGGGGCTGCAACTGTAGATACACCATTGGTCTGATAAGCTTCCGTTGGGAAGACAAAGAGAATGAGTTTACAAGGAAGAATTGCGCTGGTTACGGGTGCCAGCCAGGGAATCGGACGCGCGTGCGCTCTGGAACTTGCACGCGCCGGAGCGACCGTTTTGCTGGTGGCACGGAACGAGTCGAAATTGGCTGAGGCCGTCGCGGAAATTGAAGCAGCCGGCGGGCAGGCTACGGCATTTGCGCTGGATGTTGCCAGCGAAGATTCAATCAAGTCCGGCGCCAAGGCAATCATCGAGCGCTTCGGCAAGGTGGAGATCCTGGTCAACAATGCCGGCATCACGCGCGACGGCCTCATGATGGCCATGAAGCGCCACGATTGGGACGATGTCCTCGGCACCAACCTGACGGGAGCCTTCCTTCTGACGCAGGCTCTGCTGCGTCCCATGCTGAAGAATCGCTGGGGGCGCATTATCAACATATCCAGCGTCGTAGGACGAACGGGTCAGGCTGGCCAGGTGAACTATGCGTCGTCGAAGGCCGGACTCATCGGGCTCACCCGCTCCCTCGCGCGCGAAGTGGCCTCGCGGGGCATCACGGTGAACGCGGTTGCGCCCGGATACATTGAAACGCCCATGACAGCCGTGCTGGACGAGAAGCAGCGTTCCGCCATGATGGCAACGATTCCTCTCGGGCGCGCTGGAACCGACTTGGAAATCGCGCAGTCTGTGGCATTTCTCGCGTCAGAAGCAGCCGGATACATAACCGGCCACGTGCTCGACGTAAATGGCGGTATGTTCATGGGCGGCTGAAGTCCGCGTATTCAGTTTGCGCGCGACTGTCGCATAGATCGACATAATCTGTAGAAATCCGTGATGCCGGCCGATAAGTGAACCTGGAAGGTTCCCATGGCATCGCCGGTTCTGTCAGTCAGCAACTCCGAGGCAGCACAAGCCGATTTGCTTGGCGTGCTGCGTTACGTGGCGCGCCAGCCAATTCTGGATTTGCGTGGACGCGTCCACGGCTACGAACTCCTGTTCCGGGCAGGCCCTGAGGCAGTCTTCCGCGGCGATGGAGATTTTGCCACGCGGACCATGCTCGATAACTCAGTCCTCTTCGGGATGGATAAGATGACAGGCGGCTTGCCCGCGTTCGTCAATTGCACCGCTCAAGCACTGACCGAGCGTCTCGTGGACGTCCTACCCCCGAGCATGACCGTTCTCGAAATCCTGGAAACAATTGATCCCACCCCCGCAGTGATCGGGGCTTGCCGCAAGCTCAAAGAGACCGGTTTCCGGCTGGCGCTCGACGATTTCACATGGAGTCCGAAGTGGGAGCCGCTGGTCGCATTGGCCGACTACATCAAGGTCGACTTCATGCTGCTGGATGCGTCAGCGCGCGAACAGCTTCGCCGAAAACTGAAGAACGCGGCTGTCGCCCTGATTGCGGAAAAAATTGAAACACAGGAAGATTACAAGCAAGCCTGCAAAGAGGGATTCACCTATTTCCAGGGGTATTACTTTTGCCGGCCCGTGCTCATGAAGGGCCGAAGAATCCCCGCCAACCGCCTCTTTCACATCCGGCTCCTGGAATTGCTGCGCCACGACCCAATGGATTTGCGGGAAGTGGGCAAACTGGTCAAGCTTGACGCTTCGCTGGCCTACCGGTTGTTGCGCCTGGTCAACTCGCCAATGTGCGCAGTTCGCCAGGAAGTTCGTTCCATTGAGGCCGCGTTGGTCGCAGTGGGCGAGGATGCGTTTCGTCGCATTGCGACTGTGGCCATCGGCAGCGAGTTAAACGCCAATCGGCCGCCGGAAATCCTGCGCATGGCCTTCGTCCGCGGACGCTTCTGCGAAGTTGCAGCAACCCTTTGCGCTCTCGATCCAACGGAGCAATATCTGTTAGGTGTGTTCAGCTTGCTTCCGGCAATGCTTGAGGTTTCCATGGCGGAGTTGGCGCCAGCGTTGCCGTTGCGAGAGAAGATTCGCGAAGCACTCACGGGCGTCTTGAGCCGCGATGGCAGCTTGCTGATGTGGGCGGAGCGTTATGAGCATGGAGACTGGGTTCGATGCGATGCCATCGCACAGTCCTACGGTCTCAACCAGGAAGAATTAGTCAGATGCTTTCAGGAGGCCGTGGTCTGGGCAGAGTCTACGCTGCACATGGCATTCTGACCCTACCCAAAATCTCGCGCTTCGTAAAATTGGCAAAATCACACTGACTCCAACCGCCCTACTTCAGGTTCAGCGCCTCTTCGGGCAATTGCTCATAGCTCACAAAAGCAAGCTTCAGGCTGTCGGGAGACCACGAAGGCACATTGATCGTCCCTTGGCCGCCGAACAATTTAGCCAGTAACTTGATGCTCTTGTCCTTCATCGACATCAGGCGTAGCTCAACGTCCTTCCCTCCTGGATGTCCCGTCACGCCCTTCTCATAGGCTAGGTAAACCATCCACTGCCCATCCGGCGAAATATGCGGAAACCAGTCGTTGCTCTCCTCGGTAATCACTTGCTCCTGCTCTGAACCATCCGCCTTCATCCGCCAAATCTGCATGTGTCCGGTGCGCTCGGAATTGAAATAAATCCAGGCTCCGTCAGGCGAGTACTCGGGCCCATCATCGAGTCCCTCTGCCGAAGTCAGCCGTGTCTCTTCGCCGCCGGCCGCAGGAATCGCGTAGATGTCAAAATTCCCATTGCGCTCCCCGGTAAATACCAGCGTATTCCCA
>Ga0302278_10000408_pt1 | contig 56110 bp, 51 predicted proteins | sample III_Bog_N3_2_FD_194543 | JGI IMG/M metagenome (GOLD analysis project Ga0302278, IMG submission 194543) | Peat permafrost microbial communities from Stordalen Mire near Abisko, Sweden - III_Bog_N3_2 | ecosystem: Environmental > Terrestrial > Soil > Wetlands > Peat | place: Sweden: Abisko...
ATTTCATGCGTCAACACCAAGTCTGCTCCGTTCGGAGCGTTGATTGCGCGCAAGGAGTACTCGCACCTTGACCATATCTTCTTCCAGGCGTTCAAGCAGTCCTTAATCGTTTGCATCGCGGGCGCGGTCACCGTTTGGTTGGGTGTGGTCTACCTGAACTGGGCTCACATTCCGTTCGCACAGAGGCTTCTGGCTCCCCTCCCGTTCGGAATCCTCCTGACGACCGCCCCGCTGAGTCTCATCGGCTTTGCCCAGGCAACGTACCTCAGGGCACATAAGCAGGAAAAATTCCTGCTCAACTCCGTTTTGGGAGCGATCCTCGTTGGAGCCTCCACGTACTTTCTCGGAAAAAACTATGGCGCTATCGGTGTAGTTACCGGGTCCTTGCTCGTCGGCGTCGTAATGGGAGTGCCCCTGGGCACCTATACATTCTTCAAGTACCGGAGGCTCTGGCATGAAAACTGAGCGACCTTGGCAGACAATCGTAACCCCGCCATTTTGCTCGTTGTCCGAGTCCTTCGGCGACCACGACAGGAGGGTTAGCGTTACCCAGGAGCCCGCGTCCGGAGCGTTCTCATGAAGAGGCCCATCCTCTCTATTTGCATCCCCACCTATAACCGTGCAACGTTCCTCGGCGGATGCCTGGAATCGCTGGCGCGTCTCGACAGCAAGTACTGGGAAGACATCGAGGTGATTGTTTCGGACAACGCAAGCACGGACAGCACCCGTGAGGTCGTCGAAAGTTACCAGCAGTTGATTCCTCTTCGTTATTTCCGAAACGCGAGCAATATCGGAGGTGAGCGCAACTTCTTTGCTGCGGCGAGCCGCGGTTTGGCAGAGCATGTATGGGTCTTTGGAGATGATGATAAATTCGAAGAAGATGGGGTCGCCAGCGTACTTGAGCAAATCAGGCTGGGCTACGACCTTATTGTCCTTAATTTCTGTGTCTGGTCTCGCGATATGGATAGCGTTGTGCATTCCCGGGGTTTCCCGCGGACCGTAGCGGGGAAATACCAAGATCCCAATGCCGTACTGGCCTCGCTTGGGTCGCACCTTGGGTTCATTTCCAGCGTGATCGTAAGAAAGGAAATGTTCTTGAGCGTTCCGCCGGAGGAGTATGAACAGTTCGTCGAATACGGTTTCTCCCATCTTTACGCAACCTATTGCGGAATCCGCTCCGGCTGTCGTGCCATTTGTCTGCCCGATCCCATGTTCAAATGCAGGGGAGACAATTGCGAAGGCTTTAAGGGCGAAGCCGGCCAATCAGCCTGGAACAAGTATTTTATTGAGGGAACCGCTCTTATCTTCGAGGCGCTCGGCCGCAAAGGATATTCCTCTCGGGCTGTGGCACGGGCAAAGAACCAGGTTCTCAGGGACTGTATCACAAAGACTATCCTGGGAAGCATGCAGGCCGTTAATCGGCCGGCTCTGCTGCGTTTAATGTATCCATATTACCGGCGGAACTGGCGCTTCTGGGCCATCTGCGTCCCGGGCCTGCTTACCCCCATGCCCCTGCTCAATTTTGCACACGACATATATGTGGGTGCCCGCCGCAAGGTGCGGTCATATGGCCGCGCGCGGCCGTTGCCAACTGGGCATGTCGCAAGTATCGAGTCCGGGCGGTTGAAAGGAAAAACGTAGTTCGTCTTGATGCATGCTTTTTCACAGGGCGTGCTATCAAAAAGACAATCAGTGCTACCGTGCAATGGTCCTATGGGCACCGCGTGCGATCATGAGTGAGAACGAGCGAATTCTAAATGCACGCAACTTTGAATCTCTGATACATGCAGGCTATCGGACTATAGGATTCGAAACCTGAGGAGGAGTTCGACAGACCGATGAACCGGGCATTGAACATTGCGGTAGACGCACGCCCATTGGTCAATCCCCGCAGTGGCATAGCCCGGTATACCGCAAGCCTTCTGCGTGAATTCGCATTGCAGCAATCGTCGAATTGTATCTTCCTCTACTCTCACCGTCCCTTCCAGCTCGATTTCCCTTTGCCGGAACACTGGAAGGTGCGCACAGGTCAACTTGGTATTCGGGGATTGAGCACGGCGTTCGGGCAGTTGTGGTTTCCAATATGGGCCCTAAAGGATAATATTGACGTATTCTGGTCGCCGCATTCGCAATTGCCGCTACTTTTGCCGCCTCGTATCCGCAAGGTCCTAACTGTTCACGATTTAGTGTGGAAGAGTTTTCCGCAAACAACAAAGCGAAATGATCGTATCATGGGTGCACTGTTTACGCCCCTGTCGCTTCGTATCGCCAATCATGTAATTGCTGTGTCTCAATCCACTCGCGATGATGTGGTGAAGTTCTTTCCTGGAACCAGAGACAAAATCGACACGGTTTACGAAGCGTCCAGCCTGAACGCTGCAGGGGCGACAGGTCCCAATACGCGATCAAATCCCTATTTCCTGTTTGTGGGCAGCAACGAACCCCGAAAGAACATCGAGCGCATGTTGGCGGCCTATATTCAGTATCGAAAGCTCACCCTTAGCCCGTTTGATCTCATCCTCGCCGGGAGTTATCAGTGGGGCGACTTCAACGCGATCGACTTTATTGAGACAAATGACTTAAGTTCATCGGTGCATTTGATTCACAACTCCGAGGATGCCATGCTTTGCGTTCTTTATGCGCATGCAAAGGCCCTGGTCATGGTCTCGCTCTATGAGGGGTTCGGCCTGCCGCTTGTTGAGGCAATGCAGTGGGGCATTCCACTGATTGCAAGCAACAACTCGGCGGTTGCCGAGATCGCAGGAAATGCGGCACTCCTAGTCGATCCATATGATACAGATGCAATCGCCTCGGCATTCAAGGAGATGACGGAAGATCCGGCCACGCGCTCGAAGCTGGCTTACAATTCGAAGATCAGGGGACAACAGTTTAGCTGGAGGCAAGCGGCTTCAGAAACAATGGCCTTGATGGCAGGCGACAAAGCCGGAACGAGATGGGCGGAGGGCGATAACTGATGGGATCGATGGCAAATTCCGGCGCCGCAAACCTCGCCGTTGGGCGGATAAGCTCTCGCCGAAGCGCAGAGGACTATCTGTCGATCCATAACTATATTCCCTTCGCTGTGCTCTACTTCTTCCTCAACAGCGTCGGATTGCCCGTAGGATTATTCTATACAACGTTGTTTTCCCCGTTGCTTTATCTTTGGCTGTATCTCAAAGGATGCCGCTGGCTGACGGCGAAGTTCCTCCTGATTCTATCGCCTTTCCTTCTGGCGCATGCCTGTCTAGGCATACCGTCCCCCTTCTATTACGCAAGGAGTCTTCTTCTTTTGTGGTCGGTTTACATTACAGTGTATGCCTTCGGATGGGCGCTATTAAAGTGTAAGAGCATCGAGCGGTTGTTCGAGGAGTTAATTGTTGTCAACTTTTTCGCCGCGATGGCCGCTCTGATTTTGGTGCCTACTCCCTTATCGACATATCTATGGAATTCCAACTTCACCGCCCTGGCGGAAGGTGTAGGCTACACCCGGAGGCTGCAACTATTAACCTCGGAACCATCTGTCTATAGCTCCTTGATGGTGCCCTTGCTCGTCTTTGCGGTCTTGCGGTTGCTCCAGAAACCTGGAAAACGGAGCTTCGTCTACACTGCTTTGATCCTGGTTCCTATGCTGCTGTCCCAATCCTTTGGCGCGCTCAGCATTTGCACAGCGGGGCTTGCGGCGGCGCTGCTTCCGATGTTCCGTCGCTTGCTTAGGAAGCCGAAGTCTCTGTTGGTTCTCGGGTTGATCGGGATCCTGATGGCCGGACTTCTCTTCGTCCCAAACCCGATTTCGCAGCGCGTGAGCAGTGTGATAGCAGGAGATGATTCGTCTACACAATCAAGGACCGTCTTCTCGTTCATTCTTGCCAATGCAATCGCCACTTCCACGAGCATATGGTGGGGCGCGGGACTGGGACAAGCAAAGCTGTTTGACGTATCCAACCTCGGAATTGGTTTTACCGTCAGCGTCATTCCAAACGCCGTCGCAGGCACCTTTGCCGAGTTTGGAATCATCGGGGTTCTGGTCAGGTTTGCGGTGGAATTCTATCTCTTTTTCAGGACCAGGGTGTATCGGAATTCCTTCAGGCTCGCAATGTTTGTCGTGGCGTTCATTATGCAGCTTACAGGAAGTAATGTCATGGACGTTCAGGAATACCTGATAATGTTCTTCGCTTTCGCTCCACTCTTTCCCGCGCTCAATCCGCAAAACCGTGTTCCATCGAATACAGGGAGACTTTGATGCGTGTGCTTTTGCAAAGTCGCGTGACCCTCTTCTCAGGACCCGGCGGCGACACTGTTCAAATAATCAAGACTGCCGAGGCCCTTCGTGGTCTGGGCGTGGATTGTGAAATCTCGACAGAGTTGCAGCCCGACCTTTCGCGATGGGATATCGTTCATTTGTTTAACCTCACCCGGCCCCAGGAGGTGTACTTGCAGGCAAGCAATGCCGTTCGCTGGGGCAAGCCTCTGGCTTTGTCGACCATTTATCTTTGCGGGTCCGATTTCGACAGCTCCGTGAGGACTGGGCTTCTCGGATTGGTGGCGCGTACCTTGTCTCCAAACACGTTCGAATACGCAAAAGTTCTTGCACGTGCAGTTGTAAATCGGGAATGGCACGAGGGCACCTGGGCTTTCTTACGGCACGGCTACAGCAGCTTGCAGGAGCGGGTGGTGCGGATGAGTTCCGTATTGCTTCCAAACTCGCAGTCTGAGATGCGGAGAGTATTGAGGGACTTTCCAGTGGCATCAAAAAGTAAATGGGTAGCGGTGCCCAACGCCGTCGATGCTGGCATTGCCGATTCGAGGGAGGAAGTTCTGCCTCCTCAATTCGAACGCTTTCGGGGTGCGGTGTTGTGCGTCGCAAATATCGGGCCGCGCAAGAATCAGCTACGGCTGGTTCGAGCGTTACAGAATGTTGGCATCCCGCTCGTAATTGTGGGACAGCCCTCTCCGAACGCACATGGGTACTTTGAGCAGATTAAACGAGAGGCTGGCCCGAATGTGCATATACTCGGTCGAGTGAGCGATGAAGAAGTGCGCTTCTGCTATCGGGCGGCGAAGGTTCACGTACTGGCAAGTTGGATGGAGACTACTGGATTATCCTCATTGGAAGCGGGGATCGCGGGCTGTAACCTCGTGATTACCGAAAAAGGCGACACGAGGGAGTATTTTGGCGACATGGCGTTTTATTGTGATCCAGGTTCGGAGACCTCCATTCGAGACGCAGTTCTGCAGGCATACTCTGCTCCGGTTTCCACCGCATTGCAAGACAGAATCAGGACTAGATTCAATTGGAAAATGGCTGCGGAGGCTACATTGAATGGCTATCGTCAAATACTGAACTTGGAAACTCAGGATGATTCTGTTCCGAACACCGGCAGGCCAGGCGCGGGGAGTGCGTAATGAAACTCAGGTTGCTGCTCATGGAAGTACTTTCCAAAGTGGTGCAGACGCTACGTTTCTATCGTTATCGTTTGCTCGGGTATTCGAATATTGAAAAAGGCGTGATTCTCGAGAGCAAACTAATCCTTGACAAAGTGTATCCTTCTGGGATTCACATAGGCACCCACACGCTTGTTGGAAGCCACGCGCTCATCTTGTGCCACGAGCATGTCAAACGAGATCCCCGGGATGTTCGAAGGCCTTGGGTGACTGAAACCTATATTGGGCGGAATTGCTTTATTGGAGTTCGCGCAACCATCTTGCCTGGGGTCAGAATAGGAGATGAAGTTGTCGTTGGAGCCTCAACAGTTGTTACCAAGGACATTCCCTCCAACTGCGTAGTGGTGGGTAACCCCGGCCGGATCGTGAAAACGAACATCAGAATGAACGATAAGGCAGTTTTGGAAACTAACCCCAACGTTCTGCACAATCAATCAGTAAGATAGCCAACGCCCGTTCACGCCTTCAGGATCTCAGCATACTTATCCGCGATGACGCTCCAGCGGTAGCGGCGGACAGCGATCTCCTTCATAGCAGCCCTCTGGTTCTCCCATTCGGCCCGGGAGACCCGTTCCAGCAATTCCTCCAGTTCTGTGGCTGTGCTGAAGTAGCGCGCGGATCCCTCTGTGGTGGCTCGGTTGTAGATGACATCGTAGGCCGCAATCGGCAGCGACAGGTGCATCGCTTCAACCAAGCTTGGATTAGTTCCCCCAGCCGAGTGTCCGTGAACATAAATCGTGCAGTGTCCGCGCAGCGCGTTGAGCTCATCCGGGTCGTAGATGGCATCGAGCAGATACAGATTCGCGTGGTCAGCAAAGCGAGCCTTCAGTTCGCGCCCGAATGCACTGCTGGCCCAGTTGCCGACCACTACAAGGACAAGAGAGGCTGACCGGGTAAATGCCTGGAGAATCATTTCGATGTTGTTGTCGGCTTGAATCCTGGAGACCGAAAACGCATAACGATCCCGGAGAAAAGGATAACGCCGCAGCCGCTCCTCGGTTAGCGGGGGAAGGGTTATCTGGTCCCCGCCGTATTCAATTAAAACGCTTTCCCGTCCGTACTCCGCGGACAGGTAGGCCGCGATCCCTTCATTGTCCGCCACCAATACATCCGCAAATTTCACTGCTACGGCTTCCGAGAGCTTGAGAAAGCGACTGGCCCACCGCCCCCATTTCGACCGCTGCCAGTCCAGTCCGCCAATATTCAGGATCACGCGCTTGCCGAATAGACGTGTCAACGGTACAAAGAGACCGCCCGAGACCCCAAGGACTAGAATTACGTCCGCATGAAAGCAGCTATCCACGAGGGCCAGCAAATCGAAGCCTATGCTCTGCGCGCCGTTTGCTCTGAGAGGCAAATACTTCAGCTGGGCGGATAGATAGGTTGCTGAATGCACCGGATAATCCGGGCCGCTGCAGTAAACAGTGAAATGCATCGCCTCGCCAAGACAGAGAACCATAAAATGCGCCAGCGTCTCGAAGCCACCGTAATTCGGAGGCAAACCCACCGTGCCGACCACGGCCACTTTGCAGCCGGAACTCATGCAAATTCCTTAACCAGTTCGAGCGTTGCCTGCATGTGCTGGCGCGAGGAAGCGCCGAACACAATCGACCGGATGTTTTGCTGGCCGATATATTCCACCGCTTCCCGCGCTGGAATGGCGCCTGAAGCAAAAATCGACATCGCCGTCATTGGGAATTTCTGCGCTCCGCGAAAGTATGCTTCGTAGCTGGCGATATCCGGCGACATCAAATAACCACGCTTGTTGACTGCCCCGCAAAGGACAGCGTTCTGAATGCCGCAGGATTCAAGGTACGCCGCGAGTCGGGGAACGTTCATCGTCAAAAAACCTGGAGCCGCGTGAAACTTCTTCTCGACATACTGGCAATACTCGATGAATACATCTCTGAACTCCAGGCCCAGCAGCAGATCGGTAATAATATTCTGCAGGTAAATTGCTTTGAAGTCCAAGCGGCGGTAAATCTTCATTTCCACATCGATCAACATCGTGATAATCCGGGTTATGTCGCCGGTGAGCAGCGACAGTCCCCTCCCCGCGAATCCCAATAGATCTATCGCGGATTGGCCTGAAAGAACCGCCTGAATGGCACCCAGAATCCCTTGCTCCGCCACCAAATTGGCATACTTGTGCGGATATGGAATTGAAGGATATAGCACCAACTCGGGGAACTCCGAACGATGAGTGCGAAAGTAGTCACAGATTTCACCGGCCTTTTCATTGCTGTTCAGCATAAAGGCGCGAATCCCCAAATCGTACGCGCTCTTGTAAGCAGCGAAGACTGTGGATATGTCGTTGAATCGCTCCGCCAACTGCTGAGCCTTTTCCTGCGACATGTGGTTGATGCCAAAAAACTGATTGTCCCCAAGAATCAGCGAATCGAGTTTGATCATTTACTTCTCCACACTGGCGTCGGCAAACACCATGTCAATCACTTCCTGAGTAACCGTCGCGTCGGAGAAGCCGGAGAGGTTGGGCTTGGCCGGATCCAACACCCTCTCTACAAAATGGCATATCTGGCGGGTAAATTCGTTGCCTCGCACGTAAAACGGAACCGGAGTGAAGCAATCTGTGATGTACTCCGTGTTCCACCCTTTGACATAAGGGGGCGCCGCGCGATTGAGGTAGATTTTCAATTGATGCTGGTCGGCGAGAATCTTACCGTGCTCCCCGAGGATCTCAACCTTGTTGGTTGGCTTCCGAAAGCTCTCGTCGCTCCAGTTCACCGTCAAACTTCCGGTCAATCCATTGGAGTAAACGACATTCGTGCAAACCATGTCTTCAGCGTCGGTGGAAAACACCGAGGTCAGAGAGGTTCCTTTAACGAGCGCGGGCCTGCCTAGAAGGTACACCATCAAGTCGATCGCGTGAGAACCAAATTCATAGAGACAGCCGCCGCCTGTCTCTCGCTTGCCTCGCCAACCTGAGCTGCTTGATGGACGGGTTACCGTTCGTCCGAACATATCCGATCGAAAGGTGAAAAGTCGCCCGAGAATCCCCTCATCGATCAGCTGCTTCACCGTCATGAAGACATCGTTAAAGCGGTTCACATAGCCCACTTGATATGTTCCGGGAACCTCGCGGCTACGAGCCGTCAATCGCCTGGATTCTTCTGCACTGAGGGTGAAAGGCTTCTCGACGAAAACCGACAACTTCGCGTCCAACGAAGCATCGATCATCGGGGCGTGCAGATGAGGGGGTGTGGCTATCAGTACCAGATCCAACTCTGCTTCCTTGAGCATTTTGGTAAAATCCGTAAACAACCGGATGTCTGGCCTGTATCTCGTGAGCGCACGGTTCATCAACTGAGAATCGTCGGCAATTGCCACTACGTTAACATTTGGCTGACTACCGAGAAGGGCAAGGTGGGTGATTCCCATCCGTCCTGCGCCGACGATTCCGGCTTTCAGCGTTTTGACGGTGTCGATGCGATCTGCCTGAGATGCGCAGACGACTTGCGAACTCATCCTATAATCCTCTCGATATTCACGGCGGCTGGCCCGCACCTCATTATAGAACGCGCAGGGGGAACAATGCGTTCGATAAAGGCGCCCAGCCCTCGCCGACCTCTTTCCGTTGATGCCCTTACGATACACGCTCACTTGGAAGCTTGCCGACAACCCGCAAAGACTTGATAGGATGTGAGAAACGCAGTTTTGGGTTCGTGGCTGGAAGGCCACGGGAGACGGCGAGCCCCCTGAGCCGGATCCCGATAGGAGGGCATCATCAAAGCGCGAATGCGGTTGGGCGATCTGCTGATCGAGGCTAAGCTGGTTACCACGGAGCAGGTGATCAAGGCGGTTGCACTGCAGGCTGAACTGGGTGGCCGCCTTGGCGACCGGCTAATAACGATGGGGGCCATCACCCAGAAGGTGCTGGACGCCTTTATTCATCGCATGCCCACGGAGCCACGAGACATCGCGGCAACCAGGATCGATGGGGCGGAACTCCTGAGCCTGATGATGAAGCTTATTTATATCGATCATCTGGAGTCCGTCCGCCAGTTCACGGATGCCCTCAAGCTCCCCTATAGCATTGTGATCGATTTAGTGCAGATGGCCATCGATCGTCGATTGCTGCAAAACCTGGGAACAAGAGACGCGGATAACCCGCTCGACCTGAGCTATACCTTTACGGAAGAGGGGCGCCGCTGGGTTCTCGACGCTTTGAAGCAGATGCGATATGTTGGGCCGGCGCCGGTCACGCTCGACGAATTTGTAAACCAGGTTAACCTGCAGAAGATTACGAATGAGTTGGTTACATTCGAGCGGATACGGAATGGGCTTGGCGACCTGACCGTGGAGGACCGGCTCATCGAGCTTGTCGGGCCGGCATTGAATTCGGGCCGGGCTATCCTTCTCTATGGACCTCCGGGAAATGGCAAGACCTCGGTCGCCCTGAGCTTTGCCAGCGTATTTACCGACGTGATCTATGTGCCTTATGCGGTATATGTCGAGGGCCAGATCATACGCATGTTCGACCCCAGCGTTCATACGGTGCTGAAAGGCCCCGAATCGATCCGCGACGATAGCATGTCCTTTATCCGGCGCGAGGAATATGACGCGCGCTGGATCCCTTGCCGCCGTCCATTTGTCGTTACAGGCGGCGAACTCACGCTGGAGATGCTGGATCTGAGATTCGATCCCTCGGCAAATTTCTATGAGGCGCCTCTGCATGTGAAGGCGTTGGGCGGTTGCTTTGTCATCGACGACTTTGGCCGCCAGCTTGTAAGTCCAAGAAATCTGCTCAATCGCTGGATTGTGCCGCTGGAGAGCCGGGTCGACTATCTCAAGCTGCACACGGGGAAGAGCATCACCATACCCTTCGAGGAGTTAGTCGTCTTCTCCACCAATCTTGAGCCGGAAGATCTCATGGATCCGGCTTTTCTGCGCCGCCTTCCTTATAAGATCGAGGTGGCAGGGCCAACCGTCGAGCTTTACAAGCGCATCTTCGACAAGGAATGCGCAAGACAAAAAATGTCGCTTCCCGACGACGCGTTCGAAGCCATTGTACAAAGGCTGATTTATGAAAAAGGGCTTGAACTTGCCAACTATCAGCCAAGGTTCATTGTCGATCAGGTGGTTGCAACCTGCCGGTTCATGGGCGAGCAATCCCATTTTGAGCCGCGGTTTATCGAATACGCGGTGGACAATCTGCGAGTGAAGCGGCATGGCCAGGCCAAGCCGGACGCACAAACCACCAGCGCGAGCGTTGATGGCTAGTTCGATTGACTTCGAGAGCAGCAACCTGACAGCCGGGGGACGCCGCAGCCTGGCGGTCAGAAGCGAATGATCGCGCCATGCTCGCCGATCACCGTAAATACGCCCAGAAGGTGGGTAACTCCGAGCATCTCGCGAATCCGTTTGCCTATGTGGTAGAGTTCCAAGCTGCATCCGGCCGACTTGGCTGAAACATATAAACGCACCAGCGTGCCAAGTCCCAGGCTGTCCATGTAGGATACGTCCGCCAGGTCGAGCACGATTCGTTTCGAGTCCGGCATGAGCCGGCTGACCCTGGTATATAGAGTACTGCCGACACCGGAAATCAATTTGCCGTGGCATCGCACATAGGCCACGCCGCCCTCGTGCTCAATCTCAAACGTGAAGGGACTCGCGGCCGGTCGATCAGACATGGGCAACTCCTTGTCGGGGCTTGCGGAATGGTAGAGAGCCGTATCGGAGAATTCTCTCACAAGCCCGCGCGAAACGGCCGGCGCATCGGAGAATATACAGGCAATTGCACGATGGGAGATGGAATGACACATTCCCAGGAAATTGCGGTTGTTCTTCAGGGTTCACCCCAACCCGGCCTTGGTTCTGGGGAGCAGAGGCGACGTCTATGCCGGTGCTTACCTCACCATTCACGGGCTACTCGGACGCAAAAAGAGCTTGACAAAACCATAACCGTATAGTTATGGTTTTGATATGCAAGCCGTAGCCGACAACCTTTTCAAGGCCCTCGCCGACCCAACCCGTCGAGCAATCTTCGAGCACCTGTCTCGCGACGGGGAGCTGACAGTTCACGCCTTGACGGATCGCGCCGGCGTATCGCAGCCTGCGGTGTCCAAGCATCTGGGCGTGCTGAAGCACGCCAGGCTGGTGCGCAAGCGGTGCGAGGGACGCGAGACGCATTACAGCGCATACCCGCAAGCCCTGGCGCCATTGGTCGACTGGATGAGCGTCTACGGAGCCTTTTGGCGCGACCGGTTTGACCGCCTGGAAAACCTGCTGGAAAGGATGGACAAATGACCGAAACCACCCCAACACGCACGCTCGTCATCGACCGCGAGATGCCGCATCCTCCGGAGAAAATCTGGCGTGCGCTCACGGAACGTCCACTGATCGAGGAGTGGCTTATGTCGAATGATTTCCAGCCGGTTGTGGGCCATCGGTTCACCTTCCGCGCGACGCCCGCGCCGAATTGGAACGGAATCATCGACTCTCAGGTTCTTGAGGTGGAGCCGAACTCACGGCTCTCTTATAGCTGGGGTGCTTTGGGGTTGGGGAGCGTTGTCACCTGGACGCTGACGCCGACCGAGGGCGGCACGCATGTGCGCATGGAGCAAACCGGATTCGGGCCCGATCAGGATGCCGCCTACAAGGGCGCGAGCTACGGCTGGCGGAAGTTCATCGGCAACCTGGAGCGCGTCGTTGGAGGGCTGGGCTAACCATGAAAGCAAAATCCATTGTTTATTGGACCATGACCGTCCTCGTAGCCCTGCCTATCGGAAGCGGCGGTGTCGCGCAGATATGGCAATATCATGCCAACCCTCACGGCGTTGTACCCGAGCTCGGTTACCCAACGTACTTCTTCGCCATTCTGGGAGTTTGGAAAGTGCTTGGAACCATTGCCATCCTCGTGCCGCGTTTTCCGCGGCTCAAGGAGTGGGCGTATGCCGGCATCTTCTTCGACCTCACGGGCGCGGCCGCATCCTGCGCCGCAGTGGGCGGTTACGGCGTTTACGCCTTTCACGTCATCTCCCCGCTCATCATGACTGGTTTTCTTGTGACGTCGTGGGCGCTGCGGCCACCGAACCGAACCATCGACGACCTCTTTTCAGCGACAAACGGCAGGCCGGCATAAACACAAAGGAGCGGACGATGGCTGAAATCGATGTGCCTGAAAGGAAGGCGACCAGGACCGCGATCAACAATGTTGATGACTTTATCGCCAACGCGAAAAGGTGGCGCGAAGAGTTGAACAAGTTGAGAGCGATCCTTCTCGACTCTGAGCTCACCGAAGAATTCAAGTGGTATCAACCGTGTTACACCTTCCAAGGGAAAAACATAGTAATTCTCCATGGATTGAAGGAGTCTTGCGCGCTTGGGTTTTTCAAGGGCGCCTTGCTGAAGGATGTCCACGGAGTTCTGACCGCGCCCGGTCCGAATACACAGGCGGGACGCTGGATCAAGTTTACCTCTGTGCGAGAAATTGCGGAGATGAAATCTGCCTTGAAGGCCTATGTCCGCGAAGCCATCGAGGTAGAAAAGAACGGCCTGAAACTGAAGTTAAGAAAGACTTCGGATCTGAAGTTCCCTGAAGAGTTTCAAACCATGCTGGATGAATTCCCTGAATTGAAGGCCGCCTTCAAGGGATTGACGCCGGGAAGGCAACGAGCCTACATCTTTCATTTTTCCGCCCCCAAACAATCCAAAACCCGGGAGTCGCGGGTTCAGAAATATATGCCGCATATTCTCAAAGGAAAGGGCCTTCTTGATGAGTAGTTGCGATGAGCCAATAGCCGGTGGAGGCAGCCCCCAGCTACAAACGGCAGGCCGGCATCAGCACCACGGAAGCCAGGATCGGCTCAAGGGAAGGCTGAGGAATGCCTGGAAGAAGCAACTGTACGCAGAAACAATCGACACTTTACAACCGAGGAGGAAAACACAATGAAAATCAAACTCACGAGCGTCTTTGTTGACGATCACGACAAGGCCCTGAAGTTTTACACCGACGTTCTGGGCTTTGCCAAGAAACATGATTTCACAAATGGGCCATACAGGTGGCTCACAGTGGTCTCACCTGAAGAACCAGACGGCACGCAGCTGCAGCTAGCACTGAGCGACAATCCGGCCGCCAAGGCGTACCAACAGGCGATTTTCGGGCAAAGTACGCCCGCGGCTAACTTCTTCGTCGCGGACACTCAATCGGAATATGCGAGGCTGAAGGGTCTCGGCGTGGCGTTCACCATGGAGCCGACAAAGACTCATGGATCGACCATCGCGGTGCTTGACGATACGTGCGGAAATCTTATTCAGATAACACACCTGTCGTGGTAACGCGGCCCCGGCTTTCAAGAGGAAAGAATAGACATGAGCAAGAGTGAGCAAGCGACAGGGGAAGCCGCTTCCCGGCTCATCGACTGGCGAATCCGCGAACTGGGGGATTGGCGCGGAGAGACCCTGGCCCGCATGCGGGCTCTGATTCTGGAAGCCGACCCCGAGATGATCGAGGAGTGGAAGTGGATGGGAACTCCGGTCTGGTCGCACCACGGGATTGTCTGCACCGGGGAGACGTACAAGAGCGCTGTAAAGCTGACGTTCGCTCGCGGAGCCAACATCCCAGACCCATCCAGCCTCTTCAATTCCAGCCTTGAAGGGAACACGCGAAGGGCGATCGATATTCACGAAGGGGAGAAGATCGACACGCGCGCATTCAAGGCGCTGGTGAAGGCAGCGGTGGCCCGGAACGTCCATCTGGCGAAGAAACGGTAGACGCTGAGGCGCAGCCGACCGGTAAAAAAGGTCCCTGCAAATCATAGGCTGTTCGTTGATGAGTAACTGACGGCATGGCGCCAATCGGTACACATCGGCCCTGTTAACAGGGTGGCGCTCAGTCGTGCAGAACAATGTTAACGAGGGAACTATTGATACGCATGCCACTGCAGTCGTAGTCAACGTAGCCGAGATCGCGAAACCGATTGAGGAAGAAGCTGACACGGGACCTGGTTGTGCCAATCATCTCCGCGAGCGTCTCCTGACGGATCTTGACGAGGACCGGAGCGGGCTTCGATTCCTGGCCGAAGTTAGCCATCATCATCAACAACCGTGCGAGGCGCTTTTCGCTGGAATTGAACAAGTGATCCACCAGATCGGCCTGCATACGGATGTTGCGGGAGAGCAGGTGCTGGCGGAAAAACTGGGCAAACGCCTGCTCGCTGTGCAGCAGGCCCAGCATGGCCGACTTTTCGATGCGAACGATGGTGCTGGACTGAAGAGCGCTCGCCGAGGACATGCGATGCGATTCGCCGGCCAGCGAGGCTTCGCCGAAAAAGGTGCCATCCGGAAGGTGGGCGATTACGGCTTCCTTGCCGCTCATCGATACCACTGTGAGATTCACCTTGCCACTCTGGATGTAGAAGATCGCGTTGGCAGGGTCGCCCTGCGAAAAGATGTATTCACCGGCAAGGTATTCGCGCCTGGATTTTCCGGGAGAGAACCTGCTAAGGAAATCCACCACGTCGAATGCCTGCGCCGGGCTCCGCGAAGTGTCGACTCGCTTCGGAACGATGGTTAAGTTGTGATGCGCAACCGGAGGCAAAGGGAAAGTGCGGCCCAACGGAATTCGGGGCGCCGTACTCGTCATAGTGGCGAAAGCAGTAGCCATGATCGATTCCTTTCAGTCTTACAGAGTGTGCGCAAGGTAATGACTGAACGTCAGCCGTTGCGACTTCGATATAACCAACATACCGGTTCTGAAAATGAGTGAATATCAGCGAACACTGTTGTTGCTGTAGGCTTTGGCAAATCAATTCTGTAGGGTTTTCCTTACATCGGAAACACACATGAAACGATTGTTCTTGAGTTAGTCCACGTGAAATAAGGGAAAGGTTCGATGCGGCTCTTTATTGACTCTCTCACGATGCTATACAAGTAGTTGTCAATCGCTTTTGCGACAAGCGCAACTAGCCGGCAGACTTCGCCCAGGCGTGTAAGTCTGTCGGTACTATGAATGATCTCTGTTTAGATGCTGGAGCTATTCGTCCTTTAATCTGGCAGCAAATGTATCGGATTCTGCTACTGGTTTCAAGCCGCGTTCCGCGCAAGCCTTGCGCCGCTTTCCATTATTTTCTTGATCGCCGGAACCAGTTCCTCTGAAGCGCTGTTTTTGTTGACGTATTCGGCCGCGCCTGCCCGCAGACAGCGCAGTGCGTATTGGCTCTCAGCCTGAACACTCACCATGATCACCGGGAGATGTGAGTAGGTATGCTTTACATCCTTCAGCACTTCAAACCCGCTGCGCCCTGGCATATTGATGTCCAGCAACAACACGTCAGGTTGAGAATGGACCAACTGGGCAAGTACCTCATCTCCGTTCGAGGCTTCGGAGAAATTAGCGCCAGAGAACGCATCGAGCAATATCTCTCTCAGCCCGCGCCGCACGTTCGCATGGTCGTCCGCTATCAGAATGTCCATTGTCTTATCCGCTCTTCGAGCTGAAACTCTTGACCTGAATCTACTGTATCTCGCCTGCAATGGAACTGACATCAGCTTAGTCCGTGTTTGTTGTAGGGTTTTTCCGATCTCGCTGTAGGGGTTTTCCTACGCCGGCCTGATATCATGGCAGGCCAGCCTAATCGATCATCCCCTGCGTCATGGCGTACCGAGTCAGTTCGGCGTTGCTCTTCATCAGCATCTTTTCCATAATCCGGGATCGATAGGTGCTGATGGTTTTCACACTGACATGAAGCCTTTCGCCAATTTCCGTCAGGGGCGTGCCAGCGGCAATCATCTTCATCACTTCGTGCTCGCGGTCCGAGAGCGACTCATGCAATGGCTTGCCGGCGGACTCATCCAGGTTGTCGATCAGTTTCTCCGCGAGGCTCGTACTCACATAGCGGCCGCCGCTCATTATCTTCTTCGTCGCCATTGCCAGTTCTTCGGGGGCGCTCTCTTTGTTGATATAGGCGGCTGCGCCGGCCCGCAGGCATCGCACAGCGTACTGCTCTTCCGGCTGGCAGCTCAATATGATTACCGGCAACCGCGGGAATGTGTGCTTCACATCCCGCAGAATGTCCATTCCGCTGCGCCCAGGCATATTGATATCCAACACCAGCATGGAAATCTGGGCTTTCCCAAGGCGGGTCAGCACCTCATCCCCGTTGCCGGCCTCGGAGAAGTTCGCGCCTGGATGAGCGTCGGTCAGGATCTCTCGCAGGCCACGGCGTACGACGGCATGGTCATCCGCAATCAGGATGTGCATAGTTCGCTCCTCTCGGCGCGTGGAATGTCCAGGGGAACGCGGACAGTGACCGTCGTCCCGTTGCCGGGAGAACTGGATATCTGTACGTCGCCTCCGCAATACTGCGCCCGTTCTTTCATTCCCAGCAATCCCAAGGATCCAAGAGAGTTCGATAAGCCGGACTCACTGAAGCCGACCCCGTCGTCCTCCACAACCAGCAGAATGCTATCCTCTTCCTGGCAAAGGGCAACGCGCACTCTGTTTGCCTGCGCGTGCCGAATCACGTTGGTCAGACATTCCTGGAAGATCCGGAAAGTCGCGGTGGCCCGGTCACCATCCAGGTGTAGATCGACGGGTGGTACAGAGACATGGCATTGGACACCATTCCTGGAAGTAAACTCGCTCGCCTGCCATTCAATCGCTGCCGCCAGGCCAAGGTCATCCAACACTCCAGGACGCAGCCCGCTACAGATGGTGCGCACCGCCTTGACGCCATCGTTGATCAACTGAATCGATTCCTTGAGTCGACCCAGCACCGCGCCTTCCGACTCCGGCAGATGACGAGTCATCCATGTCATATCCATTTTGATCGCGGTAAGAATTTGCCCGATTTGATCGTGCAGGTCGCGAGCGACCTTCTTGCGATCCTCTTCGCGTACCCACTGCAGGCGTTCAGCCAGCGCCCGCAGTTGTTCTCTTTGCAAGATGAGCGACTCTTCTCCCCGCTTGCGCTCCGTAATGTCGCTGTTGATGACCAACACCCGGGGCGCCTGGTCGCGCTTGCCCCATTGCAATGCCCAGCGGCCGGCCACCACCACGCGCCTGCCATCGTGAGCAGTCTTGATGAGGTCTCCCTCCCAGTGTCCCACGCGCAGCAGTTCATCTCTTATCTCAGAGAACGGTTGCGGAAACTCGGTGCAGAGCATTTCATGCGCGATTTTGCCGGTCGCCTCGGCTTTGGTGTATCCCATCATGGCCTCTGCGCCGCGGCTCCAAAACAGGACCGCTCCTTCCATGTCGATCACGAAGACCGAGTCCTGCGTCAGCTCAAGCAGCGCAGCCTGCTCGGCAGTCTCTATCTGCTCCTGCCGCCTTTCCGACACGTCGCGGAACACCAGCACCACGCCAATGACTTTCCCCTGGCCTGCAAGGATTGGCGCGGCACTGTGCTCAACCGCAATTTCGCGTCCATCCCTTGTGACCAGGTCCACATGATTGGCCACCGCCAAGACCTGCTTCTCTTTGAGCACACGGAGTACTTCATTGTCCGCTGTCATTCCCGTCTCTTCATTGAGGAGCCTGAGGACATTCCCGATCGGCTGGTTCAGGGCCTCTACCGGTTGCCATCCTGTGAGAGCGGCGGCCACCGGGTTGAGGAAGGTAATTCGGCCCTCGCTGTCCGTTGCTATCACGGCCTCGCCAATGCTGCCCAGAGTCGCGGTCCACCGCTCTTCGCTCTGCAAAAGCTTGGTGCCCAGCTTTTCGACGTGGTATCGAGTGAACAGCGCCAGGAAGATCCCAGACCCCAAGCCTAGAAGAAGGCAGCTCGCCACCATAAAGGTCCATCGCTGGTGCGCCGCCTGAACACGCTCAATGCGCAGCCCTTCTTCCACACCCTGAAACTCTGCGATCTCATCTCGAAGGGTATCCATCTTACTTTTTCTCAGCCGGTTCTCAATGAGAGTGGGGTCGGCCTTTCCCGCACGGCGAAGGGCGATAATCCTGCTGTCGTCCTCCTCAGACTCCTGATAGCCGGCATCAACCTCCCTGAGCAGCCGCTGCTGCGCCGGACTGTCAGCCACCAACTCAAAAAGCGCCTGGTACTCGGGATCGAACTTGTTTGTGCCCTCCAGATAGGGACGAAGGAAGGTCTCGTCGCCGGTTGCGATGTAGCCTCGCTTCGCGTATTCCATGTCAACCAGCAACTTGAGCAGATGCCCGGATTGGTCGAGAACCCGATCGGTGTGGTCAACCAACTGTAAGGATCTATTCAGGTCGAACGTCTCCCAAAAGAGCAATCCGGCAAGCGATGCCGTAACCAAAATAGGAACTACAATCATCCAGCGAAGCAACGATTTGAAATTCGAGTATTCCATCGTGACCAATCACTCTCTTCCAGAGAACGAACCAAACTACAATTATCGCTCGCCATCTGAGCAATTTCGTATCGCAGTCTACTGCGGTGTTCGAATTGCAACCATCTGTGATCGTCGGGCGTTTATCGGCAAATGAATCGGATGTTGAAAAAAGTACCCAAGGCCGGCTTTGGTTGCGTCTGTTAGGCTCGCCGAAGCCAGGTCAAGCTCAACGACGGTTATCGAGGCCCTGCCAGGGAAAGCGCAACTGCATAGACGGAACTTTGGCACGTGCGCCTGAGCATACTTGCAGGGGTAACCCCGTAGAGTCGCATTAACGAATGCAAAGAACAGTCCCGTATTGCTCACAATCCACGCGAAACCAAAGATTTCGAGCAATCAATCCAGTTTTGCCAAAGAAATAGCCTGGCAAGCCGAATTTGCGATGAATCGCTGCTCGTCCAGCTGGCACAGGAATACGCTTTGTCGGGGAAAGGTAAGTCCGCGAGAACGGGTCTTCTTCGCGCTTCCTAATCTAGCCAATCTTCCGCAGTTTAGGGCCTGTATAAATTATCCTCTTTTCGGCAGTTGAATCGTTGAAAACGTCGAATCTGTAGACTGGTAGCGGGTTTGAAGGTCATGGGGGGTGTCACCCGATGGGTGAGTCGTCAGGGGCAGAGCTTTCCGCTTATGGTGCGGAGTTGGAGTCGTTTTCGGTCGAGACGCCTGGCGGCCGGATCCACATACGCTGGGATTACGAAGCCAGCGCGACGCCCAACGCCCAGTTGGCATTTTTCGCCGAGTTTCTTGCCACCGCCGGGGTCTACGAGTCCTGGGTGGCGAGTTGCCCGCTGACCTACAGCAGCGGCAACGCCAGCCAAAAGCGGGACGTTCTGGGCACCTGGTTCCTGTCGATCCTCGCCGGTCACCATCGCTACGCGCATATCACCGGACTGCGCGGCGACGGGGTCAGTCCGCAACTTCTTGGCATGAGAAAAATCGTCAGCGAGGACGCGCTGCGCAGGGCCTTGGCGCGGATGAGCGCGGACCAGAGCAGGAACTGGCTGCGCCCGCAACTTCTCGCCAGTGTCGAGGCGGCTCTCGGCACGCCGTGGATTTTGGACATCGACACCACCATCAAGACGCTGTTCGGCAAGCAGAGCGGAGCCGATGTAAGTTACAACCCGCACAAGCCGGGCCGTCCCAGCCACGCTTTGCATACTTACTTCGTGAGTCCCTTGCGGATGGTTCTCGACGTGGTTGTCAGCCCCGGCAAAGAACACACGGCGGCCCACGCGCGCCCTGGACTGAGCGATCTGTTGGACAGCCTGAGCCCGGAGAACTTGCCCGCCTTGGTGCGCGGCGACTGCGGTTTCGGCAACGAGCCTTTCATCGCCGAGTTGGAAACACGCGGCCAGCCTTATCTTTTCAAGCTGCGCCAGACCAGCGGCGTCAAGAAGCTGTTGATGCGCCAGTTTGCCCGCAAGGACTGGACTGCGCCCGGACCTTTGGATCAGGGCTGGAGCGCGGTGGAAGATACCTTGAAGCTAGCCGGATGGGATAAGCCGCGGCGGGTAGTGATTCTGCGCCGGCCAGCCAAGTCCGATGTGGCGCTTACGCGCAAGGCCGCCGAGGGGCAGATGGAGTTACTGCTTCCCGATCAAGATGTCGAACTGTGGGAATACGCCGTGCTGGTGACCAACAGCAGCTACCCGCTGGAGTCGATGGCGCAGTTATACCGCGACCGGGCCGACGCGGAGAACGGCTTCGACGAGTTGAAGAACCAATGGGGCTGGGGCGGCTTTACCACCCAGGACATCGAGCGCTGCCAGACCAGCGCTCGCGCCGTGGCCCTGGTTTACAACTGGTGGAGCTGGTACTGCCGGGCGGCTAGACCTGAAGCCCGGATGGAGGCCATTACCAGCAGGGCATTGCTGCTAGCCTCGGTGGGACGAGCCATCCAGCACGCAGGACAAACAACACTCTACCTGACGCCGATGCACGCCGCCAGGACAACCTTGATGATGTTCGTCGCCAATATCAGAGCAGCCATAAGCCACGTCAGACGAGTTGCGGAGCAGTTGCCGACCCTGAACAGATGGAAGATCCTGCTGAACTATATCGTGGCCAGAATCATCCCCCGCAGGCCCCGAAAACGACTCGATACAGGCGCTCTTTTGCTAGGCAACTGCGGTTTTTAGGATGATTTCTCCCTTAGCATCTTCGCAAAGAGGTTCCAATGCTTTCGTCAATCAACTTCTGGATGTGTTTTGCCGGGCTTGTCTATCTTGTCGCCGGAGCCTTTATATTTCGCAAAGAGATCGTAGCGGCTCGCGGCTGGGATAGGCTTATCGCCCTGGCCTCGATCTTCATTGCTGTTTCGCTCGCGGTATTCGCGCCCGAACATTTTGGCGGCCCGATGCACGTCTCGGAGGCGGTCCCGAGCTGGATGCCGGCGCATTTGTTCTGGGCGTATTTTGTAGGATGCGCGCTGTTCGCGGCAGCTACCAGCTTGACCGCGAGGAAGTTCGTGCGCTTATCATCCTCGCTGCTAGGATGGATGTTTTTTCTATTCGTCTGCATGATGCATATTCCGTTTGTGGTTGCGCATCCCACAAATCGATTCGGGTGGGCCTACGCACTGAGGGATCTATCCTTTTGCGCAGGCGCATGGGCGCTTGCCGGATTGCATAGCCGCGGCTCATCGAAGCAACAATCGAAATGGATGATTTTATTTGGGCGCATCGTTCTGGGGATTGCCGCGATCTTCTTTGCCATAGAGCATTTTCTTCACCCGGAGTTTGCGCCCGGCTTTCCTTTGGAACTGATGACGCCATTGTGGGTTGTGTTCCCCCGAGTATGGGGATACGCGACGGGAGCGATCCTGTTGGCTGCCGGAATTGGACTGACTGTGAACATAAAAGCCCGGATAGCCGCGACCGCAATTGGCGCACTCATGACAGCCCTGACTCTGTTCCTATATGTGCCTGCCTGGATCCTCGCCCACGGCGGAACAACGCCGGAGATCATGGACGCGATCAATTATGTGTTTGACACATTGCTCTACGCCGGAGTGGCGCTTGCCCTGGCATCGGCATTGCCGCGCGATGGAGCGCATGTGTCCGGCTCGTATCCTTGATTGACACGCACCATACAGCCAGTCTGGAGAACGTCGCTACGCTCTAGGATGCGGGCGCGGTGTCACCTTTGAGCGACCGTAACGGCGCTTAGCGGAATCTCAAGCGTGCCGGCCTTGCTGGACTGAGAATCGTAGATGCCGGTGCGCAGGTAAACGTCGCCCGGCGGCGCATCGAGATCGAAGTGAAATGGAATGCCCGAGGTATGTGCAAACTCAAACTGCGCGGGCTTGATGGCAAGGTTGATGGACCGGACTTCCCAGTTCAGCAACTTGCCGTCCTGGCTATAGGCCACGACCGCAACTTCGATCTTTCCGCGGCGCACGCCATCCTGATCGGGGACGAGGGTGAGTCCATCTGTGGTGAGCGCAAAGTTGACCGTATATCGCGTGACCGGGAGTCTCAGAGCTGGGTTGTCGCCTGCGCGGGCGGTATTCGCGGCGGGCTGAGGATTGGACGGCGCAACGCTCATACGATAGCGAAGCTGGGTAAAGTTGGGCATTCCACGGTCCATCAATGGGCGCAGCGGGTCTCCCGCGGGAGTCTTCTCCGCCAGCTTTACATCTTCGGGCGAGTCCTCGAAGTAGCTACGGCGATAAGACAACTTGTAGTTGCCCGAGGCGGAGCGTATTTCGATCTTCCGCTGTTTGCCGACTTCCTTGCGATTGGTCGGAGTATACGCCAGTGTGTAGTAGCGCGACCCGTTATCGATATCCGCAGCCAGCGCTTCCCTCAGTGCGTTCCGCTCATAGACGGCTTTGCCGCCAGTGACCCTGGCCAGTTCGTCCATCTGGACATGATCCAGGGTGCGTTCCTGGTTACTGGATTGGAGGGAGTTGACTTGAGCCGCGTTCATTGCCTGATATGGAGACAACGAAGGGCCTACGGCGACGTTCGGAGCAGTGGCGCCGGTTCCCGATGCCCCAATGCTGGCGGTTGCCGGAGGAGAGCCTGCGTCGAAGAGAGCGTCAGATGCCAGGCCGACCGCGTCGATGGGGTAAAGCGATACTCGCGCGTCGGCAAGCATGTCCACGGTCTTGGCAAACTTCTCATCGTAGGGACAACCGGAAGCGGTGAGTTCATTTTCGCTGGTCATGGCAGCAAGACACTGCGGGATGGAACCTACAAACCAGATCACGTTTTTTCGTCCGGGAACGCCGGCCAGATAACGCGCAATCTGCTGTAGGGCATCCAGGGTCATGATGGTTCGCTCGTTTGACTCGAAGAACACTTGTTGGTCTTCAAATTGTTGAAGCACAGCCGCCGTGTTCGCGAGCGTTACGGCATCGGCGCCAATTGCCTTGTCGAGGATCATATTCACGGGCATATCCATCGCGGCGGTCGTGGTGGCGGTGGGCAGCAGCGCCGAGGTGGAAGGATTGGCGGCAAGCCGGTTGATGGACGCGCGCAGCAGTGCCGAATCCTGTGTAAATCCCTGAATGATGCGTAGCTTTTCACCGAGCAGGAAGACGCCCATGCGAAGGCCTGGAGGAATGGAGGCGAGATATCCGACCATTTGCTTGTGAACGTATGCCTGGTCGGCCAAGGGTGTGTTCAGGCCATCCATAAGCAGCAGGTTGACGGTGTTGCTGGGGGCAACCGTGGGAACATTGGTGAAGGTGTTGGGAGGCAACGGCGGAGCAGGCGCCGCATTGGCGACGCCCGGAGTTCCATCGAAATTCGGCTCAAAGAAGGCAATGGACTGCGGCTTGCCATCTTCCAGGACCTGGAAGTCGTCCTTTGTAAGGTGCGGGACTGGCTGATTGTTCTTGTCCAGGACCACCACGTCCACAAGGACGGTTCGGACGTTGATCTTGAGGGTAGCGGACGGAGCTTCGCTGTCCGGAGGCAAGGCTGTCTGCGCCAACAACGGGCCGGCGAGAAATGCTGGAAGGGCGAGCCTGAACAGGGAGGAATGGCAACGCGACATACAATTCTCCTCGACCGCGAAATCGTACCACAAAAAACAATCCCATGTTGTGGCAGCATGGGGTGCGAAATGTCCGCAAAGCCAGCTCACAGTTGCATGGTTGGAAGGAACGGGATACATTTCCGCTCTTTTAGATCGGGGGATTCAAGCAATCGGGGATGAGGCGGCAGGGGGAGATAAAGCCGCATTTGATTCCGAATCGCGCCATCCGCAGGCAGGTGGCGCATCGAGAAGCGAAGCAGGCGATAATGCGGGAACACAATATCGCTCAACCCAAAGAAGGAAGCTTTAGCATTAGACGGTGGAGATCAAAAAACGTCATAGCAGGGATTTTTTGCGGCATGCATTGCCCGGGGATTCGCACAGACATCGAATACCGACGCCTTCCATCAGGGTTGAGAAGCCTTCGCCGGGGTCGCGGATGGCGCGGTCGCATTCCCGTCTTTCTCCGGGTTGTCCCCGGCCAGGATCCGGACATCTGCGCGAAACAGATGATATTGCCTGAAGACAACGTCGTTGAGCGCGGTCATTTTGAATCCAGATGCGGAAGTGTCGGGGCCGAGCGATTTGCTCCGGTTTACCGTCGAATTCGAGATGGAAACGCACCTGACCGGGCAGATATAGGATCTGCCGCCGATCTCAACGAGGCCATATTCCACCTCAACGTCTGCCCTGACAATGGGGAAGTCCGGCTGGAGTTCCGGCTGTACCACCAAGCGAAGGATTGTGCCGCTGGCCGGATCGACGGCAATTTCGCCGTGATAGCTGGGAAACTCATCGAAAAGGCCCGGAATTCTCAATAACTGAGCCTGCCCGATTGGGAACCAGACGCAGCAGTGCTTTACCTCCCAATGCGATTTCTCTTGCGGAACCGAATAATGGAAGACCGCCAGCGCGCCGGCTGTGCCCCACTCCCAATGGCTCCACGTGATTGTGCCTTGGACGACATCTTTGATAACGGTGCCAAGAAGCGGCCCGAACACTCCGACTGTGTTCAGGCCGTTGGTTGATTGCTTCTTGCCGGACTTCGTTGTCTCTGCCTCGTTTACGACTTCCTGGCCATCCCGATAGAGCACCGTGGCGCTGGCAGTTCCGACAAAATGAAGAGGCGAATCAAGACCGGCAATCGATGCTGGGTCGTCGGGCGCCTCCAGTTTTTCCTGGAACTCGGTGGTGTCGCGTGTCGCGAAGAAGTCTGGCAGCCTGTGCATTGATTTGACCACAAAGCCCGCGGCCAAAGAGATGATTTCGCGTTGGGCAGTGGCGTCCGGTTTGGCAATCGCTGGAATCTCTTCCGAAGGGGGATTGAGAAATGCAGACGCATCGGCAAGCGCAACCAGCGCTTGCTGGGTCTTGGGGCCTGGCAGCTCCGTTTCCAGATGCTTGAGTGTGGCCGTGCCTAAACGCTCGGTAAGCTTTAACTGATAGAGTTGCACTGCGACTTTTGCATAGGGTTTGCCATGGGCCAGGGCGAGAAACTGTTCCAACTGCCGCACGGAGACAGCTTCCCGAGCGGCGTCATGTGACGCGAGGGCCGGCAGTCCGATGCTCGCCATTATCCCAAGAAGCGCCAACATCCGCATCGCGCCTTCTCCCAACCACCCACCGACTCTTAGAGGTTTGGACCTATACGTGGACTCATCCGGCACCAGTGCGCGAGCTTGCGGACTGGTGCCACCTTTCGCACCATCGACCGATGATCTTCAAGCCCGCTTTGCGCGCGCGCGCCGCGGATTCGGCGGGCGAGTGGACTCGCGAATCACCAGCTCGGGCAAAATGGCCACCACATCCGAGAAGGTAGCCTGCCCGCGAATCCTCTGCAGCAGGATGCGCGCGGCAACCATTCCCATTTGCTGGAGCGGCTGGCGGATAGTGGTCAGGCTGGGATTGTGGTAAGCGGCGCTCTGGATATCGTCGAAGCCAACCACGGAAACATCTTCGGGAACATGCAGGCCATGATCCATGAGGGCGCGAATGGCTCCGATGGCCGACACGTCGTTGTAGCAGACGAGGGCGGTAAAGTCGACGCCGCGGCTGACCAGCTCATTGGCCGGCCCAAAGCCCATCTCCGGAGTGGAAACTCGCACCTGAATCTGGACCATCATCTCCGGTTGCAGTTCGATCTTCAACTCGCGCGCTACTGCCATCTGGCACTCCCAGCGATCGTCGGCGTCAGAACTGTGGCTGCCTCCGCGCATGAATGCTATTTTGCGGTGCCCCAACTGCACCAGGTGACGAAGCTGCAACTCAGCCGCCCGCCGCTGATCGAGCACGACGTTGGTGACTCCCTCGATTTTGCGATGCCCGGCCACTGCAACCACAGGAAGCTTGAGGCTGTGCTCAAGAAACGTGTCTACCAGGATGAACCCTTCCACGCAGCGATCCATCAGCAGTCGCGGGTACTCCTCAATTAGGTCGGGCTTGCGGCGGTGACTGGCAGTGAGGTAGAAGTAGCCTTCCTCGATGAGGAATTCCTCCATGCCGGTGAGAATCTGGGCCGCGTAATTGTCGTTCAGATCGGGAATGAGAACGCCCACTGAAAACGTTTGCCGCTTGCGCAGCGACCTGGCATAGAAGCTGGGGCGGTATTCGAATTTGGATGCTGCATCCCTCACCCGGTCGCGCGTTTCCTGGGGAATGGAACGCACACCTGGGGCATTGTTCAGCACCAGCGAGATGGTAGCCGGGGACAGGTTGAGATACTCCCCCAGAGTGCGGAGACTGATAGCTTGCCCCGGCTGAGGCTCGGCTCCCGATTTGCTTCGCTTCGCCATGTATATCTGTTTTAGCACCGTTGGAGTGTTACGTGCGGCAGATTCAACTGCTTAGACGGTTTTTCGGATCGTTTGACCGGGAACCAGAGTGGCTCGCGGCAGGCTGGCGTCCAGAGGGAGGCATTTCAGAATCCTACCAGATATCGTCAGTGCATTCTCGCCTGAAAACCGCCTCTCTGGACTTACAATCGAATACAGCCTTAACCTCGCGGAGGGATGGGTGAGCGGTTGATACCGGCGGTCTTGAAAACCGTTGTGCCTGAAAGGGTACCGGGGGTTCGAATCCCTCTCCCTCCGCCAGAGACTCTTTTTAGAGCATCCGAGAACATCCAAATAAATTGACAAATCCTCAGTAAACACTGGGGATTTCGTCTTTCTACGTCCAAATCCGTCCACGGGAAGCCGCTATTGCGTGCGGGTACGTTTGTGGGGATATTCGTTTCAGGCTGTGGGTACATTGGCCTGGAGATGATCCGATGAAGTTGACTGACACCCAAATCAAGCGCACGCAGCCGAACACAAAGCCCTGCAAGGTGAGCGATGGAGGCGGCCTGTTTCTTTGGATCACGCCTTCGGGCGGGAAGCTTTGGCGCTGGGCTTATCGGCATGAGGGCAGGGGCAAGCTCATGACGTTCGGAAAATACCCCGATGTGCCGCTGGCACTGGCCAGGGAGCGCTACGCGGAAGCGCGCAAGGTGTTGGCAAAAGGCACTGATCCGATGGCCGAGCGCAAGGCCGAAAAGGCGGCGGCAGAGGACTCCTTCAAGAGCGTTGCATCCCTCTGGCTGGAGCATTGGCAGGACGGGAAGAGCCCGCGCCACGTTGCCTATGTGAGGCGGCGCATGGACACCGATATTCTGCCCCGCCTTGGCGCGCGTCCCGTGGCTGCGATTGAAGCCCCGGAACTGGTGGGTATGACCAAAGCCATCGAACAGCGCGGCGCGCGCGACATTGCCAAGCGCGCTCTGGAGACAACCGGCCAGGTTTTCCGTTTTGCCATCGCCCACGGTTATGCGCGGCGCAACCCGGCCAGCGAGATTCGCCCCGGCGACGTTCTGAAGTCCATCCGCAAGGTCAACTATGCCCGTGTGGACGCGAGGGAACTGCCCAGCTTGCTCCGAGCCGTCGAGGTCTATCAGGGGACGCACGTTACCCGCCTTGCAATAAAGCTCTTGGCGCTCACGTTCGTGCGCACTAGCGAACTTATCGGAGCCAGATGGGCCGAGTTTGACTTTGATTCGGCCCGCTGGAACCTCCCAGCCGAGCGCATGAAGATGCGGACTCCGCACATCGTCCCCCTGGTCAAACAGTCATTGGATGTACTGGACACTCTACGAACGCTCACCGGCGAAAGCGAATGGCTTTTTCCCGGCGACCGCAACGCGAATAAGCCCATGAGCAACAACACCATCCTGAAAGCATTGGAGCGGATGGGTTTCAAAGGCCGCATGACCGGCCACGGCTTCAGGGGCGTGGCTTCGACGATCTTGCATGAACAGGGATAGAACCACGATCACATCGAGTTGCAGCTTGCGCACGCTCCCGGCAATGCCGTCAGCGCCGCTTACAACCATGCCCTCTATCTGGAGCCGCGCGCCAAGATGATGCGAGACTGGGCCGACTATTTGGAACAAACTCAGCGGCATCAAGGTACTGCCGTTCCGTGGCTCTGCTGCATAGTGCAAACTCATTACCGCCCCGCCGGAAGGCTTGCACCGGCATCCCGCAGTCTTTTGACCACAGCTTCCGCGAAGTCGTCCACATCGGGCTGAGTTGATCGCTCGATCACACCGATACCCCGGATAATCTCTCCCTGCCGCTCAGTGGGCACCTTGCCGTAGCTCATGAGGGTTGTCAGTACCTGCTCATGCCCCAGGTTCTGGCTCCATGCCTTGTACTCTTCAGCAGACAAACAAGCCTCTCCGCCAAGCCGCGCAAGCGTTTTTCGCGAGCTGTGCGGATGAAAGTACGGCAGGCCCGCACGCTCGAACGCCTCCCGGAACATCTTCCGGATCGGCTGGGCGCTGCTCCAGTGCGCTCTCTCCAACCCCGCCACTTCAAACTGGTGCGTCTGCCCTACCACGATTCGCGTTGCCGGAAACAGCGGTCGTCATTACCCCACAGCTTCACTTCTCGCAGAAATCGCACCCATTCCGCCACCATCTGCCGGACCTCTTCGCCCACGGGAAAGAAATAGGTGGTAAATGTCTTACTGAATTTCGTCTTCACCTCGCGTGCATCCTGGTAAACGCACCCTTCTTTCAGGTCCACATGCTTCAGCTTTATGGAAGCGATGGCCGAATCCCGCGCGCCGGTCAACAGAGCGAACGCCACCAGAGCGCGGTCACGGCGCTCAATCTCGCTCCCGCCTGGCATTGGCCTTTGGGGCGCTGGGCGAAAGCGCCGCTGCGAGAGAGGCATTCGAACAGGCCATCGAGTCGGACCCAGAGTACGAAGAGGCCCTGTACAATCTGGCCCTAAATGAAAAAGAGACGGACCCTCAAAAGGCCGTTGAACTTCTGGAGCGGGCAATTGAGATTGACTCCGATTACGCCTTGGCCCACCATGAGCTCGGCGGGCTATACGAAGGATTGAAGGACCTGACGCGGGCTGAGTACCACTTCCGGAGAAGCCTCGAAATAGACCCGGCGAACTATTGGTCCGGCCTCTTTCTGGCTAACGTTCTGGCAATCGAGGGGAGGAATGAGGAATCAGAGAAAATGTACAGATTCGCAATCGGTCTACGTCCGGAACTCGTCGGTGGATTTGAGTTTTTCGCACGATTCTTGGAGTTCACTGGAAAGGTACAGGAGGCGGCGACCGTTCGTGCGAGCGCCGGACTGCGCTTCGGCGGATGGCCCAGGCCTGACGATCCCAAGATAACAGTGCCCCAGATCTCGATTTTGGGACACGAGTTGTAGGATGTCTCCATGCAGCATCGCCACGATGCCTCCGGCGACGTAACCAACGACGGCGTCAACGCCTACCTCTACGACGGCGAGGGCCGCATCTGCGCCGTCTCGCATTATGTGGCGCTGATCGGCACCACCACCATGACCGGATACCTCTACGATGCGGACGGAACGCGCGTGGCCAAGGGCAGCATCCAGAACATGACCAGTTGCGACCCCACCCTCAACGGCTTCCAGACCACCAGCGACTTTGTCCTCGGCCCCGGCGGCGAGCAGGTTACCGAGATGGGAGTGGACCCCAACCTCGGCGTCATGGCCTGGCAGCACACCAACGTGTGGGCCGGCGGCAAGCTGCTGGCCACCTACGACGGAGCCACCACAACCGAAGTCGTCAACGGGGTTGCGACGGTGGTTTCAAACCTCGGCCTGCACTTCCACTTCGACGATCCGCTGGGCACGCGGCGAGTTCAAACCGATTACCAGGGCGTAGTGGAAAAGAACTGCGCCAGCCTGCCCTTCGGCGACGGCGAGAGCTGCGCGGCCACCCCCACCGAGCACCTGTTCACCGGCAAAGAACGGGATAGCGAATCAGGAAACGACTACTTCGGGGCTCGGTACTACAGCAGTGTGGTGGGAAGGTTCTTGTCGCCGGATTGGTCGGCGAAGATTATGCCCGTACCCTATGCAAAGCTTGACGATCCGCAAAGCCTCAACCTTTATGCCTACTTGATGAACAACCCGCTGACACGCTTTGACGCAAATGGCCATGCGTGCTCCTCCCTCTCATCTCCCTGCACTTCCCAAGAACATGAAGCGCTGGAAGCGCAGGCGGCCGAATCGCCTTACCGGCTAGCGGTCACTTCGGACGGAGTGGAAGGCGGTCGACGACGCACAACTTATGAGGTACGTAAATTCGACAAGGAGGGAAACCTGGTCAAGTTGACGGATAAGGATCCAAAATTCCATGTGACGGAACACCAGACTACTCATTTTGGAGACACGACAAGCTTCGGAGCTAAAGACAGTCGCTTATTGATCTACGACGAAGGCCCGAGGCCGGCCCAGATGGAGATCATCAGGTGGAAGTTCTCGCTGTGCAGTTCGTCGATCATCTCTTTGGGGCGGGGATACTTTGTCTCGTCGAAGATCATGCCTCCCCAGTTATCGTTGTTGCCCCGGTAATTTCAGTCCTGCACAATGTTGTCGATGGGGATTTGGCGTTTGCGATACTCTTGTGCGATGCCCAGCAGTTCGTCGCGAGTGGCGTAATGTTCCTTGCTCTGCCAGTAGCCGTAAGCCCACTTGCCGTACATGGGAGCCTGGCCCGTGAGCTGCCTGTTTCCGGCGATCTCCTGGTCGATGGTGGGACCGTAGAAGAAGTAGTAGTCGATGTTGTCGGCCACCTCAGACCAGAACGACGTCCGAGCCGGGTTGTCGCCAAAGATGGTCTTTGAATAGTTATCCCATAAGATTCCATATTCCGCCGTAGAGACCAGGACAGGCGTAACTGCCCCTTGTTGGCTTGCACAATTTTGACGGTATGTCCCCGATAGTTCATGATGCCCAACTGCTGCTGGCCCAAACCGTAGACGCCTTCGTCGGCGCTCAGCTTGAAATCCTGCTCGACGTTGTAGGCTGACGTTTCGCGCTCGATTTGCGCGGGCTTGAAGACGGGGAAGCCCTGCTCCTACAGAACCGTTCGACCGTCCTTGTCGAGGTATTGTATTGACCCGTCGCTCTTGCTCACCCGAAGCCTGACGTTTGCGGAAGTCAGTGTGACTCCAGTAGCATTCTCCTCGAAATGCACATCCAGATTGGGCAAATCTGTTTGGAGAACCGTGAGGCTGATCTTTTGGCTTGTGCCGCCGGCCGGCCTCTTCAAAACGTGGACGATGTCTTCGGCATAAAACTGCACTTTAACGTTCAGATCGCCGGCCGTGAGTTGAGCGCCGTTCTGGATGCGTTGGACCGAAAGTGCGGCAGACGCTGGTTGCGCTGCGGATTGAACCTGGCAGAGCGCTGGGGAAACGCCGAGGCCAAGCAATGAAATGCCGGCGGGAAAACGCAAAGCGGCAGAAAGGGATTTCATCGTTCGTATCCTTTTGGCATCGAGACCCTCGACTTTCGGCCCAATGCCAGCAGCAAAAGCTGAGCCGAAACATTATTTCACGCAGGCCTCGTGGGCCGGATTCAGTGTCACAACAGACACCGCGGCCACTCGCATATAAATGACGTAATATGGAGCGACAGGTTTTGAACCCATGCCCAACGCCACGAAAAAGCACTTCGGTAAAGGGGAAGTTCTCCTTCGCGAGGGTGAACGCGGGGAGTGCGCCTACGTGATTGAAAGCGGCAACGTTGAGATCGTTGTTCAGCGCGACGGAGTGCCGATACAGATTGGAACGCGGGGCGCTGGTTCTCTGATCGGCGAGATGGCGATTATTGACGACAAGCCGCGCACGGCGACCGTGCGGGCTATCGATGACTGCACCGTGCTTGAGATCACTCGCGAGGATTTTGCGCACAGAGTGGAGAGCGCCGACCCGGTTGTCAAGATGGTGATGCGGATCGTCACCGGGCGCTATCGGGACATGATCGGTCGGACCATTGCGGTTCAATTCGGCCCGTCCACGCCTGCCGCCGAAGCGGCCGAAAAGGGCGACGCGAGCCACGAGACGGCGCTTTCGGCAATCCGGCTGCACAGCGACCTGAAGCGCGCGTTGGACCGCGGGGAATTAATTAACTATTACCAGCCGATTATCGATGTTCAAAGGATGAAAATCGGAGGATTCGAGTCCCTGATGCGCTGGGCGCATCCTGAAAACGGAATGATCTCGCCGGGCGTCTTTATTCCGGTTGCGGAAGAGAGCGGATTGATCACCGAGCTTTCGCGCCTGTCGCTGAACGAAGCATGCGACGCCGCAGTGAAGTTGCAGGCCGCGGCCTCACCGGAGTTGCTGGGCGCTGCCCCCATCTTCATCAGCGTGAATTTCTCGGTGAAGGATTTTGCGGAAGCAGGTCTTTTCAAAAGCCTGAATGCGACCCTCGAGGAGAAGAAGATTGATCCGAGGCAGATTCATCTGGAGATAACGGAGACGCTGCTCATGGGAGCTCCGGAGACCGCGCGGACAGAGCTGGAGAGGTGCCGAGGAATTGGACTCAATGTTTCGATCGACGATTTTGGTTCCGGCTATTCCTCGCTGAGTTACCTGCACTACTTTCCCATCGATACGCTGAAGATCGATCAGAGCTTTATTCGCTCGATGGCAAAGCATCCGGGAAGCCTTGTGCTGGTCAAGTCCATTGTTGGGCTAGCCAAGAGCCTGGGTATGACGATCATTGCGGAGGGCGTGGAGAGGGCGGAGGACGCGTGGCTGCTGCGCGACCTGGGCTGCGAGTACATCCAGGGCTACTTCTTTTCAAGGCCCCTGCCCTTCGATGCGGCGATGAAATTCGTGCAGTCGTGGCAAGCGCCAAAGCTGGGCGTTGCGGCGCAGGGTGAACTGGCGCAACCGGGCAGCACCGATTGAATCGGTAGATTGAATTGTTCCGCGTAGCATGGCTACACCACTCCGGGCGCAACGCTCCCTTGTCAGAAGCGAAAATGGATTCCGGGGGTGGCGGACGGTGCGCCAACGGTCCCGGTGCCGGTGGTGATCTTCGTCCCGCCGCTGCTATTCAGGTCCGCAACTACGTAGTAGACGACCGCGCCGACCACCGCCAAGCCTCCCACGATTGTGACCGGCTTCGACAACGGCCAGTGGATGGTCGGCTTGGACTTCGGGGCGTTGTTTAGCTGGCTCTGCGGAGAAGGTGGAATGTTCGACTCGTGGATCACCGTGGTAGTGGATAGATTCCCCATGGATGCTGTGACCTGAATCTGCCACGATCCCTGCAGGTTATTGGCCAGCAGTCCGGCGGCGTGAGCCACTCCATTTGCATCGGTCAGCACCGAAAGCGTGCTTGCTCCACCCTCAAAGGCTGCCGCTGCGCCTCCAGTGCCCCCATGAATCGCAAACAAAACAAGAGCTCCGGCAAGCGGCTTGTGATTCTCGTCCTGCACCTGCACGATGGGCTCGCGAGCCGTGCGCTCCTGGATATTGTTCAGCGCTCCTTCCCCATCGAGAATCACTATTTGGAGGCTGCTCGGCGGCGCGGCGCCAGGCAAGGCCTGAGCCTGGAGAGGGGCAGCGGGATCCAAGATCAGCAGCGAAACCACCAACAGAGCGACCAGCCGCCCGCCGGTTCCAAAATGAATCGTGTTGGCCATAGGGCTTGTCATCCTAATTTGCACTCTCGGAATTCGATGTGCCGACGGAGTTGGTCAGCGTCACGCTCACGCTTCCAACGGTGGAAGCATCGCTGCTGAGGTTGAAGATTTGTGTATACGAGAAGGCGCTGCCGTATTGGTCCGAGGTCTCCTGAGAGTACCAGCTGGTAAAGTCCGACGATACATCGACTGTAACCTGGGGATTATCGATGGTTGCGCCTGCAGCTGGGGTGAAGGTAAAGACAGCACTGGAGAGGTCCCGTGTGCTGGAATAACCCTGAATGGTCACGGTGAGAGTGTCGCCGCTGCGCGTGAGGGTGGCGCTTGAGATGACCGGGGCGACAGCGGGCACAACGATCACGACTGGCTGCAACCCGGATGGCGTCACATCCTGACCGCCGGACTCGAGCGTGAGCGTCACTGTAATCGTCGCCGCCAGAGTGCCGGTCTGGATCTGGATTGCCGGAATGGTGGTGGAGTTTGCCGGGAGCGCAAAGGTCAGCGTTGTGCCGCCGGTTGAGAACTGTACGGCAGGATCGACCGGGCCGCCAGCAGTTGCCGGCTGCACAGTAATTGTCAGCGTTACCTGCACCGGCAGCGGATACCCTTGCAGGAATTCCAGATTAAGGCTGGGCTGTTGTCCCGGCGACTCCGAACCCGGACCGTTGAACGTGATCAGAACATTCGGCAGCGCGACTGTGAACTCAACCGAGGGAGTGGTGGTTCCGGCGGTCGGATTGGTTACGGTGATGGCGCCGGGTTGCGTCTGCTCAAAGAAACTGGCGGGAATGACCGCAGTCATTTGGGATGGGCTGAGGAACGAACTTATGATCGTGGTTCCGTTGAGCTGGACGACGGAGTTCGAGGCAAATCCGGTGCCTGTGAGGGCAATTGTTGTAGCTGCGGCGCCGTAATTGCCGCTGGTCGGATCAATGGAGGAGAGAGCCAGGCCGGCGATCACCTGGATGGTGGCCGAAGCCGAAGCTGTGGCGTAGTCCGCTGTATCGGTCGGAACATACTTTACACTCAACGTTTGTGTTCCCACGGGCAAGGTGGTGCCCGGAGGCGGTGAGTAGGTAAACGTGCCGCCGGCCGGCGTAGCCGTCGCATTCAGCTGGGTTGCGCTGAGCGGGGTTCCGTAGGAGATTGCGACCGGGTTCGCCCAGGTGATGACCGGCACAGCGGGATTGACCTGAATCGAAACGGACCCGGTTGCGGTGGAGTAGTCGGTGCTGTCGGTCGGCGTGAAGCTCACGTTGAGAGTGCGCAAACCGGCGGTGAGCACCGTTCCGGACGCCGGAGTATAGGTCAGCGCACCGGTGGTCGAGGCCGTGGCATTGAGTTGGGTCGCGGATAGCGCCGTGCCATAGGGTATCGCCACCGGCGCGGCCCAGGTTATGGTCGGAGTGGCCTGGTTCACGGTGATCGAAACGCCGGCGGTCGATGCAGAGTAATCCACCATGTCGGTGGGAGTGAATGTGACGGACAGAGTGTGCGATCCGGCTGTGAGAATTGCTCCGCTGGCAGGCGTGTACGCGAAGGCCCCCGGCACTGAAGCTGTTGCATTCAACTGGGTGTTGCTGAGCGGGGTGCCATACGAGATGGCGGCCGGGTTCGACCATGAGACGGCGGATGCGGCCTGAGCGACGGTAATCGAAACCGTGGCCGTTGCGCCGAGGTAGTCGACGCTGTCGCTGGGAACAAAGGTAACTGAAAGCGTGTGCGGGCCGGCTGTTAGCACCGTTGCGAGAGCAGGCGTGTAAGTAAAGGTTCCGGGCACCGATGCGGTTGCATTCAACTGTGTGCCGCTGAGCGCCGTCCCATACGCGATTGCGGCAGGGTTTGCCCAGGTGATGGTGGATGCGACGCGATTGACGGTGATCGACACGGAAGCGGTGGCGCTTTGATAGTCGACGCTGTCGGCCGGGAGGAAATCCACGGTCAACTGGTGCGCGCCCGCCGTGAGGACGGTTCCGGCGGCAGGCGTATAAGTAAGGGTTCCAGTCACCGAGGAGGTTGCATTCAACTGCGTGCCGCTGAGCGCGGTCCCATACGCGATTGCAGCGGGGCTTAACCATGCGACGGTGGAGGCGCCTTGGCTGACGGTAATCGACACGGAAGCTGTTGCGCTCAGGTAATCGAGCGTGTCGGTCGGCACAAAGCTCACAAATAACTGGTGTGTGCCCGCGGTGAGGACTGTTCCGGAAGCGGGAGTATAGGTGAGGGTTCCGGAGACCGAAGGGGTGGCATTCAACTGCGTGCCGCCGAGAGCTGTGCCATACGGAATGGCAGCGGGATTCGACCAAGCGATTGTAGAGCCGGCCTGATTGACGGTGATCGACACGGTGGCTGTTGAGCCCAAATAGTCGACGGTATCGGTTGGCACAAAACTCACCGAAAGCTGGTGTGTGCCCGCGCTGAGGAGCGTTCCGAGCGCAGGCGTGTACACATAGGTGCCCGGCACTGAAGCGACTGCATTCAGTTGCGTGCCGCTGAGCGCGGTGCCATAGACAATTGCCGCGGGATTGGACCATGCGATAGTGGACGCGGTCTGATTGACGACTTCGTAGAGGGTGTTGGAAGTGGAGCCTGCGAAGCTGCTTGTATCGCCTGTGGGAGTGTACACGGCAGTCAACGGATTGGTGCCCGCCGGCAACACGACACCGCTCACGCTTGCCTGCGCGCCGCTGTCGAGGAAAACGGTGACCCCGTTGTATCCGACCGCGAGGTCGGGATTGCCGTCGCTATTGAAATCGGTGCTGGCGATAGCCTGGCCGTAGATTGCCGGCAGCGATGTCTCACCCGTCATTGCGCCGCCCGAAGACCCGAGCAGAATGGTTGTCCCGCCACCTTGGCCTGTTCCGGTGCCGGTCACCGCAATGTCCGCATAACCGTCCTTGTTGAAGTCGCTCATCGCGACCGCGGCAGGCTGTAACGCAACGCCGTAGGAGGTTGGCAAACCGAATGTGCCCTTGCTGGAATTCCCGTTGATGGCCGCGTTATTGATGAGCACAGCAACCGTGGAATCGATATTGCTTGCAACGGCCAGGTCAGGATAACCATCGCCGTTGACGTCGCCGGACGCAATCGCAGTGGCCGATGCTCCGACGGGATACATTTGCGAATTGAAGCTTAAGCTTCCGCCATCGGGCTGATAGCTGGAGAGGAAGACCGTTACATCGGGGGCGGAGTTATCGCTGACTGCGATGTCGGCGTAACCATCCTGGTTGAAGTCGGCAACCGTGATCCCCGTATACTCCGCCGACTCCGCGGATTGGGTCCACGAGCCTTCCGGCGAAAAGTTGCCCGTGCCATCGTTATAGAAAGCCGTTACGCTGTCCGAAGTAATGACAGCGAAGTCCTGGTGCCGATCGCCATTGAAGTCGCCCGTCGCTACGGCAACCGGAGTTGCCATATTGAAGTACTGGCTGAGCCCAAGTGCGCCTGAGGGGCCTGCGGACAGCAAAACCACGACATAGCCATCGGAAGCCGCGATCACCAGGTCGGTGTATCCGTCGCCATTGAAATCGGCGGCTGCCATGGCAACAGAAGTTGGATCGACGCCGGCCCCATATCCAAAGCTGGCGGAGGTATAGGATACGGGGGCCTGGAAGGTGCCGTCGCCGTTACCCAGAGAGACCAGCAAGGATGCGGCGCCGGAGCCGGTCTCAAGAAGCGCCATATCCTGGTTGTGGTCGCCGTTGAAGTCGCCTGTGACGATAGCGATTACGGTATGCCCGCTTATTGCATCGATATTGCCGACACTGAGAAGTCCGCTGGAACCGTTGTCGGTGATGAGCGCACCACTGCCGACCTGGCTGCCGTTGTTTTGGAAGCTGATGGTACCAGTCGGAATGCCAAGGCCGTTGCTGGTGGCGTTGGCGGTGAGATTGATTGGCGTGGGATAGGGAACCGGGTTAGCGCTGGAGGTTAGCGTAACGTTGATGGGCGTCAGGCCAACTTGAAGCGAAACTGTATTGGATGAGTTCGCTTGAAATGAGCTATTGCCAGCATACAATGCCCGAATGGTATAGCTTCCCGGCGGGAACAGCCCGTAACTATAGCTGGCCAGGCCGGCGCTGTTAAATGTTGGAACGACTGCTGCGGCCGTGGGCAGCCCGGTAAGCGTAACATTTTGGCCCACCGGCAGAATTGCGCCGCTCGCTTGCACCTGGAATGTGACCATCGTGCCGGCTGTTGTTGAATTGGTCGATTCGGTGAGGACCAGCGAGATGGGTGTGCTGTTTACCTGGACGTTTGTCGTCCCGAAGGGATTTACCTGGTTGTAGTTGCCGTCACCAGCGTATGCGACGGAGATGGCGTCTAGCCCGTCCGGCAGTTGAGCGGTCGTGATCGACGCAGTCGCGGTTATCTCTCCGTCCGAATTCAGGCCTGCCGACTGGAAAAAGATTCCGCCGTTGTAGAAGCTGACTGTGCCCGTTGGCGCAACCCCGCCTGAGACGCCGTTGAGGGTTGCTGTAAGGGTGACATTGGTTCCATAAGTGACAGCGGAGGAGGGGCCAGCCAGGCTCCCGTTGGGGGTGGCCGGAATGATGGTGATCGGCGAAACGGCGTTGGAATTCGGCTGATAGAGCTGATTGCCGGGATAGGTCAGATTCAACGTGTAGTTGCCCGGAGTGGGCACCAGCGTGGAGCTCGTGACGCTGGCCTGCGCGTCATTGCCGTAATACCACGGCTGTAGTTGGTATTGCGGATTATCGGAGTCGCCTACGTAGACCAAACCGTTGAGAGCGAAGTCCAGGTAGCCGTCTCCATTCATATCGCCGGTAACAATAAAGTCAGGCAGAGACCCGCCTTCGGTGCCATAGGGGCCTTCGTAGGTGTCAAACGAAGTAATGGTTGTCCAATTGCCCGCGCTTATCCGCTGTATCTCACCCACCCAGAGATTGTTATCGTTACCTATATAGGTGTAGACCAGGTTCCATCCCGGCGCTGCCGCGGCTGTTGACGAAGGCTTACCAATGGTGGGGAATGGAGCCCCGGCGATCGAGCCTATGGAGTTGACCTGCTCCGACGTCGTGTAGTTCAGATTGCCGTCGCCGGTGCCGTCGTTCTCAAACACCAAGTAGCTGCCAGGGTCGTCGTCAGCGCCGCCGGGGTCGGCGATGGCTACATCGGGGTATCCATCGCCGTTGACATCGGAGATGGCCATGCTTTGCATGTTGTAGGAGCCGGCGTTGAAGGATGACTGACTCTCAACGTAGAATCCGTTAAGGTTTCCCTCGCTGATGAATACAGTAATGGCTCCACGCTGGAAATTGGTGGAGTAATTCTCGAGGACAAGATCGGTGTAGCCATCCTGATTAAAGTCCGCAGCACCTCCGCTCACCACGGGGCCATACGCCTGGATTGTGCCGGCAAATTTCACCTGTGGCCCGTAGGTGGGGTTACCGGAATTTCCAAACGGGCTGATGACCTGAATGTCTCCGTTCACGCCGTCGATGACCGCGATGTCGAGATACCCGTCCTGGTTGAATTGTCCCAGCACAACCTGGGTGGCGGCGCCAATGAAGGAATTGCCTCCGAAGGCGACGGGTTGCTGGAAGGTACCATCTCCGTTTCCCAGCATGTAGAAGGCCTCAAGGGTGCTGACGCCGCTCGAATTTCCATAGCTGTCGCAAACGACTACCAGGTCCGGAAAGGTGTCGTTGTTGATGTCGCCGACAGCGAAATCCTGGGCCTCGCATCCGGTGTAGACCTGCTCCTCTGTCTGGAAGGCATTGGCGCCGGTGCTGAGCATCACCTGCAAGTAGGGCGCAGCCGCTCCAAAGCCGTAATAGAAGGCGGGCAGGCCCACGACATCGACATAACCATCGGCATTGAGATCGGCCGCAACCAGCTTGCCGGTCCCAAAACCGTCCATCGTCTCGGTAATTGGAGACAGGTAGCTTCCCTGCGAGGAGACCTGGGAAAGCTGCGCCGTTCCGACCGGGGCGCTGTATGGGTTCCCGTTGGTCCCGTTGAGGACGTAATTGACCTGACCAGCCGGTACGGCGGCATCGATTGACGCCGATCCGCGCGTGACCGTCGCGTTGAAGATGGACGAAACCGTGGTTCCGTATGGGAACGTGGAGGGAGTGGCTGAAACCGTAGCTGAGTCAGTATAGGGGGCGTAAACCTCCAGCTGGATGGGACCGCCGGTTATGGCTCCGGTGATCACCTCGACGCTCAGTTCGCCCGGATTCTGGAGGTAGGAAGCGGGAATCGTGGCCTGGATCTGGGTGGAAGAAATGACGGATGAGGAGGAAAGAGCGACCCACCCGTCCGATGAAAGGACTTGCACCTGTGAGTTTGAGTTGAACCCCAGTCCAGTCAGCGTGAAATTCGTGTCGGGAGGGCCGGCGTTAATCGCAGAGGGGGTGATGAAATCCAGCCCATTTTCGATCAGGATATAGCCGGAGACTGTCTGCTGCTCGTAATTGCCATCTCCACTGTAAATAGCGTAATAGCCCGTGCCGGCGAGGGTGGTCGTCACCGAGTTTGACACGACGCCATTGGTGACAGTCGCTGTGCCGATGATAGCGTAACCCAGGCCAGGGTCTTCAAGTGTGATGGTGCCTGTTGGTGGGGTCTGCCCTGAAGGCGAAGTGATGCCGAAGGTGAATGTCAGCGGCGCTCCCTGCAACCCGGCCGCTGGCACGTTCACCGAGAAGACCGTGGGCTGATTCACGGTGACCAGGTAAACTCCGGCTGTGGCCGCTGCGTAAGCGTCGCCGTCACCGGGGCTGTAGTAGGCGCAAATCGGAAAAGTCCCCGCCGAGTTGGCATTGTACGGCACGGTAGCGACTCCACCCGGGCCGACCTGATGACTACCGATGCTGGGGCTGGACCCTGGGGAAAAAGACGAGCAGGTAATGGAATTGGTGGAAACGTAGAAATAGATTTGGCCATTCGGAGCACCGTCGGCAGTCCCGACGACGGTGGCAGTCAGCGTAGTTGAAAACCCATCGCCAATGGGATTCGGCGAGGCGCCGAGGTCAAACGAGGTGAACGCAAGTCCCCCACCGGTTTGAGCGGTGAGCAACGCGGCAAATCCTGCAGCCAGGATTGCCGCATTCCACGTTAGAGCCTGCATGAAACCACCGCGCTTCATTGTCCACTCCGTGCCGGCGGAATAAACAAGACGCGCGCCGTGGGACTGTCGGCCTCGATCATCCATCCGGGAGCAGCGGCAGGAGCCGCGAGTTCGAACACTGCGTTTCCGCTAAGCGCCGACAGTTGGTTCGGAGAGCAGGCGCATGTGGATTGCACCGGAGCGGTCAACCCTGTGAGATCGATGCGCAACAGCCCGGAATCGGCCTTGTCGGCTGCCACCGCCCAGTGTCCATCCTGCGATGCCGCGATTGCGAAGGGTTGGTTAAGGCCGTTCGCGTGCGTCGCCAGGATTACAGCCGCTCCGTTGCGATAGCGAGCAACAGTGTTGGCAGCTGAATCCGCGATCAGCGAGTCCTCAGATCCGGCGATAAAGCTCATGCCGCCAAAGCCTGCCAGAGTTGCAAGGGTTGAGCGCGCCCCCCCTGCGCTAATTGTCGTGACAACCACGCTGCCGTTGCCCATGCTGGTTGCGAGCAGCAAGGTTCCTGCGTCGCTAATGGCCGCACCCTGCACCGCCGCAACCGCTGCGATGCCAGTGGTCACCGGCGCCTGAGGCAAACCGCCGACCACCAGAACCGAAGTCGATCCGGGAGCGAATATCGCGGCATAAGCCCCGCGCGGAGCGAAGACGATCACGGATGCGGGAGAAACACTTTGTGCCACGGTTTCCGGCTGCGTCGAGGGCAGGGTCATCATCTGCAGGTTGCCCTTGGGGTCGATCAGCAGCGCTGTCCGCGTCCCGCTTGCATAGGCTCCGGCGGCGTAGGCGCCTGCGGGAAACAAGGCAGGACCAAGCTGCGTCGAGCCCGGTACGCCGGCCAGAGATCGGAGCGTCGAGTCCGCCGGATTCCAGATCAGTCCCAATTGCGCGCCGCTTGAAACCGCGGCCGCCGCGGCGGAACTGGTGCTGGGCGATCCCTTGGTCGCGGAATCGGGAACCGCTGTGCCGCATCCGGAAGCCAGCAGGATTCCCACGGAGGTAAATCCGGCGAGATAGGCAATACGCTGCCCTTGTGAACGCAATTTCAAGGGGAAAACCGTCCTCAGATTTCGCTCCGGAAGGGGGATACTCGGGAGCTCGACAGTAGTAGAGAATGCCGGAACTCTAACCTGTCCACGGCAGGTCAGTCAATCTCTTTTTGCGGATTCCTATGAAACTTCATTTCGAGTTCGATCGGATGGAGGACGGGGAGTGAACGTGCCCTAATTCGTATGGGCAAAGTCCGCGTCCGCAAGGGATTCGGTAGCAGGCAGTTGGAAGTAAAGTGTTCCGCGGAGCACGTAAAGGTTCTCCCTTTCTGGGTATTTCTGGATGAGTTCGGTATATCCCATCACGGCGTCATACCAAAGGCGCTGGTCGAAAAAGTATTTGGCTCGTCCCGATTCCGCATCGAAATCCGTGCCCTGAAACTGGTTCAAGCCCGTTTCCAATTGAGCGCGTTCGGTACCACCCACGACGACGATCATTGCTGCCGGCGGAGGCGGTCCCAACAACGGCGACACAGGGTCAACCTTCCACAGATAGGCGCCGCCCGGCGAGAGCGGCGGCGCGTCGCTGGGGTAGGACAAACTGGTTCCAGTCAGTTCGCGGTCCCATGCAAATAAGCCCATCACGTCCTGTATGTGAAATTTGTATTTGGCGTTCGGGTCGCCCTTCCACGAGAACGCGGGACGTAGGGTATAGATCCTTGCTTTGTGCGGCGCATAAAGCACCAGCTTCAGGTCTGCTCCGGCACCCCTCGACCCTCCTCCGATCTGGTTTGCGCTTGCTTTCGCTGGAGCCAGGTCGAAGCCATCGAGTTTGGCCACCACACGCCGCGGATGGGCCGGCTGACCCTGAATTTGGGGCTGCGGCTTTTGCTGTGGTTGAGATGGGGGCGTGGCCTGAGGATTGGTCTGCCCGGTATTTTGTGCGCCGACCAGCGTCGCGCATCCTGCCACTACGGCTGCAAGAAGTAATTTGATCATGCCAGAATCTCCGGTTGAAATGCCGCCAAAAGGTTTGCCTGCCTGCGGGGCCCTATACCGTAAATCGTAATCTTCTCGTCAAATCCTCGCACGTTCGTCGTGCCAAGCGCATAAATCCCAGGTATCTCGTCTTTCACACTCTCATACGTGGCCTGGGAAAGGATAATTTCGGTGCCGAATTCCTTGTTGAGACTCTCCAGCCGGGATGCCAGATTGACGGTCTCTCCAATTACGGAATATTCGAGCCGATTGCTGGAGCCGACACTTCCGCTGGTGAGCATTCCGGTGTGAATTCCGACCCCAATCGTGAGGTTTGGAAAGTCATCTCCGGCGGGACGATCCGCATTCAGCTCTTCCACGCGCTTGAGCATCGCCAGGGCGGTGCGCACGGCATTTCCGGCATCCACATTTTCGCCCTGCGAAAGCGGAACGCCATAAACGACCAGCAGCCCGTCGCCGATGAACTTGTTGAGAAAGCCGCCATGGGCGCGGACCACCTCATCCATTGCGGTGAAATAGCGATTGAGCCAACGCAGCACAGTTCGGGAAGGTTTTCCGGCCGTAATGCCGGTAAAATTGCGAATATCGCTGAAGAGCACCGTGGCGATGCGTTCGTCGCCTTCGAGCCTCACCTCATCGCGTCTCAGCCAGATAGCATTTGCCACCTGCGGATCCACGTATCGCGAGAACATCTCCATCAATTGCTCTCGCTGCTTCTCGGTTTCAGAGCGCAACAGGTTCGCCTTCACATACTGCCAGGCCACACCGCATGGCAATGCCGCCGCCACGCCGAGGAGTGTCTCCAGATAAGGGAACCAAAGATGAAATGCCGAAAACAAGATCTGCGCGGCGGCATAAATGGCTGGAATGAAGACCGCTGCCAGGGCGAAGGCCATCTTGAGCTGAAGACGCGTGAAGACCCATGTGGCCGCGAACAGCAGGCCAAAGTTGACACACCATTGGATCCACACTGGGACTTCGCCGATAGCGTGCCCGTTCAGCAGGGTTGCAATGGCCGCCGCGTGCAGTTCCGTCCCGGCAATCCGCTCGCGCTTGTCATTAGACAGCCGCACGCGGAACAGCGGCGAAAAATCCCGATCGCGCGCCGCGTCGCTGCCTTGCCCTATGAGCACCAGTTTGTTGCGGAGCTGAGCCGGCGCCACCGCTCCCGTGAGAACATCCCACGCTGAAATGTGCTGCGCCGGGTGCGGCGACCAGTCCCCAATGCGAAAGGTTCGCGCCTGGGGATCGCGGTAGGGCACGCGGTAGCCCCGGAACTGGGCGTTGCCTTTGTCCAGCGCTTTCAGGGTGCAGTTCCGGCACTGCGGATCGACCTGCGCAAGATACTCCTCCGCCATGAAGACCGGAAAGCTCTCAGCCTTCTGTTTCCCCCACACAATCAGTTCGGCATCGCGCACATAACCGTCGCTATCAAACGGCATGTTGACTCCCGCATAGCCGAAGGCTCCCGGCTTCCCATCCGCACAGAACCCGGTGGGCAGCGCGGGGTTTTCCGGCTGGCAGAATAGGTCAAGCGGCAGCAACGCCGGAAGCTGCCCGGTGGCCGACTGAGCTGCAACCACCACGTTGCCCGCGGAGCTAAGCGCACGCTGCATTGCCGCATCCTCATCCGCATTGCGCGCTTCGGAAAGGAACATATCAAGGCCGATGATTGCGGGCTTCGCCTGACCTACACGTTCAACCAGGTCAGCCACCGTCGAGCGCGGAATAGGAAACTTTTGTATCTTCGCAAACGTGGCATCGTCAAAATCGACAAACACAATGTCCTGAGAAGTGGGCGAGTATCTTCCGTGGTTGACCAGAAAGTCATAAGTCCAATTCGCCAGGTCGCCATACGGAGTCCACCGCTCCAGCATCGACACCAGGAAAGTCAATCCCAGGGCCACAATGGCAGCGACAATCAGACGGTCTGGCTGGCGGCGCTTCATGGATGAGAGAGGTAAGATTGCTGCGCCAGCACCGCATCGATGTTGCGCACGTATTTACGCGACCGATCGGCTTCGTTGGCATCGGGATTCTGTTCGATCACGCTTTCAAAGTGCTTGCGCGCCGCCGCCAGCAGCGCCACACCGCCCAGCTTGTTGTACTGCTCGGAGTAGAGAATGCCGAGCCGGTAATTGGTGAACAGGTCGTTGGGCGTAAGGGTCAGCGCGGTTTGACAATAGTGGATTGCCGAATCGAATTTCTTCAGCATCCATTCGCAGTCGCAAAGCCCGGTGTTCGCCTGTCCGCGCAACTGTTTCCAGATATCGGTTTGCGCCGCGCGCTTTTTCACGCCGTAGCCCAGCAGATAACCAGCGACATAGTAGTTGATTTTGCCGGCCATGCCGCTGTCGAAGTTCGATAACGCTAGGTAATTGTCGTACTGCGATTCCGCTTCGGCGCACAGGTTTTTTTGCCGCAGCGATTCGGCCAGCCAGAAATGCGCCTCCGCGTTGCCGGGCGTCAACTCGATGGCTTTTCGCGCCGCCTGAATGGCATCGTCGTAATCGCCCTTGCGCGCAAAAGCCTGTGAGAGCAGGTAGTAAGCCATGCCGCTCTTCGCATCGCGCTGGGTAACCACATTCAATTGCCGGATTGCCTCGTCCATATCGCCCGTGTCGAGCAAAGCGCCGGCGTAGCTCGAGCGAGCTTCAAGATAATCCGGATCGATGGAGATCGCCTCTTTGAAGTACTCGAGCGCCTTCTTGTCCTGGTAGAGGGCGTTGTAACTGCGCCCGGCATAGAGCGCCGCCTGGCTGTATTTGGGGTCTATAGCTAGCGCCGCTTCGAACTCCGCCGCAGCCTTCCGGTAGTTCTCTTCGTAGCCTTTGTTATAGAACTCGATGCCCTGGTTGAAGTGCTCCAGTGCCGCATGGTTGCGGTTGCGCGCAATCAGAATGCGCACGGTCACCGTCGTCTCCTGACCTGGATACACCTCTTCCTGGCGGGGACCGTCCGGTTCGTAGCCCATGTGCACCGCCTCAACGGTGTGCGCGCCCGGCGCGATGCCGGGAAGTCGCAGCGCCGCGGCCTTGTTCACAATCCCCACGCTTTGTCCATCGATAAGCACTTCGACTCCATCCATATTGGATTCGATGACAAGCGTCCCGTATTTTGGCGGAGGCAAATTGGCAGCCGTAACGTGGGTCGGATTGTAGGCAAGCACCATGTTGGGATCGAAGCTGCCGCGCTCCGATGTCGGATTCTGCGCCGCATTGGTAGCGTCGCGCACGTTGGTGTGAACGTACTCCGCCAGCTCATCAGCGCTAACAATCCCGTCGCCGTTGGTGTCCGCCTCTCCCTCCAGGCCCTTCACCACGTAATACGTGAAGATGCCATGCCCGCCGCCCCACTTATCGCTCTCAAAGCTTTGCTCGCGATCGCGGCTGGCCGTAATGGAAAAGAGAGACTTATCCAGGTCAAGCAGCGTGCGATTGACCGTGGAGCGATCGGCCTCCGGCGTAATCGCCCCAGAGTGGCAGGAATCGGTGATCAGCACTTTCCACTTGCCGTTCGTGCGCGAGCCAATGTCCTTGCCCAGCGTGTCCATGGGATATGCGGTCGCCGCAATATTTTTGAGATCGATGTCGTGGGGCGCAATGTACGCGGTTCCATTGGAAACAAAACCATGGCCCGCGAAATAGATCAGAACGCGGTCGTCGGCATGCGTGACAGACGGCAGCCACGTCTCCAGTTCGTGCCGGATATTTTCGAGTGTCGCCTGGCCATCGATGAGTTTATGCACGTTCTCGGCTGGAAACTGGCCGCCCTCGGGACTGATGAGTACGGTATAGATCGATTCAGCGTCCATATCCGGGTACTGCAACTGCGCATCCGGCGCCAAGTTCCTGTATTTTGAAATGCCGATAACCAGCGCATAACTGCGCGGAATCTGAACCGTGGTCGAGGCGGCCGGAGCAGTCCCCTCCTTCTTGAAATTCAGGTCGCGATTCTGGTCCGGAGCGGTGGCCTGCGGCTGGGCAACCTGCGGTTGCGTACTCTGCGCCTTGAGCGCAAGGCCTGCCCATAACGCGAGTGGAGCAAGAAGTGTTGCGGTACTGCGATTCATGCCTTCAACCCCATGAAGATGCCTCTCGCGATGGTTGTCATTTATGAGCGAGCAGAAACTCGTACACCACGGGCCCTGAAATAGGAGCCCCGCTGCTCACTGTGGTGCCTGAGGAACTAGTGGTAATCTTCAGGTCTCGTGAGGCCCCGTTCGCCACCTGCGTCAAATCACGTGGCAGCACTTCTCCCGGCGAAACCGCCTTCGGCCCCGCTCCCTGGTCAACGCATTCGCCGCGCGCCTTGAATACCGCATCGTTGCATCGTGGGCGCATGGTCGCCGGAGCGGTGCCCTGCGGAGGCATGGAAGCTGCGTGGTTCTGGATTTGTCCCATTGTCAGGGCAGCCGGGCTGAGCACGAAATAGAGCTTTTCATATCCCGCCGGACCGGTAACTTCGAACCAGCCATTCTCCGTGGCCGGCAACAGATAATCCCGGCCATGCACAATACGGTTGTCGTTTCCCGTTTCCGCGCGCGGAAACAGCACCTCGTATTTCCCCGATGTGTTCAGGTCCAGCACGTAGAGATAACCATCCACCGCCGGTTTCAGTCGCAGCCGGACCGTGTCGGCGCCTTCGAAAACATGCGTGGGATCGACCGTCCTCACCGCGTCGCCCGCCTTCATCTCCAGCACAATCGAGATGAGGCTCACACCGGCGGAATCCTGCGCAGCCAGCATCGCGGGCGACGACGCCGTAAGCAGCGTGACAAACCAAACCAGTTGCTTCCGCATAAGACCTCTAGACCGCGCCAGGTAAGCCCCTCAATCCAATCCGCGGCGAATCGCGATCGCCTTGCCATCGGGGAAAGTATCGCACCATCATACCGCCGCAAATCGGGAAAGGGAAAAGAGATTTTTTGCGCCATTCGGACTCATGTGCCTACCAACTTTTCAAGGGCCTTGTCCACTTGCCGCAAAATGCTTTATGCTCCGGTCCAAATCTTCGAACGTGTACATTAGAGTCTGTTATTGGCTATCGCGCGAACAGCGCCGGCAGCCAGCTTATCTCAGGCGGAATGACAGCCGATGCGATGGGGAAGAACATGCTCGATATCGAAAGCGACATCCGCGATGAATCTTAGGTTCTGGGGAGTGCGCGGTTCCATCCCGACACCGGAGCCGGACCGGCTGCGCTACGGCGGCAATACCACCTGCCTTGAGATCGGCTCGCCCGGCGCGCAAGAAGCGGTCATTATCGACTGTGGCAGCGGCATTCGCGCATTGGGCGACGAGTTGCTCCAGCGCCAAGTCTCTCGCATCCATATCCTGCTATCCCACTTTCATTGGGACCACCTCCAGGGCCTGCCGTCCTTCGCTCCGTTGTTTCAACACGGCGTTGAGATCGTTTTTTACACAAATCGCGAGGCCGATCAGGCGCGTAGCCTTTTCGATATCCAGATGGCCGATCCATTCTTCCCTTTGCCATTCGCCGAGGCCGGATCGCAGACTGAATTCCGGCACATGGAATGCGGCAAGCCATTCCAGGCAGGTTCGCTCACGGTGCAAGCTTTCGCTCTTTACCATCCGCAGGGCGCGGTAGGATTTCGCCTGGAGTCGGACGGGCAGGTTCTGGTGCATGCCTCCGATCATGAACACGGCAATCCTGAGATCGATGCGGGGCTGATCCGCGCGGCGCGGAACGCCGACATGCTCGTTATGGACGCCCAATACACGCCCGAGGAATATGCCGGCAAAGTGGGTTGGGGACACTCAAGCTATGCCCACGCAGCCCAGGCAGCCCAAAGCGCCGGTGTTGGCCGCTTGCTGCTCTTCCACCACGACCCGGCACACAACGACCTGTTTCTCGATGAAATGCTCGCGGATGCGAAGACACTGTTTAACTCGACTGAAATGGCCTGTGAGGGGAAGGTGCTGAATATTGCCCAGGCAGGCGCGCCGCTGCCGTCCGAACCTCCAGATTCAGGCGGATCGAAAAAAATGTTCGTCCCATCAAGCGATTCAGGTTGACCAGCGGACCTGTGGACCGCAGAATGAAGGGAGGATCGATGCTCGCCCGACAAGCTGCCCCTTACCTGGGAGACGATTCCAGTATCCGAAGAGATTGAGGTTTACATGCCCGCTTATCTGCTATTGTTGCTTGCTGTGCTGAGTCGTCTGGCTCTAGGGCATATGCCCCATCCCGAGTGGTTCAACTTTACGGCGATGGGCGGCGCGCTGCTCTACTTTGGCGCGCGGCGCTCGTGGCGTGAGATGCTGCCTCCGCTGGCGGTGTTAATGGCGACCGACTACTACCTCACCGTCTTCGTCTACCACTACGCCTTCCGCTGGCAGGGCTACGTGCCAACCTGGGGCTGGTATGTGGCGGCCATGGTTCTGGGGCAGATTCTGCTGCACGCCAAGACCAGTTTTGTGCGCGTGGGCGCGGCCGCTCTGTTGGGGCCAACGTCGTTCTGGCTGGTGTCGGACTACGCATACTGGGTAACCGGCGAATTGTACCCGCGCACACTGGCCGGATTGGTCACCTGCCTCGTGGCCGCGCTTCCCTTCTACCGCAACGACCTGATTTCCACCGGCATCGTCGCTGGCCTCGCGTTCGGCGTTCCGGTGCTGGTGCGCCGCATGAAGCCGGCTCAGCTGCAAGTCGCAGGCACCGCCCGATAAGTCACCGGATCGTCGTCAATCGCGGGCAACAGCAGTGCTGGCAAGACGGCGCGCTTTGATGTCCCGCATCGGTGGTTGGCCAAAGAACCGGCCGTACTCTCGATTGAACTGGCTGGCACTTTCGTAGCCGACTTCGAAGGCTGCGCTTGCGGCATCCAGGCCATCGTTGAGCATGCGCTCTCGCGCAACATGCAATCGAAGCTGCTTCTGGTATTGCAGCGGGCTCATCGCGGTCAGCGAGCGGAATTGATGATGCAGCGTCGATACGCCCATCCGCGCCATGGTCGCGAGCTGCTCAACCCGCAGCGGTTTGGCGTAGTTCATTCTCAGCCATTCCACCGCCTTCGATGTTCGATTGCTTTGCTCGCCCAGCGTCGCGATGGCGCGGAGATGTTTCCCTTGCGGACTGCGTAGCAATCGAAAAACAATCTCCCGCTGGATCAAGCTGCTCAGGAATGGAATATCCTGCGGCGTATCCAGAAGATCGACAAGCCGTGTGCACGCACTCAGCAGTTCGACCGAAGTAACACCGACAGCCATGCCGCGCGCGTCTGCAGATTCCTCGCGAAGATGAAACTCCTGCTGCGAAAGAATCTCCCGTACCAGCGGCATTTCGAGCTTTAGCAACAAGCCGAGCATCGGTTCCTTTTCGGTTGCAGAAATCACCTGGCTCACCACGGGCAAGTCGACGGAAGTCAGGATGAAGTTCGAGCCGTCGCACACAAAGGCCGTCTTGCCAACGTTGATCCGCTTCTGTCCCTGCACAAAAACAATCAAGCTCGGCTCGTAGGCTGCCGACGCACAAGCGCTGGGCACGGAGCGGCGGGAAAGGCCCAGACCGGGTATGTCAGTGAAAGTGACTCCCTCCACCTTGGCACGATCGGCAATCTTGCGAGCCAGCTCTGTGCGCATCTCAACCAGGCTCTTAGCCGGGCTTTGAGCTGATCCCGTATCTTTGTGCGCCGCAGCTTTCGCTTGCTTCACTTCTTTACTCCTTCACTTCTTCACTCGCCCAAATCCAAGTTAACGCGGAATTCACGAAGCGATGCACAAAAATGTATGCATCGACAGAAATAGGCAAAAGATCGGCAGGATCGGGATACCGCTCAAGGAGCCGGGTTGCGTAGTCTGACTTACGAGCGAGTCGATCGCCATTTGCCAGGAGGTTCAGGTCACTTCATGTACAACGCAAAAGCCTATTCCGTTTCGAGCGCCAAATCGCCGTTTGCTTCCGACACCATCGCGCGGCGCGATCCCACCGAAAAAGACGTCCAGATCGAGATCCTCTTCTGCGGCATCTGCCACTCCGATCTACACCAGGCCCGCAACGAGTGGAGCGGCGTGATGCCCACTGTTTACCCCTGCGTCCCCGGCCATGAGATCGTAGGTCGAGTCACCAAGGTTGGCTCCGCTGTATCCAGGTTCAAGCCCGGTGACCTGGCTGCGGTCGGCTGCCTGGTGGATACAGACGGGACCTGCCCCGAATGTCAGGCCGGATTCGAGCAGTTCTGCCCCAACTTCACCCTCACCTATAACTTCCCTGACAAGCACACTGGCGGCGTGACGTATGGCGGATACTCCGACTCGATCGTCGTCACCGAGCGCTTCGTGCTCAGCGTTCCGTCGAACCTCGACCTCGCGGGCGCCGCGCCCCTGCTCTGCGCCGGAATCACCACCTACTCGCCCATGCGCCACTGGGGCGTGACCAAGGGCAAGAAGGTCGGCGTCGTTGGTCTCGGCGGATTGGGCCACATGGGCGTCAAGTTCGCGCATGCGTTCGGAGCCCACACGGTTGTTTTCACAACCTCGCCCAGCAAGAAGGAAGATGCACTTCGCCTCGGCGCCGATGAGGTCGTTCTCTCTCGAAACGCCGACGAGATGGCCAAACACGCCGGCAGCTTCGACTTCATTCTTGACGCAGCCGCCGCCGATCACGACATCAACGCTTACATCAGCCTGCTGCGCCGCGACGGCAATATCACCCTGGTCGGCGCTCCTGAAAACCCGCTGCCTGTCGCCGCATTTGGCCTCATCATGGGTCGTCGCAGTCTCTCCGGCTCCCCCATCGGCGGCCTGCCTGAAACCCAGGAGATGCTCGATTTCTGCGGGGCAAACAACATCGTCTCCGACGTCGAGGTCATCCCCATTCAAAAGGTCAACGAAGCCTACGAGCGGCTGCTCAGGTCCGATGTGAAGTACCGCTTCTCTATCGATATGGCTTCGCTCAAAGCGGAGTAGCATTGGATGTCTCAGTATGTTTGGATGCCTCAAGTGTGTTTGGATGCCTCAGGCGTGTTTCGAAAGGGCACGATTTGAATCGTGCCAATCAGGCTCCGAAATAGTCGTCGGCTTTACCCGCTGAGGGATGTTTAAGGCCGCAGTGGACGGAAACTCGCCTATTCAAGGGCTTCTATCCCCTGCACAGCATGTTCTGGAACTCAAGGAGAAACGCAGTGAAGATTACACGCATCGGTTCACAGTCATCGGCCAAAGGACCGTCCGATTGGTTCACCGGAACAGTACGTCTCGATCAGCAATTCCAAACCTCCGATCCGGCCCGTGTCGCCGGCGCAGTCGTCACCTTCGAGCCCGGCGCGCGCACGGCATGGCACACTCATCCGCTCGGCCAGACCCTGATTGTGACCTCTGGCTGCGGGTGGGCTCAGCGCGAAGGTGGTTCGGTCGAAGAGATTCGCCCTGGGGATGTGATCTGGTTCGAGCCGGGAGAAAAGCACTGGCATGGCGCCACACCCACGACCGCAATGACGCACATCGCCATCCAGGAAAAACTAAACGGCAAAGCTGTCGATTGGCTGGAGCACGTCAGCGACGAGCAGTATCAAAAGTAATTCACACCGGTGGTATAGGAACTGGAGCAAACATGCAGAAACGTAAGTTGGGAAACAGCAATCTTGAAGTCTCGGCTCTTGGCCTGGGATGCATGGGAATGACCTGGTCTTATAAGCCATTTCCGGAAAAATCAGCCTCGATTGCCCTTCTCCACGCAGCCGTCGAGCACGGCATCACTTTTTTTGACACTGCCGAGGTCTATGGCCCGTTCAACAACGAAGAACTCGTGGGCGAGGGTCTTGCGCCCTTCCGCGGACAGGTCGCCATCGCGACCAAGTTCGGATTCGAAATCAATCCTGACGGAACGCACGGACCGAAGGGCACCGACAGCAGTCCGGCGCATATTCGGCAAGCAGTGGAAGGCTCACTCAAGCGCCTGAAGACCGATGTCATCGACCTGTACTACCAGCACCGCGTCGATCCCAAGGTTCCCATTGAAGAAACTGCCGGCGCAGTCAAGGATCTGATTGCCGAGGGCAAGGTCAAGCACTTCGGCATGTCGGAAGCGGGCGCAAACACCATTCGCCGCGCCCACGCCGTGCAGCCGGTTACAGCTCTGCAAAGCGAGTACTCCCTCTGGTATCGCACCCCCGAGGAGGAGATCATTCCCACGCTCGAAGAGCTCGGCATCGGCTTCGTGCCCTTTAGCCCGCTGGGCAAAGGTTTCCTCACCGGCAAGATAGACGAGACCGCGACCTTCGACAAAACCGACATCCGCAGCTCAATCCCGCGCTTCACGCCCGAGGCTTTGAAGGCGAACCAGGCAATGGTCGATCTTCTCGCCGATATCGGCAAGCAAAAGAGCGCGACGCCAGCGCAAATTGCGCTCGCATGGCTGCTTGCAAAGAAACCGTGGATCGTTCCCATTCCGGGCACCACGAAGCTGCATCGCCTTGAAGAAAACATGGGATCTGTCGCGGTAGAGCTTTCCTCAGACGACCTTCAGCAGATCGAAGATGCCTCGTCGAAGATCCACGTGGAGGGCGCCCGGTATCCGGAACACATCGAAAAGATGACCGGCCTCTAAGCGGGTCCGTTCCTCAGCCATCAGGCCAAAGCGCGTGTAGTGTCCAATAAATAGCTGAATGGGTGGAGTTGGGTTGCGACATGCTCGGGTATGCCGCGATCTTCCTTGCCGCTTGCTGTCTCTGCTCAGCAGCAGGAACGAATCGAGCGCTGGTTGGCAGCCCTGGGTACGGCACAACAGGTGGCGCTGAGGTGCCGTATCGTCCTGGCCGCAAGTTCCGGCAAAACCGAGTTACAGATCGCATCCGCATTGAACGTCAACCGTAAGACAGTTCGGTTGTGGCGGGACCGTTTTACCCGCGAAGGCTTGCATGCGGGCTATGGGAGATCGCGCCGGGTCGCGGACGTAAGCCAACCTATGGCCCGGACCGTATCAAGGCGGTCATCGACACAACTCTGCAATCGAAGCCGAAAGGGAGCACGCATTGGAGCTGCCGGACCTTGGCGGCCGATCAGGGTGTTAGTAAGTCGACGGTCAATAACATCTTGTGCAGTCACAATCTCAAGCCGCATCGCGCCAGGACTTTCAAGTTGTCGCGCGCCCCCGGTTTCTGGAGAAACTTACAGACGTGGTCGGGCTCTACATCAATCCGCCGGACAAGGCGATCGTCCTTTGCGTCGATGAGAAAAGCCAGACTGGGGTCCCCGGCAAGCGGTCGTTGCTTGCTGGGGTGGAGATACAGGCGCTCAATCGGACCCAGCCGAGCCTGCCGCTCAAGAAAGGCCGCTGCGGCGCCATGACCCACGACTACAAGCGGAACGGAACCACCACTCCGTTTGCCGCGCTCGACCTGCTCGAAGGAAAAGTTATAGGAGACTTTCACAAGCGGCACCGGCATCGGGAGTTCCCTAAGTTTCCTGCGCTCGATCAACCGAAAGCTTCCCGGAAAGACAGCTCTGCACTTAGTCATGGATAACTACGGAACGCACGGCCAACCCAATGTCAGAGAATAACTCGACAAACATCCACGCTTCGTCGTCCACTATGTGCCGACCAGCTGCAGTTGGCTCAACCTGATTGAGCGCTGGTTTGCCGAACTGACCGAGAAAAGCATACGGCGCGGCTCCTTTTTCGGCGTTGACGATTCGGTCGCTGCGATTGAAAATTTCCTGGTTGCACGGAACGAGAACCCAAAACCATTCGTCTGGACTACCGAGGTAGACTCCATCGTCGCCAAACTCTCCAAATGCCGCCAGACTCTGGAACAGATCCAGCCTGGTTCCGCCGCACCCAAAGCCCGCAAACGTTTGTCCAGCTAATTCGTGGACAATACTCTAGCAAGCCGTCATTTCCTCGGCAAGGCCCTTGTGCATCAGCCTGGGGCTCTACGCAATGAGCTGCAGTTTCTCGAACAGCTTGCTTTTTGCTTGCTGCATGCGCCGCGCGGCATCGGTATCGCCGATGGCTGCGGCAACCCGTTTCAGCGCGTTCATACTCAGCCCTTTGCGCAGGTATTGCGCCGGTTTGTCCAACAACGACAGAGTCTCCAACGGGGTCTGGTAGCGCTTGTACCGGATGCGCCTGCGCCCTTCTCGTCGATCTTCACGTCGGCTTGGGCGCAAGGGCGATGATAGTTCAGATACGGATTCAAGTACTCATGATAGAAGTCATTGAGGGCATCGGCGTGCCTGGGATCGATGTATCCATAGCCGATATGCTTGCGGATGACCACCCCAGCGACGAAGACCTGTCGCTGGGGACCCCGGTATGATGGCGCCGTTCTTGGTCTCCACCAGGCCGTTGTCGCCGCTTTGCCGAGGCCGGCTCTTGGTCTGTTCGATGAGCAGCTTTTCGAGCAACTCGGCGACCGTCTTGTTGATGAACTCCGAGCCTTTGTCGGTGTGGAAGCCCAGGATGCGAAAGGGAAACTGACGCATCATGTGCTTCAAAAGCGGCCCCAGATAGGCCTCCGAGATGCGCCGCGTTGAGCCCACCGCCTCCCACTGCGTGACCTGATCGACGGCGTTGATATAATAAACGCCCTTCTCCCCGCCGTGCGGCTGGTCGCCCTGATGCACCGTATCCAGGCGCAGAAAGCCAGGCTGGCCCTGCGGCTGAGGCTTGCGCTTCTCGCCGATCGACACCGCTGTGGGCCGCGTCCTGGTATAACTCATCAGCCGCTCGCGGTAGCGCGAATGCTTGCGCAAGTTATAAAGGTCCGCGACCGAAATGCCTGCCAGCCGCGCAAACTCCGGCCGCTTGTAGAGCAAGTGTTCGCGCTCCAGAATGCGCCGCGTCGCCGGCCCGCTCAGCGTCTCGTGAGCCTCATCGACCGAGGCCAGCAACTCGATGTCGGCCCGCGTGTAGAGTGGCGGAAAACGCCGCCGCCGATAGACCGTCACACGGACCCGCCCGCTGGCCATGTAGCGAGCGATCAGCCGCGTTACCAGCATACTCCAAGTTCATCACTTCCCAGGCCAAAACGGGGTGACGATGCTGGTTCCTACAGTTAGAACTGCTGTTGGAAGAGAGTAGTCTTTGACACGCCCACGCAAGGTTGGTAGCCTTCATAAGAGCGCTTTCGGCCAACTGGTGCCGCTTTAAGCACTCCCAGAGCGTCCCCGTCGTCTAGCCCGGCCTAGGACACCGCCCTTTCACGGCGATAACACGGGTTCAAATCCCGTCGGGGACGCCAATTAGAATCAAAAGTATGAGCTAGACCCGAAATTTAATTTGGTCGCCCTCTAAGGAAAAAGGAGATTCCGATCTCGATGAAG